>Ga0153951_1000645_pt1 | contig 12753 bp, 9 predicted proteins | sample TSNJ035MetaG_FD_102278 | JGI IMG/M metagenome (GOLD analysis project Ga0153951, IMG submission 102278) | Attine ant fungus gardens microbial communities from New Jersey, USA - TSNJ035 MetaG | ecosystem: Host-associated > Fungi > Mycelium > Unclassified | place: USA: New Jersey, Wharton State...
AGCCCAAAGAGTCTTAGTTCTTATCATCTATGCTTCACGTTTGTAAGCTATCAGTTACAAAATGCATCTGAAAAAAATACGTAGTGGTTATCTGGTATTTATCATTCTCATTGACGGAAACATCTTTTTGCTGAAGGCCTTTTGTCACTTGATGAAGACATAAAATATTGTCATTAGCAACAGGATGTTCCCGGACCGGCATGCCTATACACTAATGAATGCCGATCCAATTTCTACACATCAACACAACTCTGATGCTCGTATCTTGCACTTCTGAAAGCTTGGGTTTAAAAGATCGGACACTCGCCGATAAAAGAATATCGTCAACGAATTTCTTCTTCCACTACGTCTGATCTCATGGGTTCGTAGGTGGAACCTACTCGACGTTTCTTATTTTGGTAACGCCACGACACCTATTTTAGATTGAATGCATTCTTGAGTACCCTGCGGATATATCTATCTCTGGGGTCGAGTACCCGTCGGGTGAGTACCTTTGCAGTCATTTCTCTATGATCATGATTTAGCCATTCATTTAAATATACCGTAACTGTTTCGTTTCGTAAATTAACCCCCACTTGCTTGCTTTCTGGTCTCGTACTCACTCCTCACACGTGCCGTTGTTGACCGATCTCATTCAACCTACGGCAGCCGCATGTCGTCGTGCATGTCGTCCTGCCTGCAAACCTCAGTCTATATCATGTGAAGTCTCGTTGTCGACATCGAAGTGTTGCAGGGCTCTGAGGTAACGTACATACTATGATTACACTGAACTGAAGTATACTAAGTCAATGCGAACCAAGATATGAACCAAGATATCGGATATGAGTCCAAACACGTATAAGCTGATGTCCACAAAGTCCCTCAGTTCCATTCCTGCTGCGCGTACACACCCAAGACAGCACTCGACAAGACTGGGGAGTACAGCTGGGTATCAGCTGCCGTATACACCTTGTCTTTCTGCACACTGTTAACAATCTCAAGCAATTGATCCTGAATGAAATCGACAAATACGAAATCAATCGGTGTATCAGATGTCACACCGGACGGCGGATCTGAGGCAAGGAAATCCGGGGGGTTGAAGAAAGGAAGGGCAACATGGAGGGTATCATCGCCTACACCAGGGCAAGACTACCGAGAGGAAATGAAGATTAGTTTTTATAAGATCAAGAAAGAAAACTCAAAGTACTGACATCCTTCGTCACATACCCAAGGGTCAAGTTCGCAGACGTTGCCCTCCTCTCCATACCAGTCGACCTATCCATCATTCCCATCATCCATGCTTTGTAGACGCCCTCGACGTCTCCTTTTGCATATCCCTTTATTGATTCATAGTGGCTAAGACCACTGGTGGAGGTTGGGGTCCTCCTTTCATTAGCACCTGCCTTGTTCAAAGTATTCACAGTCGTTTCAGCAACGCTGAGCGGGACATTTGACAAGAAACGGAAAGAGTCCATAAACGGTGAAACGGTCAACTGATCATTCTTGGTGAAAGGTCCAGCGTACAGATCGAATCTTAAAGAGCCCGAATTGGTGATAAACAATGCAGGCTTGGAGGCTTCACTGTTGTTAAGCTGGAGTGCTACAGGCATGACTTTACTAATGAAAAGGGAAAAGAGGGAGCTGTTTGAGGGGTATGGTACTCTAATTTTTATCTTTAGATCGGCAATGAAGTGTGATTATCAATCCAACCTACGTGAAGAGCTTGTAATCTTGAGGCGCAGTCCCAAACTGAGCACTGAGGTCGAAGCGAGAGCTCAGTTCCTGGAGGCCGCTGGAAATTTGTTCGCCTAGAGATGTGTCAAAGTCGTGTCCATTTGTTTTAGTGTGGAACTTGATGCTGGAGTTGGTTTTCAGAGTAAAAAATTAGGTAGGGGGAGCATACTTCATATGTGATGCGATTGGTATCAAGGTATCTTCTGCTGAATTGGATAGCTTCTTTACTACCCTTTTTGTCCAGCTTGGCACCTGATTCAAAGGTCACACGGGAGCATGGGATCGATAGTATGATACACACTCAGCCAACCTGCGAAAACGTTCAAATCCATCACCATCTGATTTCAAAGGACATACCAACTGTTTCCATGTAACGGCCGCTTTCCAATGACATAGACCTTTGGTCAAGTTGTACTGATCGCACGTTTCATCTAGGGATCAGATCAATACATTGTTACAGCTGTGATACGCACTACAATCGCGAATGTGGGTGTGACCTGGACAAAGACCTCAGTTTCTTGCATACCACCGGACAGAGTGATACTGACCTCCGAGGATTAGAATGGGAGTTGTTGCGTGGATAGCACGAATGGCGTTGAAAACAAGCGGCCCTAGATTCAATTTCATTTTAATTGCTGGTGTCCACATCAAGAAAAGTGCTGACAATTATCACGGGAGACTGGCATGTGCCTGACAAGCATTTTAGCGTGACATGCCATAGAAGATTTGGGATGAGCTCACCCAACGAGTAGAAACACATCAGGTTCATCCTGAATCGCGTCCTTAAACTAGAAGTAGATAAACGGCTGTACACATTACAAGTCATATCAAGCCACTTGCCCAGGTTTCATTAACCATATTAGCAACTGATTGCACTGTCGTGCCAACGTCATTGTCCGTGAAATCATAGAGAACACCAAGAGCAGTAATCTTGCGACCGCTGGTGCATGGTTAGGTTGGTGATAATGAATGTCAGCATACTCACTGCTCGGTTTGGAATTTTACGAAACGGTCTGCAATTGATGAATCAGTTATCTTCAGAAGATTGATTGAACATGAAGTCGACATACCGCCCACTGGTACACTGACATTTTGCCCACACAGCGTCGGAATGGTGATATTCACGTTAGATGAGAGGTAACGTCCGTTCAGTGCAGGAACGAAGTTTTGGTACCTTCGGAAGTGGTCCATTGAGTGTATCTGTCCTGTCAATGAACCAAGATACGCACATATCAAGTGTATTGTTGTAGATATATAATTCATGGCTGATTCACAGCATAAATGCGCTAGGTTTCCAGAGCTCAATCCATAGACTCACTTTCCAATGACCATAACATCATAGGGAAGCTTCTTGATAAATTTATTGGCCTATGCTTGATGTAAAGAGCTGAGCAAGGAAATAACGAGGATTTAAACATACATCATGGGCGTCAACTCCACCAGGTGGAAATCCATCAGTGAGTCCAGTACCTATATCACCTTTCAGCTGATATGAATCATTAACGAACCGAAGCCACTTTCCATCATGTAAATCCCCACTATCAACTAACAGCAAATCCACACCACGTTTCTAACATTGATACACATGTGAGATATCACTAGTACTCGGGGGCATAAGATTAGTATTAACTTACGTCGGCCGCTTCTTTCATGTGACTAACGAATGAAGCAAAATCACCCAAATCAGCACTGGAAGGAACAGTTCAGCGGCCTGACACAATATCACGGGAATTGGTGTCGCACACCTGTAATTGGGTTCAGGGAACGAAGTTTTTTGATGACCCAGAAGCCAACCATGGCTGTCAGTGGTATGAATGATGTTAATATCTCCCCATACTAGTTGGCGCGTTGGTGGTGTGAGTTGAACCTTGGGTGGTGGTGGTGGTTGGTGCCCGTGACTATGGTCGTGTCCACACCCCTGAGCCAGTCCGAGGACCGCCAAACCAACAAAAGAGGAAACTATAAGTCTCATCCGAAGATCAAAATCCCTAAGAGCAGACACTACCTCCAGAAGTCCGTCAGTTTTTATAAGACAGCCCTCCATTGGAGACGCGCACGTGTCGTTACTTTTTCTTCAGAATTTCTGGTCCACAACAAATGCTGGGACCCTGAATGAGGCCACGTGTGATTATCAACAATGAAGCCGGTTGTAACTGATTACCGTTTATGAGATTCAGATATAAGGGATAAACATTCAGTTCCTGAAAGGAACTATCCGTCATGCGAGAGTACTGATTAACTACTAAATAAAGAAGGAGTTAGGTCTGAGAACATACCTCACACAACAGCAATGAATGATTTCCTGCAGGGATTCTGAGGGAATCTAGGAACTTTCGATATCAGTCTGTGACATGATTTTGGACGTTATTATGTCATGTAGATACTTTTGAATATCATAGATTTGTAACGTGGTGCTCGATCGCAGTTCACATTATGTGCATATTTGCAACGCCACAGCCTGACATGTTGAGACAGAGACCATATATTCACCTTTTTTGAATCACTAGATTGCAGAGGAATCCTATCACTTGTCGATATTCTCTATGATGAGATACTTCACTTGAAACTTCGTCCGAAGCTCTAAAAGCTGTCAAAACAATTTAAATAATCTTCTAGTATGTGTCATCAAGATTAATGTTGTGAAAGTGTAACAAATTGCTGGTTTAAAAAAATGGTGCGAAAATCTGTCTATTCAGATTTTTACATGTGCAGCTATAGCACAGATATAAAGTCTGAAGGCACATTCTAGGGTGTGACTCATCACTTCTTACCTGAGACACGTTTCTTTGCACAATACCATTACACGTTCGTTAAGTCCTTGCTTTGATATTGTCCTTGATCGTGCCTTCTCACAACATGGAATATTGAAGGAGATCAGGACTACTTACACTTTATGATATAAGTGAGCAGCAGTCTGTGAAACCTAAACCGATGTTCTTACAGTTATGCCATTGTTCCGGCTCAAGTCTTTCAATCGGAAAGACTTTGATGAACCTTGAGTTGACAACAGATTAATCCTGGGAGGTTGATCATGACATTTGTCAATGGTATAATGAATATATACGTTACGCTGTTGGGTGCAGCCAGATCTTAGGACTTTACTGATTGGTACAATCCGGCTACTGGATAGCAGAACGACATTTTCCTTTGTAATGATCTGGTCACGAAGACAGAAATTTGGGCAACCAAAGATAGAGGTAGGGACTAGTTCCATGTCAGCAAGACGGAAGACAACACATGGATCAATAGTGAGATGGCCTGTCTCATCTCTCATACAAGAAACAACTGTGTTTCAAGCCTATTTCCTATGTCTGCTTCATCCTACAGAAGTATCGGTGAATTTTTGAGGACATAGGCTTAGAGTGATAGTAAGCATGCAAGTCGATGGGGAACGATGAGGCCAAGTAGAGTACATCTTGAACTTCAAAACTATCCATTCGGTTATTCGACTAACATGAGCGTAGCAAGGGCAAAGGCACTTGTGATGTAGTGATGGGATGTGTCGATCACGAGATCACATTTGCCCCCAATCGCATTTTATTACGGAACAACACCATGAACCTCTCCCTTTATAGCATTCAAGCTTTCGTCATTATTGATTCAGAAGGAAATCGTGTCCTCGCAAAATACTATCATCCTCGAAGCCATCCCGATGGCGAATCAAAAGAATTCAACACCCTCAAAGATCAAAAGGCATTTGAGAAAGGGCTTTGGCAGAAGACAAAGAAAGCTGGAGGTAAGTCTGTTGTTTCGAGGCGAAACTACTTACGATGCGTGTGCTGATTCCTAGATCCCTCCTAGGTGATATAATCCTTTATGATTCACATCTAGCGGTGTACAAGCACTCCCTAGACCTCATTCTTTACTTCATCGCTGGTCCGACCGAGAATGAACTTATGCTTTCAGCGGCACTGACGTCTCTCATTGATGCGTTATCAATGCTCCTTCGGAACTCACTTGAGAAGCGGGCTGTATTGGAAAACTTGGATCTGGTTTTGTTATGTTTGGACGAAACCGTTGATGATGGGTATGGCATTCCTTTCTCCACTTGCGTTACCTATCCTTATGCCGAGAGTGATAGAATCATTGTAGACACAGATGCAGCGGCTATTGCTTCCCGCGTCAGTCGCCCACGCCCAGATACGACTGAGATCGTGATCAATGAACAAACGATTCTAAGCGCTTACCAAACAGTAAAGGAGCGTGTGCAGCAGAGGATACAGCAGATGTAATCTTGTTCCTCATTCGATTCCGCCGTCATTGATCTCTTCCCTCCCTCTTTGAGAATCGTTCTCACTTTCTTCCTATTCACATAGGAGATACCTAGGTCCCTGTAATGGATGCATCTTATCCCTCCTGATCAGGTCAACCTTGATCACCGACGGCAAGATGGCATCGGCTACCTCATTTTATGGTTTTATGCACTTGTTCGCCGTGCGTGTGATTTGAGCATGTGGATCTAGTGCGTGAATGATGGTTTTCTGGGCTGAATGGGTGTCTATACTATCCTGCCGTTGAGTTGAGTTAACCGGAGTCTTGTTCCCTGACCCAGAATAACGGTAATGCACAGTGGTACATACGATTCAAGCTTCGCAAAAACCTTCCCCTCGTACTTTACACTCTTCATCACCTAGAACACGTGAGCCATCTTCTGAGTCGAGGACCTCCGACGCATTAGAAAGAGATCCCCTTAATTGACCCTCAAGTAGTAAAGACGTGTAACGAATACAAAACTCGACTCATCTTTACGTTTCCCCAAGTCCATTACTTTCCTTGTAACCAATATTGGATCATTCATCTAACCATTTTCGAACAAAGTCAAAACAACGCTAAGCCAATAGTGGGTGACTAGTGGGTGACTTCCCGTAAGCAGTCTGAGAAAATCTGAGGTCACAGATTTTCTACTGCTGCTCCATGCCGAGTTGAATCTTAAATTTCAGAGTGTCTCAGACTTTCCCTTCCTGATACCTATCTTCAGTTAGAGATATCATTGGGCTATACCATTTATAAAAATCTCCATTGTAGATCAGATCAAGGTCACATACTATATACAGATGTTGTCTCCTTGGATTAAACACACTAATCTTTTTCTTATTTCTCCTGTATGAGCTACTAAAGGTCGTGTGATGAAGTCAGTATGTAACTTGAATGCAACATAGTGTGATATCACACCTGGAAACTCATTTTCCACTCATTTTCCCAGATTTTCTCAGATTGGAATTTCACATGTGCACTACATCCTCAGAATTCTTACGAGTCACCCAGTACTGGCAATTTACTCTCACACAATATGGAATAGACCGAACACCGGATATTTTCATTCCTTGGGAACATTATTTCAGATCGGATGGATTTATCAAAGCAAGTATAAGATACTACGTATAAACGGTGTCACTTTAGGTCAATTTGACTAGGTTGCTACCAATTAAGATAATTGCGAAAATAGGTAAGTAAAGTACACGTAACATGGAACAATAAATCAAATAAGGTGACAATGACGATGGGAAGGTTGTACATCGAGAAGAGCGGAAACGAAAGGGTTCAAAGATTGGAATCAGCGCAAAGCTATGAAGTGCAGAAAAAAATCACTATCCGAGGAGACCCGGGAGAAAGGAGATAATCAAAAGTACCATCCTTGCCGGACCATAGTGGATCAACCGCTGCATCACCGGTTCCAAATAGAGCACAGCCATCTGCGTCTCGTAAGAAAGGTCCAAGGGCGATTACGTATTATATGAGAAACAAGAAAGGAGGGATAGCAAGCGGACGTAGTTTGTGGAAAGAGATAGGGGTGGATGCGAAACGAATTGCGAAAACGAATTGCGAAGTATTAGAGGATCAAGCGGCAAAGTGCGTGATCAAGGCGTGCCGAGTATTGAATGTACATGATACAGCGCCAGGCTGTGCAGAAAAGTTAGCACACGAGTACAGGGATAGTGAGAAAGGACAAGAGACGATCAGAGCTGCTGCTCTAACCAGCCATTTGAGTCGTCACTGCCAATCTCACCGTATATCACCGCAAAGCTGAGAAAAGATCCAAAACCCACTTGGAGGAAGCGAGTCCAGTATACTGCACGACGGCAAGAGTGGATGCTGTAACTATTGAGATAACACCCAGAACGATGGCAGTACGTCCGCTCTTGGTGCTCGCAGGGCCCGAAGACCAGATGTCTGAGTCACAGAGGACTGGATGCTCATACAGAGAGATGGTAGCTCGCATGGGGGTGAGATATAAGGAATCTATACCGAGCTGAAATGGCTTTTATATGGAAGGGCCGCATCTCGTTCTAAATAAAGAAATCATACAGCCCGTGCAAACGTCGGTTCAAAACAGTAGAAAGCCAAATATGCACTGCACTTACATCACAAATCACCTTGCTTGTCGCAAAATGCGAATACGAACATACTGTCTTCCGTTTACCGACGTTATAAATATGCCATCTGATTGCTCCAATCTGAACAATTGCGAAAGACAAGGAACAGCCTTAATCAATAAAATATGAACGATAGAGGTCCCATCGATTATGTGTCACAAACAAACACAGCAATCGGAAGTATCAAGCCTCAACCATCCCTGAGGCGTCGGACCTCCACTCAATCCCCGTACTCTTGGAGAAAAGGTAGAAACAATTATCAATCATCAGCCATATGTTATGTCCAAAAATGGCTTACTCAGTGGCGTGTGGATGTGCGGATGTACGTGTGGATGTATCGACTATCTAGATATATTATTACAACGGCGGTCAACAGGGGGTCTGTGTGAACTCCTGGGCTTAGGAGGTCAGTCGGTAATAGAACAAACACCGTACAGAAAATCATAAAAACGAACGGGGGAGTTAGTCACAAAGCATTAATGTAAGTTTGTTTGACAAGATGACGAAAAGATGTAACACAATTAAAGCAATAAACAATCCCAGCTGCTTGCAGCCGATTAGCTATTTACACATCACAAGACTCAGGTTCAGCGAGACAAATTTTGAGTCCGTCTGACTTTTAGTCAACCTTCTCTCAAAACAGGCAAACAAAATTGCTGGGAAAAATGTATCTTCCTCTCTGCCTCCTAGCTTCGTCTAACAATTCTCCACTCCACCATCCGTCATCTGGAGTTGCAGTGACAGCAATGATATCGCCCGTTTGGAAGTCAAACTCTTCATCTATGGTCGCCTGATAATCATACAACGCTTTGACTGTAAACGGATAGAGATATGTCGAATCAGTCAGTATTTTTGATCAAGGTTCAGACAGAAGAAATAAAGGGTGAAGCACAGGAATTTCACGTTTCTCACAAACACAGCAGGCATGTCGGTAGAGAGACCGAAATGATAGGGGTAAAAAGTAAAATAGAAACATCAAAAATGTTCGCAATTAGTATGACGTACCGTAAAACATGATCTGTTTCCCATCTTCAGTCGTCTGTCTAATCTGCTGTTGGGGTGCAACACTGAATCGTGTATGGGTCAGTTGTCCCTGTCCTTGCCCTTGCATTTGTTGCTGTATTGACTGTGAGGCAGAAACAGGTACTTGTTGCATGGACTGGTATTGATGCGTCATCGGAGTTTGCGAGGCTAGTTGATGAACTTGTTGGACCTGTGGCAGCATCTGGTGGACCACAGACTGAGGGCTTGGCGATCTTCCAACATGCATAGATGCTTCAGGCCCTGGACTGGGAACTCTATATCCATCTCCACCTCCGTTTCGAACAGCTAACGAGCTCGAAGAATGACTTGAAGGGGGATTTCTCCCGTTGAATCCATTTCCGTTGATGCTATTGGCCCTTTGTTGTCGGCCGACCAACGTATTGTTCATTACAGCATAAGCAGTCTGTACTTGCTGTTGCTGTGGTGCCGGCTGTTGGAAGCCTGTGGACGACTGCTGGGAATACTGATTATACATCCCTTGTCCAGAAGTAGCTGTCACATAACCAGATTGAGGAATCGGTGGAGGTGGTGGCACCTGGTACATGTTCATGAGTTGCGGCGGAGGCGGAGTCACAGATGAGTACATGGGTTGCGCAGGAGGTGCAATCGGAGGCTGAGGAGCACCCGGGGCGGGCATTCCTGCTAACCAGCTTGATCGCCTCTGCTGTTGTTGAGGATTTTGTTGTGGATGTTGAGACTGCTGCTGAATTCCACCATACATATGCTGGTGGCTCTGGGGTGTTTGTCCCCTTTGCTGCTGCTGCATTTGATATCGCTGTGCCATTTCATCATGAGATACCCTTCCATTTGGGTCAAGCGCAATGCCCACAGGGTTCGGACTGGTGTCCCGAATAGGCGTATTAGTGGATGGTGATGTAATCAGAGTACTAGTTCTCTTCTGTTGTGGCGGGTGTTGGGGTGGCTGGTGGTGAAATTGGTGTTGTTGCGGTTGAGGTTGTGGCGAGACTTGTGGCGGATGTCCAGACATATTTCCTGGCCGCACGATCTCTCCTGGTCCAGGACTTGGCCCCCTTGATGCTGAGGGCTGCGGACTATTTCCCCTCGAGTTGCCACCATGTGCTCCTATCCCAGCATGTCCAATACTGGGTGCCCTTGCAAGACCCTGTCCTTGTTGGCTACTTACGCTTAATGAATGACTATGTCCACTAGCACCAGCACCATTTCCGCTGGCAGAGCTAACCCTTCTACTGTTCCGCTCTCCAGGTAAGTGCTGGTGGTAATCAGCGAGCACGTCTGTCACGACTTCGGCCCCATGATTACCGTTTGAACTTTTGGGGATCATGAAGTTAGCAACAGGAGGGTTCGGTGAGGCAGGTCGAGAACTTGTCTGCGGCGGAGCACCCACAACGAGCTCCGCCGAATTCTTGTAATCTCGAACTTGTTGCAAACCACTCCCAGAAGCAGCAGGCGATGGAGAGTTTGCGGCCGCAGATCGGAAGACTGTCCCTGCGGAAAGCGTATCGTTTCCTTTCTGACGACTGGAACTCGCGACCGAATTCTCACTGGTGGGACCAACACTTTGTCTGCGTATAGTGTTTCTCCTGTTGCTTCCTAATGCAGATAGCCCACTTTGAAGTTCCTCGAGCTGTTTCTGGAGAGGATCAATACCGTTTTGTTTCGTGGCAGGGGGACCCGCCCGGCTGGCCGATCCAGAACCACTTCCACTGGTCCCTGGGTTCATTTGTGGGTCCTTTGATGGGTCAACCCTATAGGCGTTATTGCCAACTTTGATGTAAGTTTCTGCGGTGGGATCAACGGGCTCAGTGTGAGGATCATACGCAGAGGAGGTTGGGCGGTGGGAAGATTGTGGTTGAGAAGACGAAGTAGCATTAGCCATCGGACGCTGCGCAAGGGTTGCTGAGACTCCGGGTGACACCGACAAACCGGTTATCTGATTTTGATATGGTTTTTTGGGAGAGCAACTGGGCCCAACCCCGTTTGGATAGGAATGTTGTTGTTGCTGAAGCACGCCATAGACACTGTTTCGTTGAGTGGGTTGTCTTATTAAGTTGTTTGTTTCTGGGTGAGTATCTGTTCTCCGAGGAGGAACTCCTCCTCCTGCACCGCGACCAGCAATATTGATTAAGTCTTCTTCTTGAGGAGGGACATTGCGGTGGAGCTGAACAGGAACATCTCGAGCAGTCGAACGAATGAAACTAGCAGATCGAAATGTGGGTTGAGCGGCAGAGGATGGGGTGGTGTCGGGCGATTGGTAATTGATAAAAGCGGGAGGGTCAGGGATCTGTGGTCCAGTTCCATACAGGGAAACAAAGTTGTCAATTTCACGCTCGGTTTCCATCTGTTCTAGTGATACACGGATACGCTCGCAAGACTGGCGAAATATTGAGACAAGACTAAATAAAACAGAAGGTGAAACACACCTCATCGTCGGCCACGCATACCGTTGAAACAAGATTCGTATAGGACCACATGTTATCCTTCATAAAGTCAATACGAGCCTCTTCCAAATCCTGACAACCATCACAAAATGCTTTCCAATCTTGTTCCCATCTCTGCACGGTTGATTCGAAGGCTTTTGTGAAACTGGCAAATTCACGTTCATTAGATTGGACGGTCTGCTTGGCACGGTCAAGCTTCAATTGGATCTTCTCTAGATCCTTGCCTTGAACAAGGGAGGACTGGGCTGTGTAAGAATTGATCTTCATGCAATCCTGTTCGTACTTCTCTCGCGCCTTGTCCACGTGTTGCTCTTGTAACTGCTTCATCTTGCACTGCTTCTCGATGCTTGCTAAATACGTTTTCTTGTGGTTTAATTGTTTCGACTGGAAATCAGCACAAGTGACTTCGAGCTCTGTCCGAATTTGCTGCGCGAGCGTAATATGGAATGTGGCTTGCTTATCAGTCTCATCCTTGACTATGTCAAGCGAACGCCGGAGGGCACTTTTGGATCAGATAGTAAGATATGCGAATGAGAAGCTCGGAGCCAAAAAAACCAATTATAGGGTCCACACTTGAGGGGATTCCAAAATGAACCGACCATCGGTCAGCGCATCGTCACCATCCAGATGACACATAACCTAGGATGTAGCTGAACAGAGTAGATTCCATGACATACCCGACTTCATCCTTTCCGAGCACGAGCTTTGAAAGCTTCGACAATCGTTTCGCATAATCCTCCTCAATAGCAGCTCTAATTAGACCAGTTAAGGAAATGAGACTAGATCCAGATAGGATGAGCTTACATCGTACTTACCGCTCCTTCCAGAAGCCCCGTACTTCCTCAATTGTATGGATGGCTCCTCTCATGCGCCGGGAAAGGACATCAAAGCCCTGGTCCCGAAGGCCCCAAAACGAGTTACAGAAATCGAGAGAATTACCCTGATCTACAGGTGAACTGGTCCGCACATATTGAGAAAGGGAGGTAGTGGAAGCCTGCCGCCTAGCAGACATCTTCGTACAGGTAACAGTGAAAGACTGTGAGAGACTGTGTGTGGGACGGCGGTTATTTGTGGCAAACTCTGCACGTGGTCTTGTGACCATCAACGTGATTGCAAAAAGACACAAAATTCCTTCTAGCCGACTCGAACGACTGACCTCGTCATTACTAGTGACGCGCTCTACCAACTGAGCTAAGAAGGAA
>Ga0153951_1000650_pt1 | contig 12738 bp, 10 predicted proteins | sample TSNJ035MetaG_FD_102278 | JGI IMG/M metagenome (GOLD analysis project Ga0153951, IMG submission 102278) | Attine ant fungus gardens microbial communities from New Jersey, USA - TSNJ035 MetaG | ecosystem: Host-associated > Fungi > Mycelium > Unclassified | place: USA: New Jersey, Wharton State...
AATTATGGTTTTCATCGCCTTCCTGTCTGATTATGTCTTGCAATTAGACATTGCCCATATGTCTAAGCCCCTGTTCGTGTGTCTCTTGAGTTGAGGCAAAAAGATAAACATGATTGGATGTCGCCTCTTCATAAGGTCTACTGTTATGGGGGGTCTTCGGTCTCCTTCATTTAAGTGTCTAGTGCAAGTCTGATTGTGCACTTCATCTCTGTTGTCGGTGACTTGGCAAATGTGCATGGTTGCATATCTGGTTTCACAATTTTCAATCCTTGTTCTACTACTCTCACTTTAACCAAAATTTTTATCTCGAAGAACCCGTTCCTTGAGTGGATTGCCCAGTTACTCGGAATGATCTGAAGGGGAAACACTGTATGTACTAGTAGTCCGTCACAGATCCCAATCTTCGCCTTCAAGGCCTGGATTAGACTGAACATCACCTCCGCAGATGGGATACAGGCCCGCCATCGTCTTAAGTGAACAAAGTCTTTGTTTTTACTTCCGTCCATGCTCGATACAGTGAATCGGTTCCGTGAGATTGCACGACGTGTAATCAATGACCTTGCAAGAATTTTCAGATGCCAGCTAGCTCAAAACAGTGTAGGATCATGCGATCTCAACGCTATCATATGAAACTCACGGTCTCAATATTTCCATGACAGTAGTCCTCAAATTTCGTGCTTTGAGCTGCCAACCAAAGAATCAATTGATCGCAGATTCTGTAATGCCGAGTGCTTCCGACGTATCTTTCTCGCAGTTATAAAATTGCTCCCTTGTGCCATTCAGGGAGGAAGTTGCTAGCTTGTATGGGCAGCCGTTAAGGTGCCAGAAGGAAATAGGTATCCATTAGATTTTCGAGGTGGCTTTCCCAACCACACGCAGATAAACCTTCGCATTTCTTCGTTGGAAAGGAGGTGGGAAGATTAGTAGTTATGGGCAAGTTTCATTTGTGATGATCATCTGCACAATACAGACCCATCCCTGAGAGGGTCCTCAAGTAGAGGATGCCGTGCATTTTACAGGCTAGTTTTATTTCCTGGACGGCGTGATTTGCCAATGTCTTACCAAATCTTATCCCGCCTTGATCTATGACTGGACCGGATATATTTTTGTTCTCATGTTTAGTTCCATAACCATGGGTGAGCATGACGATAATTACAGTATCTGTCCCTAGAAAATTGGTCAACTGCCTCTGTCTTCGTAGGTTAAATAGATTCCCCCTCAGTATCTGAATGGGAATCATTTATCCCGACTATATCAGCTCCAGGAAGCAACCAACGAAAAGTAACACTGAGGCGGATATCTCTGTCTATCCAATATCCACTTAAATCTGATGAGTCTGTGAGTAACGGAGAATCCCCTTGGGGTAATGAAGCAGAGCGAGAAACGAAATCTGACTTCCGTTTCTCAATTTCATGTGTCCATTTGAAGCGAGCATCGGACGAAAGCACGATGACGCTCCGTTCGGGGAGATATAGATCATAACCATCACCAGTGTCTGTTGTCTTTGAATCATCTTTATATGCATCAGTCGTATGTATGGGTTCATCCAGGATGGATGTCCTCCCTGGGCCATGATCTCCTAGTTGCGAGTTAGATGCCTTTGCAAAGCGCATCACACAACCACTCCCTAGGCTAACATTGATAATGCCATCCCCAAACCTCTTCAAGAGGTCTATATGAGGTGATATTCCTTCTCCGGGGGTGTACAAATTTAATATGACCTGTCGTGCCTGAGTTGGTTGGTTTGGGAAAAGAAGGTTGTGCGTTGTAGGGGGAATGTGCGGTTTGAGAAGAGGTGAGAGGGTGTCCAGGAGTTTGAGCAAGATAGGTGGAAGGGAAGATGGTGTTTCAGGAGAGAATCTGGTAAATAACATGATCTGATTAATATTTGGATTGTTAAAATATGTCGACATGCAAAACGAGGTGACTGAGTCGGCAAGTTCAATAGGAATCTTGAGCGTTGATGAAAAATATAAACCAGGTATGGGAGGCGCTGCAGCCATGGCAGGTTTCCTACATGTGTATGTTGTTGACAACGCATCAACGTGACGAACATCATTAGAGAGAGATGCAGCAGAAAATAGAGAAGCAGCAGTAGACGGAGTAGGGGACGATTGTAACGTCAGAGGTATTTCAATGCGTAGTTGTTTCCTCGGGTGGAATTGCTGGTCATCTACAGGAAGGTTCCTCTTGTTACTCACTTCGACTGGAGATGTACTCATTTTGTTTGCTGCAATATAAATCGGGGATGCTCATACTTTGTAATTGCCAACTTGCTTCCACGTGATCGTGTTGTCAGGAGCCTTGACAACTGAACCTCTGAGGACTAATATGACTACAGAAGAAGCCTCTCGAATTTCTCGCATCAAAGGCAATGTGTCGGACGACATCAAACACACTCTCGGAAATATTGCGATTTACTTTGGTACTCATCTCTCTGAACCGCCGTTGTTTGGCGCCACAATCATAGATCGTCTCGTATGCACGGAAATCTTCCTTGATAAAAACGTAGATGAACCAGAGAAGTTGGAAGCTAAGGTTGTTGTTGAACTTGAAGTTAAGGAGGGTAGGTGATGAAAGCATGTAGCCCATTTGGATTACCAGGCTTAGGGTGGACGGTATCTCAATGTGAATGTTAGATATGTTAAATGGAGGCGCAAATGTTCATGGAGGGTGTTCGGCATTTCTCATCGATGTGTACGCCAATTTGCTTATCATACTGGTATGGTGCTTTGACATAAGACTCTATTCAAGATGCTCTTCGATGTCACTGATAGCACTGAGGATGGCTACTACTGGGGATAATATCCCGAGCGTATCATCAAATATGAACATCCTTTTTCATTCGCCTGCTGGTTTGTGAGTCACACAGCTGGAAAGATTGACAGCTACGAGGGTCTTATATTTCCACATAGAGGAGATAAACTGCGAATTGTCAGCACCACCTTGACACTTGGTGCAAGAGTACTTTCTGCACGGACGGAAGTGAGAAAGAGATCATTAAAGTGGATTCCGGACTCTGATACTCTTCCACCCTTGCAGATCTGGAGCTCGATGCACCACCGGCTGGTTGCCTCTGGTACGCATACGAAGATGCAGCCATCACTTCCAAAACCCTCTCTATGACTGACACATGGGTTTTGATTCCTGCGATAGAGAATATTTGAACTGCTAGATATATCCTGAAGTGAATAATATTTATTCGCAACGATGAAATCTCGTGTCCGTGTGGATTAAGTGAAATTGAGACTAGATCTCATAATATGGACACTTGTCAACCTATCACACACAAAACCGAAGATCGGTTAATCATCAAGAACTTTGTTTCTAACGGACAATCCAGGCGCTTTTGCGTAGACTAGCAGCATTTCTTAGGGCGGACGCCTTAGAAGCAACACTTGACTTCTCTTTGTTTCCTTTTCTATTTCTCTTCTTTTCCTGTAGGGTGTGTAGTAGTAGAGTACTTTGTACTCTACTGCGGACTGCGTGAAAAAATACCGCCACGTGATCTCCCCAGAGTATTTTTGCTCTTGTTCTTACAAGTCCTCAGGCCACAATGGTCTCCAGCCCATACTATCATTGCCTTACATTCTCTCTCCTCCTGATACCCCCATTGATATTTGCAACGTACTTGCTTGTTGCCTTCCCAAATCCTCCAGAAGCACTAAATATTTTCCCCTCCTTTGCGAGCCTTCCACCAAATTCGAAAGCCCGGGAAATTTACCCGGAAGACTTTTATGAAAGTGGTTCATATACAGACTCCCCTTATGGAAGGACAAGATACTGGCTGCTTGGGCCGGAAAATGGGAAGAAGGTATGTCTCCAAGTGTTGATATCGTACGGCTACCTTTAACGCGCTCTACAGATCGTCCTCATCCATGGTCTGTCGATACCAGCAATTGTATGGAAGGATGTCGCACCGCGTCTGGCTGCGAGTGGCTATCGCGTTTTGCTTTATGGTCTGTCTCAGCTATAGTAAGAACAGGTCTCAAGCTCAAACCCAGTGTTCAGATATCTATGGCAGAGGTTACTCGGACGCCCCTCAGACGACCTATGATCCGGGGCTTTTTTCAACGCAACTTGCACTACTCATGCAGCACATAAACTGGGACAAGGCAGTCATTGTAGGCGTGTCAATGGTGTGCTCAAATATCTTCAGTCACTTTCAAAGTCTGATACATGCGTTTCGTGTGTTATCCACAGGGTGGCGGTGTAGCAGCTGCGTTTACTGCGCATTTCCCGCATCTTGTTGATAATAAAATTGTCTTGATTGCCTCGGCTGGTTTAATTGAGGTACAGATAATGTTTTCTTGCAAAGCATCGAGCGCGCATTATTGATCTTTTCAGAATAGTGATATTTCTCGTACGGTGAAATTTATGTCATTCCCTCTGGTTCAAACGTTGACATCGAGCATGCCCTTCCGAGTACGCATCTCAACTTACTTAATGTCGTTGCTCACCTGATGCACTGTTTAGAGCTACGTCCAGCATTTGACCAACTCGAGTGTCAAGCCTGGTGATGAAGTTAATCCTATCACTGAGGTAATTGCTGACTTGATTTGTTCTGGTATATGTTTTTGACGAGATGTGTTAGATTGTTCGACTTCAATCAGCTCATCTACCGGGTTATAATGCGGCGATATCATCTTCGTTGAGGGACGGGCCGATAAGGGGGCCGGCACTCATGTTCTCCTCGAGCGGTTTTGACGGAAAGAAGGTCTTGTTGATTCATGTACGTGAATTATCTTTGTATTGTGGTTCTTTGCTGAAACTCTCAATAGGGGACAAAAGATACTACAGTGCACCCCAAATATTCTCCTCGTATCATCAACCTCTTACCAGAGAAGACCAAACAGTCAGCACGCTTAGTCAGTGTGGAGGGTGCGGGCCACGATGCTATCAATACACATCCTGATATTGTGGTTCATGAACTGGTCCAATTTTTCCAAGAGGCCTAGATATCATGGCATGATTTTCATGATGGTATTGCGCTGTTCATATTGTGGTTCAAGCTTTTGTTCCTTCCCCTGTAATTATGTGACTACTACCGTTGTGTACTGCCTCACAACATTTGGCTATCCTGTGTACTCCTTCCTAATTTGACTTGAAGTTAGTTTACTTGTATGATCTTTCCGTTAACATGTAGGCAATTATATCTACGTTTGTATCATCTCTCATTTTGCATCGCCGTATTTCTAGGAAATCAATATGAATATTTTGTACGTACCTGACACCCGTATCAAAAGCACGTGATCTGTCGCGGGTTTCTTTATGGAAGGCGCACTAGATTACGGATGAATGATGGGTAACGATTCACCACCACAGCTCCAATTACTTCCTGCCTCTGATATGGTTTCTGAGCTGGACTCTCACCAAAATGAACCTGTGGTACACTCAGACCCACCAGAACCGCTGTCAGAGGAGGATATTGCCTGCATGAGAAGTCGAATGGTGGATATGGGATTCGGTATGGATTTCAAACCGCAGAATACTCTTTCTGTGGAGAATTTGCTACAGCGGGAGAAAGAACTGGGTGGAATGGTGCGTATCCGAACTGGGTATCAATTTCTTTTTTTGATTCTGATAAATGGGCAACAATCAGGTTACCAGACTTCTTCAGTCCTTTATTGACCCCGTACAGTTGCACCGGCAAGCAGAGTTTATTAACTGGCTTGTCGTGCAACGTGATAATATGACCCAATCATTTGAAGAGGAAAGACAGCGATGGGAAGCAGAAAGAGAAAGCTGGAATCGAATGGCTGAAGCTCTCCTCTCTCAACGTGTAAGAGCTGCAAATTCGTCTCAGAGAGACGAAGACTTGGAACGCCAATGTGCTTCATATGAATCCGAGAATAAACATCTCCGAGAAAAGGTGAGAATGACTGGGATGTCCATATTGCGCAGAGGAATATTTACGACTTGGTGCAGCTTCAGGATTCACATTTACGTTTCACCGCACTCGAATCAGAGCTGAAAAAGCTCAAGCCTCTCATGCTGATGCAGCCATCATTTCCTTATATCAACTCATCTTCCCAGGGACAATTCACCTCGCAAGCCAGTCATTCTGTCGATCCAGGATCGTCAAAATCAAAGTTGGGGCGGAAGACTGGTGACTCCACTCCTGCCGAGGAGGTGGAACAAAATGAGCTTAGTGCTACTCCAACGAAGAATATTAGCAGATCCCAATCGAATGCAGACCTATCGCGAAGCCAAGTTCGCTCTGATCACTATGGACGACGCTCTCGAACGTCGGTTCTCAGTCCTCTGCATCCTCGAATGTCCCCCTATTCTACGCCAGGGAGATCCATATTTTCTGCCGCGCAAACCCCTTTGAATCACACCCAAGTTTCAAAAAAATCAAAGTTGAAGCACAAAAGGTTTCTCAGTAGTAATATGCTGCCCCTCATGGCAGATGCGCGGACTGAACATCTGTTGCTGGCTGCCCGTAAAATTGGTCGAGAGCGTGCTCATACGATATCAGGGTTCATGCGTCGTATTGAAAAAGAGAGAGAGGAATTTATGAGAGAGAATCTAGAGCGTGGACGTATGGACAAGGCATTTGCAGCAAGGGGAAACACCTACTACTCTAATGACTTCGTAGACTTCTCAAGCAGTCCCGGCTCATCCACCGCCCCTTCGATGCCTCGGACCCCCAAACGAGGTACCACAGGAGGCCAACATACAACACATTTCTTGACCCCAATCTTGATCACGCCACGGTCCGACTTGCGCCAGCCGACTGACCAAAGTCCGAATTTCTCCGCGTCTGTTCGTTCGCCTGCTGCTACCACCCCCCAAACATCTATGACACCCACACCGCGAGCCGCTAATCACACAACGTCAGCCATACATTCATCAACACGAGTGATTCAGACACCAGGCGCTAATCATCCCACTCCCCTTGCATCTCTTCTCAGTGCTGCCAAGAGTTTAATGGACCATGAATCAAGCGGACCAGTGTCAACCAACCGCAGACGCTCTGTTATCCCTGAACCACCGGAAAGTCCTCTCTCAAAACGTCGAAAGGCTGGGCAAGGTAACGGACGGGGATCTGTCGATATGCTTTCAGCGACGTTGACTCCAGGATTGGACCGAGTACGAAGCGCTTTGGACGTTTTAGCCGACCAAGCAGCAGCAGCTTTTAATTCAGACCGTCAATCACCAGACAGGTCACTGGCTCAAATTCCGACAACGAATCAAACTCAAGAAAGGAAGAAAGGACCGCGGACATGCCCTAGCGCTCTATCTGAAGAGGAGCGGGAGATTGAGTCCGGTCAGAAGGGAAAGGTGGCTGCCACGGGAAGCCCTCTCTTTACTCGAATGAAAGGTATCTCAATGGATCGCCTATCCAAAGAATCTGTGCAGGTTCCACGTCATCGGAGAGATGACAAGACAGTCGAGCGGAATGCCCCCGTCCCACGATTGATTTTCTCACCAACAGCTGTATCATCTGCTCCCTTCTTTTCATCGTTGTCACCAGCCTCTCCAACGCCACATACCGCTGCTTCTTTTGGAGAAAATAAAGTTTCTGACGATTTGATGCCCTCAGCGATCGCGGAGAACACGGTCGCAGATAGTCATTGCACTAACGGCACAGTTTTCCGACATTCTGCATCTCCGTCACCTTGCATAGATAACTATGACCGCAATCAACGTGGTTTGCTTTGTACCGACAATGAAGAGCGCACACGTGTGCTAAGATGTGATGCGGTCATGTCTGGCCCCATTTCACGGAGCACAGTCCAAATGGAAGGCAAAGAGTCTGCGTTGAATGGACCAACGATGACGTCTGTGGCTCAGACCAGTAATAGCGGAGGACGTTATCCGCATGGAGAAAATAAGTCGGGACGTCCATCTGAAAGTAAAGAAGGCACGGAGAATTTGGACGAAGGAGTTGAAGTTGGATCTCGCCCTGGCCACAGCTTTGTTCTCAGTGAAGATGGTCATGATACTGATGCTGATGCTGAGGGAGAGATGGACATTGATGCCGAAGAGACAGTTTTCATGGGACCGCAGTCATTAGCATGAGCCTCTCCATCTTGAGCTCAGCCCTGGGAAATGAATGCTCATACGATCACTGTTAGAAGTTGGGTAAAGAGCAAGGTCCTAGGATGGGAGCTTGATATCAGCTTGACTTGTGGACATTCCTAGCGACCAGTAACGTCCGTTTTTCCTCTTTCGGTGTTGGGATATTCATGATGTTGATGACGGTTGCAACAGCATTTGTAGCAAACCCCTATTGATCACCGTTTGTTGTTGTTCAACCATTACCAGCCGGAGTCTAGTCCGCCTAGTTTCAAAAACGTCACGACCCACTAGTGTCTCCGTCTTTTATTTGATGCTTTTTATAGCACGACCTCTGCTTCAAATGTTAATATCTACTCTCAAGGATTTTTTCTCCTCTAAATTGTATTTTTGTCGTATTTGATATTTTTATAACATACTGATTCTCGGTGTTCATGGGATTGATATTTTAACATGTCGGTCAGGTGGTAATTCTGCTTTGATTGTGCGGTGTTAGCGTGGTAACGAATTGAAGTCAAATGGTCAGGCCTCATGGCAGAGATCAGGGCAGTTCACGTGCATGTATATGACGTTTCTCCCTCCGAACCCATAGTTGCCGGTGACGTCGCTTCTACTCCCGAATGAGATTGTATTGCATTTGCGCGGAACCGGAACTTGAGAAATGATTATTCTCATCCGAGGAGTTGTGCAGCGAGGTGAGTGCATGGATGAATGGCATATAAAAATTGAGACTATGAATACAAATTTTTTCCATTTCAGTGGAACGTTGCCGAGCCTTGCATACCTTTTGTCTAAGAGGCACCGACCCCCTTCACCCCTCTCAACCATCTGATCAGCTATGACCTTTGTAATTGTCAACTCGTCATCAGACACCAATTCAGGTGCAACACTAGATTTCGTTGAGACCGCCAATTATTACCCTTATGACACGAGGTAGGGGTATATCAGTCCCAATTTAATCAGTCTCTCTCTTTCCTTCCGACCATCTTCCATCTATCCCTCTCCGATCGTGTGGTGTGCCAATACTTGCTTGTCTGATGTCATCGATTAATAGAGCTGAAGTACCCGAGTCATGGCGTTCCTATCTACATCCCAATCTCGATGTGTACTACTTCAACCTAGGGCTACGACTGCTCACGACGGACGACATACGGAGACCAGAGTTGCGCGCTCTACTCCTCGAAATTAGAAATGACTGTTTTGAAGAACTTGCGGATGATTCGAGTCTTCAGAAGTTGCCCATTGATTGGGTTATGACCATTACGGACTGCGATTTAACGGAGAGGACGGCGCTCGTCGGTATTCACTCGCGTAGTCTGGCCAAGTCATACAGGTGGAGTGAACCAGGTAAAGCTTAATCCAGCTCTGTGAGAGTGAGATTTCCTCGGGCTGATTTTTTTTTCCTTCTTCCCCCCCTTTACTACTCCCAAAAATGGTTGTCGGGAGAATATAGGCCTGATTGAGTGTTCGAAGGAAGTATTTTGGGCTCACATCGCTGAGTATCCAGCACATGAGAGATCGATTCCGTTACCACTTGAGAATGAGTTTGTACGTGCGTTGACCAATGGTGAGCAAAGTTTTTGAACCTAAAAACCTCGATGCGATCCACGTGCGAGATGATCATCATGAGCTGATACACGTTTTTATATTTTTTTTTTCAATTTTAAAAAAAAAGCCGAACGAAAGACAAGAGAAGGTCGATCTTTTCCTCTTGATGGTTCACAAATAGAAACTGTACAACGTCAGTATAATTATCTGAAAGGTAAGTCGAGTTGTTTGCAGAGTATTCCACACTCGAAAAAAAACGTAAAACTGATTTTTGATTTTCTTTTCTACTTTTAGCGAAACAATCAAATGGGAACTACAAAGCAATTGCATGTATCTGTTGGCTTATGGGCGCCGTCATGCCCCTCGATGAACTTAAAAGCGGTGGTGATTGCGTTCGCATCTCTGACAACGTCGTCCGTGCGTTAACCAGGGTGCATATTTGAGGAAAAGATCAGCATTTGTCCTGTCTCGATCGTCGGAATGGAAATGGACTGAAGGCGTCTTTTTATATAGTGTTGGCTTGATATCCTCTCAACAATAACCATCCTGTAATAGTACAATATATACCATGCTATGGGCTTGTCCATAGTTCAATACTTTGCTATCAATTTTATTCCCCATAACAGATGGAGATGATTGTATTGTGTTGGTAGATTCAGGGGTTAGAGTGGCTTTGGTTCTGGATGTTGGTCTATAGTTCATTCAAAGCGTCATGGAAGGATGTCTTCTGCTACATGTTACGATAATTTGGCATCGGTCGAGGCCAAAAAATGTCATATTATTACACAAATCCCCTCTACTGCCCTCAAATGTACCAGTCGTTTCAATCTAACCATTTCCAAAAACCCCGTTAATGAACACTCAGTTCTTGTCTTTATGAATCAGCCAAGATGGTATTCTCATCATGAGGTATCAATTTTACGTGCCACCTGCCTTCCACCATCGGACTAGTCCATCCTCTCCGCCAGTCAAGAATGCACCAGGAGACCCCAGGGCGGAAGGTTGAGGTCGCCATGAAACTGACCAGACTTCGCCTGTATCTTGTATTGTCGATACTGCCGCTCGCGCACCGATATCCCAAACCTTGATTGTTTTATCCGCAGATCTGCGAAATGATGATGTTAACAAGAACTTTGAACTAGTCCTAGAGCAGAATAGGCTTACCCAGAAAGTGCAAGTTTCCCGTCAGGAGAAACGTCGACGCTCAGTGCCCATGACGTATGGCCAATAAACGAAGTGACAGTTCCTCCAGGAGCCAGTCGAACATCATGTAAAACAAGTCTTCTATCTTCGGAAGCACTCATAAGAAGCTGGATAGGGATTCAGATGCCTGTCGTACTTTAGACAAGATCGTCGAATATTACACTCACGCTAGAATCAGCGGACCATGAGATTGATCGCACGGGCATAGCATGTGAGGTAAATGTCGTCCATAATGTATTACTCTCAAGGTCGAAAACAAAAATCTGGCCTGTCTCAAGTCCCAATGCGACTCTTCGACCGTCTGGAGACTGAATGGGGATGTGAAGAAAACGACTTAGAATCTCGTGAGTGCATGAGATGGAATAGCGTACATGGCGACAGCTCATTCCGAATTTTACGCGACCAGATGGAATAGAAGATAATTTTCTCCCAAAATCAGCTGGGTCCGCCGAATGTATCGTTATATTACCTGAGGCACTAGATGAGGCATAGGTACCGCCATTGGGATTGAGCGAAACGGACCAAGCTGGAATGTACCTCGTGCATTAATATGAATGGCCCAAACATGTGGATGCCTGAAGATGCAACTTACAGGGTTCAACATCCTCTTTTGTTTCCAAGTAACTCTCGTAAGAAGCAATTATCTCTGACGACTCAAGGTCTAAGAGCCGAGTATGTCCTTCTAGACTGTTGTAAAGAGCGCGTTTGCCGTCAGGAGACACAGATAGAGAAACAAGAGCAAGGGTGTGAGGTTCAAGGGCAACTTTTGGTGAATGATGATGACCAGTAGCGCAGGACCATTGGTATATAGAGCCATCTGCAGAAATGGAGACCGCAGTATCTGTAGACGTCCAGGCGGCGCCCCAGATGGCACCGTCGTGGTCTGGAAGAAGTGGATGAGATCTTTGGCTAAGAAACTGGTCAACGAGATATACGTTCTGATGACTCGTGTAAGTTCAGATACACCAAGCTCTGTATTGTTTCTGTCAGCTGTGAGAGCAATATATGGTACTGTTGACTGACCATGATTGCGGAAACAAAATCAGCACGCGTTGGACCCAATGTGAGGTTCCCGAGATCATGCCGAATCGGAGATTGAACTTGATGATATAGTGATCGCGTCCTCCGAACTTTATTTTCCTTACATCAACGAAAGCGGACGAAGACATTGTACCCACTGAATCCTTTAAAAGTGTGTTGACCGATTATTAGAGGACCCAACAATTAAGTTGTTTTATCAGGATGTCTGACGCTGGAGATGACATTCCTGTCGAAGCCGCCCCGGAGGTTGAAGTATCCACTGACGCTCCCAAGGGGAAACTCACCGTCGAGGAGGCACTACAAGTATGTTTGACCTAACTGAAGCGTCAATCGTGTTTACTCACATCCTATTCAGCAAGTTTTGAAAAATGCGCTTGTCCATGATGGTCTCGCTCGTGGTCTTCGTGAGTGCGCCAAGGCCCTCGACCAGCGACAGGCTCACCTCTGCGTTCTCGTCGAGACTTGCACTGAGGCTGAATACATCAAGCTCATCGAGGCCCTTTGCTCCGAGCACGGCACCAACCTGATCAAGGTCGGAGACGCCAAGGTTCTTGGAACTTGGGCTGGTCTCTGCAAGATCGATCGTGAGGGTAACCCCCGTAAGGTTGTTGGCTGTAGTTGCGTCGTCGTCAAAAATTTCGGTACTGATTCCGAGGCTCTTCACGTCCTCCTTGACTATTTCAAGAGCCGCTAAGGCAAGTATTCCGTTCTGTTATTCTGGGCTTGAGTCGTCGAAGCGATGACAAAACAGACTCCCTCTACTGAGTTCTGAGGATAAAAGTCTAACCGGAATCATTATATTTCTGATTCTCTTCATCATCCACTCCTTTACCATATGCTGATTCTTCTTTAACCAGCTTTCATCATACCATGTGCTCTTTCTGTACTGCTTGTAGCATAATACAGGGTGCTTTCTGAATA
>Ga0153951_1000654_pt1 | contig 12712 bp, 16 predicted proteins | sample TSNJ035MetaG_FD_102278 | JGI IMG/M metagenome (GOLD analysis project Ga0153951, IMG submission 102278) | Attine ant fungus gardens microbial communities from New Jersey, USA - TSNJ035 MetaG | ecosystem: Host-associated > Fungi > Mycelium > Unclassified | place: USA: New Jersey, Wharton State...
AACTCTTGTTCAGTTCCTGTCACTACTCAACAGGATGAATGATTGGGAGGGTTGTTGCGTTTTGCCACTACTTGCCGAGATCGATGTATACCCATATAACGAATACTATGTGGAAGACAGAGCACAAATGGAAGAAGAAATTGCCTCTCATCTGGTTCCATTATTTCACCTCCGTGACCCTCATAAAACAAGACAATTTTCTTTACATATTGTGCAGTATGAGCGCAATGTTTCGGAGGTATTGCATGATGCATATGTTTCGCTCATGAAGGATGGTTATGCATTCAAGATTTCGTATCACGATACGTTCCGAACATGTAGCTACCAATGTCACACCGTCAGAGACTGAAGCTGAAACCTTTGCCATTAAAGATGGCATCTATCGAGCCACAGCAATAGAAGGGGTACATATTATCACCAACTCTATCCAATGTGTGTACTCAAAAGATGTTTGACACATCTAAGCACTTCCAACAACGCCACACTATTGCCGTGTCTAAATGTTTTAGGTCCTTTGAGAGAAATCCTGCAGAAAAAATACAATTTTTGGGACTGCCCGAGTGACAACAAGTGGCCCCTCCACGACAGAGTGGACAGACAAGCCAAATCATGCATTGTCTCCATAAGATACCCCAACAAGGAGTCATGGGGGTTCTGTTGCAAATCTGAATGTGACAATTTAATTAAATCATGGCAAATGTTCTTTGAAAAATCGCCCTACAAGGGTAACAACTTCCTAGACACATATGACAGTGAGGGGGCAACTTATTCTTCCAATATATGCCAAGGAAGGGAGTTGGCTAAGCTACTTTGGCCGATCCAACTCTATATGCACTTGACTCATCACAAACCATACACTCATAGGAGAACACAGAACTTGCTTCTTCTCTAATACATATTTGTGAAATGGTACATACAACTTGAAAGTCGGCACCCCATATTGTATGAAATGTCCCCTCTACACTAGCTTCCCCTCTGGTTGGGTACATCCTCTTTTAGGTTGTTGAAGTTTCTTACTTGACAGTGTTGAGTAAAATACGTAGTAAAATCGCGTTCTTTATATCTGTACAAGCAAGGGTGACTGTGCATGTGTAAGATTTCTTTGATTATTGGTGACTGACAATGATTCAACGCTGACAACAACGAACAACGAACAACGGACAACGGACAACGAACAACGAACAAAACTTCATTGGGTCTCCTTTTATTGTACATACACATCAAATCTGGGATAGACCATCCTATTTCCTTCTTTCACTTTAGCTTTTCAATCATCAATTAGGCATTGAAAAGAAGAAAAACGCAACGCCTCGCCTCGGCCTTTCTCTTTCCCCACATCACCATTTCAAATCAAAAATCAAAAATCCAACCTCCAGATCCAAGAGGCGTAAACATCAACCTCGTCTTCGTCTTTTTCTTATCCTCACCCTCGTCCTCCACCAACGTTGCTCCAGAATCCAAAACCTGTTCAACTCGACCACCACCACCCTCTCCCACTCGCACTCCCAAGCGCTCAAGCTCAATCATCACCCCGCTCTCATTCATATTCGCACCCAACACAAGCACCCGCATACGCATACTCATCCCCCCACCCTCGTTATCACCACGCTCACGTTCACGCTCACGCTCAACCACCGCCGCCGTTGTCATCCACACTCCAAAATCAACGCCATCCACCATCACCCGTCTCACCTCCACGCTCGGATTCAAAATAAACTCGGCGCTCATGCTTGGTAAAGCCAACGCGAGAAGGGACGCAGATGATTTGATGTCGTCTGGCGTTGGATCGTCCCAAGCTATGATCCCTATTTTCAAGAAAAAAACAAAAGAAACATGATGGGTGAAAAAAAAATGAGAAGGGCTTTTTTTTTTTTAGAAAAATTACCTTTGGCGCCGTGGTTGATGCTGATGATACTCTGTACCATAAATTCTTTACCTGTCGGGAACCTCTACACCACACACACACGTTTAATAAGTGGATCTGTTCAAAAAAAAACGTTTGTTCCTTTCTCACCGTCCAATAACTTGATCAAAAAAAAAGTCACGTCAATCACACAAAAGAAAGAAAAGCAAAAAAAAATGCGACGGACCTCTCGTTCCCAAACGCCTGAGGCACCGCCCACACCGATTTAGTAAGCGCCCATCCACGATCGAATAAACGTTGATAGAATTGGTCCATGCGGTTAGAGATGTCAGTAAAGTGGCCTTGACAGTTATCGCATCTTTCACCCACACGCACGCAAAAAAAAAAAGGGTTAGGAAAATGAAATACGCGCACAAAAAAAAGGTTAGGCAAATGAGCCCGCGGAGAAAGAGAGGAGACGGACTGACCCGCAATCGCCAAATGTCGGGGTACAAGGCGTACCCCAAACACTCGAAAAAGTGACATTGTTCCCGATCATGTAGGTGTCTTGTAACACGATATCACAGCCTGCGGTATAAGCGCTATATCAAAATTTAAAAAAAAGTTTCAATCTTTGATGAGAAACCGTTTTTGGATGGACACTTGCTCGAAAAAGTAGTTTTGGCAGTTGAGAACGAGCGAGATGGGGTGGTACCCAGATACCCCACCACCATTACTACCGTCCAAGGAGGAGATGAGATGGGAAGCTTTGACGGTGGCGTCGAGAGGGTCAGAAGTACCGTCTGGTTCATCAGCGGTGTACCACAACAAGAGGTTATTGAGAGATTTGATATGGTTGACTTGGTCCGTGACCGAGCTGGCGTTTTGGTATGTGCTGAGCAAGGGATGCGTTTTTTTTTGTTTGGGAGGTGATGCAAGAAAACGTACCCGCGCATGTCGTACATCAAATAAAGACCTGCTTCTGCCATCGCGCTGTATACACGATCCAGAGTCGCTTGATCTGTTGTTCCACCTGGAACAGGATGAACCTTGACTCTTTCATCAACAGAAAAAAAGGGAGAAAACAGCAACGCACGACAGTAAATCTAAAGATCATGAGCGCGTCAGCTAATATAGATGAACAAACGAATACAGACCCTTGCTGCGCCAAAGTAGCTGGAATAGTAGGGTCTTTTGCGAGATAATCATCGACTTGGGTGTAAAATCCAATAGGAAACAGAGGAGAAAACTGTCCGCCTTTGCCATTGGGAGGTCTGGCAAGTAGAGCGCCTGTCCTGGCGTCAAACTTGGTGACAGAACCGGAGGGATTTTCGGGGAGATATACGAAAGGAGCTGAGGCACTAAAAACTTGATCTCCCGGGGAAAAAGTGGCGGTACAGGACATGTTGAAGGGGGCAGATTGGGGAGAGAGGGCAGAGAGAGAGAATGGCAAGGGGTGGGCGGTGGCGTTGAGAGGAACGAGACCGGTTGTGAGAGGTTTGTCATTGACGGATACGGTGACGTTGAGAGGTGGCAAGGGGGGAGAGGGGAGCTGAATAGGGACAGCATTGGCGACACGAGACCAAGTGAGGGGAGCATCGATGAGGACGGCTACTGCAGTGGGAGAGGTTGCATCAGGAAAGAGATAAGGGCGGATGGCCTGAGCACAACGCAGAGCCAGCAAAGGAGAAGAGGCGTGTTGCGGAACTGGAAACTGGCCACCTAGCAAAAGATGAGTGAAGAAGAGATGGGTGGGAAGACTGACCGGGGAGAGAGGGAGACGAGTTTTGCATGTAATGTTTTCCACACCTGGCAGAGTCTATTGCAGATGAACACTATGGTAGAATGACATACCATGTCTGTGCACTGGCGATGGCAATGAAAAGCGGCCAGATGAGCATTGAAATAGAGGCAGGATCAGATCGATCACGTGTTGCGAAGGGCAGGAGGACGGGTGGCAGGCGACCGTCTCCCCTTTGCATGTCGTCCCGGGACAGACTGTGAGTTTTGTGTTTTATTTGGGAGAGCACACGAGTAACAGCCATCAGCGTGTACGAGCTCATCGTCCGCCAGGAGCCCAAGCAGGCCCGCATGTGCGGCGTCGGTGGCAAAGGTCCGTGCATTCTCTCTCACCCACCCGCTCCTCATCCCTTTCAATCAACAGCCGACCGCCGCCCCATCGACCCCCCACCCATCGTCCAGCTCCGCGTCCTCGATCCCGTGCACGAGCCACCCTTCCTACAGAATCCCTACTATTTCATGTTCGCCTCTCTCGCAAAGCCAGACGATGACACCGAGCTCCACTGGCTCAAGGACGGCCGCACACGCTGCACAACGGGCTCCGTCGTCTCCAGTCTCTACCATCTCAAAGACCCCCAGCACAACAACCAGGACGCCGGCTTCTTTGTCTTTCCAGACCTCAGCGTCCGCACAGAGGGCAGCTACCGTCTCAAGCTCAGCCTCTTTGAGGTCGTCGGGTATGTATTTCTTTTCCCTTGTTCTTTCTCCTCACCTTTGGCTAGAAACCACGTCCGCCACTGCAAGTCCATCTACTCGGCTCCTTTCTATGTCTATACCGCAAAAAAGTTTCCTGGAATGGAAGGTATGTTTTCTCTTCCTCTCTCTTCCTCGCTTACTCGTCTCCCAAGAGTCCACCCCCCTGTCCTGCTCCCTCGCAGATCAGGGCATCAAAATTCGCATCCGCAAAGACATCCGTGTCCGCAAACGACCCATCCAGGTAATAGACCACCCCCTCTCCCTCACTTCTCCCCACCAGCAATACCAAGATCTCATCAACAATAACAAGCGCCCCAGGACGGACGACTACTCTCTCATCGATGCCCCTCAATACCCATCTGCCTGGCCATCTCTCAACAATAATGACCCTGTATCCATCATTCCACCTCCCCAAGCAAACGCGCCGGGCCGTCTCGCCATGGGCGTCTCTATCCCTGCTGGAATGGATCTCGGAGGTCCCTCTGTCTACGACGGCCGCGGCGGTGGCTACAACTCCCAACCGTTTGATAATCCTCCTCCCCCACCACCAGGGTCCACCCCGACTATCCCGCCGCCGCCGCCACCTCCCTCGTATCCAACATCATCTCCCTCTCAACAACCGTATATCCAGCCCCCACCTGGACCGTATGCCCATTACCCGTCTCCCTACACCACTGCCGCTTCTTCGACGACGAGCCCCGTTGATCAGCAACAGTGGAATCCTGGTGGGCCTTCCTATGAGGGGTATTATTCTCAGTCGTATGGACCGCCGCCCCAGCGATATGATTATGCGAGTTACCCGCCACAACCACAGTCTGGGTATGGAGCGTACTATGATCAGCCGCAGCAGCAGTATGGCGGTTATGCGTACCAGCCGTATTACGATTACAGTCATCAACCACCGCCGTCTTCTTCGTCTTCTTCAGGCCCTCATCATCACCATCATCCACCGCCGCTACCGCCGCCGTCCCAGGTTCCTTATCTTCCGCAATCATCACCACCACCGCCTTGGCAACCCCATTCTTCATCTGCTTTGACGACGTCGCCTGTTATACCTCCACCGCCTGGTGCTACGTTCCTTGGTGCGGGTAGTACTTCTGGAAGTGCTGCTTCCGTTCCTGTTACCGTTCCTGCTACTGCTACTGCTACTGCTATTTGTGATTCATCACCGTACATGTCTACGAATGCTCCGACTCGACAAGCACCACCACCTCCTCCTCCTGCGACGACGGCGCTTTATCAGTCACATCAGGCTCATCAAACGACTTTATATGGATATGGACACTATACCTGTGCTACGACGACGGCTGAGGCGGCAACGGCTGAGGCGACGAGTCCTGGTTCTCTACCCCCACCGCCACCGCCAGCACCGCTTCCTTCTGCTACGGCTGTTAATGCTAATACTAACACTTGTGTTTCTTCTTCGTTATCTTTGTTATCTTCGTCATCTTCATCTATTGCTATTACTTCTCCTTCTCTCCCTTCTCTTCCTCACCAACACCAACATCACCCTCAACACCAACAACAGCAACTCCCTCAACACCATCAACACCACCAACACCAGCACCAGCACCAGCAGCATCACCAACACCAGCAGCGTGGTTCTCCTCCTTCTACCTCTACGGCTACGGCTACGGCTACGGCTACAGTTACAGCTATGGGATATAATGCGAATGTGTCTGGTACCACTACTACGGGTTTGGAATGGAACGGGTATACTGGTCAACCGCAACCGCAACCGCAACCACCACAACAGCTGCAACCACCACAACAGCTGCAACACCAACACCAACACCAGCACCAATCGCAACACCAGCACCAGCACCAATCGCAGCCACCAACGCAATCGCAATCGCAGCAATGGACGAATGAAAGTTTTCATCACTCACACCCCCCTCCTGCTCCTGCTCCTCCTCCGTCTTCACGTATGCCTCCTCCCCCGCCTCCTGCCCCTGCCCCTGTTCCTCTCTTGGACACCGATCGTATCCAATTAGCGCCATTACGACGTTCGTCCGCGTTACCATCGTCATCCTCGTCCTCTTCTTCCTCTTCTTCCTCTTCGTCTTCTTCGTCTTCCTCATCAGTCGTTGTTGTCGTTCCTTCCGGTGCGAGTACTACTAGCCCTGTCCTGTCGTCAAATCTAGATAGGTGTGTCTCTATCAACTCATCGCCATTCCATTGTTGTTAACCTCCCCTCACAACGTTAGCCACGCTGCTTCTTACACCGTCATGCAGATGATGAAGAGTCCAGGCCGTAGCAGCAATAACTCAAAAATGTTACCACCCCCTCCCTCCTCTGATTTCACTCGCGACAGGGACAGGAGGAGTAGCAGTAGTGGCTTGTCAGATCAGAGAGGCACAACAAAGAAGAATCCTCTGAGTATCGGTAGTATAATCTCAAACGACAAGTAGAAAATGCTCTATGTAGGAATCTTTTTAACTTATCTCAGTTGTATCATCATTTTGTTACTTTCCCCATCCCAGCAAGAATGCTGTTTTGTAATGTTACCCCATCATCCTGGATCCCTTGTTTCAGATGCTTCATCTGTTCACACAATCCCACATACCTGATCTACAGACCAAGTGAAACAACCACCCATACCCGCCTCTTTGGCAAACTTGGCTTTGTCAAACAAGCTCCAAGTGTCATCATAAGTCACTACAGTCGTTCGCGACTGATTAAACAAATACTGAGCAGGAGGTGATCAACTTTTAATCCCCGAGATCAAGAAACAGAACGAACCGGAGTGTCACTGCAGTTGTCCCAACCCATCGTATATCCATTCGCCCCATCATAAGTCCCGTCAGGCTTCTTATGCAAGGCTCCACTCGTTAATAATTGATTGAACGAGATTTGCTGTCCCCACAGTCGGCTTAAATCACCTGCCTGTGCCGCTCCCACTCCAGGCGTGGTTACAAGGACAGGCGGGCCCCGCGGATGAGCGCCTGATATCATCGGATCTTGGCCTTGGTTCGTGGATACACAGCTTCCTGAGAGTTTCTTTGCACTACTGCGCGCAACGTAGCCATACAGTGGCAATCCAAGAAGCAGCTTGGAAGCCGGCATACCAGCCTTGGTCCACTGGGCCAACGCAGCTTTAGCATTGGCCTCGGGCTGTGCACTTGTCCCACACCGATCCTCTGCAGTCACTTAGTATCAACGAATTTGGCAAAATCAAACATACCCAAAGGCGCATTAGGTCCCGGAGGATCCGAGGCACCAAAGACATCATAATTCCTGTAACGTCGTCAGGTAAAAATAACAGTCACTGGCAATGTCACCGACATGATGTTCACAAAGTCCATGTATTCAGCGAATTCTGAGACATTTTGCAAAGAGTTGCCGTCCACCCCCCTCCATGGCATATGGGTGACGGCAGCGGATATTATCCTCGTCGAACCTGTCCTTGTTGGTCGTTAACCGCACTAGTGAAAGACGCTGACTTACCAAGTGCTTTGCGCAGGCCTTTGATCAAACTCAACAGGTTTGCAGAGTCTGCAGGAGAATGTGGATTTCCAGAACCGATGTCGTTCGGATATTCCTGTCGTTACGTTGAGCTCAAAGTAAGCCCGACCTTCGCACGACTAACCCAATCAATGTCAATCCCTGGTGAAACTCGTCATCAAAGTCAAATGGTACAAAAAAAGAGCTCACCATCAAGGCCGAACGTGTTGATAATTTCTGCGATGCCATCACAAAGCTTTGCCCTGTTAGATGCTGTGGAAACAGCATGGCTCATCCAATGGCATCCCGACCAACCTCCTGGAAAAAAAATTGAAGCTGCAAGGTCTGCTTTGGGGGACTTTGTTACTCACCCATTGATATCACAACTCTGGTGGTACTGGTTCCGGATCGAGCAGCAGAAACCAAACGACGCAGCACGGTCTTACTGTCGTTGTCCCAGTCGATGCCGGCCACGCCATTTGGAGTAATAAATGCTACAGTTCCTCAGCATCACTCCGGCAGTTACTGGAAGCATTGCACACCGAAAAATATAATGTCATATTTTGCAAAGGCCAATTTTTCCGGTGGTAGACTACTGCCTGCCCAACTTGGATAATAAGTTCCTGCAATTGGTGTCACCGAACCAGCAACCTCGGCCTCATCGTGATCGGATTCGGACTTGATAGGGAAAAAGCGAGATTGAACATGGGAAATGCTGGCCATGGACCTGGATTCCATCGGGACAGTGAGAGCATCGTGTCTGATCTGTGGCGTGCCGAACGGTGCGAATGGGCCAGGCATCAAAAACTGAATTAAGATCGGATGATCCTGGAGCTCGGCAGACTGGAGAAGGCTATGTAAATAGAGGATAAGTCCCTCCTTCCTCTCCATGATGAGATCGTCATTGATCCAGGCAGAAGGAACTAGATTGGTGAGTGTATGCTTGGCAGGAAGCAGATAAGGGTCTCTCAGAGATGCATGCAACGCAACGAACTGGGCGAGGGATAAAAAAATCAGTGAATATATGCGTCGAAAACTGGATGCAGTACCTCCGAGAAACGACGAAAAACCTCGTGTCGGCTTCCACTTTCAAGGGTAACTACCAGAACATAAAGTATATGGGGATGGGGAGAAGAAGAAGTTGTATGCCCGGTAATACAAACTTTATTGATGATAGGCATAGTGTTGCAAGGGATAATACCCAAGTGTATGCTTTATATACCCCATCAAACGATCAGCAACAGACTCGCATGTCGGACAAAAGAAGAAGGGGAGTTTCCTTAGATGGATATCATAGTGATAGCAGTTCACTCTGTTGACGGACAATACACCTACAAGTACAAGTTCGGGATAAGCGCACTCTATTATCTCGGTAAGGGGTCATTGTCCAGAGTTCCTGGAAAATAAGCGGTTTGAGAAGTAACCACGATCTAAGCTGAAGGCTAACCACGATATTTGTACCCTTTCTCTTCAACCGAAGGCTGGATCGTTGACATCGTGGAAGTCCCCTGTGAGGGGAACGTTGAGCCACATAGCTCTATATCTCGTGGTCTTGAGAACTCTGAGCGAAGATGTCGTCGTCCATTGAGCCTGGGTTTTAAGACCTTGGTTCACATCATACATATCCACAGATATTAATTGATTGTACTTACATTGCTAGCACTGAGTTCGCATAGACTAGGAAAATGCTAGTCAGATATGAGAAAAAGGCCGATTAACATCCACTCACGCTTAGAAGTGGAGAACGTTGCCCCAATAAAGAGCAGATCATTGGGTACGGCCGAGTACTGAGAGACAGTTGTATGAACTCTTCACGTGAAGTGATATAGAAAACCTACAAGGGCCATATAGACAATGGCAACGACGCTGGCGTTGGAATATGAATTTCACGTGTAGGCTGTGAGAAGCAAGAATACACAGACCTTGTCAAAAGTCCAGAACTTATGAAGAATATGATGATCTTGGATAACACTATATTGCTGACTAGCTTGACGCCTTCAATTTTAACCTTGCTTTTGTACAGCAGTGCACACATCCCAATAGTGATACCAATATCGACAACACAAGTTACCCCGAAAGCAAAGTAAACGATCCACTAGCACCTGTCAGTCTTGAATCTATTGAGGAGTGAAACCACACTACCTTCGCCCCAGACGCAAAGTCTAGCACAACATTCGCTGTTTGCCTACGACGAATGACGAATGAGAATCCCATAGGAGGATGGTAAATCTTACAATTCATAAAGGAACACTTGAGAGAAAGTTGTGTTTAAAAAGCTTTCTCACTGAAAAAACAAAAATCATGTACGAACCAATGACGGCGGCTATGTTTGTTAGTCAGCCTTCTATCGATGAAAAAGCGTGGTAAACAAAACAAACCCAATGCTAATATTGCTCCAACCACAGTTAGGAACTGTAAACAAAGTCAGATACATGAATCGAAATAATTCGATATTGCTGTACTCACGCGGATGATTGTGCTCCCGAGCAACCCGAAGTCAACACTTCTCCGTGCAACTGTAGCTTGTGAAGAATTGAACACCGGATGAATGAATCACACTCACAAGCGTATATCCGAGATAGGTAAACTCTGTTTATCCTATTTGTGAGGCAGGATCACGGTAAAAATCCAACAACTCACCCCTGAACAAATAGCATCATGAAAACCTGGCCACATTTAGATTGTCAAATAGAGGATTAGCACTCAGTGTTCCAGGTCTTAACTTACATGCAAATATCCAACAACCTGATTGGCAAGGCCTATCAGCACTCTCATGGGACGTAGCGCACAAAGAGTGTACTGACCTTGATGCTCCTTGAACGAACCCGAGCAAGGTTGTCAGATCATGTTCTGTGAAGAGCGAAAAGTGGCTCACCAAGTAACCTGTGTTTGTGCGACATCTTCTCCAAAACCCTTCACTAGCCAAAACCACGTTACTTGTATTGAGAAGGCAGTGTGAAGTGAATCGGCTATACTGATGAGTTTATGAGCATCAAGCTGCGGGTTGCAAAAGGTGCAGTGACTACCAGACTATAGTGACCTAGTGTGCTATGAGGATGCTCAAGCATCTGTATATCTCATATACCTACTATTACTTTATAGATTCGACTATCTTCTGGGCATATCTTGCAATACTGGTAGACTTGAGAGAGGGTTATCCCGTACAGACTGAGGAAAAGTAGTCGGATTTTTATGGACCAGGAGTGCATCATTTGATACATACACACAACCACCTACAAAGGTGAAAAATGCCGCTCCCAAAGCATTGCTGGTATCGTCGGAGGCCATGAACGCAGTAACGTCGGGGGAAGTATGATTAGGCATCTGTCAAAACCAAATCCTATTCATATATATCAAGTGGAAGCTCTTATTGCTGTAGGCGGGAAAAAACTGATCCCACTTGACAGTCGATGATCAGATGTTTGTGAAGAGCACATGCCTTTTGGCGCAACTATCTTGTCACCGTGAGATAATGGTAAGTCAGACGCCACCGAATGTGGTGAACAAATATAAGTTATTATCTAAAATAAAATATAGCTGGAGTTGAGCATAAAAAGGCTTTTGTGCCTACAGCACACATTGCAGACAGACAGCTATCAACTGATCGACTGAGGTTTGATGTCAACTGATCAGCAAAGTATAGTGTCAACTAGTCACGTGTCACAGTTCGGGTATTACTTGGTTGCCAATATCTCCTACAATCATGGTTTCTCCTACTTTCTTCTCTTTCTCTTTTCTTTCTTTTGTATTTAAGTAGACACATCTGCTATGGACTACAATTGAGCACCATGTAATAAATTGGTGATTTTTTCAAAAAAAGAAGGTTATTCTTATCAAACTTTTTGACCTAACTGCAGCTGATTTTTCACCTATTGATATTCATAGAATAGAAAAACAATATCAGGTTTTTGAGCTTTTCCTGGTGGGTGGGTTGGAATATTGAGCACTGTACTGGCATTATAGTTTCATGTCTTGATGTTCATGCTGAATTGGCTTACCTTATTGTCTTTAAATAGATAAATAGTAACAGTCAAGGTGAGACTTACTGTGCATTTTCAATGAGTTTCCGTTTCCCCCCTTTTTCTTCTATACCTTACTCGACAACAGCTCTGAGCGAAGATGTCGTCGTCCATTGAGCCTGTGTTTAAAGGCCTTGGTTCACATCACGCATATCCACAGATATTGATTGTACTTACATTGCTAGGACTGAGTTTGCATATGCTAGGACTGAGTTTGCATAAACTGGGAAAATGCCAGTCAGATATGAGAAAAAGGCCAATCAACATCCACTCACGCTTAGAAGTGGAGAACGTTGCCCCAATAAAGAGCAGAGCGTTGGGTACGGCTGACCACTGAAAGACAGTAAACTCCGCAAATGAAATGATGTAGAAAAACCTACAAGGACCATATAGACAATAGCAACGATGCTGGTGTTGAGATATGAATCTCACAATGTAGGCTGTGAGAAGCAAGAATATACAAACCTTGTCAAAAGTCCAGAACTTATGAAGAATATGATGACCTTAGATAATACTATATTGATGATGGGCGTGACGCCTTCAGTTTTGACCTTGCTTTTGTACAGTAGTGCACACATCCCGATAGTGATACCAATATCGACAACACAAGTTACCCCGAAAGCAAAGTAAACGATCCACTAGCACCTGTCAGTCTTGGATCTATTGAGGAGTGAAACCACACTACCTTCGCCCCAGATGCGAAGTCGAGCACAATCTTTGCTCTTTGCCTACGACGGGTGACAAATGAGAATCCCATAGGAGGATGGTAGATCTTACAATTCATAAAGGAACACTTGAGGGAAAGTTATGTTTAAAAAGCTTTTTCACTGAGAAATCAAAAAGCATGTACGAACCAATGACGGCGGCTATGTTTGTTGGTCAGCTTTCTATCGATCAAAGACTGTGGCA
>Ga0153951_1000655_pt1 | contig 12703 bp, 9 predicted proteins | sample TSNJ035MetaG_FD_102278 | JGI IMG/M metagenome (GOLD analysis project Ga0153951, IMG submission 102278) | Attine ant fungus gardens microbial communities from New Jersey, USA - TSNJ035 MetaG | ecosystem: Host-associated > Fungi > Mycelium > Unclassified | place: USA: New Jersey, Wharton State...
AGGAGCTACGGACGAAAACTTGGCATTATCAACCTCTGCCAAAGCAATTCGGCGACTCCGGTCCAGGTCAAGTCCATTGGATTTGCCAACACTGGAACCGTGATGTGAGCTCTTGTCGTCCATACTGCCAACCATTGTTTCCTCGAGGACAGGGGATAAAGAGGGTGAGCAGAGAATACCAATCGGACACCTTTATATCCCATTCAATTTTCACAGGTTTTCCATCCGCCTATCGCCCCGAAATCCCCTCTTGAACACTTGCACGTTCGTCATGAACCAACGATTGCGTTGGATATAATTGGAAAGTTACTAAGTTACCTCTCCCTGGAAGAATTCCAGTTTTGGAAAACTGGATATTTTAGGCAAGTCTTGGCAGGCGTCTCGGTATTGTGGCCCAGCAAGGTGCCTTCAAGGTGCCTGAGCAGCCAAAATCTTTGTTATACTCCTGAAATGATCTCAGGCGTATCTATAGTGCATCGTGCAAACCGACGAGGCTTAGTACTTGCGTCTAGAAAGCACATCCTCATTGTTACTTGTGGCCTGGGTTCTGACCCACGTTCGTATTGTGTCCACCTTCCGGTAACAATGCAGCCGATCGTTCAGTAGATCATATTTGTTTGGCATAGCATTCATCGACTATTTTGCCATTGCTGACAGATCCGAGCACTTGAGCCGGTCAGGAGACAAGACCAAAAGATCGCGTACACAATCACTTAATCATTTTTTCGATCTCACAAGGCCGCCGCATTTCCCACGATACCCTTGTAACAGTGCCATGACTCGTCTTCGAGTCCTCGCGTTATATAAGCAGCTGCGTCAGCTCGGGCGAGACTATCCAGACCCTTCGTGAGCATCAATGGTGACGTGAAGCTCAGAGATTCATTACTACATAGCTATGACTTTAACGGCAGAGTGCGGCGACTGTTTGAAAGTAATTAAAGAACTCCCCCTTTCTAGAGAGCATAGCTTACCCTCAGTAGAGAACAGAAGTCTGACTGATAAGGACGAGATAGAGAAAGTTCTCAGCATGGGCGAATATATCAAGAAAGGCACGCTGAGTTTGTGTCCCAAATATCCTGATCATGTTCTAAATTCCTTGATAGAAACCCTAGCCCTGTATTCATTGCGAAAATATCGCCATCTCAAGAAAATGTATCCTGATTCCATGTCAGATCCGTAGGAAATCCGACCAGCGCCCCTGATTCCGACTGTGCCATCGCAGAACCACGTGAACAAAATATGATGTGCATATTTGTTCAAAAAACCCTGACAAAGACCATGTGGACCATATACACTGCCCACGTTTATCGGAATATGTCGCGATGTCTTGTAACACTATTTGCTCTGGAGGTCGACCACTGGCTTTCGACCTTCGTTTGATAGATATAGATTAAGTGGTTCTTATCAACGCATGGCAGTATGAAAATTTGGATATTTAGATGAACGGATAAAGCTGAACTGCCACAGTGGGAATGGAAACACAGCAGATATCTCAAATGACTTCGGCATTCTCCATCTAGCGAGGATCGATTTTTTTTTAACGTTCAACCATCACACATGCCCCTGACATGCTCCTGCCAGCAGTTACCATTTCAAGTAATTTACTGATCCGAATTCTGAAATCCGATGTCCATCCTCCGACATTATGGATATTGACGGAAAATTCACACACTTTTCATAGTTATCCTCAATCATCAATTTTTCTCGATGAAGCGCGAACGAGAAACGACAATAACCTTCAATCCAGAAGGACCAACCAGTCTTTGGGGTATGATCAGTATGGTCGGTGCAAGGCTTCTCTGGTACCGAGTTGTGATAGATTCATTGATTATCACTCCTCAAGCCCTACAAAACAGCAAAAGATTGTAGAATATCCTACGTCATTTCTCCCAAAATGGGTTGGCCATGGATGAGAGATGCCTGACTGACGCCTGACTTCAAACTTCTGCGAGATCCACTGCATAAATGTTTAGATTAATGAAGAGGACGACCTTTGAGCCCTCGAATCTTGCTCTAAGTGGATTTTGGCCCGACATTAAGCTGAGTCGGTATCTGTCGACAGTCTTGGGCAAAATGAATGGGTATCCGGGCTATTTTCCCGACCCAGTGATCTTTTGCAGGTGTGATACTTACTGATTTATGATTTGAGGCAATCATTCTTCTCCCTTCTTCCGTAAGATACCAACGCTTTGCGCATCTTTTGCGTGAGTTTGATGTCCAAAATTATTTACCTGTCCTCACACCTGCAAGGCTGATTGAATTTTTGATGGGTTACATATCACCGGGCGAGGGCAGCTCTGAAAGGTTCTATGCATTGCTTGCAACATAATGATAAGTTCTATCAATCTCGCTATAGGATCGATAACCATCTGGTCATCTATACACTACCTCTGACCGTTTCTATTAGTGGTTCGATCGTATGGAATGGACAGCTACTTCTCTGTCTGCTGTGATCTAGTCCCAATAATTGAGGCTACAACCATTACGACTTCAGATGTATCATACAAATTATAGGAGAACTCAGACCGATAGTGGTCATGGGTAGATAACAGTAAGAAGGCAGTGTCTGTAGAGTACTACTGCAATCGCGATTTGTAATGGTATGTCATGTTTTTAGAACGTCGCCCACCATCGGATGGATTCGCACGGGCGTGCGACTGGCACATGTGTACCAAGAGTAGGCCTAAGAAAGGAATTAATTATCTTGTTACTCCTTAGATGGTCGAAGCTTGATGCACGTGTAAGACAACCAGGTTCGAGCTATTGTTCTCACTCTACATCAAGGCACATAATAATATATCAGATGCTATATGCACCCTCAGCGGTTGTCGCATCTTGATGGGGAAATATCACGGCGCTGATTTTCCGCGCCCTGAATACTGCTTCGCATCAACGCCACGATGACTAGTATGCATATTGTGGACCTGACGATCTGAATCATCTAGCGGGAGCGGATCCATAGTATAAATATAGCATAAATTTGAGATCCGAATCTTAGCCCGAAACCTTAAAATTTACATTCTGACATTGGCGATCAATAGAATGTTTATGTTAATTTCAGGAAGTGATATCAGAGGTGCTATAGCGGCAATACTATGAAAGCCAATTATCAGAACATTCTCATACATAAGAGATTTTTCTTAAGAAAAAACTTACAGTACCATCCGGTCCACTGCCGGTCTCAGGTGGTTCGTCACCATTGTTGTTGCCTTCGTATCTCTCGCAGATTGTCTTAACACTCTGGGCCCTGGTTGTTCTAATAGTGGCGGTACTGATAAGAACTAGATCAGAGCGGAATAGTAAAGGAGTCACTATCGGCAACATACTCTCCGTAATTCCTAGAGGGATTTTTTTCCAGTTAAGAAGCCTGCCAAGGTGGGCCAGATGAGAACTCACTGGTTGATCCCGACGAGGACACTTCCATCTACAGCCCAAACATCATTGATCTGAACAGCACGCTTGTACTGAGTAGCGCAATTTCCGCACTGAGAGCACATTATATCTTAGTCCTAGGGCATGTGAAAACACCTACACTGCGGTAGAGTTTTCCGAAATCTTCTGCGTAGAACTCGATGTGTGTCAGTCCTTGCTCTGAGAGCTAAGGACAGTGAAAGCTCACAGAATTAATGATGACCTATCAGGTGATCGGTAAGGGTCAGGAATCATTCAAAAATAGCTTGATCTCACTGTTCCACCACCGTTATGTTGAACAATCTTGTCCTCGGCATGCTGCACTCATGCTTGAGTTGAGAAGAGTTCAACAATAGACGTGTAGTCAGATGCATACCTTGGCCTGTTCATATATAGGTCAGATAGTATGTAGAAAACGAGATTTGTACTTACGCCACCATAGTTAATGCGAGAAGTACCGGAGGTTTGTTTAATCGTAATAGCATCCTCACAGACATCCTGTATAATTTTTGAGTATGAAGGGTCTTCGTCTCGATATATTAGTTCTCACCTCGAAATACACGTGGTCCAAGGTACAAGAACCTGTGAAGAGTCACCTTTTGTACCAGTCTGACAAAACCAGAGAAGAAAGTCGAGCATACCCAAACAGTGGACACCCTCAGCTTGGTTTGCGCCGATGACAACACGACTGAGAGTTGCACCTTCTTCAAGCAAGAAAACAGCATCGGAATCGCCACCCTCAGTCTGACCCTTGCAAGCACCAGAGCCACGGTCGTAACGCGTGTAAGCCTGAGGGGGCGTAAATGTTTGGCCAGCTGCAATAGTAATAGCTTTGCTCAGGGAAGAAGTTGTTGGGGGTGTGGGGAAAATATTGGTTGCTGTACGGCGCTCTAACCTTCAAATATTTAGTCATAAATAAGTGCAGATTGGTGTACTCACGGGTTGGCAGCAACGAGCGAGCCTAGGACAACAAGAGAAACAAGCGTAGCGGAGATCATCTTTGACGATTTTCTTTGGAACTTAAGGATACAGGTGCAAGGTATTTATACTCGTTCAACAAGATTATATCAACAATACAGGAGTGTCGACAAGGCAAATACAAACGGGAGGAGACTCTCCGGACGGACCGTGTTCAATTCATTTGAGTTACTAGAGCAACGAATAGGAAGTCCCGGTTTAGGACGATACAGCGGACTTCTGTAGTGCAGAGGCCGTAGGATCAATAACGGTCAGATTCCAATAGCTTTCGTGACTGCTAGTGGCAGGCAAGGTTGGTTCGCAAGGTCCGTACGGTCCGCCTAGGCCACGAAAATGCTGACCGAGGTAGAAAAAGACGGATCTTCTTCGCAAATTCACTGATGATTATGATGATGAATATGGAAGAGGACATAGGTCTGGTACACGTGATCCATGATAGGCTGCGATGTTGAACTTCTGAAGGAGCCAGCTGGTGCTAGGAAAAATCCCGGAATTGAACGCCAAGTATTGCCAAGCCATTGGAAATAGATCAACGGGATTTGCAGCACGTGAATAAAAGGACTCGCCGGTAGAATGTGACGACAGTGTTGTTAATACATCTGTGAGAATCCAACGGTGGAATCAGACGATGAAAGAATCGTCATAAAATCTCTCAAGCAGCCTTTGTCAACTGATTTGAAAGCTGTACTTTCATGCTAACAACAAGTTTCGTTGGCCCCGGCATGGAAATTTGGATGGGTTGCCAGTAGTTGTTCACCCATATGGAGGTGTCACTCTGCAACTGTTATGCCCACTGGGGATATAAGCTTCAGTCAGGTGACTATCGTCTGATAGGATGACGCCCACCGAAACCGGCCATAAAAATATAGTAGGAAGGTTGACCAGACCACTCGTCTCTTATCTCTCATGCAAAGCAGAAGTACACATCTACCTATTGTGAAGAGACTATTGTCGATGTCGATGCAGGTGTGATCGACACGTGCCCCGAATCGCTAACCGATAATTATTTGTCAGCCGTGTGAAATTGAAGACTCCTTTAATTTTTTATGCAAGTGCTTTCATCGATCGATAGATGACCAAATCCCTCAGCAGGTTCATTTTCTACCTTATCCTCAACTTTGTCTACTATCTGTTCAATGCTATCTTTCGTGATGGAACGCAACGCCGGGCAAAATTTTCAATGTGAACTCAGAAATCGAGTTGTTTCCCGGCTGTCATTTATCGCACAACCATCACTTTGAACCTGCTCACTAAATTGGTTTTCTGAATATCTAGCTGTACGGTACAGAGTTTTCCCTCAAGATATAGATTGGCTGAAGTCGAGCTTATGCAAAAGCGGTAATGCTCTTTTGAGAAAAAAAAAACTAAACCGGGCCAAGTATCATTCATGGTATCAAAAACAAACAGGTCTGAATATCAAGAACTATAGTTAAGCAAACGCCAGCCTTATACTGATATACAACTACTTTACAACAAGAGATTTTCGACAGTAATGTCGACGTCCTCGAGAGCAAAAAAAAAGATGTCTCGGCCTATCTGATCCGTTGAACAATTATTCCGACTTATATGGCACGACTCACTCAGAGAGAAGTCCTCAATCCTATAGCTCGGGCGCCAGCACCGGCACCACCAGACCATGTTTTGAACCTCTCTGCATAGGAGTTTGATAGGGACCTGACCTCGTACTCATCCTCAGACCAGGATCGACCTATTCCTCTAGAGCGAGCCCAAACTGAAATGTAAAGTATTCGTCTCAATTTGCGATTCAAGAAGAACCAATGTGAAGACCACAACAATGCTCCGCGACGCCTATAGTATAAGGAAGAAACCTCGTCTGAGAGGGCGGACTCGGCATCACTCTTAAATCGGATATCCTGACGAGTTTTGATTTCATCGACATCATAATCATCAAACTCGAACGTTATGTCATCCTCAGAAGAAGATTCCTCCTCGGCTAATGGTGCTGTGTCATCCTCATCATCGGAAAAGTCATTAGCATGTGGATCAGCCTCAATCTCCGGGGTGTAAGAAAAGACTTCACACTCAGAGAGACCGATGACATCGTCAATGAGGCGGAAGAGAGCTGGATGAGTTCCTGATATTATTGGAGGTGGATCAAGGGGACTGGATGCTATTCGACTGTATGGTGAAGTAGCAACAGGGGGGAATATGTCTGATGAAGAGGGAGGATAAGATGAGTATGTTCGGGGTGCGGCTATTCCTGTACGATGGGATGCTACGAGGGTATTGCTGAGGGAGTTAAGGACCTCAGCACCGTTGTCTTCCTTGACAAAATGGGAGGGGCGGACGTCAGAGAAGTCGTAGTCGGGAAATGCGATATTGAGAGTGGCAATAAGGAGGTAGAGAGTCTTCCGCGAGGCATGTTTATCAATCGGTCCAAAAGGGGTCATTTCGGCTTCTTGGTCAAGTGCAAGCCAAGATGGTAGTGATGGAGAATGGGAGGCTTCATCTTTGTAGGCGTCTTCAAGAGTTTTGAAAAGTTTCTTGTCGCGCTTTATGTTCTTGCAACTGTACGCCTCCATGCGGGTACGAACTAGACACTCGGGCCCCTGATGGGTGAGGGATTGGGCCAGACGAGAAAGTGCAGGATTCTCGATGTATTTCATGTAGAGAAACAGGGGTGGGGGAGAGAATGGCAGTGGTGAGGAGCGAAGCCAGGTAGTTTATTTGTTTGTTTGGGAGGAGCTAGGGTGACCAATACGTGACTTGCCTTTTTTGGTTGACCAATACCCTGTACATTTAAATGAAATAGCCTTTTCTGGACGAGCACGGTCTTGGGCGCACGTTTTTAGTCGTTCTTGTTTCGAAGTATCACACGTTAACTAGAGATATTATACACTGCCGAGTTAGCAATGGAAATCTATTGTTTATGTAAGTTAACAGAGCATTTACTGCTTTTTGGAAACATCAGTGATCGAGGAACCAATAGGAGGGTCATCATCAAGACCATAATATCTAAACATTGTCTTGCCCTTTCCTTGACCCGTGCCTATATCGAAACTTGAACGATATCTTTGTTTCCGACGACGGGCACTCCAGGGAATCATAGTCATGCCCTCTTTGGCGGCGTCACTGTCTGGTGATATGATGATTCGGTCACAAGCGACGAATGGAGGGCAGAATTTCAAGGATGAGGTAGGGATCGATTGAATTGATGTCGAAGTTGAGGCTGAGGAAGATTCCGAAGCGAAAGTTTTTGATTGATCGTCTAGAGATGGTTTAATGTGTGGAGCATCGACTGGGATCGGGTTCGAAACCTTGGTAGTCGTAGTCAAAGATGACTGGGAGCGAAAACGAGGCTGTGTGTTCGACGTAGAAAGGTCAAGCCAGGAACAACTTGTTTTTTCCGCAAAGTCAATAGTAACTGAATACGTGATAGCGATCATTAGCCCCAAGGTAGTAATGGAAGCAATTGATGATGTACTTGGGCTGCTTCTAACACGCACAGAAAGCGAACTAGGGACAAATGTTTGCGCGTTCGACCCTGCACGAGGATGGTGTCCGTGGTCGGCGCACCCATTGACAATTGGGGATATTGTCTGTGCTGTCAATGCCATCGCAGTAGATTGGTAACGTGAAGAGCACGTCAGGGACAGAACATAGACAGTGAAAAATTTTCATACAAGGAAGTGAGGGGATATCAGCTGGTATAGGTAACGTTGATGTGCAGATGGGCACTGATGTGGGTGTTGAAGGGTGAGAACAGGGTGTCGTACGGTGAGAGGGAGGACCTAGTATGGTCAACATATGGTCCTTTGGTCAGCACACGCCAGCCAAAGAGATCATTATGCTTCGCCTACCAGGTATTTCAGGCAGGATGATTTTCCCGTCTTGTCGTCTTGGGAAGAGGTCTGACGAGAGATGGCACGCGGAGCAAAAGCAGAAATAATCTGGATTCTCTTGTGCAAACTTACATCGCATCTTGGTCAACAAAGGAGTTGGCTGAGATGGCTGGCTAGCAGAAAGAGGATAGTACAAGAAAGAGGGAACGAGCCAAAGAGAAAGGACGTTGAGATATAAATGAGCAAGCAACCTGCTCTCTCTAGTAATTTGGTACATGTTCTGGCTCAGATCTGGTCCAAAGTTGGCTGTTACATAGCATCAGAGTCCATCTGGCGATTTATTCAGAAGTGAAGCTGATGACTGTTCCACAAGGTGCCTGGCCAGTGTCCAGAGGTTGGTTAATCGAACGTCCCTGAAGTTCACTCTGGAATCAAGTGCAGGGGCTTATCAGAATTCTAGGTCCACAGTTCATTTCTCGAGCCGTCCTTCCCAGTAAAGGCAGTTAAATGAGAGGAGTTTTAGGCAGCGAACAAAATCAAATGGTTGCTTTGGCTTTCTAGAATCATGACAAGTTCAGAAAGAACGGATAATATGTGCTCATCCCCGTAGAAAATAGGCAATGAAAAGATAAAATCGTCAGTTAGATGGAGCGTAGGGTTAGTGAGAATTGGTTTTACGTAGAAAAGAAGAAAGCACGAGCTAGCATTTCACTGATAGTAAGAAGCTGGTTTCACACGCTCAGGGGTCTGGCAAGCCATGGTTGCAATTTGTCCTAAGACTGTAAGGAGATATGGACGAGGCTACACTGAAAACAGTCGGAGATAACCGTATTTTTCTCATGACTTTATCTCTCATCTGCTGTCACATGTCTCAGCACCATGACTATACTATACGACTAAACACGTCTACATCTTCAGCAGTACGCCTAGCCGTAAACAAGTCTTGCGAAATGAGCATAAGCACTAGTGTACATTATACTGGTGCTGCTTGCGGTATATTAATTTAGAACACACTTTTTGTGCCGTTGCATGTGACTCTGTTAATCATATGCAAACTCACTCTGCCAACTTCAAAAGCTTCCTACAACTGTAAACCATAACTCCCATCGCCATGTCTGACGACATCAAAGTGCCTGGCTTCAAGGTTGGTTTGTCAGTGACTATGATCAGGCCCCATGAACTCATTTTTTAAAACAGTCTTCTGAGCTCATTGCTACCCTTCATTCTGGCTTCGCGCAAAACAGCGATTCACAAAGGCAAGGTCTCATTAAGAAGGTACGGACTCAAAACTCCTCATTTCCGCTTGGACCCTGACCATGGTCTGAATCTAGACCAACGGCATTTTCGAGCTCCAAGTCACCAAAGACGGGCAAACAGCGACATGGACAATTGACGCAAAGAAGACTGGGACCGTGTATAAGGGAAAAGCCTCTCCCAAAGCCGATGTCACGATTATTCTTGCTGATGACGTCCTCATTGACTTGGCGAGTGGCAAGGCATGTCTCTACCCTCCCCTTTATTCCTTCCCTCTGGTTAATGACCTGACAATGCAGCTGAACGGCCAGAAGGCATTCATGTCTGGGAAACTCAAGACACGGGGCAATATAATGCTCGCAACCAAGCTTGACAATGTCCTCAAGGCTGCTCAGACTAAGGCCAAACTTTAAACAAATATTATACCCCACATCCATCTACATTTGTCCGTGATAGTTTCCATACCCTCACATTACGACAGTGCTCCTCATAGTTTAAGGAGTCAATGTTATCAGAACCTCACCTGTGTTGTGCCGTAGTGAGAAGAATGATGCCATCAAATGTATTTCAAAAATTTTAGAAGCCAACCAGTGGCCATGAGTTTGAGGCATACATGCATGGGTGGAGTGATTGTGTAGTTTAAAGACCCTATAAGAAAGTGCCACCAAATATTCCTCGTTGTCTCCGTGGCTGAGACTGGGGATCTGAACGCAGAGTAGAAAGACTATTTAGCTGTTTCATCGCTTCCTCTAGCTTGTCCTTGCGCTCCTGGAGATCAAGATGCCGACGCACTACCGGATTCTCCCTAGCGAAGGCTATGATTTCCTTCCTATCTAGGTCATACAATAGTCGTGAGTCAATCTCACGCGGAAACTATGAAACGTGATTAGACAAACCACCGAGGTTGCAAACTGATAAATGAACTCACCTGGTAGAAAAACTGATCTAATAGCTCAATATTGATAAACATAGCAGACGTATACGCAAGCTTGTCGGCAATGACGTTGAGGAACGTTTCTGGGCAGAAAACCTCGCTTTGAGGGCCCGCACGACATCGAAAGGATTTCAGAGCAGCCAGCCGTAGTTTCAGGACACTGAGTCGTTCGTTGTACATTAATGCATAACGAGCTGAAACAGAAGTCAATCAAAGGATGCGTTCGGTCAAGTCATTCCAATACTTGCCATCAACAATTTGCGCAGGAGGATAGCGATACGATTCGGAAGTGAGTTCATTGATCTCGGCTCCAGTCCCACCCATCTTTGAAGAAGTAGACTCTGTAGCCTTCTGGTCGTTCTCCAGCTTCTTCGCATATCCTATCAGGGTATTCAACTTCCGACTCCCTCCAACCTTCTTCGTGATCACCTTCAATTTCGACTGGCACGCCTCCACCTCCTTCTCAAACAATTGAATTGCTTGTTGTCTACCCTGTTCCCACTCCTCCTTTTCAACCTCTACTTCATATTTGTACGGTTTGATGCAATTCTCAACTTGGTCGGATGTGACTCCAATCCGGTCGCGAAGGATGTTGTGAGAAAATTCGATCAACCTTTCAGCAGCCCGTGGATGGGAGTTGAAGGGTTCGCTAAGGGCGATGGAATCAATGAGCGCCCGCAATCCATCGGCAACAAGTAACGTAGAATCTCTACCCACACCCGATTTTGTGAGAAGACTCGACGCCGCTTCGAGTTTGTGTTTCCAATACGGATCAATATCTTCAGGTTTTAGTTTCGGATTCGACCCCAATTGACTCATTTCCGCTGTTTTCTTGTCTAACCAATACAATTGCTCCAATACATCCATGACTTTGTCATCCAACATTTCTTTGAGCTTGGCACGAATAGTGGGCCGACGAAATTGCTGAGTAAATTCCTTAATTCGGTGCTTCAGCATATCCATCGTCTCTGCAACGTAGGACTCTGCTGTGATACGTCGGTCATTGTATTGAACCTTGAATTGGTATGTTGCTTCTTCGAACTCGAGCTGGACAGCGTTCGAGATACTGTGTAGTGAGGATGCCATAGATGATTCGAGGACTTCCATAAGCCGACGGCGAAGGGTGTCAGTACCGACCCTGAGCTGTGATGAACCAAACACGTTTCTATGTTGTTTGAAGTAGTCATGATCCTCTCCTCTGGCAACCATGACTGTCGAAGAATTGCGATGGATCTTCTTAGTAACAACACCAACGTAGCCGAGACTTAGAGGGTATCGATTACCATCAAGTATTGAGGCGCCTTGCTCAGGAGGAATGAGATCCATTTTAGTGACGACGCCAATGGTTCTTAAGCCCAGAGGGTCAACTTTGCGACTTGCCCTTAGGGCAGGAGAATTGGCCAGATCGACATCTGCGGCACATACAGCAAGAATTATATTTGGCTCCCGAATATATTTTTCACAAAGCCCTGTTATTTTTTCTTTCAGTGTCTCTGGCTGGTCCAGCGACGAGATCTGGACATAACCAGGAAGGTCGATAAGGGACAGATCAGGGACGTTGGGTGAATATATTCGAAGGTCAATGGGATCGTTGGAAACACATTCAGAAGCGGGGACAGCGAGGTTGAGGTCAATGAGAGTATGCTGAATGTCAGCGAAGTTGGTAATTTTTCCCGTACCAAGTGCAGGAAACTCTCCATATTCGACCGGATGCTGCCCATTTTTGGCTGGGGTGTGAACCAGAGTAAGTTCAATAGGACGACGGGTAACCATGTTGTTTCCTCTGTACAGTTGTTAGTCGAATTTTTGGTTCGTAATTTGATCCATACTTTGGTAGAAATTCATGTCCCACGATAGCTTCCAGCACTGAGCTCTTCCCTGAGCTCTGACTACCTATAACCACGATACTAGGTAATTTCAGAGCGTCACTCTGATCAATGCTCAATAGCATACTCCTGATTTCAATCAACTTTTTGGTCAGATGCATCAGTCCGTTCTGTCGCGCTTCCTCCCCTATGTCTTGTTTTGACTCAGAAGGGGATGACATAGCTGCTCCTCCTACAAGTGCTGCCGTAGCTGCCTCTTCTTTGGGAAAACGCCCCTCCCGGCTGCTTTGTTCGTTGTCTTGGCTCTGCTTCTTGTTTTCCTCTTGTTTGCCAGAGAATAGATCTTTGATCAATTGTAAAGCATTGATATCGGAGAGTTGCAATTCTGATACGGCGGTCTTGACAGACGAAAGCCCATCCGATGCAAATCCAAAGAAGCTTTGAGTAGTTGCTTGAGCCATGCTCATCCATTCATTTGTAGATTTCCTAACCTCTGC
>Ga0153951_1000658_pt1 | contig 12688 bp, 14 predicted proteins | sample TSNJ035MetaG_FD_102278 | JGI IMG/M metagenome (GOLD analysis project Ga0153951, IMG submission 102278) | Attine ant fungus gardens microbial communities from New Jersey, USA - TSNJ035 MetaG | ecosystem: Host-associated > Fungi > Mycelium > Unclassified | place: USA: New Jersey, Wharton State...
GAATTGGATTTTATTTGATACTTATCGCTTTCGATGTTTAATGACCTGCTTTCGAGATCTATATTTCACGTTCATCGCACCGCCTTATTATTTTGTGAAGACTATATTTTGTGGCTATGTTTTGTAATTATCCTTGGGCACCGTAAATGTCCCTGATATCCTATTGGATGCAATTACCATATATGTATTTATCAAAAGATTAAACAATGGTTGTCTCTCCACGATCTGTAACATGATCATCTATCTATCAGTCAAGGACTCTTTTGAATTCCAAATTCCAAATATCCAACTTATGAACATCAAAACTAGAAAAAGCAAGAGCATCGTGACCGACAGATGGAAAAAAAATTTACGCATGTACCCTGCCATATCATTTTTTCCCTAACTCCGATTCAACTCTGCAGGATGAATCAATAAGGTGGTTGCCAGTCAGGTGATTGATATACTGTTAATGGCTGTGGTCTATCTTATTCACTGTGGACTGCCCAATAGTTGTTATGATTGATATATGTGTCAGGAATTATTTTCCATCAATCTTCATATGCGTAATAAATTGTTTTTGTCAAAATTAAAAAAAGACATTGTATCGTGACTTACTTTCCTTTCACATCTCTTATCACTGATCATCACTGATCAGCGTATTTTTCTTTTATCTCCTAGGTCAAACACACTTCAGTTCTGTGCATCCAGGGGCTCAGATGATACATTAAGGTAGAGAGGAGTCGTAATTAGTAAAGCCGACACGTTCGTTGAACACATAAGCGATCCGAACTTGCAGACTCAGCTTCGCGATGTGTGCGTGTGCATGAGGAAGTTTGTAACCCGCGGGGAGGAGGCGATTTGATGAAAGCATCTACCAAGTTCGGCCTAGACGTGAGCAAAGCTGAGGCTTGACGCGCACCGCCGTGACAGCTGTATCCAAGGCTCAAGGGAGGAGGGATGCTGCGGGTAGGCAGAGTAGTAAGGAGACGACCGTATTGTCTAGTGCCGCCAAGGTCTTGGTCACACCAGTGGATTTTCAAAACGGTGGAGTCGAGCGTCCGACAAATCGCAGTCGTCACACCCATCAAGGACGTCCAGCGAACGAGGGCACTCCTGGATAGACTACAGGCAACCAGGTGTCGAGTCAACTCAGGCCCGTCGAAATAGCGCGAGGATCCGCTACTCCCGCTCAAGTGGTCCCAGTGGTGCAACCCATCGTGGGCGTAGTAGTGATTTTAGTCGTGCCAATATCCAACTCCAGCATTTCAGCGAGGCCCGGAGTTCCGACTAAGGTCCCGCCTCCTCTATCATGCCACCAATGAGCGACTCTGGCATTAATGATTCAAGCGATGAGAGATCAGATGTTTCTGTCTTAGCCAAGTCTATGGCGTCCAGGAAAGTCATAAGACGACCAGTTATTACGCCTGTCGTGGTTCCAGTGTCAAGACTCAGGCACCTTAAGCTATCAGTGTCACGCCCGTAGTCTCCAGTCATAGAACAATTTTATCGTCCTGTTGTTACTCCTGTGCATCCAATCGTATACCCGCCGTCCCGTACTATGCTCCCTAGCGAGAGCGGGACGGAGCCGTCTGCATCTGCCAATTCCGTCGAGGCCATTTTTGGCAAGGGCTTCAACGTTGATGAGCTCCGCATTTCATATTGAGTACGATATAAACACATAGGTCACAGAACAGAGCAGGAGGTGAGCAAAGCAAGTTAAGTGTGATTGGCAGACTTTATGTCTCAGAAAAGAATTATACCAGGAAGGACATATTGGCAAGCAGAGGGACCATCAGTTTGCACTGGGTCGAGATAAAAAAAATCGAGGATAGTGTTAGTGATAGTGTGTTGGGTCAAGTGTCATGGTGCTTTCAAAGGGAAGGATGTGGCTAGGTTGTCGTAGACATTGATAAAAGGCAAAAGATATATGCACACCAGAAAATTGGGTTTACAGTTTGAATCTGGCGATGACACCACCATGATTAATTGTTTTGTGAACCATGGTTTCAAGGACAACATGATCTATCTATCCCGAGGCTAGCGAGCACCAGTATTCCGTGAAGTTGTCAGCTCTAGTTAGATATGACGGGTTTAAGGACGCACACATTATAATCAGGTTACCAGATGGTCGTGAAAACATATTAAAGCAAACGAGTGCACATACACCATCGGCGCATCCGTAATCTCAACCATCACCTTTGCTCCAGGCTCAGAATTGGGTATGGTTTTGAACATTTTGCAAACATCCCTAGACCCAAACTTCTGAAAGATTCCTTCTGCATTAATGAGCAGTGCTGAATTGACCGCCCAGCCGAGGATCGAGGTGAGCACAGTAATTTGTTCAGAGGTGTCAGGGTCGAGAACCTAAAGTCTGTTACCATCGGTTTGGCTACAAGATAGCCTAAACCTACGCTGTGTGAAGAGAGCCCAGGAGATGGATGTTTACATTGACGTTCTCAGTGTCCGAGTTCCTCGTCACTGATCCGGTGCCGACATTAGTATTGATTTTGGGAGCAGGGACAAAAATAGTGGAGAAGTTTTGAAATAGCTTCTCATATGTTTGCCGAACTGGGATTTGTCCCGGTTGCTGTTGCTCAATTCGGCCATCAGTGGATGAGCGGCTAGAGTAGTAGACTTCGCCTTTGGATATGATGTTTCATTCAAGACTATCAAGCCAATGACTTGTAGTTTTGGCAAGGAATTGTCATTGCATAGGGTAGGTTGGATACGGAGTACCAAGACCTGTGGGAAAGATAGCCATGGTGGTATTTGGCCTTTGATGAAGAGCAATGGGTTGGCGTTTTCAAGACCGGGAGTAGCCCAAGTGAGGGCGACATGATCATTCAGGATTATGCGGGTAGGGATTATCACATCGATTAGAGACCCTGATCAGATAGATTGATACGCTGTGCAGGACAGATATCAATCTCGCCGACGAAGGGAGAATTCAAAAACATGATACTATTGGTACTGGTGGACGAAATAAGGTCAGCCATGAGCTACGTATAACCCGAAATTGAAGAATACGTTGAACATTACAGCAAAGGACATCAAGGATACAGAACTTGTATTGGCAATAGCGTGTTATGCGCGTCTGGCCATTTCGAGGGTAGTATGCGAGTTCTGCAAAGCGGCAGTCTAGTTTCGACCCCTTCCGCGGCCTCTGCCTCTTCCACGTCCACGATCTCCGCCACGTCCACGCCCCCGTGCGCGAGCTGCTTCTTCCTTCTTACGGCCCTTCGGTTTGGGTGCATCATCAACTAGTAGCGTATCCAGCGGAAGGGCATCAGGAAGGACGAAATACCGAATAGTATTTCCACGAATGGATAGAGTATCTAGATTTTGGGGGTCACGGTTGCGCGTTGTCATTTTCACAGTTTTGAGATGGGTGTTCATCTGCATGTCCACACCTGGCACACATCAGTAACTTGGGTTAGTAGTTTTTCCCAAAAACATACCAGTGATGGTGCCATGAACTACAGAACCGTTCTTAAGCTCAATTGTCACCGTTTCATTGTTCAATTTCATCAAAAATCTTGCAAGAAAAAGATGTTAGACAAATGTAACTGTGCGAGACATGAAAAGCAGTCCAGAGATACTCGAAACTCGACAAGAGTCCAACTAACCTCTGGGCGCCGCTAAGAATAGAGACCACACCAGAATAACATACCTGACCAACTTCATCTTGAGTCTGAGCGAGTCGTTGTCGCTGTCTGCAGCATTGTGTCCGAATTGACGGATTGGATCGGAGTTTTAATTATGGAATTCCGCTGTGCTGCGGTCACGTGTTGTACGCGATGGCGCGTTTAGTGCTCCACCGTCAGCCAGTTCTCAACAGCACGTCGCCGAACACAAGAACCAAACATCGACAATACACCTCCTAGCTGCCCTCAATGGCTTCGCACAGGATTAAGATTGCTGCTCGTCTTCGCCCTCCCCTTCCGGGGGAAATCACAGACCACGACATCTTTGTTCACCACTCTTCTGATGAGTCTATCGACTCTGTTGACGGAAGTTATATATCTGTAGCCAACCCTCGGGATACCTCACAAATTTTTAAGTTTGCGTACGTGCTTGTACCTGGCTTTGAACCACATGATTTCTCAAGAGAGACAAAAAACAGATTTTCTAGCTGTTATGGCTATGATTCTACACAGGAGGAAATTTTCCTCAATGATGTAGAGCAATTGCTTGATCTCGTGTACAGCGGTGTTGTTAGTGTTATGATTTCGCTCTTTGAAAATACACGACTGAAAAATCTCTTCAAGACTGTAACTATATTTGCATATGGTGTCACTTCTTCCGGAAAAACGCATACGATGCAAGGCACAAAAGCAGAACCTGGCATCATCCCTCGTACAGTACAGGTGTGTTTTGTCTTCCTATGATTTCCTTTGCATCTCACGTGTTGTAGGCTCTTTTCGACCGGCAGAGTCAATACTCACAGTATCAGCTCTCATTCTCAATGTCCTATATGGAATTATACAAGGACGAGCCGTACGACCTCCTTGTCGTTCGTGAGAATGTACCTACTTGGTTCCTTCATTAGGGCATCCTGCTTCATCCTTGTTTTTTGTTTTCTCTAGGCTCCCAAATTGCCCGTCCGTGAGGATGGTAATGGGATGGTTTTCGTTGCCAACCTCTCTTCATTATCTATTGGGTCGGTAACTGAATTTGAAGCTATCTATAAGTAAGTTCTTTCACGAATAGTTGTTCTACTTTTACTAAATTTTGCATATAGCCAAGCGACAAAAAATCGCTCAATAGGTGCTACCAATCTCAATCGTGCTTCCTCTCGTTCACACGCCATTCTGACAATTGAAATCACAATGGATGATCCATCTGAGCAGAAAAGTCGGTCGTTCTTCTTTTTAAAAACTACCATTCAACTTTTAAGCTAGCATTGACCGGGAAGATCAATCTCGTTGACCTGGCTGGATCGGAAAATAACAAGGTACTTGATCATAACAAATTGCGACTAAGACTCACTCAGATTCTGTACAGCTTACTGGTAATGACCCCTCCCGAATGGCAGAATCGAAGGCCATCAACCAATCTCTCAGTGTACTTGGTCAAGTTGTGCATTCTCTCAATCAAAACGCTGTTCGTTCGATTTTCCTGCATGTCATCCTTCCTATATCTAACTGACACTAATTTGTAGACCCGTATACCCTACCGTAATTCAAAGTTGACACGATTGCTTCAAGACGCCCTTGGAGGCTCCTCTGTGGGACTGCTTATCTGCAATTTAGCCCCCGGAACCAAGTTTCGACAGGATACCCTAAACACCCTCAAGTATGTGGTGTCCCTCGAATATACATTATCTGATCGATAGTAACGGGTTTTGATAGCTTTGCAACGCGTACAAAGAATGTTGAAAACAAACCCATTGTCAATGAACGCGGTGTGTACATGTGGACACATCTTATTGATCTAGATACTCACTGAGACTTTCATTAGATAACCGACAAGCACCTAAACCTCATTTTGCTGCCCCTCCCGCACCAAAACCTGCGCCAACAATTCTTCAAACAATCAACACGGCAGGGTCCTCTTCATCTATAGGCCCATCAATGAATGTTGCTGCCACGGCAGCTGGCAAAGCACGGGCCTCTCTTGGTCCCAATGCGAATGCAATTCGTTCCCGAGTGCCACGCATCTCCAATATGGGTGTAGGTGGAACTGTCTATCAGAGATTTGCTCTTCCAGGAGGACTTCCGGGAGGCGGAAGGAGACTATTGGAGAGCATTGAAGAGAAACCTGTCATAGGTGGATTCGCAGGATTGACAGAAAAGGACATTGAGGAGAAGGCAAGTTTTTTGTTTCAATCTCGAATCGACCAGGTGTTTTCCAATAGCCTTCTGTTCTTGACATCTATCTCCACATGGCGTTGATGCCAAGGGTGGTTGTGTCGTATTTTCGGCGATGTCTTGGTGGTGGATCGTATGTCTTCATCGTTTCTTATGGTGTTTCCATTTTCCTGTTCGTCGTGGAGCAACTCTAATACGCTTGAGCCCCGGTGTGGTGAGCCACCACCAGTAATGGCATTAACCAAAGATTGTGATGGTTGCCATACAGACACCTCGCCCGAGCCTTGACACAGGGAAACTTAGGTTTTCGAAGAGTAATCATATTTCTGTGTCCTCACTGAATATTTTGTTGTTTCAATGACGTGATTTGCTGCGGCATAATTGTTCTTTGGGCATTTGACTGATTGTTCCGTCTATAGATTATGAGAGTCGTGGAAATAGAAGTTGCAAAGCGTTTAACAGCTGAAAGAGAGAAAGAGGAGGCTGAAAGGATCGCTAAAGAGAAAGAACAGATCATTGAGGCCCACCATGATCCGGCCGAGACGAGTGGATCGTTACCATCGGGGGTGCTCACGCCCTTGTTGAAGAAGCACAAGGATCTAGATGATGAACTACGTGCGAGATTACATGAGCTGGAACGGAAGCTGTGAGTTCTTGAGATCTTTGTTTCCTTACTCATCGATAATCTTATTGGCAGGGAACAAAGCCACAAGGAAACGTCGCTTGTAGATGTACTCTCCCCCGTTTCCAAGAAAAAGACAGGGAGAGCATATGTTTCCCTTGCCCGTGCCTACTCAGAGAAGTCGGTTATTTTATTGTATCCTGGTACTGAGCCGACCGATCATGAAACTCAAGGGTAAACTTGAAGATGCACTGGAACTATATCGCCGAGCAGAGGCGTATGTGCCAGATAATATCAAGCTCAAAGAGAGGTGGATACACTTTGTTATCCGGGTTTTTCTCCTGAAACTCGAGAGCGAACAACGGCATCCCTGACAAACAGCTAGTTTTTTTTTTCCAATCTGCTCTGCTATTATTGTTATCTCAGCATGCTGCGAATCACGCCTGTGCCCTCACTATAGCTGTTGCCTCGTTCGCTCTCTCTTGGTCTCGTCTTTTTTACTTGACTGCCATTCCAACTCGTTGTCAACTCGGCACTGACTGCCCCAATAGGATCATCGAGCTGGAATGGGCGGTGAAGAATAATAAGGACTTTATACCAACACCGAAACCTCCACGGAGGGAGAAGAAGAAGGAGAAGAAGAAGAGAAATGTGGAAGACTGGTCGACTGAGAATAATACAACAGGTTTGAATGGAGAAGAGAATGACTATGGTTTATCAGGTATGGAGATGCAGATGAACGAGAAGACGAATTCTAGTTCTCAGAATCATACCCACCATCATAAACTTGGAGATTCGTCGGCGACGGAGTTTGGCGTGGAGATTACCAATACTACTTCTCATGGAAGTAGTGCGATTCATGCTACCGTATCTGGTTCAAGCCCAAGATTGTGCAAGCGCTTGTACACCGTTGTTGAGGACGAGAATGAGTATGATGATAGAACAAGCGAGAAAAGAACGCCGAAGAAAGTTAAGATTACCGGTCTAGAAGAGCTCGATAGTTCGGTGAGTGAGGACGAGGTGGAGGTGGAAGTTTGGAGAGAGAAAATCTTGCCCGTCGCTCTGAAGGAAAGAGATATCGTCGCGTCTTCGTAGGCGATTGTGACAACTTGACGAAAGACCGGTCTTGTGCGTTGCTGTTTAATTTAGATTTCTGATTGTATTGGTCGGAGTTTCCTGGGTTCTGATAACTGCATGGCTTTCAAGAAAAGTTTTTTTCATGATGTAGCGTTGCCGTAATTTGATTCTTGAATTCCAGAAATAATTTAACCTTGGGCTTCCAAGAACACAATGTTGGTCGGATGATCTTAGTATATCAGATCCAAATTTCTGTACATTAAGCCTTGACCCCTAAAACTACTACCAATCATCCGATATCACCTCATGACGGTCCGTAACTGAGTTGTAGTTGCTGGCAACTTAGTCCCATGCTGTCTAGTCAGACAAGGTGGTAGGATCAGTTAATTAAGGTCTTGATTGATAGAAACTGTTTACTCTATATCACAAATATCATCGAGAAAATTACATTAAGAGAGGTACGGGCCTTACAAGTTTCAGTGATGTCCTTGTAATTCTTCGCAACGCACGCAAGCATTATGCAATGTAATCCGTATGTTACATCTACTATATCGTCATCGGCAGTAAATTTTTTGGTCGCCGAATTTGACTCTTTGCTACCATTTGGCTGAGATGTTGTTGAAATTGAGGTTCACCATCCTCAGTCATTGCAAAGCAATACAGCTCTATAATAATTCATAGTAGTTGAAAGAATTTGGCTGAGTTTTGACAATGTACGAGCTATGAAAGGTGCTCAGACACCTCAAAAATCAACTTGGAAGATGCTATAGGTCATGACAGAGTATGAGTCATTACAGAGTCAGCTGTAGCGTAGTGAGTTATATCTTTGTGACAATGTCTTCCCGCTACGGTCCCTACATCACCTACTGGACTGCTAAGGGAAGATATTTCGAACGTGCGCTGCGCCACAAATCATCGGCAAATCCTGAGAGTTAACAACCTAGTTAGGTTGAACGCTTTTCGAGGCTAGTTTATTTGAGATCGCGCCGTTGTTGATTTGGGGTCCCCATCACATGGTAATTCACCGTGATACTGTGACCTCTGCATAAAATATGAGACGCGATGTAGAGAAGGCGAAAGTGAAGTTACTGCTGAATGTGGGAAAGCAGACTGCGCGGATATACAGACAGTTGTTGAGGTCGCATGATGATCACAATCGTGTCACCCTCATTTACAATCCAATGGTAATCTGAATTGGTCAAGTACAAGTGTGACAATCATTTTGATCATAACGTAGCGTGCTACCAGGGCAGTGCAGGGACCTGTACTTACCAAGACTTGCCCATAATCAGTAGTGTCCTCCTGACCAACCGTAGGCATGACATATCAATGGGTTATTCGAGAGATAAATTCCCACAGGAGCCAGAGTTCTGATCAAGTTGTGCGAAGCGTACTTCTCTTATTGGCTAGCACTCAGCCGTCCAACGAGCTTGAATTCTGGTTCACATCGACGTCACCTCACCCCAGTTGAGATTCCCGAAATTATGTCGACAAGTCCTGCGCTTGCTTTTCATCCACCTTTATCATCGATAGAACAACAAGTCAAGACGCACGCCATCTTATCGTCGATTGGCTTCTTGGTGTTATTGCCTATTGGTGCACTGAGTGCTAGATACTCACGTACCTTTACAAACAAGTGAGTTCAATTTCTGATATCAGAAATCACCGTAAGGAAAGAATATCTATGTCCTTACAGGGACGATATTTTCAGTGCGAAGGCTCAATCTGCCATTGCACTGTCAAATCTGTGGCGTTTGCCCGGTGCTACCTGTTTTGGAAGACGACTACTGTGAACAGCATTATGACTTTTCTATCTTCAGGTGGTTTCTGCCTCACTGGATGATCCAATTTGTTGTCGCAGGACCTATCATCTTTGCTGGATGGGCTTTAGGTTATAAGAGTGCAGCGGAACTTCAACCTGTGCCACCGACTCATTTTTTCGATACCCACCTCAAATGTGGGCTGGCCCTTCTGATACTCTATCTCATACAACTCGTCCTCGGCGCTTCTGCTCATTTCTTCAAATTTCGACATCAATTACATGGACATCGTGCTCCCCATAATTACATTCACGCTGTTGTTGGGATCGCTATCTTCATCCTAGCGGCATATCAGGCACGTTGCTTTTTTTGCAGTTGAGCACTTTCGCTGTGGTTGGCCAAATGAATGGCCCTAGGACATTTGGGCACATGTTAGCTGTATGCTCAAGCGTGAATGCTTGACCGCTGACAGCAGTCTTCCTGTGATTGACTTGCTAATCCCATACTTGCTTTGTCAGATGCATTATGGTCTCTATACAGAGTGGACAATAAGAACTGGAGGATTGCACATGGTTCCTTCTGCTGCAAAGCATGCATGGATTGCACTTATAGTGGCACGTGAAATTCTCACTTTATCAACTTGTTTGATGCTTATGAGCGGCGTCGGTTATAGGTTTTCTGGGTGTTATATGTTGTGGGCCTTAGCCTGTTACCCAGACAATTGCAACAAGAAAGTCAATACAGAGCGAACATGAACTCAGAACTGGACCATACCAATGTGGATGGGAATAATAAATCGGCGTAGTATTACGATTTCAAATGACGACGCATGGTGACTTGATCACTGTATAGACCAGCAGAGAGAAGAGCATGAGATATTGATACATTTGTTGCACATTTTTAGCTACAACGATTCATGCACTAGTGAATAAAGCAAATCTATGGTAACATATCAATTTGGTAGAGATGAAATGTCAATGATCACCGAGGGAGATAAATAGTTCTAGATACCATGGAGAACGGGTCGGCAGATTATGCTTCATGAAACCTCATCGGCAATGACCGTTGCTTTCATGAAATCGGGGACATCTAATGAGACTATGCAGGATTCTGGCGGGCGGTGTAGCTACCATCACTAGGGTAATGATATACTTCATCAATCCATTGAGCAGCAGATCCTGCAGAGGACGGACTGGTTGTTCCCACTGGACCGTATATCATGTATTGCTGATATTGCTCCTGCCTGTGGCTGAGATCGACGGCAGAATCAATAGGGCTGTTAAGATTCGGATGACGAGGTGAAAGCGATTGGCTACTTCGTTCATGATATGGGGATGCCGAGGCTATTCGATGATTGAAGGAGGGCTGCACGTACACCGGGGAAAGGGTGGAGATCGCTGGTCCAAGAGGAACATCAGGTAGATTCAGGCCAAGGAACTCTGGGAAAGGTCTGTCAAAGAAAAGTGCTCCGACCAAAAGAGAACTAGAGTTCCGTGTGGGATAAATGATCATGCCTGCACCTAGAAGGGAAGAATTTCCCCATGGTGCAATGGCGACCTTCGAAAGAAGCTGAATTACCCGGGTTGACTTGAAGGGGACCTGAAACTCACCGTCTCATTCTCAAACAAAATTCGAGACAAATTACGGAACATAAGCTCGTTAGCTGAACTATGCCCACTATCACGTATGTACCGGTTTGCGACAAAGGTACACATTGGGACGGTATATTGTTGAACGTAGGAGAGAACTTCGTTCAAAATTCGTCTTTCATGTACCACACGGACAATGAATTGAGAGGGCCAGCTGCGCACTCTACTACGGCATGGTCAATTTAGTATTACATGCGGCATGGAAATTTTTTTCTCTCACCTATCTCCCTCGATCTCAAGCGCGGTAACCCATATTTCCTGACTTCCAGCCCTGTCGGATGGTCGAGTGCCGCTCACAAGGATACCTCCCTTCCATGAAATAACAGGCAATGTTGGTTGATTCTGCGTCTGGTCAACAAGAGAGGGCACGATTGAGTGAGATGTGGGAACACGGTAAACCATCTTGAGGTTGTCGCGGAAATCTTATGACTGACTTGCCTTTAACTATTCGGGCTCAAGTGCGGAAAATATAAGAATGATCAAAATGCCACCTAACCAGCTGCATTGACCAAATGCCGACGCCATCACCAGAAGTATTATTTCCTCAAGATCACCTATCTTAACTTCAATAGGATGATTTAACAGATCACAAATCAAGAAAGCGAGAAATCTGGTAACATGGTGACAGACCCACCGGTAGGTATGGCAATCCAAGGCAGTCTCTCAGTCATTGTAGATCTCACATTCCCGTCAAGGTACTAATAGGTTGTAATATAGTCACCCATTTCAACGGACATGAATATATTGCACTTGTCCCATCCCAAATAACAATTGAGAGCATTCTTAACACCGTAGACGATTCACAGAGAGACCTGTTTCTGGTGATAGAAAGACCTAACTGATGCAATCATGTGGTCGATAACAATGATTCTCGCGATAGCTATTAACGTACTTTATAACAACGGACGGATGCTGGTGAAGAAAGGTTGGTGAGCCAATATTCTCGTTTGAATCGGAGGCGGACCTAGTTTTCAGTTGTTTACCAGTGTAAGAACCGATGAACCCCTATCCGTATGCAGGGAGCAAATCGGAACAAGAACAAAGTAGAGTGTCCCAGCCACATCAGATCTCAAATCCATTTTGGAGATTCCTGCGTTCAGAAACTTTGACCAGCATCTATGATATCGGATGCCGAACATACATCGAAATAGACTGTGAGACAAAGCAGGATGAAAATTCTCTCAATGCCTTCTATTACCACCAACAAACAAAGCCAACAACCTTAGACAAGGTAGATGATTTTGCCCGAAATGCCTTATTCAGGTTCTCGACACAAGATTCACAAAGAAGCTGCTGAGAGAAATCCCAAACAAAGCCATCTATTTTTTCCAAACTCCACTCTGTCTTTAAGATTACCATCACAAGAATAATTCAATGTAGAGATTTCCGGTCAACCACCTACCCGGGTGCCATTCTGGTCTGTGCATTGGTACCAGACGCTGCACTCAGGGGTCAGACCCGCCGGCTCATCACCGGCATCCTTTAGTAGCAAAGCAATGACACCATGCGGTGGAATATCATGCGCAGTAAAACTTCTGACAGTCGTTCCATTGTCTGTGTGAGTCCACAGATCCTGGAAAGTTACAACAGATTCATCAGCCCGATTTCTCAGGCGACACTGGTTCCCATTTTACTCACTCGAACTGAGTATTGACGACCTGCATTAATCCAGGGCGATTCCGTGAGGTTGAAAGTCATGGTAGCAGTTTCATCTAAAGTATTCAGCTGGAGATGTAAGTTGAGAAGCGTATCAAAGCTTAATCTATGAACCCACTAGCATGATGACAA
>Ga0153951_1000661_pt1 | contig 12668 bp, 11 predicted proteins | sample TSNJ035MetaG_FD_102278 | JGI IMG/M metagenome (GOLD analysis project Ga0153951, IMG submission 102278) | Attine ant fungus gardens microbial communities from New Jersey, USA - TSNJ035 MetaG | ecosystem: Host-associated > Fungi > Mycelium > Unclassified | place: USA: New Jersey, Wharton State...
ATGCTGGTGAATTCGTAGTGCAGCGCGAATTCGATCTTGCACGCGTCGGCGCGTAGCGGCGTGAAGCGCCAGAAACCGGTGAACTTGCGAAACGGACCGTCAGCGAATTCCATATCGATGCGCGTGGGGCGCTCCATCGAGTTACGCGTGGCGAAATGCTGCTTGATGCCCTTGAAGTTGATATCGATCCTCGCCTCCATGCTGGTGTCGTCCCGGTGGCGAATTTCGACGCCCCCGCACCAGGGCAGGAAATTGGGGTAATCGGCGACGTCGGTGACGAGGTCGAACATCTGTTCCGCCGAATGGCGAATCAACACGGTTTTCTGGACATCTGCCATAAATTGAACAGCGCGTGGCAAGGGTGGACGAGCGCCGCGGGCTTTCCTTGCCCCGCTTTGCTAAAATCGTGATTTTAAACGAGTTGAGCGCTTTCCATTCATGAGCATTATCGACAACAGAAAAGCCTTCTTCGACTACTCGGTCGAGGAGCGCTACGAAGCCGGACTCGTGCTCGAAGGATGGGAGGTCAAGGCCTTGCGCGCCGGGCGCGGCCAGATCAAGGAAGGCTACGTGGTGATCCGCAACGGCGAGCTGTTTCTGATCGGCACGCACATCAGCCCGTTGCCCGAAGCGTCGACGCACATCCACCCGGATCCGGTCCGCACGCGCAAGCTGCTTTTGCATAGCGAAGAGATCAGCAAGCTGATCGGCAAGGTCGAACAGCGCGGCTATACGCTCGTGCCGCTCAATTTTCACTACAAGAACGGCCGCGTCAAATGCGAGATCGGCCTCGCCAAGGGCAAGAAGCTGCACGACAAGCGCGAGACCGAGAAAAAGCGCGACTGGGAGCGCGAAAAGGCGCGTTTGATGCGTTCGTGAGCGTGGGCGCACGGTCGCGCCACCTGCGCCCATGTAAAGACTGTGCTGCGGCGCGGCTTCGGCGCGCCGGCTTCATTCACCGCTTCATTTGCCGATTCGTTCGCGGCTTCATGTGCTGCCTTGTCGACCGCCCCGCGCGCACCGGCGCCCCGCCTTCAGCAAGGCTGAGAATCCGCAACAGGAAAATGGCCCGCATCCCGATGATTGCTGGCCATTTTTTTGCGGGAAACCGCCAGTTCTCCCAGTGCCTGCTCCTGACTCCCGCTAGGCCGAAGCGGGCCCGCCCTTGCCCTTGTTCACGATCGTCAGCGCCGACGCGATCATCGAACTCATGTTCGACATATCGCCCGGCACGATCAGCGTCGTGCCCTGCTTCGCCAGATTCGCGAACGCATTCACATACTGCTCCGCCACCTTCAGATTCACGGCCTCCATCCCGCCGTTCGACTGGATCGCCGCCGCGATCTTCTGGATCGCCTGCGAGTTGGCCTCGGCCACGGCCAGAATCGCCGCCGCCTGCCCCTGCGCCTGGTTGATCGCCGCCTGCCGTTCGCCCTCGGACTTCTGGATCGCCGCCTCGCGCCCGCCCGATGCGATGTTGATCTGCTCCTGCTTGCGCCCCTCCGACGCCGCGATCAGCGCGCGCTTCTCGCGCTCGGCGGTGATCTGCGCCTGCATCGCGTGAAGAATCTCCTTGGGCGGCGTCAGGTCCTTGATCTCGTAGCGCAGCACTTTCACGCCCCAGTTCGCCGCCGCTTCATCGAGCGACGACACGATGCTGTGGTTGATGAAATCGCGCTCTTCAAAGGTCTTGTCGAGTTCGAGCTTGCCGATGACCGAGCGCAGCGTGGTCTGCGAAAGCTGCGTGATCGCGAACACGAAATTGCTCGACCCGTAGGACGCCTTCATCGGATCGGTGACCTGAAAGTACAGCACGCCGTCGACCTGCAACTGCGTGTTGTCGCGCGTGATACACACCTGGCTCGGCACTTCGAGCGGGATTTCCTTCAGCACGTGCTTATAGGCGACCCGGTCGACGAACGGAAACGCGAAGCTCAAGCCCGGCGTCAGCGTCGCATGATAACGGCCGAGGCGCTCGAGCACCCACGCATGCTGCTGCGGCACGATCTTGATGGTCTGCGATGCAAGCACGATCACGACGATCAGCAGCACCGCCCCGACGATGGTTGAATCCATGTTGCTACCCTCCGGTCCGTGGTTTGAATCGTTCTACGCAGGTTAATGCGCTGGCGTTTTTTGATGCTGATGCTTCTGATGCTGATCTGTCAGTGAGATTTGCGGGCCCGCATTGCCCCGCATGGCAATCGCCCCTCAGGCCGCCGGTGCGCCGGCAGGCTGCGAACGGCTCGCCACGACGATCAGGCGGCTACCGCGCAACTCCCGGATCTCGTAGACCTGCGCATCTTCGGGCTCGCCCTCGGCCAGTTCGACGTCCCATGCCGCACCGCGATAGGTCGCGCGCGCCCGGCGCTCGTGCCACGCCGGCACGTTCAGCGTCTGACCGATATCGAGATTGACGTCGGGGTTGCGCGACGCCTGTTCGCGCTTGCGCCGGCCGAAACGCGAGCGCCGCAGCAGCACGACTGCCGCGAGCGCGACCACCGCGGCGATCGCGAACTGCGCGTCGGCGGCCGCGCCGGCAATATGCGCCAAGGCCGCCGCGACACAGCCGAGCGCAATCATCAACAGATAGAAGGTGCCGCTCATCAGCTCCAGCACGACAAGCACACCCGCCCCGATCCACCAGAACAGTCCACCAGGCGCCACGTCGACCTCCACAAAGCAAAACACCCCGGATCTACCGGGGTGTTTATAGCACGAAGCGGGCGTGTTCAACGGGCGCTACCGCGCATGTCCGCGCGTTGCCGATTCGTCGCAGCTCGCGCCATAACTCGCGCTGCAACTCACACCGTGCACGCCGCCCGACAGGCGGCCTGCACGGCTTCGCCGCTTACTGCTTCGACTTCGCCAGTTGCTGCCACGTCTCGATGATCGTGTCGGGGTTCAGCGAGATCGACTTGATGCCTTCGTCCGTCAGCCATTGCGCGAAGTCCGGATGATCCGACGGCCCCTGGCCGCAGATGCCGACGTACTTGTTCAGACGCAGGCAGGTTTCGATCGCGCGCTTCAGCATGAACTTGACCGCCGGATCGCGCTCGTCGAAATCGACGGCGAGCAGTTCCATGCCCGAGTCGCGGTCGAGGCCGAGCGTGAGCTGCGTGAGGTCGTTCGAGCCGATCGAGAAGCCGTCGAAGTACTGCAGGAACTCTTCGGCGAGGATCGCATTCGACGGCACTTCGCACATCATGATGAGGCGCAGGCCCTTCTCGCCGCGCTTCAGGCCGAACTTCTCGAGCAGCCCGACCACGCGCTCCGCCTGCTTCAGCGTACGCACGAACGGCACCATGATCTCGACGTTGTCGAGGCCCATCTCTTCACGCACCTTCTTCAGCGCGACGCATTCCATCTGGAACGCTTCGGCGAAGTCTTCCGCGATATAGCGCGACGCGCCGCGGAAGCCGAGCATCGGGTTTTCCTCGTCCGGCTCGTAGCGCGAACCGCCGATCAGCTTCTTGTACTCGTTCGACTTGAAGTCGGACATACGCACGATGACGGGCTTCGGATAGAACGCCGCCGCGATCGTCGCGATGCCTTCGGTCAGCTTGTCGACGTAGAACGCGCGTGGCGACGCGTGACCGCGCGCGACGCTTTCGACCGCCTTCTTCAGGTCCTGATCGACGTTCGGGTACTCGAGGATCGCCTTCGGGTGCACGCCGATGTTGTTGTTGATGATGAATTCGAGCCGCGCGAGACCCACGCCTGCGTTCGGCAGTTGCGAGAAGTCGAAGGCGAGCTGCGGGTTGCCGACGTTCATCATGATCTTCACCGGAATCGGCGGCAGTTCGCCGCGCTGCACTTCGGTGACTTCGGTTTCGAGCAGACCGTCGTAGATCTTGCCTTCGTCGCCTTCCGCGCACGACACGGTGACGAGCGCGCCGTCCTTCAGCACGTCGGTCGCGTCGCCGCAGCCGACCACGGCCGGCACGCCCAATTCACGCGCGATGATCGCCGCGTGGCAGGTGCGCCCGCCCCGGTTCGTGACGATCGCCGAGGCACGCTTCATGACCGGTTCCCAGTTCGGGTCGGTCATGTCAGCCACCAGCACGTCGCCCGGCTGCACACGGTCCATTTCCGACGGATCGTGGATCACGCGCACGGGACCCGCGCCGATCTTCTGGCCGATCGCGCGGCCCGTGGCGATCACGTTCGACTGGCCCTTCAGCTTGAAGCGCTGCTCGGCCTTGCCCACGCCCTGGCTCTTCACCGTTTCCGGACGCGCCTGCAGGATGAAGATCTTGCCGTCGCGGCCGTCCTTGCCCCACTCGATGTCCATCGGACGCTGGTAGTGCTTCTCGATAATGACCGCGTACTTCGCGAGCTCGATCACGTCTTCGTCGGTGATCGAGAAACGGTTACGCTGCTCGTGCGGCACGTCGACGGTCTTCACGCGGCCCGGCTCACCGGCCTTCGTGAATTCCATCTTGATGAGCTTCGAGCCGATCGAGCGGCGGATGATCGGGTACTTGCCCTGCGCGAGCGTGGTCTTGAAGACATAGAACTCGTCCGGATTCACGGCGCCTTGCACGACGGTCTCGCCGAGGCCATAGCTCGACGTGATGAAGACCGCGTCCTTGAAGCCCGATTCGGTATCGAGCGTAAACATCACGCCCGCCGCGCCGACGTCCGAGCGCACCATGCGCTGCACGCCCGCCGACAACGCGACTTCAGCGTGCGTGAAGCCCTTGTGGACGCGATAGGAGATCGCGCGGTCGTTGTACAGCGACGCGAACACGTGCTTCATGCGGTCGAGCACATCGTCGATGCCGACCACGTTGAGGTAGCTTTCCTGCTGACCGGCGAACGAAGCATCGGGCAGGTCTTCCGCGGTCGCGGACGAACGCACGGCAAACGAGAGCTCTTCGGGCGAGCTCTTTTGCAGCGTGTCGAACCCTGCGCGAATGTCAGCCTCGAGCTGCGGCTGCAGCGGCGCGTCGACGATCCATTGACGGATCTCCTTGCCCGCTTCGGCGAGCGCCTTCACGTCGTCGACGTCGAGTGTTTCGAGACGTTTGGCGATGCGTTCGGTCAGATTGTTGTGCTGCAGGAAGTCGCGGAAAGCCAGCGCCGTGGTGGCGAAACCGGTCGGCACGCACACACCGGCTTCGGCGAGCTGGCTGATCATCTCGCCCAGCGACGCGTTCTTGCCGCCGACGATCTCGACATCGGTCATCCGCAACTGCTCGAACGGAACTACATACGCCTTGTCCTTTGCGACGGTAACTGCGTTAGTCATACAAGCCCCTAAGTGTGAAAGAAATTCACGGCTGTGCAAGTGGGCTTGAACACGGGCGGCCCATTGGAAGCTCGACCCCGTGCCTTGCACAACCTGTTGGAGAAGCAATCGCGATATCGGGAGCGTGCGGCCCCATGCGTGCTGCGCGCGGATGCTCGATAAAACACACGATTGAGCGGACTTGCCGCTCGATTTCCCGTGTTCAGCGCCTATTCGCGGCGGATAGCGCGGCGTTGGTCGACCGTTCGCGGTGAGTTAGACGCCAATCGCCTGCAATTGCTTATCCAACAGGTTGCCGCTATTCTACCGTGCCGACTCCTGAAATGTGGCAGTCGGACGAGAATTGCGCCTCGAATCGCGCCCGGCCTTGGCCCGCGGGCTTTTACGAGGCTGCGCCGCTTCCCGCCCGAGGCCGTGGCACCGGCGAGCGCTGCGCCGGCCGCCGCGGTTCAGCCGCCGGAGCACCGCCCCGCCCGGCGCGGTTCGATTCGGGCGCGCTTTACCGCTCACGCTTTCCGGCCCGTTTGCCGCTCACGTTCAAAGCCCCACTGATGCCGCCCACCGTATTCATCGTCTCAGACGGTACCGGGATTACTGCCGAAACCTTCGCGCATTCGATCCTCTCCCAGTTCGACCAGAAATTCCGCCTGGTTCGCGTGCCTTTCGTCGATTCGACCGAGAAGGCCTACGCGACGCTCGAAAAGATCAACGAGGCGGTCGTGCAGGAAGGCCGCCGTGCAATCGTCTTCACGACGCTCGTCGACAGTTCGTCGAACAAAATCGTCAAGGGCTCGAATGCGCTCGTGCTCGACATGTTCCAGACCTTCGTCGAGCCGCTCGAGCAGGAGCTCGAACTGAAGTCGAGCCACGCGATGGGCCGCGGCCACCAGAACGCCGACACCGAGGAGTACAAGAACCGGATCGAAGCGATCAACTTCTCGCTCGCGCACGACGACGGTCAATCGAACCGCAATCTCGCCGACGCGGACGTGATCCTCGTCGGCGTATCGCGCAGCGGCAAGACGCCGACGAGCCTTTATCTCGCGATGCAGTACGGCGTGAAGGCGGCGAACTATCCGCTGATTCCCGAGGACTTCGAACGCGGCAAGCTGCCGACGCCGCTGCTCGAACATCGGCAGAAGATGTTCGGGTTGTCGATCGATCCGCAGCGGCTGTCGGAGATCCGCAACGAGCGGCGGCCGGGCAGCAAGTACGCGGCGCTGGAAAACTGCCGCTACGAAATCAACGAGGCCGAAGCGATGATGCGGCGTGAGGGGATCAAGTGGCTGTCGTCGACGCACAAGTCGATCGAGGAGATCGCGACGACGATCCTGCAGGAGATCAAGCTGGACCGCTCGTCTTATTGATATTGAGCGCCGTGGCGGCGGCATGGCGCCAGTGCGGGGCTTGCCCGCAACCGCCCGGCGCCGCCCTCGCCTACGCCTTCCGCCCGCGCCGCTGACGGCACTGCTCGAATACGCAGACAGCCGCCGCCGCGGCCACGTTCAGCGACTCCATCCCGCCCGGCTGCGGAATCGTCACGCGCAGCGACACGGCATCGCGCCAGGCCTGCGACACGCCCGCCCCTTCATTGCCGAACACCCACGCGAGCGGTCCACCCAGATCGCAATCGTAGATCGCCTCGGCGCCATGCGAATCGGTGATGACGATCGGCACCGCGAGACGTTCGATCAGCGCGTTCGTGTCGACGTCCTCGTGAATGTGCAGCAGGAAATGCGCGCCCATGCCCGAGCGCAGCACCTTCGAAGACCACGCGTACGCCGTGCCGGGCGCACAAAACACCTGCCCGATGCCCGCCGCCGCCGCGCTGCGCAGAATCGAGCCGACGTTGCCCGCATCCTGCACGCCGTCGAGCACGAGGCAGTTCTGATCGACACGCTCGGGCAGCGGCGTATCGAGCTTCTCGACCAGCAGCAGAATGCCGATGCCATGCACGACGTTCGAGAGCTGGCCGAACAGCGCATCCGGCAGCGTGACGAGCCGGTGATCCTCGATGCGCGACACGATGGCCTGCGCTTCGTCGTGACGCAGCGCGCCGTCGGTGACGATGCACAGTTCCGGCTGACCGGCGACGTCGAGATACGCGCTCGCGAGATGAAAACCTTCGAGCAGCGCATGGCCGCTGCGGCGCTGTTGATGCGTCGAGCCGGCCAGTGCCTTCAGGCGCTTGTAGAGCGGATTGTCCCGCGAGGTGATGGCTTTCACAGGCAGCGAAGGCGAAGAAAAATGGAAAAAGAGTGGATAGCGCGAGAGCGCCGGCCGTATTTTATGCCGTGCTCAACAAGCAGCGCCTGAAAGGCGCTCAGGAAGTACCCAGGCGGTACCTAGGCATCATCCCGGTGCCTTCCGAAATGCGGTTATTCACGCGACGCCCGTGCCGCGTTCATGCGGTACTTCATACAGCAGCGAATTAGCCAGGTGTCTTGCCGGGCATCGCGCTTGCGCCGACCTGCGCCGCCGTGGATGGATCAGCGCACCGGCACGACGACGACACCCGTGCCGAATCGCTGATACGCCTCGCGCACCGGCGCGAACGAGCGCCGATGATGCTCGCAAGGCCCATGCTCGCGCAGCGCCGCCAGATGCTGCGGCGTGCCGTAACCGGCATGCGCGTCGAAACCGTAGACGGGATAGGCCTCGTGCAGTTCGAGCAGCATGCGGTCGCGCGTAACCTTGGCGAGAATCGACGCGGCCGAAATGCTTTTGACGAGCGCATCGCCGCCGATCACCGCTTCGGCGCGCATGGCGAGCGTCGGGCAGCGGTTGCCGTCGATCCTCACGAGCGTCGGCACGACCGACAGCCCCTCCACCGCGCGCTTCATCGCGAGCATCGTCGCGTGCAGGATGTTCAGCGAGTCGATTTCCTCGACCGTTGCCGACGCGATGCAGTAGGCGAGCGCCCGCTCGACGATCTTGTCGTACAGCGCCTCGCGCTTTTTCGCGGTAAGCGCCTTCGAATCGTCGAGACCGCGAATCATCGGCTTGTCCGGATCGAAAATTACCGCCGCCGCGACGACCGGGCCCGCGAGCGGCCCGCGCCCGGCTTCGTCGACGCCGCAGACGATGTCGTCCGCGTTCTCGAAGTTCAGGCCCGCCTGGGCCGTGGTCTTGCGGCGCGGCGCGCGTGCCGTGCTCATGCCCGCCCCGCCCGCCGGTCGACGACGCTCGCCACGACTTCCGCCGCCCGCTGCGCGGTGTTCTGCTTCAGCACGTGGTGCATCTCCGTGAAGATTTCCGTCAACGTGCGCCGGTTGGACTCGTCGCGCAACTGTTTCAGCGTCGCCTCGGCGAGCGCCTGCGGCGTCGCGAAGTGCTGCAGGATCTCGGGCACCACGAAGCGCCCCGCCAGAATGTTCGGCAGGCCGACGTACGGCAGATAGCCCTGGCGGCGCATGATCTGGCCGGTCAGCCAGGGCACCTTGTAGGAAATGACCATCGGCTTTTTCAGCAGCGCGGCTTCGAGCGTGACGGTGCCGCTCTTCACGAGGATCGCGTCGGCGGCCGTCATCGCGAGCTGCGACTGGCCTTCGGTGATGGTCAGCGCGAGGCCCGGATGCGCCTCGACGAGCGGCTGCAGCTGCGCGCGCAACGCGGGCGTGGCCGCCGGCATCACGAAGCGCACGCCGGGCTCCTGGTGCTGCATCATCTCCATCGCCGCGAAGAACGTCGGGCCGATCAGGTCGATCTCGGAGCGCCGGCTGCCGGGCAATACCGCGATCACCGGACCGCTTTCGGCAAGACCGAGCGTGCGGCGCGCGCCGAGCGTGTCGGGTTCGAGCGGAATCTGGTCGGCCAGCGGATGCCCCACGTACGATGCCGCGACGCCCGATTTTTCGAGCAGCGCCGTTTCGAACGGGAACACGCACAGCATGTGGTCGACCGCCTTGGCGATTTTCTTGATGCGCCCGCCGCGCCACGCCCAGATGGACGGACAGACGAAGTGCACGGTCGGAATGCCGGCGTCGCGCAGCGCATGTTCGAGCCCGAAGTTGAAATCGGGCGCGTCGACGCCGACGAACACCGACGGCGGCTCGGCGAGCAGCTGGCGCTTCAGTTCATTGCGAATGCCTAGGATTTCGGGAATGTGCCGCAGCGCTTCGACGTAACCGCGCACCGTAAGCTTTTCCATCGGCCAGTGCGCGTCGAAGCCCGCGGCCATCATGCGCGGACCGCCGATGCCGTAGTACTGCGTGCCGTCCGGCAGGCGGCTTGCGAGGCCGTCGAGCAGCGACGCAGCGAGCAGATCGCCGGACGGCTCGCCGGCCACCATCGCGACGCGCAGCGGGCTGGGTTGCAACGCCATCGTCTAGCGGATGATGCCGCGCTGCGACGCTTCGACGAACGCGAGCAGCGTCTGCACCGGAGCGTCGCCGTCGCCGCCGGCGGCGGCGAGTTCGCGCAGTTGCACCTTCGCCTCTTCGAGCGACAGGCCGTTCTTGTACAGCACGCGATACGCCGTGCGCAGCACCGAGATCGCATCGGCCGAGAAGCCGCGGCGGCGCAGGCCTTCGACGTTGATGCCGTGCGGCTCAGCCTTGTTGCCCGCGGCGATCACGTATGGCGGGACGTCCTGCACGAGCGCCGACGCGCCGCCGAGCATCGAGTGCGCGCCGATGCGCACGAACTGGTGCACGCCCGACATGCCGCCGATGATCGCGTGGTCGCCGATCGTCACGTGGCCGGCCATCTGCGCGTTGCTCGACAGGATCACGTTGCTGCCGACGTGGCAGTCGTGGCCGATATGCACATAGGCCATGATCCAGTTGTCGTCGCCGAGCGTCGTGACGCCCGCGTCCTGCACCGTGCCGGTATGGATCGTCGTGAATTCGCGGATCGTGTTGCGGTTGCCGATCACGAGTCGCGTCGGCTCATCCTTGTACTTCATGTCCTGCGGACGGCCGCCGACCGATGCGTAATGGCCGATGCGGTTGTCTTCGCCGATCGTGGTGTGGCCTTCGATCACGCTGTGCGAACCGACCGTGCTGCGCGCGCCGATCGTCACGTGTGCGCCGATCACGGCATAGGGGCCGACTTCGACGGATTCGTCGAGTTGCGCGCCCGCTTCGATGATCGCAGTGGGATGAATCCTGCTCATGCGTCCTCGCTTCTGATTCTGTTGCGTTGTCTGGATGGGCGTGCCACGGACCGGCCGCGCGAATCGCGCCGCCGCGTGCCCGCCGAACGGCTCAGGCGTCCTTGTCCGTGTGCCGCACCGCGCACATCAGATCGGCTTCCGCCGCCACGACTCCATCCACTTCGGCACGCGCCTTGAACTTCCAGATGCCGCGCATGTGACGCTCGAACGTGCAGTTCAGGATCAGCTGATCGCCCGGCTCCACCACGCGCTTGAAACGCGCGTTGTCGATGCCGACGAACAGGTACAGCGTGTTCGACGGATCGCTCGGCTCTTCCGAGAACGTCAGCAGCGCCGCGGTCTGCGCGAGCGCTTCGAGAATCAGCACGCCTGGCATCACCGGCCGCGTCGGGAAATGTCCCTGGAAATACGGCTCATTGATCGACACGTTCTTCAACGCTTTGATGCTCTTGTGCGGTTCGAGTTCGAGCACCCGGTCGACCAGCAGGATCGGATAACGATGCGGCAGCAGCGTGAGAATCTTATGAATGTCGAGATTGATTTTTTCGGTGCTCATGGTGTTTCTGCTCACGCGTTGAATGCGCGATGATGACTGCGGATGCTGGTGCAGGTAGGTTGAAAACGCGCGCGGCCGGCGCCCGCGAGGTCCACTGCGACCAGGGCGGCGGCCCTGCCGCCCGGTCACGGCAACCGGCTCTGCTTCATGATGCTCGCCCGCTATTTTACGCGGTGCCGGCGCGCCGCCGGGATTTCTTAGAGCGGGTTGCCCGCGGCCTCGCCTGTCGCGCCGCCGGTCTTGTCTGCGGCTGCGCTTTCGAGCGCCTTGATGCGGTCGCGCAGCTTGTCGATATTGCGCAGCAGCGCCGCGCTCCTGTTCCAGTCCGCGTGATTCACGGCCGGGAACGCACTCGTGTAGATGCCGGGCTTCGGCAGCGACTTCGAAACGCCCGACTTCGCCGTGACGATCACGTAGTCGGCCAGCGTGACGTGCCCGGCAATGCCGACCGCGCCGCCGATCATGCAGTGACGGCCGATCGTCGTGCTGCCCGCGATACCCGCGCAGCCCGCGATGACCGTGTATGCGCCGACCTTGCAGTTGTGGCCGATCTGCACGAGGTTGTCGATCTTCACGCACTCCTCGATGATCGTGTCGGCCATCGCACCGCGGTCGATCGTCGTGTTCGCGCCGATTTCGACGTCGTTCGCGACCGACACGCCGCCGACCTGCGGAATCTTCACCCAGCTGCCGGTGCGCGCCTCGCCCTCGCCGACAAAATCCGGCGCGAAGCCGAACCCGTCCGAGCCGATCACGGCACCCGCGTGCACGATCACGCGCTCGCCGAGCTGACAGCCGTGGTAGACCGTGACGTTCGGATACAGATGCGAGTGGGCGCCGATGCGCGTGCCGCGGCCGATCACCACATTGGCGTCGAGCCGCACGTGCTCGCTAATCACCGCGCCGGCTTCGACCGTGACGCGCGGACCGATCACCGCGCTCGCGGCGACCTGGGCCGAGGCATCGATCGCTGCGCTCGGATGCACGCCGGGCGCCGCTTTCGGCGTGGCGAGGTCGATGAAGGTCTGGGCAATGCGCGCGAAGTAAGCGTACGGATTCGGCGTGACGATGAAATTACGGCCATCGGGCGAAGCCAGCTTCGCGAGGTCGCCGGCATTGATCAGCACCGCGCCCGCACGGGTCGTTTCGACCTGCGACAGATACTTCGGATTGGCGAGGAACGCCAACTGGTCCGGGCCCGCCTGATCGAGCGGCGCAAGACTGCCCACGCGCTGCGAACCGTTTCCGACTACTTCACCGCCGAACCGCCGGACGATGTCCTCGAGCGTAAATGCCATGCCTATCCTGTCTCCTACCTGTTCAATCCAAGCCATCGGCGGACACGCGCCGGCGCAGGCTCACGGCCATGCGCCACGCGATGACCGTTAGTTGCCCGATGCCGCCAGCGCCTTCAGCACCTGGTCGGTGATATCGATGCGCGGGCTCACGTACACCGCTTCCTGCACGATCAGATCGTAGTGCTGCGTCTCGGCGATCTGCTTGATGACCTTGTTCGCGCGATCGAGCACCGCCGCGAGTTCTTCGTTGCGGCGCTGGTTGAGGTCTTCGCGGAACTCGCGCTGCTTGCGCTGGAAGTCCGAGTCGAGCTGCGACAGATCGCGCTGCTTCTGCGCGCGGTCGGCCGCCGACATCGACGCGCCGTTCTTGTCGAGCGCATCGGACATCGACTTGAGCTTCTGCGCCATGTCGGCGAGATCCTTGTCGCGCTTCGCGAATTCGGC
>Ga0153951_1000662_pt1 | contig 12665 bp, 15 predicted proteins | sample TSNJ035MetaG_FD_102278 | JGI IMG/M metagenome (GOLD analysis project Ga0153951, IMG submission 102278) | Attine ant fungus gardens microbial communities from New Jersey, USA - TSNJ035 MetaG | ecosystem: Host-associated > Fungi > Mycelium > Unclassified | place: USA: New Jersey, Wharton State...
CCGGTTCTCCAATGTTCTCCAAGCCCATGAGTTTTGGAATAGATGGACCAAAGACGTCGAGGTCAAGGATACCGACTTTTGAACGTGGGCGAGTGGTAGCGAGTGCATATGCCAAGTTTACTTTCTCTCGAGGTCAGACCATGAGCCTACCGAGCTGAAGGGTTGGGAGGTACCAGAGACAGTGCTTTTGCCGACACCTCCTTTACCGGAGGCTACAGCAACAACATGCTTGACATAGGGGATCCTGCGTTTGAGAATGGATGCGGCATTGCGGCGTGGAATTGAGGGGGCTGGTCTGTTGGAGGATGACGGGAGGCCCTAGAGCACGGACGGGTGAGGACATGGACTAGAAAGCTGGAAATGCAAGCACCAGCGGGTTTTCATGAAAGGAATTTGGTGAAGTGTGAAGCTGGCGAATTAAAAGTCGGCGAAGGAATAAACAGGACATTGTCATCACCAAACAACTCATTTTTCTCAAAAACTCTCTGCATGCCGCTCCCTCACGACCTCTGCTCCAGCATCCAAAATGCATTCCGTGCACGACTAGCTAGAGTATCCGTTCCACATACAACTCAGAACCTCGGAATACTATCTATTCTCCTTCGTCACGGCTTTCTTACTTCTCTCACCCGGGGGACCATTGTCTCGCCAAACCCAGGGGCATTCCCTCTTGTCGGCAGTTCTCAGAAACGCATATGGGCTCAGCTCAAGTACAGAGAGGATCTGCCTGTGTTGAGCGAGATGAAGCTGATTAGCAAACCAAGCAAGAGGGTGTATATGGATCCGGGCAGGATTCGACTGATTTGTTCGGGCAGAAGGGCTGGTGTGACGAAGCCGATTGGGATGGGCGAGATTGTGGTTGTGAGGACGTTTGATAAGGAGAATGAGTGGGTTGAGGCGAGGGAGGCGGTGGCTTTGAAGTTGGGCGGAGAGGTTATTTGTCGAGCACGGTGAACGAGAAATCTTTTCTCTTGTTTTTGGTGCCGAGATTATTGTTTTTCATAATAGAGTTCTAGTATTCTCGGGTGCATAGGCGTGCAGCTATCTCAGTCTAATTCGTCGTACTTTGAAAAAGTAGACTAGGCACAACATATCACGGGCACTGGCATGTATTTAAGAACAACGACTGAGACCAGCTTAGTCTCGTAATTCTGTAAAATGAACATAGCAACAACGTGAGCCTATTGCGATCCGTAAACCGCGTTCCTGGGTATGCTCTCAGACATACGAGTTCCAGGATGTCCAAAGCCATCGCGTCATACAATGTCATGACATACTAGGACTTTGTATCATCAATTCATGTGCATTCTGACAAGTCAATTTTGACCACAGTAAAGCAGTCTAATTTTGGTATCCGAGAACATAGCCGAAAAAGGCAAGAGGCGTTTGCTATGGACGACCAGGTCGAGAGTCCCAGTCTGAAGCTGCCTCTGCACAATTCTGCCCAGCCTCGCGACAAAGAGCCCGAAGATGTCAAAAAACTCCGTGAATGGCAGCAGCAGCGGCTGGAACGTAGACTCCGAGGCGACTACGAGTCTGCCGTCATCCACCTCTCACAAGTGGTATGTTTTTTTTTGGGGGGGGACCCTGTTATATGCCCGTAATTCATGTCATGATTTTAGATTAACAACAATCTCGACTCGCCAGCTCGTATAGCTGCGATACGAGTGGAGGGCGCTCACCGCACCCGTCGTTCATTCCTTTCATTTCTCTTCAATCCTTTCCTCGTGTCGGATCCAGATCGACAGAACGACCTTCAGAATACTCTCCGTACAGCTCGCTATATCTCCCATCTCCTCAAAAAAACAGATATCTTCTCAGATGTGGCCGTCAGAGTGGAACAAGCACGCGATTCTGGTGTCGATGTAAATGATGTTGATCTTGTGTTCACCGCCCGAGAGCGTGGTAGGCTCTACTTGAACAGCTCAACAGAAGTCGGAAACAACGAAGGGACTGCGGTACGTCACACGTTCATCTCTGATCTGGTATACACTCATTCTACCTAGAGCGCGACGGGTCGGATCCGGAACGTCTTTGGTGGTGCAGAAACTTTTGAAGCCAACGTTGCCTATGGTACCAGGACCCGTCGTTCATTTCGTGCTTCTCTCTCTGCTCCTATCTCTCATGATCTCGATACCACTGCTGAACTCAGTACATACGGTCTTGAGCGTGACATCACGTCTTTTGCAAGCTGTTTTGAGGGCCTTCGGGGCGTCAGAGCCGCTGTCCGGGTGTGCCCATATCCTATTCCCTATGTTCAATGTGGACTCACACTAACAGAGTGGATACCTCGAACGGGGCATGCACGAATTCTCATATGAAGGTGTTACCCGACATCTATCATCGTTCACACCAACCGCCTCACTCAGCATGCGCGAAGCAGCGGGTTTCTCCTCGAAATCATCGCTTTCGTATACGTATACCATGGATACCCGTCATGACAAGATTCTTTGTACAAGATTTGATAGAAAAACCTCGTTAGCGTCTGTGCCTGGGATGTATCTCAAGGTTCGCAATGAATTGGCGGGATTGGGGCCACTAGGGGGAGATGCCAAGTTTTACAAAGGAGAGGCTGAAGCGAAAGTTGGACTTGGCGTCACTGAGGGACTTGTAGGTCTCTGAATTTCCCTTCTATCAGGCCATGGAATTCAAATCTGGAATAGACTCTGTCCCTCGCAGCGCGTTCAGGCCTTCTTTGGGCTCTTGGTGGTTCACGAGGGACACTGTTCTCTGACCGTTTCCAGATTGGTGGTCCGAGTTCTGTACGGGGGTTTGTGAATAATGGATTAGGACCGCATGACGGTGGTGAGTGTTCGTTATGATTTTCTTTGTCCGTTGTTCATGGATAGTTGTGTATAGCCGACTCGTTAGGCGGGGATGCGTATTGGTCTCTTGGGGCGTCCGTCATCTCTAATATACCAAAGAAGCCTTCGTGGCCGGTTAAACTACATGCATGGGTCGATGCCGGTAAATTAGAAGGCATAGATAGAAGTACGTACGCGCTCTCTCTCTGCCCTCTCCGTATCAGACTCACGCCTTTCCTTGGACCTGTAGCTCGACCACCAAAAGAATCACTCGCGGCCCTCCGATCCTCGTTTTTCCAGCGTCCGAGTGTATCTGCCGGGTTGGGTCTCATTTATAAATTTGATCCTATTCGTGTTGAGGTTAACTTTGGATTGCCATTGGTGTGTAGTGTGGGTGAGAGAGGGAAGAGAGGTGTGCAGGTTGGAATGGGAGTGGAGTTTTTATGATTTGAGATTTGAGATGTGAGTTTTTGGTTCTGGGTATGGATTAGATGGAAGAAAAAAACAGAGAAGGTGCGGGGGTGGGGAGTGGAAAAAGGTTTCAGTCTTCGACAGTTGGAATGGATGCGGACCCCCCTGGGAAGGTGATGTGAGGGATGTCAAGGAGTTTGGTCGTGGAGCAGAATCAAACCGATGATTGCACCTGGCGATAGGGAGAAGATTGGAAGGAATGAGTCGAGGGCCTCCTTGATTTACAGAATCAATCTTGGGACCGTTTGCAACCTTCACGTGTAGATGGGATTTGCTCACATTGGATTACTGTCGTTGTCATCAATTGTACCCTTGCTTAATTTTGGTGAAGAAGGACATGAGCTAAGAGGGAGAAGCGCTACCGTTTGCAGTCATATTTTGCAGTCGGCTGCGGGCTATTTGCGAGTGATATGTAAATTCTCGTAAGGACTTGTTTTCAAGCACAATAGTTTAGAGTAAGAGCGCGGAATCGAGCTGGTCAAGTTTTGTTCTGAGTGCAGGTGTGATAGCGAGTTATTCTATGCCGTAATCTGTCTGTTCTGTTATAGAGTTGCATTACTTGATCCTTGTGGATGTTAGGACATATGATAGATGTGATTGAAAAATCAGAATAACAATTGAATTCTACAGCTCTATTGCATGCGTTGTGACTTTGTGTAGACCGTGGCAATGACATTGGAGGGATTGATGAAACTATGGGCCTATGTTCAGGATCATGATTTTTCTATTCCGGTGCAACGAGGGTCAGCACTCCATTTCACCAGTTCTCACTCATTATTGGGCTCCCTCATAACGCTGGTGGATGCGTTGTAGTCAACTACAGGTGCAGCCTTTTCTGCGAGATGTTGAATGACCTGGAATCAAGTTTTCCTTGGGCACGGAACTCACCAACTTTACTTAGCTGCGATCATATTCTAACCATTTGTTGCAAAGTGCAATGTTGCAGCTGCAGAAAGGATACAGTGAACTTCGGTCCATGTGCTCTGGCTGGAAGTACTGTGTATGAGCCCGAGTCTCCTGGCCCAATTATGACTTTGCCTGGCAGTGTTTGGCTATTACGCTCGTTTTTGTAATAGCGAAGATGTCTGCACACGCTGACTAGAACTTCTCTTGGGGATCCGATTCTAGTTCCAATCCTGAACATTTGATGAATTTCTTCATGGGGTCCTCATATATCATGACCTACTCAGGATAGCAATACTTTGCTGCAGACTCTTTGTGCACTCGTCACTCACAGCCTACGATGCATGTGAGCTAGATAGCGGGACGAAGAGTAGTGATCTCAGAGGTGTATATCACATTGTACTCGGTACATCGTCGGTGGTGCAATATTGCTTCGAAAACTTCCCCTTTGCTTTTCAATCAAGTGTTTATTAATACATCGCTCGTGGAAATTCACACCCATCGAGAATTATCATAGTGAAAGAAGCTCCCGCCGGGCCGACGAACTTGACTTTTTCATCTACACGACTTTCTGAACTATCGATGGAGCCTATACCGGAGTACAGAAGCACCAGTATTGCCTTTCAGAGTGCTCTGATGAAAATTTATCCTCATCTACTGGTCATATGTCCTTCAAGTCAGATACGGAGACCCAACACTTTGAGATTTTTTTATCCTTGATCAGCACCAGGCCATAGAAGAGGTTTCCACTTGCCTGTGGGAAATGAAAGAACTTCTTTATCTATGGAGTGTGAGAGATGGCCCTTAGCCAGTCAATTTGTTCCTACTTATTGTAGTCGCTCTGCTCTCAAAGTCCACATTGTTCTCTTTCACGGCCAGCGGAGACCTAGGTGACTGAGAATATGCTTTCGACAGCTGTTCCATCCAGAAGAAGAGAGAGAAAACCGTCGCATCATGATTCTCCACTCAACAAACTGATTTATTCCTCCTTCTCGGTGCCGGCCCCTCAGATTACACATGGCATGGTGATCATATGCCTGACTCTTGGCTTGTCAGAAGTCTCAGGGAAGCGAGATCAAAGCAACTCATTCAAAAGTAGCTTGCTAGATTGCAGCTACACGGGTAAATTTTGGAGAAAATCTCCGGTCCACCTTGCAGGAAAAAACACATATAAACCTTCGAATGTCTCCGCCGTGTTCCTTGGCATTCTGCTTGTCGTTCCGTGCCCTCAATTCTGACTGACTATTATCAATGATCAAAACGGGGTGGTCACTCTTTACAGGTGCAATACTGGGGTTGGTCGCGTCGGTGAATGCTCAGACAATCTCCGTCAGCTCGACCGCGAGCCACCCTATTCCGACAACTCTGTGTGAGTTTATAATTCACTTTCAGTTGTTTTCTCCAATCAGGTCTCATCTGCAGGGGGATATATGTTTGAGGTATCTGGATATAATCCTCGTTTGGTTACACAGCGCTGAAGTCTATCCTACTGTTCATCTAGGATATCAGTGTAAGTCCATTCATTTTCAGTGACTTGAAGCACTTTGGTTATGATGTTCAAATTTCAGCACGTAAGTTGATCTGCGACGTGAAAATGCCCTATTTCAAACATTCAAACATAGAGTGGTGATGGTGGCCTTTATGGTGAATGTAGGTAAAGCCCTCAAATGGGGACAAAGCAAATAGCTAACATACATATCAGTGCTCCAAAACAGAGCCTTTCAACTCCAAACTCCGGGCTCCAGTGGTGCATTGAACTCGTGGTCTGCTGTCAACGGAGCCACGATCAGTGTTGTTCGGGACAGCACCCCCATCTCCACTGCCCTTCCGAATGCTCTTCAGGTTGTCATTCCTACAGGACGCAGTGGAGGGGTTGGTTTCGCAAATGCTGGTTATTCAGGTACTTGCCGTCGAGTATGAAGATGATGTTGATGTTGAATGGCTTGATAGGTATTGCAGTGACTTCTGGAACTACATATACGGGTTCTTTCTTTTATCGTTTCCCCGCTTCTTCAAGTTTTAGAGGTTCTGCCACAGTATCTCTGCAATCCTCCTCTGGCGCGAATCTCGGGAGCACTACAGTCTCATTATCTGGAGCACAAACATCTTGGTTACAAGTCAACTTTAGCATTCGTACTGGCAGTACTCCTGGAGACCTGAACAACCACTTCGTTATAACTGTAGATGGTGGGAGTGCGGCCGGTCAAAGGATCAACTTCGGACTGCTCTCACTTTTCCCGCCTACATTCAAAAATCGTCAGAATGGAATGAGGAACGACATAGCATCTGCATTGGCAGAAATGGGTCCTTCTTTCTGGAGGTTCCCTGGTGGAAATAATTTGGAGGGTGGCACTGTCGACCAGAGATGGCAATGGAATGCGACTGTCGGGCCTTTGCAAAACCGTGCCGGACGTCAAGGTGACTGGGGATACATCAACACTGAGTACGTTGTTGGTATCTTTGGCAAAGTTCTGAATTCCGATTCTTTACAGCGGCCTTGGTCTCCTCGAATATCTTCTTTGGTGTGAGGACTTGGGCATGGAACCTATTATGGCTGTTTGGTCAGGTAGGTAAAATTTATGTCCATCCAAGACCACGACTTCACTACACTTGAAGGATTTGCACTTGGGGGTACTAGTGTAGCCCAAAACCAGCTCGGGCCGTACATCCAGCAAGCAATTGATCAGGTTAGACAATTGGATATTCGCTGAACTCTTGGGTTGAATACAAGTGCAGATCAATTTTGTGATTGGAGACGATAGCACGGGACCAGGTATGTAGTATGTCACGTCATTCCATGGACGCTTGGCTGATGTGGTACTTGAGGCCAGCTAAGGGCTTCACTTGGGCATCCGGAACCATTCAAGCTGACCTATGTTGAAATTGGAAATGAGGTGAAACATTCATGTTTTCTAACAATGATTGGATATTCATCTGGTTGTAGGACTTCTTCGCTGCCAATACCTATACTTTCCGATGGACTACCTATGCAAATGCACTCAAGAATGCTTTCCCTCAGCTTCGTGAGTTTAATGCGCAGATGAATGAAGCGCGCCTGATGTCATTTTTCCATGAACTTAAGATTTTATTGCAACCACTGACGTTAACAGTCCCGTCCTGACCCCAAAGCCGACAGAATACGATGTTCATGTTTATCAGACACCCAGTGCGTATGCTGTGCAAGTTGAATATACTGGTATACTTATAAGACAACAGCTTGGTTCGCGCAAAATTCCTTCTTTTATGATAGTTTTGCTGTACGTGGTCAATCGATATTAAGAAGAATGTACTAAATTTATTCAGAGGGATGGCACCCATTACTTTGAGGTAAGTTGAGACAAAAGTCCCTATGATTCCCCGTGGATCAGAGACTATTAGGGTGAATACGCAGCCATATCAACGAACCCAAATGACATCTTCGGTTCTCCTTCTGACGGTCGTCTGACTTTCCCGACAGTAGAGAGTAGGCTGCTCAATTGTAATAACTCAAATTTTGCATTAACATCTGCAGGTGCTGCTGGCGAGGCTGCTTTTATGACGGGATTAGAGCGCAACAGTGATATTGTGTATGCCCTGCTGCATTTTTTGGAACTTGAATTGACTGCCCTGTTAGATTCGCTGCATCCTATGCACCTCTTCTAGGTGTAAGTAGCTTATAGATCTGGTTTGCGCTCGATGTCTTACAAGTTTACATTAGCATGTCACTAATAACCAATGGGTGAGGTTCTGACTCTGATCGAGAAGCACCCTATTGATTTTACAAGACCCCCAATCTTCTTGCTTTCGAGTGAGCGTTGTATCTTCCTCTCCGCATTACGATTTATATGACCTCTGTCAGTGCCGGAAGCGTCTACCGGTCGACCAGTTTCTACGTGCAAAAGCTCTTCAGTCAAAACCGTGGTGACCAGTATATCCCAAGCACTTTGCCTTCGAGTACTGGAACTGTCTTTTGGAGTGTTGTTCGCAAGACATCTACTGGCCAACTCATCATCAAGGTCATCATTTTCTCAAAACACTTTTTCATGTTCACTGACAATTGTGTTGGGTAGATTTCCAACACGGGCAGCAGCACAGCTAGCCTCACTTTTAATTTGGCGTTCAATAATGTAGCAACAAGTGGAACTGCACAAGTTCTTACTGGAAATCCCACCAGTAGCAACACTCCACAGAACCCCAATCTTATCACGCCTCAAACGAGCAACATCAGCACTGGGAAATCGTTCACATACAATGCACCAGCTGTCAGTGTCAACGTTTTGACCTTTAATGCCTCCTAAAGTCCTTCGATGTTTCTGATTTCCTCATTCTGAATTTGATCTCTTGTAAATATATTTTGAGAAGAATGGAATGACTATTTGAGCTTTGTGATATGATAACGACAAGCGTTGCACTATCCCACTCTGAGTTCTAAACAGCTTCAGTTATTATATCATTCTAGTCCGACATCATATTTAGTACATAAACTTTGCACCTACTATTCACGTCGAAGAGATTCATCAGCTAGATACGAGAAATCATCAGCAAAAATTACATGTCTGGCACCACAGCAATGAATGTGCGTGAAGTCTGAGGTAGAAGGGCGAGAGAGCAAACATAGCAAACATGTAGAGCACATATACACAGGTGGTGTTCACAACTCTTAGCAAACTCTTAGCAAACTCTTAGCAAACTCTTAGCAGATAGGTCCAGGCCTATAGGTGGATGGTGTTATGCTTGAGGCGACGCACAGCATTTCCCCGCTTATGACATCCCTCTACCAGCCATGATCTTCTCTCGTGCCAGTCGCATTGTTTCCCTCAGTTCAGGACTCTCCCACGCATTCTCGTCTTCCCTTATAATTGAATGCGTTCGTTTCGGGGTTGTAGGTGAGTGGTTCCAGAAGCCATAAAAGGGATTCTGAGACCGGGCACGTTTTGTCACGCGGCGAGGGGAACCTAATCTTCTTGTTGATGATACGGATTGGTGATGGTGGTGGTAATCGTTTTCTTCTTCCCAAGCACTACTGCCATCGTCCACCTCATCTTCTTTTGCATCACTCATGACTACCACTTCTCTGCTCAGCGCTCGCTTTCCCTCCTCGATCAGCTGCGCTAGCCTATCCTGAATCCGATTCATCTATGAATTTCGTCAGTCTCAGTGATAAAGAGAGCATTCGAAACATACTTGATCATCGCCATCATTTTCGCTATCTTGTCCAAAATCAGGCCCAGCATGTGCGTAGCTACTGAATACAACACGTTCGGGACTGAGGGCAGGTTGAGGCAGAGGGGTGCGACTTCTCTGTATTCTCTTCCCACTACGATAGACAATCTTTCTACGTGGCGTTGTCGGTGTTGTTGTTGCTGCTGCTATGGTACCACTGCCAGCAGAGGCAAGCAACAGTGGGGATGCAGATTCAACGGGGTGCGAAACAAGTGACCATTCACGTTCCTGATAGGGTGGTGGAGGTGGAAGGGATGATCCCTTTTCAGAATCAGAACTGCCGGGATCTACCACTTCGATTGTGTGATTCTCTTTGCCACGGCCTCGCCAACTTGAGAAAGCGAATACAGTATCAATTCTCTGACATGAATAAATCAGGGGATGACAGAAAGAAGGGACTCACAGCCGGTAAACAGTAAGCCCGACCGCCGTTCCGATAAGTGCAGCATTGACCGCAGTTGAGACGATGGAACCGGCTAAGCCACGACGCTTCTTGCAAGGAGGGTAAAAATCTATAAGATAGATAATGTCTTCGATCAGCATAATTATTCAGGGGGATGATGATATCGATAAGTGATTGGTTGTGGTAGGATGAAAGAGTTGGAAGTGGATATCAAATACACTGAAAATGACGAACAAGAAGGCAAAAAAAAATACAGAAAATACAGGAACAAGGTAAACAGAAGTACTTTCCAGAAATCAGCCTGCGGCCGTTTAAAAGACCCCAGGACTACGCCTGCAACACGTGTGTGGAGCATGGAAACCACCAGCCCTGCTTAAAGCGCATGGCAGGATGAAGGATCAAGTCCATAGCTCAAGAAAAACTTAGCAAGCGAAATACCGCACACCTTCGTCATGCACATCCGACACACCCACAAATCCTTTTGAAGGAGGACCATGATAGTCGCTCGTAGAGACCAGAGTTGTGGACGATTGGCTGTCATCAGTGGTTTCAACAAGCTCAGAGTCCCAGCCACGCTTTAAATACTTCGGTCTGGACGAGGGAGAGGAAAATGAGGATGTCGGCATGGCCGTTGATCTATCCCCCAATGCCTTGCCATTCTGATATTCACGGGATACTTGGAAAGCCTGCGAGCAAGATGACGGTCTGAAATGGCGTGAATAACCTGAAGAAAATGGATTTGGAAGGCCGGGAACAGAAAAAGTAAAGGTAAAAGGGAAGGAAACTATCATGATATGGATTGACACTGAGTAGCAGTCGCATGTCGACAGTATGTGTCAATGTCACGTGCCAGATCTGCCTTTGCCACTTAGATTGTTCTTTTACTCTCACCTGAAACTTCTCACATGCGTCGAGATATAAATCCATGAGAGCTCACAAAATCTTTCTTTCACACCCCATTTATCATAGTCTCTTCTTTTAGTCATCGCTTTCTCACCTGGGACTTCTCACGTGCGCCAAGATATAAATCCATGAGAGCTCACAAACCCTTTCCATCACATCCCATTCATCATGGTCATGAAACTCTACGGCTCCCCTTTCTCTACCTGCACGAAACGTGTTGCCATGGTGCTTCACGAAAAGAAGATCCCTTTTGAGTTCCAGGAGGTGGCTCTTGCCAAGAGTGAACACAAATCTCCCGAGTTTATGGCTAAGCAGCCATTTGGACAAGTACCTTACATCGTAAGTGGTTTGAGCACCATCCATCACGAAATTGACCATATCAGGACGACAATGGAATGATTTTGTATGAAAGTCGTGCTATCTGTCGATATCTGGATGCCAAAGAACCTCATTCGGGGACAAGCCTTATCCCACAAGGTTTGATGAAGCAGGCGGCTTTTGAACAAGCAGCTTCCATTGAACAATCGAACTTTGACACATTTGCTGCACCTCTCGTCTATGAGCGTGTTATCAAGAAGTAAGCCATCATCAACCTTCCTATCTGGTTAGGAGCTGATGAGCTGATGAGCTTAGACGTTACAACATGCCGGCTGATGAAGCAAGGGCCAAACAACTCCAGGATAAGCTAGCAGAAAAATTAAACGTCTATGAGGAGATTTTGTCGAGGCAGCCGTACCTTGCGGGTGATGTAAGTTTCTTCTGCCATCAACGAACAAACTTACCAAATGATTCATAGGAGATGACTTTAGCAGATGTCTTTCATCTTCCCTATGGTGCTCTCCTCCCGGCTGCTGGAGTTCATTACATTCAAGAGCGACCTAATGTCAATGCGTGGTTCACTAAAATATCAGACCGTGAGAGTTGGCAGGCCGTCAAAGATGGGGTGAAGAGTGTCGCTCAGTTTTAAACAAGACAGAATTAGTATTCGTTTGTACCACAGAGGAAAAGAAAGAATATGACCGATAAAGTGACTCGTCCAAATGATTCAAGAACCTTGGAAGTGTCTGATCAGTACTGCGATTTCTGAGTATCCTCGTGGGAAGCATTGCAATTAGCACAGCGTGAAATTAGAGGTATTGGCTACGCTGTTCTACTCAACCGCTGAGTGGGCATGATGTTCATAGAACCCCGGATCTGGTCCTGACCACCTCTAAGTCAAATTGAGTTTATCTCAATCTTTTGACTCATAAAGCTAGATCCAATCGATTTCTAGGTCCTTTTGATGATTCAGGTCCACTATCACGGATTTTGAGTAAAGAAATTTGTCTCAGAAAACGAGCCAAGAATGGTTTGATGCATCAGCGGATTTTTGTATAGATCACAAAAATCAAACTAAATTGTGTCTTCTCCCAGTTGAAAAAAATCAAGAAATCGAGAGAAAGAAGAATGATTCCAAAGAATTTATACTGCTATAACTGAAACTGTTTTTCCATCAAACCGAGTCCGCAAAGTGGGACTGGGATTGTGCGACCACGAATATCAGACAACCTGCCTTGATCTCCTCGATTTATGAATAGTTCCAGACCTCTCCAGCGAATTTTTCAAGCTCTTTATCGTTTGAACAATATCTGCTGCCATCTTGGAATTCTCTGCCTCAAAATCATATCGTTTAGTTGTACCTCCGCCACGCGTGAGAACCAATTTGAATACAGAGGAAGACTTGGATGATTGTTGACAATCTACAATGGTTTTGATATGATAAGAGGATGTGCGACCACTATCAAAAACGTTTTTTGCTTTGTTGCTCGAGGGCATAATCTGTATGTGGAAAAAAAGGTTATGGAGATTCCCTCAAAAATAGCAGGTAGGACATACATGTACCCATTCGCCATCAACAGCGAGCGTTCGCGGCTGTCGAGCAACAAGCATCGGTATCTTACGGTAGACGGTGAATTTCTATGTGGTTCTGAGTATCAGTC
>Ga0153951_1000663_pt1 | contig 12643 bp, 15 predicted proteins | sample TSNJ035MetaG_FD_102278 | JGI IMG/M metagenome (GOLD analysis project Ga0153951, IMG submission 102278) | Attine ant fungus gardens microbial communities from New Jersey, USA - TSNJ035 MetaG | ecosystem: Host-associated > Fungi > Mycelium > Unclassified | place: USA: New Jersey, Wharton State...
CCACCTATATTGATAATCAGACCTCGCATGCTTGTATAGATATACGTGAGTTACTTCACCTCTTGAATCAAAGAACCAGAGGATGAGAAAGGGGTCACAATCTGTTGCAATATGAACATTGAACATAAGTTCCTAAGTCTTGCATTACCTTTTGAATTCCTGTATATCTGCAAGGTCAATCGTTGATTAGATTACTGAAACATGATATCTTGAGAATACAATGTTACGAACAGGGACCCAATAGTTTCCTGGGCCTTCTTCACCACCGACACCAGGAGGAGCGGAACGCGTGTAACTGAGAGGTGCGACCTTCTGCTCACGAGTAATTTCCTCTGCGTGAGTAATGTTTACTTGATTATCGTGATTCTGTGGCGAGCCTGAGCCCATAGAATTTCAAACAAATGGAGTTCACGTACTCCATGGGACGACGAGAAAGGGACTTTGGCTGCGTTGAGCGGGGCAACGATTTCATCAATCAGTGTTGTTGCATTTTCCTTGAAGGTATCTAGCACTTCAATTAAGCCAAGCATTGACTTGCTCAGGAGGTACAATCACTTTCGCCGGTAATGAGGTCTCCGTTTATGACCCTAGGAATTTCATGTCAGTAAGACTGGAACAAATCTGATGAGCAGATCGCGAACACATAGTCAGGCCTCTCGTCTTTCAAAGCGCGCTTCATCAACCTAGTACTGTTTGAATCCTGAACAGGACCCCACCAATCCCATGGGTTCTCTCCATAGTGCAAGTCAGAGAAGACAGTAATTTTCAAGGTTCCATCCTCGCGGAAGACGATACGTGGCTTGTTTGGATATGGATTCAAACGAAACTGGCAGGCCTGCAACGACGGTACTACATGAACTAATTTACATTCAAAAATGTCTAATATCTTGATTATATGCACACACCAGTTGGAGTCAAAGGTGACGCTATAATTTCAAACGCCCCAAATACCAAAGAAAATAGTTTGTTCACTACCATTCTTGTGAGGATGCAGTCCTACAGCAAAGGTCCAGCAGCAGGTGCAAACCAAGAAGTACCTAGGTGAGAAGAGAGAAGCATGCCGATGTATTTAACATCGCTCGGCGCTAGAACTCGCATGAACGTTTGTTTTCAGCACGTGCATTCCAAAAGTATCCTATACCTGAGAGAATTTAGATAATTCATTTTGGCACTATGCTGAATAGATGCTATAAAATACATGATCACACAGACAAGAAAACGATATCTGATAGATAAGTTATATCTTGAGTTTTTTCCGTCGGAGGACAGACTCTTCTTTTGTTTTTCGTTTTCGCTTGTCCCCCTTTGAAGGTGAGAGAGTTTGAAATCCAGGCCCTTCCAGAAGAGCTTGAGGTGAGAGATTTCGAGTCACTCTCTTGACAAGGTCCATGTTGAGGGAGGCTACAGGGTGTCCTTCTTGGTCCGGGTCTCTTTCTCCTTTGAAGCGCTTCATTCTCGTTTGTGCCGGGAATGACGCAACTACACGAAGAAGGCTATATTTTCCTGCGTCCGATCGTCTATCGGGCAAAGCAAGCAGTGACCTAAAAAGATCCTCCCTTAAATTCGGGTATGCTACAGGGGAAAAAGGTTTGCCATTCTAATCAGTCAATATCTGGACTTTAACGAGCTCAAATTAATGAGATAGCTTACTTTATCTAGGAAATAATTTGAAGGTGTCACACTCGCAATAGCATGCCGCAGCAATCCTTTTTCCAGCTTCCCTTTTCTTCCTTTAGAGTATTTAGTTTGCAAAGCGACCCAAATGAGACTCTGATCGGAAAGCTGCAAGACGAACATGATATCTGGACCCATTGATTGGTCTGGGAAGCAGAAGGGAGACTGCCGACGATGTTCAAGCCAAGACATAGTCCGATCCGATGATTTGGCATTTGTTCCCAGGTTGGCCGATGAGGCAGTTGTGCGAGCGAAGCATGCAACACCAATTTCTACCTTGTCCAAGCTGGGACGATAGACAGAAACCAGTTTGGCCTCCATATTGGCCCAGGGCGGGATCTGACCGTGGAAGTTGAAGACGTCACTCAGGCGACGGGTCTCGGAGAAGACCAGATCTATACAGTAAACAATATAATTTTCGAAGCCGTTGAAGCTCTTTTCATGAGTACTGATCTCACGAGAAAGGCATCTGTAAGTCTCCCGGCAGTTTTGATCCATCCAGAAAATGGCAGCCACTATGACAAGGGGTTCATCTATGACGATAACTCGGGTCTCCGAATCATCAAAACGAGCAAAACCATACTCCACATACATGGTTTCGTCTCTCCCTAGATATGGTGTAACACATCTCATCATGTAGTGTGTTGTTATTCGGTGTATCGTTGGTAACATGTCACTATCTTTACCTCGTCAGTACGATAAGCTTCCAGAGCATCGCCAAACCTACTTTTCTGAAGCTTGGAAAAATCAAGCTTATACTGGGAAAAGCTCGGTAGGGGTGCTTCATCCTCGTTCTCAACACATTCTGCTGCATCAGTGAGAGAAAATCCGGTGAAGTGTTGAACATAGGCATTCAGAAGCCGATGCGGTTGCCGGAAACCATCGCGTATGAGCTCCGTCATATATCCAGCAGTAAACCGATATCTGTTCAATCGTGAGGTCTCAGGAAATAGATTCCCAAAAGATCATGAACCTGCCATGTAGCCAATACCACAACCTCTGGAGCAACCTTTTTCCCACTTCAGACTCCAACAGGTGTCTTGGTAGGTACTGAGAAAGGTAGAGCCTTTGAGCCTCAAAGCTACTAAAAGCGCCCGTGTCGGAACACCACCGGTATCGGGATTCCTTCATGATTGCCGAAGCCATTGCTTGATCGACTACGTTCTTTGAAATACCCGTACCAGCTATTACCATAAATACACCTCTCCCCGAAATTAATTCTTCCCATGCACGAACGATCTCTCTAAGAATAGGTCGCTGAGATCCGTCATGGTCAGAACGGAAAGAACTGGTATGTTTGGTTGCAGCATATTGGGCCTCATCTAAGACACAAAAGAAGGGAGTTTCTTCTACAGATGCATCTGACTTTTCGGAACAGAGTTCCCGGACACGTTTCAAGAGGTCTTGTGTTCGAGCGGCTATAAAGTGGTCGGATGCTTCGGAAAGTCTACAAGTGAGATCATCGAAAATGTCCCAAACTCCAGCAGGACAAACGAGGTGTGGTTGAAGCTGAAGGAGAAGCCAACGTTCTCGAAAGGTGTCGAGAGAAGCGTAAGGGGCCCGCTCACGTTCCATGATCTCGACGAAATGGTGGAATATAAGGAGTCGCGCAAGAAAAACTCGCCGGAAGACCTTGCCGGCTATGAGACGATTGGACCTCAGACCTATTCCATAGTCCGTAGTCCCAGGATGGGGAAGTTTGTCACGAAAGTTGGGAGAGTAAGGGATATATGATTGGATACTATTCTGGATATCACTCGATCCTAACAAGCTTGAGTCAACGGTGGATGTGAAGTAGAAGCCCCATTTATTGCAAAGTCCCTCCAGCAAAATCCGCGTCTTCCCGGACCCAGATGTATTAACCAGAAACCTGGAAGGTATCTGTCAAGGCTCGTTTCGGACTACAATAGAGCAGGTTTGACTCACGTATGATTATTGGGCATGAAAATGTTATCAAGGCGTTTCTTGAGTGCCAAATCCTTTTGGAAGCTCCCCCATCCATGGAGAAGTAGATTTGGTCTGTCCTTGATCATTGGTATCTTTAAATTTTCTAGGTGAAGGCGAATGTGGGGTTGCATATGTGTATCCTTGGGAAGCCACACTGGAAGTGATATAAATCCATTGATGAAATTTTTCAAAGACTCTTCTACATCGTTTAGGACTTTATGGATATTATCGTCGACCCTAGCATCCTGCGTTGGAAGTACCTCAGTTAATTCTGTCCCCCTGGGTCAGCAGACTATCAAAACAGGTGCGAGTCACTGGATGGTATACTCACTCCAATTTCTGATACTGGCGTAGTTCTTCTTGTTGTGTGCTATCTTCAGGGCATCATGCAAGCGTGGGTCATTGTTAACAGCATCGACGCAGGCCATTAGAGTAGAATACTGAGGTCGCGTGGATCGCCATATTTTCCAGAGTATGAAGGACGCATCTCCTTGAAGGTTTGTATCGATTTCGCCAAAGGAAGCGCATATTTCCGCGTCATCAACCTCATTACTGGACATTCAGCTGAAAAGGATGCATGAAGCAATTGGCGCTTGAAAAACGCGTCCGTGAAACTTGTGCTCACGTTCCCACGACATGATAAGTGATGCATCGGACATTCAAATATTGCATTCTGAAGCGCAAGTATATAAACATCCAGCAGAGTTTCTGTCGGAGTTTGTAACATGGTCATGCACAGGCTGCAATTCAAAAATTACGCGTTTGACATACGAAAAGATTGATCCATCATCAGAATCCCTGAACAGGAATTCTGCCTAGGTATAATGGTACGGACAAAAAAATATCCTAACACTTGGCCTCATTGAGCACTACATATGAAACATCACTATGGCTATCTCCATCGGTCCACGAGAAAGATACAGCATATCGTTTCAAGCCCATATCAAACCGAGAACCAAGAGCCCAACGGTGACGATGAGAGCGGGAGAGGAAGATAAAGCCGAACCCCTGTTGCTGGAGTTACCTGTGGCTGCAGGTGCAGAAGCAGAAGCAGTAGAAGTACCATTGATTCGCTTAGCGAGTTCAAGGAAATTCTCAAAGTTGTTGGGACCAGTCTCAACTGCATTGGCAGCGAACACCATACCTGAACCGCAGTGTCCTGTCTGTTCACAGAAAATCCAGATAGGTGCAGTATCTTCAACTATAATACTGAACGTGGGGTGATCCACGGCGTCCTGGTCGACAGGTTGGCTGAGAAAATGGGAGTTGAGCTCCAGGAGGCCTGTTAGGAAACGCAGTCACGTACAATCCTGAATCAAAGCCCTTTGTTCCAGTCGTTTGCTCGATTGGTACGCAGGGATTGGAGAAAGTCGATTGGGTCACGCTATGGTTTTTAGGGTAGAATGTGAATTCTATGGAGTCGCCCACTAGAGCGGTAATGCTGGACGGGGAAAAGGCAAGCATTCCGTTAGCTCCTACAGTGACCTCGTGAGTGACGGGCTGAGGAGCAGGCGAAGGGGCTTTCGGAATATCAGCGAAACCGAATAAATCATTTATCACACAATACACTCACGAAGAGAGCCGAGATAGCTGGTATATGTCGAGGTCCAGACCGAAGTGCCATTTGTGACCGTGGCTGTAGCAGTCTGCCAGGATTGAGGGGGTGGGGTGGAAAATTCCGTGACCGCAGCTGTGGTCGAGGTGGTAGTAGTAGTGGAATTCAATGTAGCATTCGCTCGAGCCTGGAAATCATCAAATGTGGCCTGGTCTGGTGGGTTGATGGCAAAGACCATCCCTATTTTTAACAATAAAATGAGACTTTACTCTGATGCCCATCAGGCGGAGACCTACCATGGCCGCAGTGGTTGCCGACGGATTGTTTGCAGTAGAAATATAATGACCCAACTGATGACACCTCTACCTGGAAGGTCGGTAGATCGCCGGTCTCTTGGGCGACTGGCATGCTGAGATGACTGAGGACAAGATCATGTTTATAGGACAGAAATACTCACAATCCTGAATCAGTTCCACCCGGGAGTTGACTACACGGTTCGTCGAAAGACGACTGGGTAAGAGTGTGGTTTTTTGGATGGCTATTTCGCTGATGAGACCACATTGGGGGGGAATTGATAATTGACTTACAACTGGAAGCTGATGAGATCCCCGGGCTGAGCCTGTACAAAAGGGGGATTATAGGCGAGATTTCCGTTGGCGCCTACAGTGACATTGAAAGTCGCTGCATGTGCCACAGAAGCACAAACAAAAGCAAAAACGAGTGAAGTCAGCATTGCAAATAGAGAGGAAGGGACTGTATGTATAACATCCATAAAGGGTTTCTGTTATATATGCTGGATCATTTGCTGAGGACGGAGAACAAATATTTCCTCCGTTCATTCCTTGAATTCATTATGCACTGCATTCTTCTTCTGCATGCTGTGGCGGACCAAATCTTCCAAGTCCATCCTCATAAATTCATCGATCGTAGCCGAGTCTGCAAAATTGGATGACTTCCCGTAGGAATCTGGGGAGTGATATATTCTATGGTCTGAGGAAATCTGGGGAAAATGCAGTTCCCGTAGCAACACTCCTTAGATGTGATATCGCTATGTCACACACACATCTTGTACGTGCTTTGTGCTGCAACGCAGTACACAGTATTGCGACAAATCATGGATTCACTTCTCTTGAGTCACCCTGGGGACTAGCTATTACTTGCAAGCTGTGCAATACTTGGCAGTTTATATAATACCATTCAGGCATGCGATGCTTAATGGCAATGCTGCAAAATGAGACTTTCACTGTCTTTAACCTGCATTTTCTTGGGAAATAGCTCATATGGGGCTGATACTCGTAACTCGTCAGCAAAAGAAATTGTCAGCCTATATCCGTCTTCATTCCATGCCATCAGAAGAAATTCTGGATATGGTATATAAGTTTGATCCAACTATCCATGAAAGGCTACAAAATATCCAGGGAAGTCTAGTCTAGGGAAGTCTTAAAATTCATGCTCGGCATCTCGGCACGGAGCAATCTAGGGAAATCTATGTAACACAGATTTCCCTAGACTACGGGAAGTCATCCATTATTTAACGGTGATCAGATAATACCCATAACGTATCGGTAGGACGCTCAATTATCTGTCCAAAAGCAGTTTCTTGGAATGCATGCTAAATGATCATGTATACCCGCATTATGTGTAGTTTTTACTTGGCTGTATTCAGAATATAACGTCTCTTGGACTCTCCTAGATCACATATTGTCTCCTTTTATCTTTTATCTAGCGAGTTCAGGATGAAATACGCTAAAGAGAAGGGAAAGAATGACTTGCGGAAATGTATGATATCAATAATCCGGAGAAATTTTAGTAGCGTAGATCGTCCTTCAGCAAAATAATTTGATCTGATTTGTATTGTAAAGAACGTGTACCACTTATCTTAACAACTGTTGTGATGGCGATTCACCATTCGTGATATTCAAGCTTCCATGATTAAATCCACATCTTCATTGTGCCAGCTAAACCCATTGAGCTGCTCAACAACACAAAAGAACCCGCTGGACCAGGAATTTAGCATGATTTCCCTGGAATTTTCTTTTTGAAAATTTGGATTTTACTTCTACTATTGTGGCAATGATCTAAATTTAGACATGATTTTAAAAATAATCTAAATTTAGACGTTGGCAACATAGCATTGTCATAGCGTGAGAAATGCGGTGCCAGGGACGTAGTACCTGCCAAGATGAAATATCAGACCAATGCGGCCAAGTAATTCATTGCTGTATGGAATGAAAGTAGCGGCATGTATGAAGGCTGGACAAAGGTCTGGTTCGAAGATTTTCCGCCATAAGGGGAAGATAATTCCGGATCCAGCGTTGGAGAATGCACATACGTAGCCGAAGACTGAAGAAATTTTTATTAGGAAAAGGCTGGCGAGCAATCCGATGACCAAGGGGTCTGTGGTCTGGTATGAAAGTTCAGTAACATTGAGTTTCTGTCTCCATAGATAGACTCGAACTCTGATGGAGACCAGTGTGTTACATTTCAATGATCCAACTCCAAAGTGGTCATGCGCTCCAAGATCACGAGGTGTGGGTCAGTCCACTCTGTTGAAATGTTTCAGATATTATGAATCTCTGATTAGATAGATATTTTTCAATACGAAGAGACGCCATATCTTGAGCATATCTTGAGTTAACAGTACCCTATTACCGACTTTACAAGTGAGGTCCTTTGGCGTCGCCTCCGATTGGTCCTCTTGATTATGTCAATTCATTGTCAAGTCATTGAGGTATTTCGGACGAGACTTAATCCATGATACACTTGTTGGTAAGGGATGAAGCCAACTATATTTAGGATGAGAAACGATTTATGTTGTACCTGTCCACATCCTGTGGGGTCTGTGGTCGTCTTCCTTATGGAAAAGCCGTATTACGCTTCCTCATGTATCATCCTATCTCGCAACTAGAATTAACGATAAGTCTCAGTCGTCACCCGATGTGGTAGACGGCTTTATTGCATTACCTAGAACTAATGATAAGTCTACATGCCATGATAAGTAACTATGACAATACAGGAAACTGGATACCGAAAGTCGTCACCCGATGTAGTAGACGGCTGAGGGACAAAAGTTATTTATAGGGATGGAAGTATGACGTAGGGAAAAGGAAAGAAAAGACGTCATCGACTCGTCGGTTCACTTCAACACTCGCTCTCCTCGATCCTGAATTTAACAAATGGCGTACTCTTCAATTCTCGACGTGGTTTAGAAAATCCAAGCTTGATCGTGATTTGACCGTAGTGGCCGTTCCGTAATTTCTTCCAAGAGAATGTAGGAGCATCAAGTATAAATTATCACAATGTATAGTATCAACCGTTGCATGACTTAAAGATGGCCTAGAAGTGGAGAAAGTCCTTTCCAAAATCAAAATTCGCCGAATCCAGTCATCCAGAATCGCCGTGATCTACAAATGTGTTCGAATGTAAGCCATCGGTCAAGTGTGACCGGAGACCGGAACAGTAAATATTCATAACAGCAGCTCGTTGTCCTCCCACAGAGTAGATGTGTAACTTTGTAGTAAATGTTAGCCATGTTTTGGAAAGAAGGATTCACATGAGATTATAGATGTTGATGACAGACTAACAACATTTAAAAAGGATAAAAATGCTGGCATTGGCGACCATTTGTGTCTGCAAATAAAGTCCAGAATTTTCTTAGGCTCGAACAATATAAACTGCGAACCACTCTCAATCCTCCTCATGCCACCACCGATCGACTCCTAATCCTTTCATGGTCTCGGTAAAACAGTTGAGACCACTAGCAGATCCCACACCGCGGGACAGTGTCTCACGGCTGGTAGTTTGGAGAGGAAAGATGGAGACAGGATTGCGGAAATGAGAGGGGAATGCCCAGAAGCGGAAGCTTTACATGAAAGGAAAAAATGCAAAGATGATAGAAAAGAGACAGAGAAGGGAGCCTGAGGAAGACTAAACAAACTGCTCAAGGTAGAAGGCACCACCCAGCTTTTTTGGTTGGACAGATATAACTGTGATGATGGTGGCATTATTATCTACCTTACTCTTGACTATCCCTTGAGAACTTAGTTCACTATCTGACGAAATTTCTGTGACTGATGAGTGTGACTAATAAGGACCCTGAATGACCACGAGCGCCCAAAATCACGTGTTCGCTGACATTTGCCCGTTTGGCAAGTTGTCTACCGGCGCATTCTGTGTCCCCTGACTGTGGATGTGTAAGCGGAACAAGGCCTGTAACATGTCAAATAATGACGGTGAACGGAGGAGTACGGCAGGAAATATGCAAAGTTCCTTCCTCAAGTCGGTGGCGCTCTGCATTCCATGATGACAAATGAACAAAAAGGGTGGCAGGTGGGAGTTTGAAAGCCACACTCCTTTCCCTTCGACTACGATGAGCTATCGACTACCTGGTCTTTGACCATTGACTACTTTGACGACTTGGTCTAACACGCTTGTCTTATATGACTACTGTCTACCTCGACTAGTGTCTACCTTCTACTTGGTTGTCTACTTGGACCACTCGCACTACTACTAGGTAAGACCTCTATTTTCTTTGTGATGATGTGTCGCTCAAGCGTTATTCATACAGTGTATTGTATTGGGATGGGAGTGAGGTCGGCATGAACAGTATGCACAACTGACTGCTGTGCAACGGACTTCCTATGGTAGGTGTTCAGCAATGGACGCCACATTCTATTGCTGATGGCTGTGGATAGAATATGATTCGAGTGGTCTCAGCCTGGGCACTCAGGTGTCGTCGTCAGGAACAGACTGCGTATGCGACGTTAGCCAATGGGACATGTCTGGAGACCAACCGGATCCCGAGCGCTTGTGTGGAGTGCCTTCGGATCGTGTGCGAAGCAGGGGTGATAGCAGAGGTCAACCGAGGGCAGGAAGCTCGGCACATGGTGCTGACCTTTTCCCGCCTGGGATCCTGATTTCTCGCTTGGCCCTCGCTGGCTACTGGCTGACCGCCGAACTGAATACTTGCCTCAGGTGATTAAGAGGGATCTGGACCTCCCAATTGTTATCCAAGCTTGAATTGCCGCGCTTTCGGTGCAAGATCTGATGGCGGCCTGGATGTGCTCTGGTCAGTGACCTGTGGTGAGTGTTCTTAGAAGTCTTGCTTGTTCGACGTCGGTTTTGTGCCCGAAGGAGGTGAAGTGCCGTCAAGTATGTCGTATGTCGTAGGGTCTCATTGTCTAACTGGGCCTCATTGTCTAACTGGGCCTGATAGGAAACTATGTCACCGTTGACATTTCGTTTGTCGATATTCATGTGCACCTTTGGCGTCGGTGTCTGGTTCAGCACTTGGATGTCATGTTGTGTCTTTGTATCTGGGTGATGAATTTATAATCTTATGTCTATTCCAATTCGGTCTTGAAATCCGTTATGCAAATTATAATTCTCATTTGTCTTTTGTGATCATGCTTATGCCTTTGTTCCCCATGCAAATTATCATTCTCATAATTCGTCAGTGTGATTGAGATGCTTGTGTGTTTTGTTGAACGTGCTGTTCCCTGTCACCCCATTGCAATCACAAATTCCATCCTCATCTTTCTCTCGGGCAGGCGGCCATGGCCATGGTCGCGTTATTTGAGTCAAATTTGTTGACAAATTAAATGCGTGGAATTTCGCAATTTGGCCTAATAGCCAGACTTATCGCATTACTGATGGATGACTAAGCCGCACAGACCTGTGCGCCTAGTGGGAGCCAAACCTGTGCATCTGGGAGCCATCACAGAAGTCAGCATTGATGCAAGTGGAGCAAGAATATCTCTGCAGGAAGAAGCGATTGTTCTGATGACAACAAGGTAAGCACGTATATTTTACCTCTACCTCGGAGTGCTCAGGCAGGAATGAGATTTCAAATTGATCTATGATATCCAGTGAGTCACACGCTCATTCTTCGATTTGAAACATCTCTAGGTGGGAACCTTTGGAACGGCTACAATGATGATGGCTACAGTGATCCTGAAAATGGACTGGTACATATCTGTTAGATCACGCCGACTCTTCCGACACGACAACTCCAATCAGCCAATCCCTCACCACAGCCATCTCCAACTCCAGTCAACTGATCCCTTGGCACTCACTGTTGTGGAATAGAGATCCTGAATCGAAGAAAACAAAAAGGAGTTACATGTGACTAGTTGGTAGATATGCTGACATATTGATCAGATGATAGCTGTGTCAGCATCTTCATAATAGATGCCATCAGGAGAAATTCTGGATATAGTATCTGTTCATCCATAAAAGGTAAGTTAACATCTATCAGAGACCTCGATCATGCCCGGCATCTCGGCATGGCACATTCTACAGGAAGTCATGCATCAGGATTACTGAAACACTAATATTTAGGTTTGGACTCCGAAGGTTCAAAAGTTCAAAACTTTTGGAGGTTACTTTTGCCTCCTTCACCATATCCCTCATGGATTATAATTGCGGCCAATCGACCTGGCCTCTCCTGCTTGTGAAAGTATTATTATCAGCACTCCAACTCTTTTTTTCACTCGCATTTTCTCCCTTGGACATCGCACTGACTCAGGCTCTCGGCAAAGAAAATGCTGGCTTCCCCGGATCGTCCTTAACACTCAACTTATTTTGTCTCATGGATCAACTGGCTCAGCTTCTCCGAAATGAAACCATATTCACATTTCTGGTCGTCGCGGTTTTTGTCGTGTTTTTTATTGTGGCGCGTACCTATCGTCGCAGATCGACCAGGAAACAACCGCCGAGAGGCAAGATGTCCAGCTTGTATGTTTTTCACTCTCATCTTTTTTGTATTTTTTCTCATCTCTTTGTCTTACAGGCCTTTCAAACGAGGACGTAGAAATGGCTCATCCAACATGACCTTCGGGTGCAGTCGACCTACTCGAGAAGGTAATGAGTGCAACTTGAGAACAACTGCGCAGTTCTGATTTGACTTTTTCTCAATTTATCGTCTGGGTATAGTTCGTCGCTGGTAGGTCTGACACACATGTATATGATTATTGTCTAACATATACCAATTCTGACGAACCTCATCCACATCCGCCACCAAGCCAAACTCAGGGCAGCAACGAAAAAGTGCACTCTTTTGGCAAGAAATACGACAAGATGAGCAAGTACTCAATCTCATTCAAACACCGCTCCTTTGGCGAAGAATGGGTGGAAAATGGTGGTCGATGGAGAATTGGCTCCAGTGGTAAGCTTCTGTGCCTAGGTATGATCTGGCAGATGGATTCGGTGAGCCTTCATATCTGGTCTACAGTGAATGTGTGCACTTATTGCTCATATTCCAGCCCTCTGCTTGTGAACCTCCTGAGCGCCTGGAGAATCCGGATGTTTATGTAGAAAAATGGTTTACTACGCAAGAACATGATGGGGCACTCGCGGTCGGACAGAAAACTTGGAAGCAATGGTTTCTTAGAGCTAAAGCCAAGGTCGAATCTAGTAGACCGGAGGTAGGAAAACCTCCTCCCTAGTTGATCCTATTGACTGAAAGCC
>Ga0153951_1000665_pt1 | contig 12606 bp, 15 predicted proteins | sample TSNJ035MetaG_FD_102278 | JGI IMG/M metagenome (GOLD analysis project Ga0153951, IMG submission 102278) | Attine ant fungus gardens microbial communities from New Jersey, USA - TSNJ035 MetaG | ecosystem: Host-associated > Fungi > Mycelium > Unclassified | place: USA: New Jersey, Wharton State...
AGTCGGTAAGTATACTGAGTCAAGAAGTTTCACAACTCACCTTGGGATCGAGGTAAGTCGTATCGAGATAGACATGGTCAATTTTCTTGCCTTTAATAGCCGGATGCACGACATGCCGAGGCGATGCTCGAAAATCACCGCAATGCAGATATCGAAAGATTCTTGAAGATCCGACGTAGGGGGATCGGAATGTGCTGTCACCGGCGTCGACAGTTTGTCTTCCCTCAAATAAAAAGAGACACGATCCTGGACAGTGATTTGCTTCTATAAGAGTGACTTGTACACCGTTGGTATCAGGTATGATCGTTGGAGTGTCCATCGGAAGCGGTCGGACCCATTTCTTGTCTACAGAAAGCATGTGGATGATGAGATTTGCAGTGCTTTGAGAACAATATATGAGTCCAGACTTCCAGCTGGACGAAAGATTAGTATAGTGGTCTGAGTGTGCATGTCTTGATTATGTTCAGTCAGATTCTTGTTCAAATAAGAGAAAGGTAAAAGAGGACACGAACGAGAGAAAGTAGGCAGTAACACCCGGGATAGCACCATAGCGAAAAGCATCGACAGAGATAGGCATGCCCTGCAGTACCTTGTAGAAAGGAGCCTTTCTCCGGCCTCGATTGGATTTGACATGATTGAGTGACTTGTCCTCGTAGGCTGTTGCCTCTTTCCATGCCTCGTTCTCCTTGAAGGAGGACATGAGGACAGAGAAAGCGTCACTTTTGTTCAATTGCTTTGAGCTTGCGGATAGGGCCTTGGAATCACCGGATGATTGATCTGAGCTTCTAGCCTTAGGACGATTGTCAATGTGGACATCAACTTCCTGCTCGAGTTGTCACTGTGATATAGGATTTCAGGCACGACGAATGAATGACGAACCGGGGACTGCCGTCCATCGAATTCCTTCTCACAACAAGGATAGACAGTGTTGAGAAAAACCTCACGTTCTTCAACGAATTCAAGATCATCATAATCATCGCCGACGTCTCCTTTTCTGTCTTCACTTTCATTCTCATCATCCCCCATCAACCAATCTTCCATGAGATCTCCGATCTGTGCATTATCTTCTTCTTTTACTCGTTTTTCAAGAGCCTGTGGGTGAGAGTTAGATTCTCTAGTTATTCGGAGACCTGAAGTTGATGTATCTCTTGACTCAGAGGGGCTGAGCAGACTTCCAGGAGATCCAAACAAGAAAGAATTCACAGAGGCTCCTTCAGACAAAAGGTAAGGTTTCCCAAAAGTACAAGTTGAGCTGTTGGTGGTGGCGGTGGTGATGGTGCTTGAAATTGGAAGAAGACTTGGATCCAAAACCTGAGTCTCCGATATAGTCTCATCCACTGCAGAAACACGACGTCCCGAAATCTCATCTGCATCTACCGTTTCAACGTCCATCAAAACGTCTTGGCCAGCACGTCTTTGCTTTTCAACGATGCCAGTGCATGTAACTGGCACTTGAAGCTCATCGTTATCTGAATCAATGACGATGATTTCTGGATTGTTGCAGGTCGATGGTTTGTGCCTGAGTCGAGGTTTAAGAAACTTTGGGTTTCGTAAACGATCATGTTTTTTTTCTGGAAGTGGTTTCTTGTAGGAGAAGAAGTGGTCGAGGGTCCTACCCGCGTCATGTTTGGAATCTCTTTGCCTAGGCATAAAAATAGAAAAACTGAAGAAGTCAAAAAAACAGAATTGGTAAGATCCCCGCTAGTATGTATGTGGAAAAGTCATTATTAAGCAGCCAAAATGGAATCTGACACATCGGTTTCAAAACTAATAACAAATTTTTTTGCAGAAAACCTTGGGCATTATGATAAGAACGGAGTAGTGACAACTCAGGAGGTACCTGGGGCTCAAGGAGCGTGTACGGTTCTATTCGACTAAGGCTTTGTCGACAGCCGAACCGATGGACTCCCAGAGGAGGCGTTTATATATAGAACGTGTGTGCTACCGATAGTGACAAATTAGACTGTGGCTTTTCAACGGAGCACCATTGAAGACACAAACTGTGCTATTGGCCAAAATGAAAAGGCTTTATGGATTGTAGGAGCTTTTCGAACATCACCCGCAGGAGGAGTCGATGTTCTAGCACGACTCATCCCTCTATAAATACTATATCTCAATAAGCTAACCGAACGGTCACCAACCTACGCTTCCGAGGCAACATGCTCTTATGGCTTTAAAGATGTCATCCCCCATCCATCCCCAATCATTAACTTTCTCAAGAAAAAAACAAACGTCGTTTCAAAAGCCCTTTAGTAGAATCTCTATCCAAAAAAATTCGACTATCACTTGATGAAGAAGAATCTCGTCCTGAATATGGAATTCCAGACATTTCTCCCTCCCCGATCGAACCTCTCATTCCATCCATGTAATTGTTCCAAAATGAAGATGAACCACACTCTGATTATAATTTACCGCACAGTGCGCTCGAGCACTACGTTTACAAATTTAAGAAACCAAGAAAAAATAGTGACGATGGACTAGGTTGAATATCGATGTTGGGCTTTCGCTTTGATTTAGTTGTTATTATTCCCACTTCTCGGTTTCCGTCTTCAAACCCTGTAATACAAGCTTGTAAACTCGGCTCGCCATGTCCAGAAGCATGGTCAAAGGAACCAGAAAGAAGGAGATATATCCGGATAATAATATAAGTCGTTGCTCGAAAGTGAGAGTGAAATCAGAGGGGGTTGAAGTGCTACTGCTGGGAGAAGGGAGGGATAGCGAATAGACGAGACACGGAAGTGTCGTGGTTACGGCTGAGGTGGCGTAGACCAGGAGGAGTGGGTATAGTTTTTTGTTTCCTGGATTTTGTGAATGAGGAGAGAGAATTTTGAGAAAAGAATTCACCTGTCCAGAGTGCTGATAAGCCAAGCATGAGCACAGGTACCTGAAATATTCTAAGGGAGAAAAAGAGCACCATGAGTTATCAAGTTTTTTTCGTCAGTAGGTTCTCTCTCTCTCACCCTTCGAATGTAATAAAGGTCTTGAACCAGAGGAGCCCGGAATCATCCTTGATGCCTGCCAGACCCCCAATCAACGGGTCATTGGAATAGGTGACGTAGACTTCTAGCAGCGTTCTCCATGATTTTGGGACGAGAAAAGGCGGATAGAGCCATTGAAGATCGATAACAAACGAGGCAATGAGATGCGACTAAAGGAATCAGGGCTTGTCAAGGTCTGGGTGACTTTTTTTGTTTGGGGAGGGTGGAGTAATGACTTACAGCAAAGAATGAGAAATAGATCAAGTCCATCGGACGTGCTGTCAAAGGCACGCGACGTATCTGTCGAGTGAGAACAGACTGCCCAGATAATTTCTCGTTGAGGAGCATTCTTTTAAATTTATTTCTTTGCTTTTTGTACGAGTCAGGAGAATGAACGACGACAGGTTCTCATCGAATGAGAGAGCACGTGATGACCCCCCCTTTGTAAAAGTTTGTGGAGCTCATTACCACAGGAAGGGTATAAGGAATAAGATCTACAACACAAAATATGAGTACAGCAATATGTGTACTAACCTCAGATGTCAACAAGCAGTGAAGACAACTGAGGGTTAGCTAGCATAGATGACTGACTGAGTATATACCAAACCACCATTGCGACTACTTCATCCGCTGTCTGAACTTAAATGTACGTGTTTCTCCTTTATTACCTATAATAACGTCACGGAATCTAATATTGATCCTCTATGTTCTTTGTTCCGCGTTCCAGTGAGTTCATTCCAACAGAGGGTTTGTTGGAATTTGGATCTCATGCGAGCCTGCGCGATGCACATGATGAGATCATTCTTCTTGTTTACGGATAGGTATAATTTGTTTGTATTCGCCATTCGTTTGTAACCTCCCCCGATCGTATTTTAATAGGGTTACTACGTCATTGGAACCTGAGATTCCCAGACATTTTTTTTGCCTGGCACGGAATGCCATAATGTGAACCTACCTCTGCCTGGCTTTTAGGTTTTGTCTTATACTTTGATATTCAAGTATTTCACTCTATTCTCATAGGTAGAGATAACTGAAGACAGCCAAGACAAGACTTGTTATACATTTGCCAACAAGTTCTTCCCCTCTTTTTGCTTGATCTTTACAAGATGCTCAGCCACAGCCACTTTCTCTGTAACAACTACTCTTTCCTTTCTTGACAGTGATTCCTGGTCTCCCTTGACTTATGTATTTATGGAAAAAATAAATTTACACTGTTTTTCTGTTGACTTCAAGTACCCAAATTCCTATTCTAACATTATCTGTTGTTTCACTTCATCACAAACCGCTATCCAGATCTTTGCAAGTTCTTCGAAATCTTCAATCTAGTGGCGAGGACAATGTAACTTCATGGGGAACATAGAACAAACTGATTCATCATACCTGATTGTATACTTGTGCACTACACCTTGTCCACCAGTGACCATTGTGAAAAAAATGGGCAGAGTATGCATTCCTTTCCTTCAACATCTTTTCTTTGAACATCATATCAATCTTAGGGCTCCAGGAGATAGTCGGTGGGAACGGAAGCTCAATATTGACCTGTAAAGAGCACCTAGAACTCAGACAGCAGTGTTTAAATGAGGCATACTGACCATATTCAGATTCGATTCTCCATTTGAATCCATAACCCGAGTACCAAAAATGTCTGCCATTCGTCTTCCACCCTCAAGGGCGAGATTGCTGCAGTATTCAAATATCTTTGCTTCACCTCCGATCCATTTCCTGAAATCCAGGGCTTGAGATTGAACAGTAAGTCAGTGCGATCGCTTTGAGGTTTATGACAACAGACCAGCTCCTACGACGAGGAAAGGAATCCAATCGACTGTACCGTTCCCTGATAGGTGGTTTTATTTCGATATAGAATTCCAGATAAAACGGTGAGCTTACATTCCCATTGTCCAAGAAAGTCCTCCAGTGTGCGTTCGGCTACCGGTTTGTATGCATGAGAGGTTGGTAGAGATGTCTTGATAATATTGCGATTGCTATGAAATACAAGAATGAGAAGTCCACCTGGCCCTTGGCGTCGATTGTAGTGCTGGAATACCGTTCAGGAATATACAACATTGCAACAGCACGTTTGGCGTGTAGCCATTTGTGACAATTCTACAGCAACACACATAGATCATCAGGTCTTAGAACTAAAATCTTAAAATAGAGAACAAAGTGGAAACGTACAGAAGTCCAGAAATCAGGAGCAGCTTCAGTCAAATCGATATTCTGTTCTTGGCCAATTGAGTGCGCAGCATCGATGACACTCCATATGCCTTCCTCTTTACAGATTTTCACTAGTTCTTTCCATGGCATCAACACCCCAGGATTCGAGACTATGCTATCAATGACGGCCACGCGTTTCTTCCCTTTGTGCTTTGTGAGAGCTTTGACATGATTTCGGAACAGATCAGTAATTTGTTTCGGTTTGAGTGGGAATGAGAGTTGGACTTCGGATACAAGGGGATGTGGTAACATGTCTTGGAGGCTATACACAGTTTCGTGGATAGAATTGTAGCTTGTGTTAACTGTGAAGGTACAATCAACACGTTGTGCATTGGCCCAAGGTGAGACATAGACACACAGCAAATGATAATGTCATCCTTCTCCCATTCAAAGTTTCGTAAAATTGTATTTATACCGACAGAGGCATTGGGAACGAGGACGATCTCGTCGCATTTTACATTTACCATTTCAGCCAGCTGCTCGCGAACATCGTTAAGATACCGCAGGTAATCAAACCGCAAGAATTTATCGGGATTAGCTTCAAGTTTGAAGTTTAAATCATTTGCAACTTTGTGAACCACGTAGGGTGCGATTCCGTACGATCCTTCGCAGTATGGTAGATGAGTAAATAACGATGGGAATAATCTAAGGGCATAAAAATACCATGGTTGAGATTGATGTAATTCGGATCCAGAGGGAAGTATCTGAGGAGTTCATGACCGAACGCTGGAGGATCCCTTTTGTAGAGATCTTCAGGGTCAACGCTTTCCATATCGATGGGGAGGCAGTTGGTGTAGGCCGGGCCGGCAGGCAATGATCATTGATCGTTGTGATACAATGATGTGTGTTGTGCTGCTTATTGATCACTTGACAAATATATGACAACTATACACAGAACTGAGGCAGGACTTGTATCTTTCCCTGCCACATATTCAGGTTATACAGTCAATTCTATGCTATGAGAACTGAAAATAAAGGCCAATGAAGAAATCAGCAAGTCCAAAAATGGACTTCCGAGGCATAACTAGACATGAGATTTTCCCTGGTCCATGATACCACACTCTTGCATGAACGACAACCATTCTTCATCCATTCCACTCTCGCTCGTAAGACCCATCTCAACCAGGTGTTCCGCAGGATCTTGATATTGAGTCAATGGAGCAACTCCCAGGAAGGAATTGCTCTCTGGACACGAGGCAGTATGATCCTGGAAATTAAACGAACCTATCTGCCTTTGATATGAGACCTCATCAATCCTCATTGAGACAGGCGCCATCAAATCAGACATGTCCATTGAGTACGCATCTGCACCAGCGGCATATTGGTTGGGCGGAGAGTAAGTGAATTGTTGGCTGAAAGTGTCAGAAATCTGATTAATAGCTGAGGGCGCAAAAGTATTGGAATTCAGTTGTTGGAATTCAGAGGTCTGATCAACGAGCGTAGGTGATTGATAATGAGATGACACCACTCCGGGGGGTGCGGGTATGTCCGCAACTGACAAATCAGCGAGGTATCCCGCGAAATCCTTATAGATTTCCTCCATGTACATTGTTGTCTGCTGAGTAGATGAGGTTGCAGATACGTAAGAGGATGCGTTCACTTCTGGAGAAGCGGAGGTGGAACTTGATAGCCTGTGCTTTGTTTTTTTGCTCAAAACGCGTGTCTGCCCTCCCAAGATGGCAAGTTCGTCGTGGAGTGGTGGAGTACAGAAAATATTCGTAGCTTGCACATCTTGCGTCAGGCTATCTCCGCTCATCTGCGCTGAAGTTTCTGTAGAGTGAGAGCAGACTGCTTTCTCTTTGAGCTTTTCAAGAACGCCCTATAATTTATCTAGGATCTTGCAGATCAAAAGCAACAAAGGAACTCTCACCAAAGCTACTTGGGCGCGATGTGATTGGGGGGCCGTTTTTCTGAACAACTCAATCGCAAGATTCAAGTCTAGGAGGGCAGTCGCTGCAATAGTTGGATTGGATGACCTAGTTACAACTGTACCAACTATCACCTGAAAAGATCAGCTGTAAGAGTATTGTGCTTGGTGAAGAGCAAAGCTAAGAATCACCGCTGCTGAGAAAGTGTGGCACAACAAGAACCAGAGTCTCATTAGTAGAGAGCCACATCGTTCGAATTGATGTGCAGATGCCCTGATAATTATAGATGCACATCTATATGCCGTCAAAAAGGATGGTGCAAATGGACTAAGCAATGGATTTGCAGGATAATCAAGGACCGCCTGAGCAAAGAAGCTTCTGTGTAAATACAGCATCGCTGAAGTATATCGGTCAGTCTGTCTCAGCCACACCGATCATCACCAGATAAGTACACTCACTAACTGTACGATGTTGACCACCGTAGAATCCTCTCAAGCTCAAGGAACTGGAATGGAATTCTTCCGCGGAGTCTTCTGAGGTTCCATACGGCTTGAAAGCAGCAGTAAAGGCTAGCTCCCGAACTTTATGGTCGAGATCAAGGACCATTTTGTAGTTGGGTGACTTCACCGACAACATTGCTTCTGCGACAGCGTAGAAGATATCCCTGGAAAATGTGTGCTTCATTTTCCAGACTGGAGATTACTAAGTCAACATCCAGAAAGGATTATGCATGATACTCACAACCATGTTGAGTCGAACCTTCATTGTCAATAGTTGCTTCTTCATCCAGAGGGAACTCACAATCAACATAGGAAAGTTGAATAGTCGGAGGTCGACCTAGGGCGAGGCTCTGATGTAAAAACGGTAAACTGCTGGCCTGTCGAGATCTGATTGTCACGCTTACATGAGAAACATCAGCAGCAAAAGTTTCCCAAAATAAATTTCGACGTTTCTGTACTGTCAGAGGGTCCATTTTCCACCGGGCACTATCCCGATCTGTCATTACAAAAGGCTGAGGATCTCTTCGTGTGTATTATATGATCCACTCACGAAGTCCAATCTATTATCAGTTGATATAAAGTGTTGGAATCGACAAAAGCATGTACTGAGACTCACACTCTGAGCTAATTTGGAAGCAAAACCCATAATGCACCACTAGTAAAGCTTGACTAAAGCAGGACATTACGTTCTCAATATGTGACGAACCGCACTATCTCTTGAATACTTTCGCCCAGCATGGCTATGGTATGTAGCCATTAAGCCCAATGCCTGTACGGTACTGATAGAAGGTGATTCAAAAACGGGTTTGAAGGAAAGTGCGGCACGGCCCAAGGTGTAGTAGCGTTCAGCCTCAGAATTATAAGGTGGTAGATTCAGGTCGAGAAGAGCCCCCAGAGCGAATATAAAGAAAAGGGTTGCAAGGTCATGAGATCGTGAGGGGTCTGAGTCGGTAAGTCCGCTCGGAGAATCGGTCTTGGAGTAGATATATGGAAGCAAAACATTAAGAAGCTCTTCCCTCTTGATAGGGCGATAGAAATAAGAGGCATGATCGCAATAGGAACAGACAAGGGAGGAAGCCGATTCTAGGGGCGGGAGTTGAGACTCGAGGGCCGTAACTGTAGCGAACCCAGATATGTTGATCCCATTAAATTCGGACATTGTCCCCATCTCAGATAGCGACGTAAATTGAATGTCTTCTATATTATTCAAATCCCCGTTCTCATCTTCTTCAGAAGCCTAAAGCGATCAAAGCCAACAACCCTTATAGTTTGTATTGACATACCATCATCAAAGTCTACGAACCGTCAGCTCAAAGCAAACAAACGATGACCTCACATGACATACTTCAACACCACCAGACCTTCCATAGTATCTCGACTCGCCCGATACCTCCATTGTCAATGTGCCCAATGCATCAAGCACCTTTGACTCAGCTTCCTCGTCGATGCTAGACGATCCCGGGACAATGGATTCGGAACCGAATTTAATCTTGAGAAGGTCTTCCTTGAGTAGCGGATGAGGTTGATCCGACACTGTGGCTTGGAGTATCGCCAGAGCATCCTCCAACTGTCGTATTCGACAGCTCATCTGGGCTATCTTCCTATGGAGAAGGTCTGTGTCGGCTAAAATAAATCTTGAAGGTACTCCAATAACTTTTACATGCAAAAACCTGGCGACCCCTACCTAGTTCCCTGGCCAGCAGAAAGTATGCCTTCAGTCATGGTGAATTGCTAGTGAAACAGGAAACAACCAAAGACTCACCACAAGGGCATATACTGTCGCATCCTCGTCTGACGCAGGAGTTACAGGGAACTTTCTTGTCGCATTTGAGTTTGAGTCGACGACATTCAGCACAAGAAAGTTCCCCTAATCGAATTTAGACCCATAGAACTATATACAATTAGACGGCTTACCGCGCATCCGCTTCACATCAATATCCTTCAGCTCCTCATCTGTGATCTTCCTGTGACTCCGTCTGGTAGGTATTATTCGGGTAGTATCGATGGGCATGGCTGGCTGATACAATGTTTCTCACACCTTGATAGTATTAGTTTTGTGGGAAACCAATTTTCGGACCAGACAACTGTGTATATTTAAGTATCCCCGAGTACCGATTATTGTTAATCTACTAGAATCTTCCTAGAATGTCCCGACGACCAGTGAACGAATTTGTTGTAATCTCATGTAGCCATCTTCTTCCTCTTCTGTCGCCCTCTGCCGGTCAATTCAGATACCTGTTTCTATTCATGGGTTACAACAAACAGCAAATGACCGGAGAGACACTTACACCCTTGCCCTCCTGATTTCCCACGTTGGTACCATTCGCTCGCTGTTGCGAAATGTCAGTGAATGATGGTTAAGTCGTGTTGAACCATGTACCTGCCGCTTCCTAGAGGGCGCAACTACAGTAATCGGATTGTTTTCACCCGTACGTTTGACAGATGGCTTTTCAGACAGCTTAGGAGGGTCATTCTCGATTTCCGAGTCTTCTCCAGACAGACGAACAAAAGAGAATGGGACACCCTTCGACTTCAAGGGGGATTGGGGGGGCGTGGATAGCTCTGATGGTATTTGGGAAGGAAGAGGAAATAAATTATCTGTGTCTTGCCTTAAATTGGTCTGTGATGGAAAAAAACGAATGTTAATATAATAATACTTCATTTCAGTGAGTCAGGGAGGAAGCACCTGAGTGACCGAGTCTGTGCGCTGTGGAACATCAAACAGGGTCCGGGGATCTGCCTGCTTTGACTCTGGCTCAACTGGCACTAACGAATTGCGCGTGAGATTGAGTATTGTCAACGGGTCCCCTACAACTTCAGTTGGGTGGTAGGCTTGAACCAAGGATAACTCCAGGTCTTCTATCCTCGCCTGCAAGGCAGAAATTGTGGCATCCCGCTGAGTAACAATTTCAGAAGGTTTGATTTTCTATTACGCATCGAACCCACCCTCTTGATATCATTGTCTTTTTCTACTGCTGCCTGCTCAAAAAGATCCTTTGCATCTCGCAGCAGACTAGCAACAATGTCTTTCTCGATATCAGACTATCCAGGTTGATGAGCAGATGGAAACAACAATCAAAGGAGGATTATACCAGAGTCTTGGCTCGATATCGCTCTTGGAATGTCCTTTGTCTGTCGAGCATCTCCTCTTTCTCCTCTATCAACTCCTTCACTTGTGCGTGCAGATCTAATATGGCCGATTTCTCCATCACAGCGGTCCGCTCGGCTTCCTCATCCCTCTCCATCTTTAGCTTGTCTATCACACCCTGCAATTCATTGACCGACACCCTGTATGTCTCTTCTCGAGCACTCCACTCCGCTGCCTCGCGTCTCACAGTGTTCTCGCAGTTTTTTCTAACATCATCAAGGTGCGACACTTCTGCTTGCAGTTTTCGGATAACACTTTGAAGTTCGGTAATACGTTCGTGTGAGGCATCACCTTGAACAGTCATATCCTGACGCGCTTGGCTAAGTTCATTTGATAATGAAGATTTCTGTTCTTGAAGAACCGCTATCTCAGTTCGTAACACTACTTCAGCTTCTGAGCTATTTTTCTACAGGACTGAGATCAAAGGGCATACGGGACTGGTCAAAGCGAGCACATACATTGGCATTCCTGAGCTTCTCGCACATATTCCCAAGCTCCTCCTTTGTGAGTCGTAATGTGCTGGCCTGAACCTCGTATCGATCTTGGGCATTCTGCAATGGGTGAGATAATTACCTTCGTACTGTCATAGAATCATTCCACATACGGCTAATTTCACGTTGAGCTGGTGTAATCTAAGTCCGAGATTCAACATCATCTAACAAATCTAAACAAAAAAACATACAACTCATCTTTGGAATTGATTTCTTTCGTCAGACTAACTATCCTTGCTTCGTGCATTTCAATCTTTCCAGTGGCTACCAGCTCCCTTATACTAGTTTCCTTCAACTCTTGCTGCAAACGAGATGAACTAGTCTGTTCTTGTGCAAAACTAGATGCATTTTTAAAAAAACAATGGAAGCGCGACTACCTGATAACGCACGAGACACGAAGCTGGTCACGCTGATTCTCAAGAAATTCGTTTGTGGCCCGCAGGACCGCCACATCCTGGTTTAGCTTGCTTATAGTCTCTTGTAGACCGGATAGTAGAGTATCGTGCCTTGCAGAAAATAAAAATCAACACAGCAAATTGAGAGAGAACAATCACTCACTGTGCCTGAAGTTCCTTCTCACAAGATCGAGAAGCTACCTCCAGACTGAGAGTATATCTTAAATAATTGTCAAGGGATGAGGAGATATACTAACTCTTTGAAGACGATCTTTAAATTTGAGAGTCTAATGCAGTCGGCATCAGCCATACCTCCGAACTTACGAAGACTTACTCACTCTAAACTGGTTTCATTCCTCGAATTCAAGGCCTCCTGCATCTGAGTTCGGAGCATGAAGGCCTCCTTCTCTGCATTTATAAGCGCATCCTTGGTTTCTGTCACACGATCCTGAAGCCTATGATGAAGGGTCAGTTGTTTGGACACATACATTTTGAAAGCAAAGACTGAACTTGATCCGAGTAGTTTGTTCCTCAGAGAATTTTTGAGTGAGGTTCGCAACTTCCGTTTGCAAATGTAGCTTCCTATAGATCAACACTAATCAGAATAAATTCCGGAAATGATAACCTTAAGACTGCACTCTTGAGGGAGCGGGCGAAGAATCGTGATTTCTGAGTTCAACGCCTCGTTGTTCTTCTCAGCCTGGTTCAATCTAAGAAGGTGAATATATTCAGCTCAGAATGGGAAGCGGTACCAGAACGTTTTACTTAGCCTCAAGTTCTGCCGATTGCGCAAGCAGAGCAATGTTGTGCTCCTGAATACTAAGAATCTTTGCAGCTAACTCCTTTTCTCGTTTTTCTGTTGAGGTGTTAATTTGTAAAGAAAGTACTCAGCAATGCAAATACCTGACGTCGCCAATGCCTCTCGCAGCTTCTCGCTCTCGAGGCTCTGAGGAACACTAGGTATCATGCGCTCCCAAACTTCTCGCTTCTCGATCTCGAGTTCCCGAACATG
>Ga0153951_1000666_pt1 | contig 12584 bp, 7 predicted proteins | sample TSNJ035MetaG_FD_102278 | JGI IMG/M metagenome (GOLD analysis project Ga0153951, IMG submission 102278) | Attine ant fungus gardens microbial communities from New Jersey, USA - TSNJ035 MetaG | ecosystem: Host-associated > Fungi > Mycelium > Unclassified | place: USA: New Jersey, Wharton State...
CCGCGGTTTGCGCCGCAGACCTGCAGGACGGAACCGGCCACGCGACGCGGGGATGGCGGGTTCGGCGACAGGGATTGAGAAAACATCGATGATCGTTTTAGGTTGATTATGGAAGAATATGGGATATCTTATGAACGTTTGTGATTGATTAAAAATAAGTATTTTCCCTGTGGCGGTCCTGGGAATTCCCGCGTTAGCGCAAGAATTCCGGGTATTCCCTGCAAAAAAGAATTCATGCAAGCGAACGACTGGTCTTTTTTGAGATGTGAAAGTGTCTCTTCGCTGATGGAAGATTGTGATCGATTTTGTTGGGCGGCAGGATTTTCTGTGGAAAAACTTCATAATCTATCGTGAGGCGGTCAGATATGGCGATTCCTGCACGTTCGCAACGGAATTCGAGTCGTGGCTTTGCGACAAATCAAAGATCGGATTAGCCGGCAACTTTGAGGCGTGATATCGCCGACCGCTACCTCGTACATGGATAGTGTGAGGGAGCGTTGAGGAAGCCTGAGTTATTTTCGGAGTTCAGTCGTATCGAAAGACGCGGTCAAACGACGAAGCTTTTGCGTCATCCTGTAGCAGGCGGCGATCCGTAACAGAGGGAGTCAAATCCGGTGGGACGTTGCGGGCGGGTCGTGCGAGTCGGCTGTCTTCCGCCAGTTGGGCCTCACGCGCTATTCCGGATACTTTCTTGGGGCAAGGCACGGAAACGGCTCGCCGGATGCCGCGCCATATAATCGATACATCTCAACCACCAGCGGATCAGCCAGGCTGACAACGTAAGCATGAAAACGCTCGAGATGTTGCGTGCCCTCGATCTGGAATCCGCTCGTCTCTTCCTCATCGCCTATGAGGAGGGGAGTCTCACGCGAGCGGCCGAACGCAGCAACATTGCAGTCTCGGCCGTCACCAAACGCCTCCAGGAGCTCGAATACGTCTTCGGCGTATCGCTGTTCAACCGGCACGCGCGAGGCGTTACGCCGACGCCCGCCGGCGACGAATTCGCGAGACAGGTTCGCCTGCTGACACAGCGCCTGAATGAAACCGCCAGTGCGATGAGAGAGTTCTCGGAGGGAATTCGCGGACGTGTGCGGGTGGCCTCCAGTCAGTCGGCGATCGTCGGTGGCCTCGCCGCCTTCGCCGGCAGGTTTATCCAGGCAAACCCGGAAATTGCCGTGGATGTGCACGAAATCCACGGCTGGTCACTCGTTTCTGAAATCGAAAGTGGCCGCGCCGATCTCGCCCTCAGTCTTTCGGTATTCGACGTGCCGTCGTCGATCGCGAAAGTGCCGTACAAGGAAACCAGTCTGGTCGTGGCCGTACCGAAAGACCATCCGCTCGCCACACGCCAATGGGTCAGGTTCGAGAACCTGATCGACTTCGAGCACGTCACGCTCGGGCCGAAAAGCGCGCTTTGTTCGTTCCTGGTCAATCAGGCAGCCAGTCTCGGGCATGAGCTGAAGTACCGCGCGGTCTCCTCTTTCGATGTCATGCGCTCGATGATCGCTGCCGGCCTCGGCATCGGCATTCTTTCGGAAATCATGGCCATTCCCTTTGCGGGAAATCCGGACGTGCGCTGCATTGCCCTGCGGGAAGAATGGGCACCGCGAAGCATCCAGATTTACTACCGCGAAGATCTCATTCCCCCGTCGGCCCGCCTGTTTCTGAAAGAGTTGCTGATTTCTGCAGGCCACCGTTCTCCATCGGTGAAAGCTGGTTTGAGGAAATAGAAATATCTCGTCCCTGCTCTCCTCCTATACTGCTTTGCAATTGAAAATCTGTTTTGTATAGGTGGAGAACAAATAGATGAAGATTGCAAGCGTCACACCGATTTTCGCCGATCGCTTTCTGTATGTGAAAGTCACAACCGAGGACGGACTGACAGGAATCGGCGAATCCGGCGCATGGGGCCAATATGAAGCCAGTGCGGCAGCCATGGTCAAGTGCGGAGAGTATCTCGTTGGACGAGACGCGCGCCAGATCGAACACCACTGGAATGTATTGCAACGCGCGAATCATTTCACCGGCATGGCCATCATGGGCGCGATCTCCGCAATCGACATCGCCCTGTGGGACATCAAGGGAAAAGCACTCGGCGTTCCGGTCTACGAATTGATCGGTGGCCAGATGCGGCATAAGGTGCGTCTTTACGGACATGTGAAAGCGCGCACCAAAGCGGAGATGCTCGACGAAGCGCTGCTGCGCAAAGAGCAGGGATTCACCGCGCTAGGCCATCTCAACCCGTTCCTCGATGAGGATTACGATCGATATTTCCGCCCTCATGCGAAGAAGATGGAAGAGGCCGTGGGTGTCGTTCGGGAACTTCGCGAAGCGCTTGGTCCCGACGTCGATCTCTGTATCGAGCTGCACCGGCGGCTCAATCCCGCCGAAGCCGTCACCTTTGCGCGCAGTATCGAGCCGTACTTCCCGATGTTCTTCGAAGACCCGCTGAAACCGACCGGCGTGGATGCGATGTCCTGGGTCGCGGATCACATTCCGGTGCCGATTGCCACCGGCGAGCGCTTCTTCAACATGCACCTGTTCCAGTCGATTGTCGCGCGGCGCGGCGTGCAATTCCTGCGCCCATCGATAGGTCTCTGCGGCGGCATCACGGGAGCGAAAAAGATTGCGGCTCTGGCCGAGGTCAACGACATGGAAGTCGTGCCGCATAACCCTCTGTCGCCGCTTAATCTGGTCGCCGAATTGCATCTTGATGCGACGATTCCGAATTTCGCCATTCAGGAATATCCGTCGTCGTCAAAGAACCTGCATGGGACGACCCAACTGCCTGGCCGCGAAATGTTTACCGATTTCCCGGAGCCGAGCAGCGGATTTCTCGATATCCCGACCGCACCCGGACTCGGTATCGACTTCGTCCCCGATATCGAGAAGCGCTTTCCGAAGGTCAATCGGCCGCTCGACATGCGTCCTCATCTCGATGGATCGGTCATCGAACAGTAAGGACCTTTCGTCATGGGCCAGCCCGCGCTGGCCAGGACGAGCGAGGTCGCGAGTCTATGTTCGATCGCAACGTCTAAGCGCGGCGTGTCATTCATGTCCGCCCTGCCTGATCGGGGAAACGTCGATGCCTCGCAAGCTCACGTTTCCCGCTTAAACAGAGCCCCCATGAAGATCAAAAGCGTTTCGGTTATCGCCCTCGAGATCCCGCTCGCGCGCAGTTTTGGCGGGAGCAAATACCGTGTCGACAAGCGGTGCACGATCATCACGCGGATGGAGACCGACACCGGGCTCGTTAGCGAAGTGTATAACGGCGACAACCGGACACATATGCGCGACGTGGTGGACATCATCGAGAAAGAACTGGCGCCGATGCTGATTGGCGAGGACGTTTTTGCCGTCGAGCGCCTCTGGCAAAAAATGTTCAAGGCGGCCGAATGGAATCGCGACCGCAAGCTGGTCATGGAAGCGATTGCCTGCATGGACAGCGCGATCTGGGACCTTCTCGGTAAGGCCGCGGGCGTCAATGTATGCCGATTACTCGGAGGCTATCGCCAGGCGTTGCCGCTTATCTGCATCGGCGGCTACTACGAGGAAGGCAAGACGCTCCGGGATCTTGGCGACGAAATGGAGCGGCTTCGCGAAGCCGGACTGGCCGGATGCAAGGTCAAGGTCGGTGGCCTGTCCGCCGAGGAAGACGCCAAACGGGTGGAAGCCGCGCGCAAGGGCGGCGGCGACGAGTTCTGGATCGCGGTCGACGCGAATCGCGGCTGGCCTGTTTCCGAAGCGGTCAAGTTCGCCCGCCTCGTCGAGCAATACAACATCGCGTGGTTCGAGGAGCCGTGTCTTTGGTACGACGACGCCAGCATGATGGCCGAAGTGCGCCGAAGAACGTCGATTCCGATCGACGCGGGACAGAGCGAAATGAGCGCTAGCGGCGTACGGCGGCTGATCGACGCAGGCGCCGTCGACATCATCAACTTCGATGCCTCCGAAGCCGGCGGGATCACGGAATGGCGTCGCGCAGCGGCACTTGCCCAACTCCACGGCCTGCGCGTGGGGCATCACGAAGAATCACAGATCGCGATGCAAATGATCGCATCGATTCCACACGGTGTTTGCGTCGAATGCTTCGAGGCCGACCGCGACCCGATCTGGGCCGGTCTCATTGCCAACCGTCCCAATCCGGTCAACGGCACGATTGCCATTCCGCAAGAACCAGGATTCGGACTCCAGCTGGACTGGGAGATGGTCAAGCGCTACCGGGTGAATTAGCAACCGCCGCTGGCGGCTTCAATAAAGAAAAATACGGGATCGTCTCTCTGCGATTTTTATCTTATTGAGGAAGAGCCGGGTCATGCAAGGAGGAGACGTGGACGTGCTATCGGAACAAACGGAAATTGATGCATCGACCAAAGTAGCGCGCCGGGTCATTTTCGCACTCAGCCTCGCGACCGTTGCAGAAGGGGTGTTTATCGGCGGAATTCTGCCGGTTATTCCCGCCATCGTGCACAGATACCAGATCACCTCCGGAGAGGCGTTCTGGCTGAATGCGGTGTATCTGCTGGCAGTCGGCGTGACGTGTCCGGCACTCAGCCGTTTAGGGGACATTCACGGCCACAAGAAGCTGACCGTTCTGACGATCATCGTCAGTATCATCGGCATCGCGCTCGATGTGGTGGCGCCGAATTTCGGCGTCTTTCTGGTCGGACGTTTCCTGCTTGGATTCTGCCCGGCGATTACGCCGCTGGCGATCGGTATCTTTCGCAACACCCTGAAGGAAGAGGCGGCGCTCTACGGGATAGGCGCGCTCGCCGCGGCCATGACGGTGGGCCACGCAATCGGGCCGGTTCTCGCCGGCTATGTGCTTGGCAGCACGTCGGGCATCGGCTGGGTGTTTGCGAGCTGGATTGCGTTGCTGGGTCCGGCAGCGATCGCCATCGTCTTTCTTGTGCCGACCTCTTCTCTTCCCGACACGCGCCGTACCATGGATTGGCTGGGCGCCATCATGTTGGGCGTCGGCGTTGCCGCGATCCTGTTCGCATTCGCCTATGCGCCCAAGTCGGGATGGGGGAACATCTTCGTGCTCGGCGCCATTATCCCGGGCATTGCCCTATTGATCGTCTGGTACGCGTATGAGAAACGCACGGAGTTTCCTCTCGTCGATCTGCGTATGCTGAATAACCCGAATGCACGGCCATACTATGTGTCGAGTTTTCTTTGGGGAATCGCGTATTACGGATCGCAGACGACCGTGGTGCTTTTTCTCGTTGCCTCGCATGAGAAACTCGGATTTGGCTTCTCCGTCTCCGTCCTGACACTCGGCTGGCTTCTTCTTCCGCAGTACCTGGTCACCATAATCGGTGCGCTAGGTGTTGCCAGAATCGTTCGGTCGTTGGGTGGGTACAAGGTCTGCGGGCTGATCGGCGGCACGACGCTGGACCTCGGCTTCGCCGGTATGATCGTTGCGAACCACGTACTCTGGCAGTTCATGTTCTTCAGCATGATGACGGGCTTTGGCTCCGGCCTGTTGCAAACGACGCTGTCCGGTCGGGTCAGCCAGGTGTGTCTGCCCGAGGAGCGGGGCATCTCGGCGGGTATGTATCAAACCCTGAAGAACATCGGCGGAGCCATGGCAAGTGCTTTCGGTTCGGCGATTTTCGCGGCATTTCTGATCGACGGAACGAAGATCGCTTCGGAGCGCGCTTACATCATTGTTTTTTGCGGCTGCCTGCTTGTGTCGATCTGTATCGTGGCTGCGCTGCTAACCGAACGTTCTGACTATCAATCATAAATTCGGCGATGCCGGTATCTTGTCCGTCATCGCGAACCCGTCGACACTGGCGAACCATTAAGACAAAGGCGCACTCCGCGATCCGGCAATGGATCTCTCCATTCGGTCTTTCCCGGAATGGTTGAAGCGACCCGCGCGAGAGCCCGTCACATTCAATGAACGCTGATAAGAAGTGACTGGACGCTCATGCCGGGAATGGCAGGGATGCATCGGCATGCAATGGTCACCACGATATAGCTGGCGTTCTGCTTGCAGTACCAGTTTGTCTCCTTACAAACTTTAACGGGCGACTAAGGGAAAGGGAGTATTGAAACGTTATCTCGGATCACCTCTTATAATGAGGCCCGCAGATAAGTCACAACAGAGAAAACTCCATGTCCGACCAACAGGAACCACGCCGTCGCTTTTTGCGGCAGGTGCTGGCCGTCGTACCCGCCGCGACGGTCGCTTCAGGTGCAACTTTTACTCAAAGTGCCTGCAGCAGTAACGCGACACCCGCCACCGAGAACACCGCAGAGTACCAGCCTACTTACTTCACCGCGGCAGAATGGAAATTTTTGCATGCTGCGGTGGACCGTCTGATTCCCGACGATGAACATGGCCCAGGTGCCGTGAAGGCCGGTGTGCCCGAGTACATCGATCGCCAGATGGAAATGCCGTATGGCCACGGCAAGCTCTGGTACATGCAAGGGCCTTTTCATCCCGATGCCGTGCCCGAAATGGGCTATCAGATCAATCTCGCGCCGCGCGACGTCTATCGTCATGGCATCGCGGCCTGCGACGAGTACTGCGTGAAGCAGCACGGCGGCAAGACCTTTGCTGAACTCGACGTGGCGACGCGCGAAGCGGTGCTTCAGGATATGGAGCACGGCAAACTCGCGTTTGAAACTGTTCCTGCACGCACGTTCTTTTCATTCCTGCTCGGCAATACCAAGGAAGGTTTCCTCTCCGACCCGATCTACGGCGGCAATAAGGATATGGCCGGCTGGAAGATGGTCGGTTTCCCGGGCGCGCGCGCGGATTTCATGGATTGGATCGATCAGCCGGGTGCGAAGTATCCGTATGGTCCGGTATCGATTAACGGCAGGCGGGGGTAAGCAGTGGCAATCAGGAAGAACAAGGTCGATTGCGTGATCGTAGGTTTCGGCTGGACCGGCGCGATTCTCGCGCAGGAACTTACGGACGCGGGACTCGACGTGGTCGCGCTCGAGCGCGGCGCGATGCGCGATACGCCAACCGATGCGAACTATCCGAAAGTGATCGACGAGCTCAAGTATGGCGTGCGCGGCGCGTTGTTCCAGGATCTGTCGTCGGAAACGGTGACCATTCGCCACGGCGTGGATGATCTCGCGGTGCCGTACCGTCAACACGGCTCGTTTCTGCTCGGTAACGGCGTGGGCGGCGCGGGCTTTCACTGGAACGGCATGCATTACCGGATGCTGCCTGAAGAACTGCAATTGCGTACGCGTTATGAAGAGCGCTACGGCAAGAAGTTCATTCCGGAAGGCATGCAGGTTCAGGATTTCGGCGTGACCTATGACGAGATGGAGCCGTTCTTCGATTTTGCGGAGAAGGTATTCGGCACGTCCGGCAAGGCCGGTAATCTCAACGGCAACATCCAGGCCGGCGGTAATCCGCTCGAAGGCAGCCGTCGCAACGATTTCCCCACGCCGCCGCTGAAGAACGGCCTCGGCGCGTCGCTGTTCGAAAAGGCCGCGCGCGAAGTGGGCTTCCATCCGTATCCCGCGCCTGCGGCGAATGCGTCGACCCCGTACACGAATCCGTACGGTGTGCGTCTTGGACCGTGCAACTTCTGCGGCTTCTGCGAAGACTTCGGCTGCTATATGTACTCGAAGGCATCGCCCCAAACGACCATTTTGCCGGTGCTGCTCAAGAAGCCTAACTTCGAGCTTCGCGCGAACTCGTATGTCACGAAAGTCATGCTTTCGCCCGACAGGAAGCGCGCGACGGGGGTCACCTATATCGATGCGCAAGGCCGCGAAGTCGAACAGCCCGCGGACATGGTCATCGTCGCCGCATTCCAGATGCACAACGTGCGCCTGCTGCTGCTCTCGGGCATCGGCAAACCCTACGATCCGAAGACCGGCGAGGGGGTAGTGGGGCGCAACTACGCCTATCAGATGAACGGTGGCATCAACGTGCTGCTGCCGAAGGGCACGCAACTCAATCCGTTTATCGGCAGCGGCGCGGGCGGCGTGGGCATGGACGACTTCAATGGCGACCAGTTCGACCACGGTCCGCTCGGCTTTGTCGGCGGCGCGAGCGTTCGTCATATCCGCACGGGCGGCCGTCCAATCAAGCAGGCGGCGACCGTGCCCGGCACGCCGACCTGGGGCAGCGGCTGGAAGGCCGGTATTTCCGACGCTTACCAGCGCTATATGAGCATCGGTATTTCGGGTTCGGTGATGCCGTATCGCGACGCTTATCTCGATCTCGATCCGACCTATCGGGACGCTCACGGTCTGCCGCTTCTGCGCATGACGTTCGACTGGCACGACAACGAATACGCCATGCTCGGCTATATCGGCACGCGCATGGAAGAAGTTGCGAAGGCGATGAACCCGGAGAAGTACTTCCGCGCGATCCGCAAGAAGGGGCAGCGCTATGACACGCGCGTGTACCAGTCCACGCATACCACCGGCGGCGCGGTGATGGGCAGCTCGCCGGCGACGAGCGTCGTGAACAAGTATCTGCAAAGCTGGGATGTGCCGAACGTGTTCGTGATGGGCGCTTCCGCGTTCCCGCAGAACATGGGCTACAACCCGACCGGTATCGTCGCGGCCCTCGCGTTTCACTCGGCCAAGGCCATTCGCGAGCAATACCTGAAGAACCCGGCTCCGCTGGTCCAGGCATAAGGGAGACGGCAAGCATCATGAGAAAAATTACGTTTGCCATCGCTTCTGCTGTCGTCTTTTCGGCTGCGAGCGCCGGCGTCTTCGCACAATCATCCGCGACGGCATCTCCATCCGCATCGGCCGATACGGACGCGCAGCTGATTCAAAAGGGCCGCTACCTCGCGGCCGTGGGCGACTGCATTGCCTGCCACACGGCAAAGGGCGGCAAGCCGTTCGCGGGCGGCCTTGGCATTGCATCGCCGATCGGCACGATCTACTCGACCAACATCACGCCCGACAAGTCGACCGGCATCGGCAACTACACCTTCGATGACTTCGACCGCGCCGTGCGCCACGGCATCGCGAAGGACGGTTCGACGCTGTATCCCGCCATGCCGTACGTTTCGTATGCGAAGGTCAAGCCCTCGGACGTGAAGGCGCTCTACGCGTATTTCATGCATGGCGTCGAGCCGGTTTCGCAAGGCAACCGCGCGTCCGATATTCCGTGGCCGCTGTCGATGCGCTGGCCGCTGCGCTTCTGGCGCATGGCGTTCGCACCGGAAGCCGTCAGCGACGACAGCCCGCTGCCGAACGACCCGATCGCGCGCGGCCGCTACCTCGTGGAAGGCCTCGCGCACTGCAGCGCATGTCATACGCCCCGCGGCTACGGCCTCGAGGAGAAGTCGCTGACCGATGACGGCAAGCTGTTTCTCTCCGGGGGCGTGGTCGATGGCTACCTCGCGAAGAATCTGCGTGGCGACCGCAAGGACGGTTTGGGCAACTGGAGCGCAGCCGATATCGTTGCGTTCCTGAAGAGCGGCCGCACGGCGCACTCGGCGGCGTTTGGCGGCATGGCGGATGTCGTGCAGGACAGCACACAGCATCTGGGCGACCAGGATCTCGCCGCCATTGCCGCTTACCTCAAGACGCTGGCTCCCGTCGACGCATCCGGCAGCACGCTCTCGCCCGATGCAACCGCGGCAAATGCACTGCGCGCCGGCACGGACCATAGCAACGGCGCGCTGACCTTCGTGGACAACTGCGCGGCGTGCCACCGCACGAGCGGCAGCGGTTACGAGAGCACGTTCCCGACGTTGGCGCTTTCGACGGTCGTGAACACGGACGATCCGACTTCGCTGATTCATATCGTGCTGCAAGGCGGCGAGATGCCGTGGACCAAGGCCGGCCCCACGCACTACGCGATGCCGGGGTTCGCCACGCGGTTGACGGATCGCGACGTAGCGGACGTGCTGACTTTCGTGCGATCCAGTTGGGGCAACCATGCTTCGCCCGTGACGTCCGAGCAGGTCGCCAAGGTGCGCAAGTCGTCCGGGTCTGCTTCTCAGCCTGCACGCGCTGAAAATCCGTAGCGTTTGGCGTTCGCGCTTGCGTGTGGGGTTTATTGGCAGGGTAGCTGGTGTTCTGTTTCGTTGTTGACCGATCTATGCTCGCTTGGCATGTTGAGGTCAACGGAACGGGACACCAGTTGCTTTAGACGATTTGAGAAGGCTCGTGCGGTAAGGTTGGTGCGTTGGAGTGGGATGGTGAGCCTAGCAGGGCTCGGGCAATCCTGTCAGGGGCGGTTGCGGGTGTCTGACTAATAGAAGTTGGGCCAGGGAATAACGCCGCGATACATTCACATTTACCCGTATTGGCCCGAAAACCGTTCTTCCAGCGATCGACGTAACTCCCCTACACCTGTTCCACCCGCCGGCGAGTCGATATCGCGGAAGCCGTCGAAATCACCAGATCCGCAAATCGCTTCTCATCGCAAACGCAGATTTCGAGCCAAATAACATCGATCAGCTTCCTTGATCTGAAGGCGGGAGGGGCTTGATAAACTGCGGTGATTGTCGACGATTCCTTCGTCGATGCCGCACGACTGCTTCCGACAAAGTGAGCGGAACAAGTACAGTCGGCCAGGAATGGTCATGGCGTTCTTTTCGTGGGATGTCAGTTCTTGGCTCGAGGGCGGCCGGTGAGGTCCGATCGGCGAACAACTGTATTCGTAGGAATGTTGACCTCTGCTCGCCACTCCGCCGAGTCGTTGGGCATCGCAAAATTTGGCGTGGCCTACGGACGGATTTTCATCGAGGCGGGCATCCAATCGCTATGTGCGAAGACCCCCCGATTTCGTCACCGATGTATTTCTGTTTCATGCAGATGCGATTCGCATAAATTCACTGGATATATCGCGATTGAGGCGATCGTATCGCAAGATCTAAAATCGGATGATTATGCTGTCGAATTATAATGGGAGCCATATTGCGAAAGCACGTCAGCAGCCCGCGCACACAGGGAAGGCAAATCCATGAACCCAACTGATCTGCTCCAGATCATCCGTGATGGACTGGTCCAGCAGGATCGTCTGATCAAGGCGGATATTCCTACGCTGCCGGACAACGCGCTCGTGCCGCGTCGTGCAGTGACGTATTCAGAAATCGGTCGCGATTTTAGTGTAACGGTCGATATGGTATCAACCGCCGGCGACATCGAGCTCAAGACGCTCATCGCGAAACCGATGACGTTGTGGATTCAGCAATCGGACAAATCATATCTCCCCATCAACGGATACATCCACACTGCGCGCAGACTTGGCGCCGATGGCAGTTACAGTGGCTATCAGGTCACTTATGCATCGTGGATGCATTTTCTGCGTTTTCGCAGTGATATGCGTTACTGGCAGGACAGGAGTGCGGACGCCATTATTACCGATGTATTCAACATGCATCCGCAGGCGCAGGGACAATTCCAGTTCTCGATTCAAAACCCATTGCTCCAGCGTTCGTACTGCCGTCAGAGCGAAACCGACTGGAACTTTGTCCAGCGCCTGATGGAGGAAGAGGGTCTGTTCGGCTTCTGGCGCCAGACAGAAGACGGCAAATCCCATATATTTGTTGTGACGGACAACATTTACGCCCTTGACGAAGTGGCAACAAATCCGATTCCATTCTCGCGATCGGGAACCGGCAGTGAAGCCGATGCGTTCACGCAATGGTCTGGCATGCGGACGCTACAGAGCACCGTCCACACTACGCGTACTTTCGACTATAAGGCTCCGTCTTCGGTTGCGAATCCCAAAGGCACCACTCTGCCGACGATGTCTGGTCAAGGCGATCTCCCAGAACAAGCGGAGATATACGAATACACGGGCGCCTATACGTATCAGGCTCAAGACCGGGGGGAGCATCTTTCGAAGATGCATCTGGAAGAATGGGAATCGCGGGCCAAGCGATTTTTCGCCGCGGGAAGCGTAAGAGCAATCGACGCCGGGCGGCGCTTCGTTTTGAGCAATCACCCCGAGCATGATCGCGATCAGGCGAGCCAGCGTGAGTTTGCGACAATCCACGTACGCCGGTATATCGAGAACAATCTCCCGGCGTCGACACACGAAGCAACTTTTCCCCATTGTCTCCAGAAAGAACTGGCGCTCGCGAAAACTGAGTACACCAGCAATGCTGCTGCCAGCGTCACGCATCCGGATGGTTCGACTGGCTTCTACATTGTTGAGGTAGAAGCCCAGCGCGTAACCGTTCCATATCGCAGTCCGTTCGAACACAAAAAACCGTCGATGCACTTGGAGACGGCAATCGTTGTCGGCCCTCAGGGTGAGGAGGTCTATACGGACGAACTGAACCGCGTAAAGGTCCTGTTCATCTGGGATCGCCAGAACAGTGGAGATGCGAGCGCTTCCTGCTGGGTCCGTGTTGCACAGTCCGATACAGGCGGGGGTTACGGAAGCGTCCACGTACCCCGCATCGGCGAAGAAGTACTGATTGGCTACGTAGGCGGAGATTGTGACAAGCCAGTTGTCTTGCACCGCGTCTACAACGGAAATGTTCAGCCGCAGTGGCACGGTAACGGCATTTTGTCGGGCTTTCGTTCGAAGGAGTACTCAGGCTCCGGTTATAACGAAATGGTGCTTGATGATGCAACGGGACAGAATCGGGCGAAACTATTCAGCAGTTCGAGCAACA
>Ga0153951_1000669_pt1 | contig 12549 bp, 11 predicted proteins | sample TSNJ035MetaG_FD_102278 | JGI IMG/M metagenome (GOLD analysis project Ga0153951, IMG submission 102278) | Attine ant fungus gardens microbial communities from New Jersey, USA - TSNJ035 MetaG | ecosystem: Host-associated > Fungi > Mycelium > Unclassified | place: USA: New Jersey, Wharton State...
CAAGTTTTACGAGCAGACCGGCGCGTTTCGCGACATGGTGCCGAACCATCTGTTCCAGCTGCTCGGCATGGTTGCGATGGAGCCGCCCAATTCGTTCGATGCCGAAGCGGTGCGCGACAAAAAGGCCGACATCTTCGACGCGATCCAGCCGCTCACGCCCGACGACGTTGTGTTCGGCCAGTACGAAAAAGGGCCGGCCGGCATCGGCTATCGCGAGGAGCCGGACGTCGCGCCCGGCAGCACGACCGAAACCTATGCGGCGGCGCGTGTGTTTATCGAGAACTGGCGCTGGGCGGGCGTGCCGTTCTATCTGCGCACGGGCAAGCGGCTTGCCGTGCGCCGCACCGAAATCTCGGTGCAACTGAAGCCGGTGCCGTTCCGTCTGTTTCGCGATACACCGGTCGATGCGCTTACGCCGAACGTGCTGACCCTGCGCATCGATCCCGCACACGGCACGAGCTTCGACTTCAACGTGAAGACGCCGGGGCCGGTCATGCAGGTCGGCGCGGTGCAGTCGTCGTTCGATTACGCCGACTTCTTCGCGGAGCGCGCGAACGTCGGCTATGAAACGCTGCTCTACGACTGCATGCTCGGCGACGCCACGCTGTTCCAGCGCGCCGACAGCATCGAGACGAGCTGGTGCGCGGTCGACGACGTGCTGCATCCGAAGCGCGGCGGTGCGCTTGCCGTACACGGCTATGCGGCCGGCAGCGAAGGGCCGGCCGCGGCCGATGCGCTGCTCGCGCGCGACGGTCATGCATGGCGGCCGTTGCAGCGAAGCGCGGTGGAGAAGAAGTGAGCGCGGCATCCGCCAATTCTGCCAATGCAGATAGGCAATCGTATCAACCACATTCGGGGGGATATCGTGGCGACACGCAAGAAGAGCGCGGTAAAGAAGAGTGCAGTGAAGCAGAGCGCGGCAAAACGGAGCGCAATGAAACAGGCCACACCGAAACGGAGTGTCTCGAAGGGCGGCGGCGAAAACATTCTCGCGATCGACGTCGGCGGTACGGGACTGAAGGCTGCGATCATCGATGCCGATGGCCGGATGAAAACGGAGCGCGTGCGCGTGGCCACGCCGCATCCGTGCACGCCCGATCAACTGGTGGACGCGCTCGCGCAACTCGTCGCGCCACTCGTCGAACAGGCGCCGCCCACGCTGATGTCGATCGGCTTTCCGGGCGTGGTGCGCAATAACCGCATCCTGACCGCGCCGCATTTCGGCGTCGAGGGCTGGCACGACATTCCGCTCGCGGATGCGCTCGCGCGGCGCCTCGGCGGCTTGCCCGTGCGCATGATTAACGACGCCGAAATGCAGGGCTTCGCCGCGATCCAAGGGCATGGCCTCGAATTCGTGCTGACGCTCGGTACGGGCGCGGGCACTGCGATGTTTCGCGATGGCGAGCTGATGCCGCATCTCGAACTCGCGCATCATCCGGTCAGCAAGAAGGGGGTGGCCTACGACGAATACATCGGCGAGGCGGCGCGCGCGACGGTCGGCAACAAGCGCTGGAATCGGCGCGTCGAGAAAGTAATCGGCATTCTCAATGCGCTCGTGAATTACGACAAGCTGTGGATCGGCGGCGGCAATGCGGCGCGTCTCAAGTTCGAATTGCCGGCGAACGTGGCGACCGTCTCGAACGACGCGGGGATCGAGGGCGGCGCGCGTTTGTGGCATCCGCTGTCGGTGCGCGAGACGCGGCAGTTGCCGGAAGCGAATCAGCGTACTGGCCCGTTCAAGTGGCGGTAAGTGGTGGACTGCGCGAGGCGGGTGCCTCGCGTTGCGTTGTCGCGCGGGCTGGCTAGCTAGCGTTTGAACTCGCTCGCGGTCTTGCGCAGGCTGAACGTTTTGCCGTCGAATGCGTAGTGGTAGGTGCCGTGTTCCGCGCTTTCGTTGCGACTGCCGCGCACGATCAGCAGGCAACTGTCGGCGCGATAGGCGAGCGGCTCGGTCACGTCGATCGGCCAGTCGGAAACGGTGAACGGCAACGAGGTGACGCGGCCTGTTTTTACGTCGATGGCCGCGGCCATCACGCATCCAGCGCCGCATCCCCATGTCGCGAGAATGTAGTGGCCCGCGAAATTCACCGACCCCCGCGCGGCGTTGCGGATGACGCTGCTGTAGCGCTTGGCCTGGGCGTCGGTGAAGGTCAGGCGTGGCACGGGGCCGTGTTTTGCCGCGACGGCGACGGGGCAATCCGCGAAACCGGGAAGCGACCCGGCGCGGGCCGCACCGGGCAGCGTACCGATCATGCCAATCATGAAGACCGCAAGGAGCGAGGACGTTACCCGCATTGTTCAGTACCCATTGTTCAATACCTATAGGGCTGCGGCCGGAATGCCCGGCGACAGAGTGAGTGGAGTGTGAGATTGGCGCACTATGCCAGCGGTTCTGTCTCGAAACAACGTTCTCGCGGGAGAGGCCGCCTAAGCCGCCGCGCGTGCGCGTTCCTGCCGAAGCCCTCAACGATTTTCCAGCCAGAGAGACTTAAATGATCCGAAGCAATCTCAACATCGTCCGGCGCCTCTCCTCAGTCGGCGTTTGCGCGCTGCTTGCCTGGGCGAGCGCACATGCCTACGCGGTGCAGGCGTTCGCTCTGTCGTCGCCTGGACTCGCCGATGGCGGCACGCTCGATGCGCGCCATGCCGCGAGCGCGAACAATTGCGGTGGCGGCAACGTGTCGCCGGCGCTGCAATGGCAGAACGCGCCGGTCGGCACGAAGAGTTTCGCCGTCACGATTTTCGATCCCGACGGCGCGAAGGGCCTCAGCATCGTGCATTGGATCGTGTACGGCATCGCGCCGACCACGATGGGGCTCGCTGCGGGCGAGGCAGCGCCGCCGGGCAGCGTCGCGGGTACCAATCGCACCGGTGGTCCCGGCTATTACGGGCCGTGTCCGCCGGTCGGCGAGGTGCCGCATCACTACATCGCGCAGGTCTATGCGCTCGATCTGCCGCCCAGCGCGCTGCCGGCCGGCTTGACGCGGGACGCGTTCCTCGCGGCGATCAAGGATCATGTGATCGCCGCGACGAGTACCGTGCTGCGCTATGGACGCTGAAGTATTGAAGTACTTCAGCGCTGAAGCGCTGAACTAGCGCGCCGCATCCCCCCAGCGATACTGCACGCTCGCCTCATCGAGTTGTGCCTTGATTTCGCTATCGAGCACGAAGTCGACGGTCGCGAGCGTGTCGGTCAGCTGCTCGGCGCGGCTCGCTCCGATGATCGCCGACGTGACCAGCGGATTGGCGAGTACCCATGCGAGCGAAATCTTCGTGAGCGACTCGCCGGTCGGCGCGACGATCGACTTGAGCCGCTCGATCGTCTCGAACTCGCGTTCGTGCCAGTAGCGCTCCTGATACATCGCGCCGGCCTTGCCGACGCTCCCGGTGAAGCGTCCTTCGGTGGGTGCCGTGTCGTGACGGTGCTTGCCGGTCAGCAGGCCGCCCGCGAGCGGGTTATACGGCATCACGGCCAGTTGCTCCTCGGCGGCGAGCGGCAGCAGTTCGCGCTCGATCTGCCGGAACAGCAGGTTGTAGCGCGGCTGGACCGACACGAAACGCGCGGCGCGCAGCACGTCCGCGCGTCCCAAGGCGCGCGCGAGCCGGTAGGCGAGGAAGTTCGAGACGCCGATATAGCGCGCCTTCCCCGAACGCACGATCACGTCGAGTGCTTCGAGCGTTTCGTCGAGCGGCGTTTTCGCGTCGTCGGAATGGAGCTGGTAGAGGTCGACGTAGTCGGTGCCGAGGCGGTGCAGCGATGCGTCGATCGCATCGAGCAGGTGCTTGCGCGAGGCGCCCTGATCCCATGCCGAGGGGCCCATCTTGCCGACCGCCTTGGTCGCGACGATGAAGCGCTCGCGCTTGCCCTTCAGCCAGCGCCCGACGATTTCCTCGGTGCGCCCGGCCACGTTCTCGCTGCTGCCGAGCGGATAGACGTCGGCGGTGTCGATGAAATTCACGCCGGCATCGGCGGCCGTGTCGAGGATGCGGTGCGAGGCCGCTTCTTCGGTTTGCAGGCCGAAGGTCATGGTGCCGAGGCACAGGCGCGAAACGGTCAGGCCGGTGCGGCCGAATTGGCGATATTGCATAGATCGACTCCAGAGAGGGGAACGGAAACCTGCATAAGCGTAACCGGACAGCGGTGTTGTAAAAAGGATAAACGGACTTGCGATCCCGTGCGTTCAGCCGTCACTCGCGTTTGTTATTTATTTGAAAGTAAATTTGTAATGTTTGGATGAATCAAGGCCTTGCCATTGTGAGGAGAGGCATGAATTAGACATTGCTAAACGTAATAAAACTGGGCGAGATCAGCCTTAAAAATTACAAAGTACTTTCGTTAGTAAAGCGCGGAAATAAATTCCTTACGCGAAGTAATACAGGTCGAGATTGCTGGCGCAACATGCATATGGAATGATAGTGATTCTCATTTAAACTAAGCCAGCCATCCCGTCATCTCCGGTCGAAAAATGGAGAGCGGCAGCCAGCCAATTGCGGCTTTGTCATGAATTGCATGCCGGACATGCGAATTCGACAAGCGCATTCCTGACGGGATATCCATGCTCAACCACACGCCGCTCGCGACAGCGCTTGCGCTAGCTTTTACCGTTCCTTTCGCGACCCCGGTGATCGCGCAGACCGCTCCGCAAAGCGCACTGCAACCGGCTGCCGCGAGCGCGCCGGCAACAGCGCCGCATAGCGCGACGACGCTCGCCCAGAACAACGCGACCAACGCGACCAACGCGCCGACCGCCGACGGACAGACGCTGCCGACCATCGGGGTGCAGGGGCAAGCCGCTCAGCAGGACTTCCAGGCCGAGCGCTCGAGCGTCGGCGCGAAAACGCCGACCGCGTTGCGCGACATTCCGCAGACCGTCACCGTGATCAATCGCGACCTGCTCGCCTCGCAAGGCGCGACGTCGTTTACGGACGCGCTGCGCAACGCGCCGGGCGTGACGATCGGCGCGGCCGAAGGCGGGCAGATCGGCAACAACATCAACCTGCGCGGCTTCACCGCGCAAAACGACATCTATCTCGACGGCTTCCGCGATCGCAACCAGTACTACCGCGACACGTTCGATCTCGAATCGCTCGAAGTGCTGTACGGCCCGTCGTCGATGCTGTTCGGCCGCGGCTCGACCGGCGGCGTCATCAACCAGGTCAGCAAGAAGGCGAACCTGACGGATTCGGCAGAAGTCTCCGGCATGATCGGCACCGACGACCGCTATCGCTCGACCGTCGACGTGAACCACAAGCTCACCGACACCTCGGGGATCCGCCTGAACGCATTCGGCCAGAGCCTCGGCTCGACGCGCGACGTCATGAAAAGCAAGGACTTCGGCATCGCGCCGGAAGTGCGCTTCGGCATCGGCACGCCGACCGAGATCACGCTGTCCGCGCTGATCCAGCACAACGACGACATGCCCGACTACGGCATCCAGGCGCTGAACGGCCGGCCCTCGCCGGTGCCGAAGAACACGTTCTACGGTTTGACGAGCGACCGCACGATCCAGGACGTGCAGATCTTCACGGCGGCGATCAAGCACAAGTTCTCCGACGACCTCACGCTGACCAACCAGACACAGCTCTCGCACTCGATGACCGACGCGCGCGAAACCGCGCCGCAAGCGGTGCTGCCCGGTTCGCCGTCGGCCACCGCGCTGACCAATGGCAACTTCACGACGCTGTCTCCCTCGCAGTTGTTCATCAAGCTGCAGAGTCATGACCGCGTGATCGAGAATCACGCGATCTACAACGACACGATGCTCGAATACAAATTCAATACCGGGCCGATCAAACACGACGTGATCGCCGGTGTCGAAGTGGGCCACGACAGCTATACGAACCAGGCCTATACGCGCAACAACCTGCCGATCGTGCCGATGCTCAATCCGCCGATCATGGGCACGCCGTCGAACGTGACGACCACGGTCGGCAACTATGCCGATTCGAGTGCGAACGAAATTGCCGCCTACCTGAACGATACGATCACGCTGACGCCGCAATGGAAGGTGATCGGCGGTCTGCGCTGGGATCGCTTTTCGGCCGAGATTCATAACACGATCAGTGCGCCGGCTTACGCGAGTCAGACCAACGACTTCACGAGCGTGCGCGCCGGCGTGATCTATCAGCCGACCGACTGGCAGTCGTACTACGTATCGTACGGCACGTCGTTCAACCCGTCGCTCGAAACGCTGACGGTGACGAACCTCACGCAGAACCTCGCGCCGGAATCGACGAAGTCGTATGAAGTGGGCGGCAAGTGGGACCTGTTCGGCGGCAACATTTCGCTGACCTCGGCGCTGTTCCGCGAAGAAATGGACAACGCGCGCACCCAGGTCTCGCCGACCGAATACTCGCTGGCCGGCGACATTCGCGTGGACGGTTTTCAGGCGGGCGTGACCGGACACCTCACCGACAAGTGGCAGATTTTCGGCGGCTACACCTATATGGACGCGATCATCCTGAAGGCCGCCGACGGCACTCAGGGTCACACGCCGGCCAATACGCCGCGCAACACGCTGACGCTTTGGACGACTTATGCGATCACGCCGCACTGGGAAATCGGCGGCGGTCCGATCTATATGTCGCCGCGTTATGCGTCGAATACGAACTACGTGAAGGTGCCGGGCTATACGTCGCTGGGACGCAACCGCTGCCTATCACGCGAAGAAATTCGACGTGCGCCTGAACCTGCTGAACCTGACCAACAAGTACTACTTCGATGCGCTGATTCCGTCCGATGGCGGACGTTCGGTGCCGGGCATCGGCCGCACGCTGCTCGCGACGTTCGATTACCGTTTCTGATGCGGCAAGCGCATCGTTGAGCCATCACAATCTGTTGCGTACCTGGAGTGAAACGTGAGCGTATCGGACACAATCGACCTTCAACCGCCCGCCGTCGGCGAACACGAAACGCACAAGACGCACGAACCGCGGCGGCTCGATGGCGATGAACTGAAGCTGCGCCGGCAGCGCTCGCGTCGCGCGACGTTCATCAAATGGCTGCGCAAGGTGCATGGCTGGATCGGCTTGTGGGGCGCCGCGCTCGGTCTGCTGTTCGGCACGACCGGGTTCTTTCTGAACCATCGCGGCGGGCCCCTCAGGGTATCGACCGGCGAGCCGCAGGTGTCCGTCGTGCAGGTGCCGTTGCCGCAACCGGCGCCCGAGTCGCCGCGCGAACTCGCGAAGTGGCTCAGGCATGAGTTGAAAATCGCGGGCAATCCGGGCCGCGTGCAGAAGGAGTCAGGGCATCCGGTTGCGTGGGGCGATCGTAACGTGATGCAGCCCGAGCACTGGCAACTGAATTTCGCGTCGCCGAAGGAGAATACCTCGGCCGAGTACTGGGTCGGCAATAACTATGTGACGGTCAAGCGCAGCGCCAACACCTTCCTCGCGATGTTGACGAACCTGCACAAGGGCGTCGGCCTGAGCGTTGGCTGGGTGTTGCTGATCGATACGCTCGCGGGCAGCATCATTCTGCTGTCGCTGACCGGCGTGTTGCTGTGGACCGAGTTGAACAGGCGCAAGACCGTCGGCGCGGTGCTCGTGCTTGGATCGATTGCGGCTGCCGTGTGCATGGGCATGATGTAAATGCGCGCATGGCCTGGCTATGCAGCGCAGGCCATGTTCGATGTTTCCGAAGCGCGTCGAGCCCGTTTATCCGGGCTCGTCGCACGCGCTTACCTACGTTTCATCATGGCGTTTGCAGGGCCCCGTCGCGCAAGCGCGTTTGAGTCCACGTCGTGACCGTGTTTTCGCACGGATATTGGGCAGCTTGTGCTTCGTCGATGTCCACGCCGAGTCCCGGCTTGTCGTTGGCGTACACGTGACCGTTCCTGAATTCGGGTAAGCCCGGGAATACGTCGAGCAATGCGGCCTTCGGTCCCTTCAGTTCCTGAATCACGAAATTCGGCGGCTCGGTTCCCGACCACTCCTGAACGCCGAAATTGCGCGACGCCAGATCGATATGGATGTTCGCCGCATGCGCGAGCGGCGACATATCGCCGGGACCATGCCATGCCGTTCTCACGGCGAACTGCTCGGCGAAGATCTGCAATTTGCGGCCCGCGGTGATGCCGCCGATCTGGCTCAGATGAACCCGAATGAAGTCGATCAAGCGTTCCGTAATCAGGAAGCGCCATTCATAAGGATTATTGAAGAGTTCGCCTTGTGCCAATGGCGTCGTGGTCTTTTCCCGTAACTGGCGCATCCATTCGCCTTCTTCCAGCGCGATGGCGTCTTCGAGGAAGAACAGTTCGTATTGTTCGAGTTCGCGCGCGAACCGGATGGCCTCGACCGGCTTCAGCCTTTCGTGCACGTCGTGACACAGTTCGACGTCGAAGCCGACCCGGCTGCGGATGCCGTCGAACAACTTGAGCGTTTCGCGCTGGTACTTCCGGCTATCCAGATACACGCCATCGAGGGCGCCGGCCGGTGCGGTCGATGGCGCCTTGCCATACACGCCGCCGCCATAGCCGCCGCTCTGGCAGCGAATATGCGTGATGCCCTGCTCGCGGTACTTCTGGATGTTCTCGCAAAGCTCGCTGAGATCGCGGCCGTCGGCGTGACGGTAGATGGGCACGCCCTCGCGGCATTTGCCGCCGAAAAGCTGGTACAGCGGCAGGTTCGCCATCTTGCCCTTGATGTCCCACAGCGCCATGTCCACGCCGGAAATCGCGTTGTTTTCGATCGGGCCATTGCGCCAGTACGCGTTCTGGTGCATCAGTTGCCATGTTTCCTCGATCGCTTCGGCGTCGCGGCCGATCAGCAACGGCCGCAAATACTCCTCGATCAGACACTTGACGGCAAGGTGACGGTACGCGAACGTCGCGCATCCAAGGCCATATAAGCCCGGCTGATTCGTCTCGACCTTCACGACGATCAGGTTGATGCCTTCGGGTGCGGTCAGGATAACCTTGACATCGGTAATAAGCGTAGCCATTTCAGTTTCTCGGTAGCGGCGGAGTTAGTGGGTTTCCGTGGCGGCCGGCAGTGCCCCGTCGCGCTGTGCGCGTTGCGCCGGAGCGCCGGGAAGCAGCATCGTCAGGATCACGGACAACAGCAGCGTGACCGCCATGAAGACATAGGAAGCGGCGGGGCTGCCGGTCGCGCCGTTCAGGTAGCCGACCAGCCACGCGCCGAGGAATGCGCCGAGTGCGCCGCTCGCATTGATGAAGCCGATCGCGCCGCCGAGCACGTTGCCGGGAATCAGTTCCGGCACGAGCGCGAAGAACGGTCCATATGGTGCGTACATCGTGGCGCCTGCCACGACGAGCAGCCAGAACGAAATCCAGAAATGCGCGCTGCCGATCAGGAACGATGCGACCAGCGCGAGCGTGCCCGTCAACAGCAGCGGCCAGACGAACAGTTTGCGATTGCGCGTCTTGTCCGAGAGCCAGGACGCAATCAGCATCAGCGCGATGGCGCCGACATAGGGCACGGCCGCGAGCCAGCCGACCGAGACGATGTCGATTTGCGCTGCCATCTTGAGAATCGACGGCAGCCACATGATGAAGCCGTACACGCCGACGCTCCACAGCGCATGAATCGAGCAGAACTTCAGAACCGTCGGCGAACGGAAGGCTGCCTTGTAGTCGCGCACCGGCGCGATATGGGCCTGCTCGGCGACGAGGCGCCTTTCGAGTTCGGCCTTTTCGGCGTCGCTCATCCAGGGCGCGTCGGCGGGACGGTCCCGGACCGTGAACCACCACACGATGGCCCAGACCAGCGCGGGCATGCCTTCGAGCACGAACATCTCGCGCCATCCGAAGCTATGCACGAGGTAGCCCGATACCACCGACATCCACAGCACCGTCACCGGGTTGCCGAGGATCAGATAGGTGTTCGCGCGCGAGCGTTCGCTGCGCGTAAACCACCGGCTGATGTAGAGCAGCATCGACGGCATCACGGCGGCCTCGACCACGCCGAGGACGAAGCGCAGCGCCATCAGCATCGGAATGTTGCTCACCACGCCGGTTGCGGCCGCGCAGATTCCCCACAGGATCAGGCTGAAGAAAATCAGCTTCCTGACGCTGTGGCGCTGCGCATAGATTGCGCCGGGCACCTGAAACAGGCAGTAGCCGAGGAAGAACAGCGAGCCGATCAGCGACGACATGCCGTGCGAAATGCCGAGGTCCTTGTCGATGCCGGCCGCCGAGGCGAAACCGTAATTGGCACGGTCGAGATAGGCGAGACTGTAAGTAATGAAGATGATGGGCATGAGATACCACCACCTTTGTGTTGCGACGGGTTTGACGTCTTCCATGATGTCTCCTGGATTAATGCGGCATACTAATTAAATAGTCGACTCACCCGTTTTGGGTGAGTCGTGTCCTGATGAGGTTTCCGAAGGTGTTCCGCTTCAGAGTACGGCGAGCCAGCCGCCGTCGACGAAGATGATTTGCCCGTTCACGTAGCTCGATGCCGGCGACGACAGATAGACCGCAGTGCCCACGAGTTCTTCCGGCTTGCCCCAGCGTTGGGACGGGTTGCTGCTCTTCACCCACGCATCGAAACTCGCATTCTCGATCAGCGGCTTGTTCATGTCGGTCAGGATGTAGCCCGGCCCGATCGCGTTGGCCTGAATGTTCGACAACGCCCACTCGGCGCTCATGGCACGCGTCAGCATCTTGATGCCGCCTTTGGCCGCCGTATAGGCGCCGACGGTTGCGCGCGCCGCTTCGCTCGTCAGCGAGCCGATATTGACGATCTTGCCGCCGGTGCCGCGCGCGATCATGCGCTTCGCGGCATGCTTCGCGACGATGAACGCGCTCGTCAGATTGGTGTCGATCACGCGTTGCCAATCGGCGAGTTCGAGTTCGACGAGCGGCTTGCGAAACTGAATGCCCGCGTTGTTGATGAGGATGTCGATCTGCACGCCAGCCGCGTCCCACGCCTCGAAGGCCGCCACGACTGCCGCTTCGTCGGTCACATCGAAGGCGCGCCCCTGCACGTCCAATCCTTTCGCGGCGAGACGCTCGACCGCGTCCGCCACCGTGTCCGCGCGCGTGCCGTTTAGCACGACGCGCGCGCCGGCCGTCGCGAGACCTTCCGCGAGCGCGAAGCCGATACCGCGGGCCGAGCCGGTCACGAGCGCGGTGCGCCCGGTCAAGTCAAAAAGCTGGGTCATCTCATCTTCCTTTTCAATGTGTCGAAACCGGACGTACGGATGCCCCTCGCGGCCCGTTATGCGGGCGCGATGCATGCGTCGTCGTAGAGGCGAATCGGCTCAGGCCGGCTTGCCGTTTACCGTCGATGCGAGTTTGGCCCGATCCTCGAAATCCTGTTCCGCGCGCCGGATCAGCGTGAGCACCGCCTGTTCGGCGGCAACGCCGTCGCCTTGCTCGATCGCGACGCACAGGGCCTCGTGCATCGGCAGCGAACGCGCGGGGCCACCGGCGATTTCGGAACTCAGTTCGAAGCTCGTGCGCAGAATCGCCGATAGCGCGTTCTGCATCTGTTCGACGAACTGGTTGTGGCAAGCGGTGAGAATCGCGCCATGAAATGCGAGGTCGGCCGGCACATATTCGCCGTGGCCGGCAACCGCCCGCTCCATCGCGTTATAGGCGCGGCGGATGGCTTTTTTGTCTTCAGCCGTGGCGCGCAAGGCGGCGAGCCTGGCCGCATTGGGCTCGATGATCAGACGCAATTCCATCAGGTCCTGGATCAGGCTCGCATCGGCGCTGCTCGCGCGAGCCCGCCAGGTCATCACGTCCGGATCGAACAATTGCCACTGCGACCGGGGCAGGACGACCGTGCCGTACCGGCGCCGGACCTGAAGCATGCCCTTTGCCGACAGCGACTTCATGGTCTCGCGGATCGTGATCCGGCTCACCTGCAATTGTTCGGCCAGTTCTGGTTCGGACGGAAGAACGTCGCCCGGAGCGAATTTGCCGGAGCAGATTTGCTCGCCCATCTGATTGAGAACCTGTCGATGCAGGGTCGCCATGCTACCTTCTCTATGTCATACGTATGATGTAGAAAGATAAGCGTGGTGCATTTTCCTCGCAATCAGGGTTGACCCTGGCGAGAGGTGGGGGCGTGGCTCGTCAGGTTGATTGCTTACTTGAGATAAAAATTAGTCCAATTCCTATAGACCGTGGGGTGGGGGCTTTCGATACTGTGGGTTCGCCCGTCGCGCCAAGGGCGTCAGCACGAAATCCGATTGACAGGAGAAAGCCAGGAATGCCCGCTAGACGCACACACAAGGTTGGCAACCATATCGTGGAGATCAATCAGCCAGGCCTCACCAGCGCCGGCAGAATCCCGACCTATGCACTCTGCTCGGCCGAGCGCTGGGGGATGCGCTTTTCTGACCTGGATCCGGAGCGCAAGGGGAAGCTTATGTTTCCGGTTGCCAGGGATTACGCGTTTGCGGTGGAGTCGCTGTTCGAGAAGATTCAGTGGGGGAATACTTTCTTTGGGAAAGGGGGGCCGGAGAAGGTGCTCAGGTGGCCGATTGACCGGTAATCCCCCCGTTTTCCACGGGGTTCAGAAGTAGAAACTAAGCGGCCATGGCCAACCGCTGCTTTGGCGTAAATCCGCCCAGGG
>Ga0153951_1000678_pt1 | contig 12473 bp, 10 predicted proteins | sample TSNJ035MetaG_FD_102278 | JGI IMG/M metagenome (GOLD analysis project Ga0153951, IMG submission 102278) | Attine ant fungus gardens microbial communities from New Jersey, USA - TSNJ035 MetaG | ecosystem: Host-associated > Fungi > Mycelium > Unclassified | place: USA: New Jersey, Wharton State...
AAGCCGGCGCGCGGTGGTTCGGTGAACTCGGTATCGACGTCGCAGCACTGCGACCGGGCAAGCACGGCATCGCACGCCAATGTCTCGACTGGACCGAGCGGCAACACCATCTCGCCGGCCCGCTCGGCGTCAGGTTCATGTCGATGCTGTGCGAGAACGGCTGGTTGCGGCGCGCGTCTTCATCGCGGGCGGTGCAGGTTACACCGCTGGGCCGGACGGCGCTGTATGAGAAATTGGGCGTAACAGTGGATGACCTGGGCGAAGATACGGACGATCAGAGGAAGTAAGTTTGCGTGGCATGCGGCTGCGGGCTACCGGCGCGAGGTGCATGCGGCATCCCCCACCGCATGCGCCCTACCCGCTCTTACAGATAGCTGCAAACGTAGTCGAGCGTTTCGATCACCTCGATATCGAAACGGCTCTTGCCCGGCACCGAAAACGATTCGCCCTCGCCATAGGCCTTCCATTCGTCGCTGCCGTCGAGGCGAATACGGCATTTGCCCGCTTGCACTTCCATGAGTTCCGGCGCGTCGGTGCCGAAGTTCAGCGTGCAGGGCAGGATCACGCCGAGCGTCTTGCGCGTGCCGTCGGCAAACAGAACCGTGTGCGAAACGCACTTGCCGTCGAAATAGACGTTGGCTCGTTTGACAACGGAAACCTGATCGAATTGTGTTGCAGCCGTCATGGCGGTCTTCCTCTGGATCATCGTGAATGGATGCGCGGCCCCCGGGCGGCCAGCGCGCGCGGCATCCGTGCAGGCCGCTCGCGCGGCGTTCGAATGCGGGCGCGAGTCCGCCATCATACATGGCTATTCACGGCGATTGGCAGCGTTCGGCGGCGGTAATCGCCGGTGTACCTGGCAACCGGACAAGTGTCGTCAAACGACATTGCCGCAAGAAAGGCTGCGATCTTCGAGGTCGAATGTCCGGCGCGCTATTCGGAAGTCGAGATTGCCAGACTGCGCGGCCATGGCGGAGTAAGGGTGTCCGCATAGGTCATCAGCGAAATGCGCGCACCGCTCGCGACTATATCGCACGTCCTGTCTTGTCTCATTGCGTGCCCCGGCAGGCAGAAAGAACATTGATCCCCTGCTGGCGTTATACCGTAGCAGGACGTGAAAAGCATCCCCGGGGTTTCTCCCGATCCGCTCTTTCCCACGGCGACACAGCTTATTATGCACGCATGAGAATTTAACAATTCACTCGGTATTGATTGAAGAAAATCCTGTCTGCGTATCCAATCCTTAATTAAAATTTCTCAAATCTGTATTACACTCGACCGGACTTTTTTTCCATAGTGCGGCTTGTATCGGGGTATAGCCGGAAAGAAGCGTGGAAAGAACATAACCGCACAGGCCAATGCGGTTTGCAGGGTCGGATTTTTCATGGGTGAAAAATCCCAGCGAGGTTGCCAATAATCGCTATACGCGCTATCACAAAAGCCATCGACTTATGCAAAGCACCTACAACCTGTGGCTCGTCGCCATTTCCTTACTCATTGCGACGCTCGCCTCTTACACCGCACTCGATCTCGCCGATCGCATTTCGCTGCTCGCCTATGCGAGAAGACGCCAGATATGGCTCGCCGGCGGCGCGTTGGCAATGGGTGCCGGAATCTGGTCGATGCATTTCATCGGCATGCTTTCTTTCTCGCTCAGCATTCCGATTGGCTACGATTTCAGAATAACGATCTACTCGTTCGCCATCGCGGTACTGGTGTCGTGGTTCGCATTGCAGACCGTCACGCGCAAACGCCTCGGCATATTCCGCCTGTTCGCGGGCGGTGTGCTCATGGGTTTAGGCATCGCCAGCATGCATTACGTCGGCATGGCCGCGATGTTGATGTCTCCCGCGATTCACTACGACCCCGTTCTTTTCATCGCGTCGATCGCGATTGCGATTGCCGCGTCCACAGTAGCGCTCTGGAGCGCCTATACGCTGCGCACCGCGGAGCGGCGGCACGTAACGGCCAAACGCATCGGCACGGCACTGGTCATGGGCGTGGCGATTGCCGGCATGCACTACACCGGCATGGCCGCGGCGGATTTCGCCGTCGGCTCGATCTGCGGCGCGGCGGGCGGCGTCAGGCCCGAATGGCTCGTAACCGCGGTCACACTGGCGGCAATCGTGATCCTCGCCGTCACGCTGATAGTTTTTCATCTCGACGCGCGCGCCAAGTTTCTCGACGATTCGGTTGCGCAACTCGACGATCACGTCGAACGCATTCGAGGCACGACGCGCTAATGAGCGGTTGCCGCCATGCAGCGTTTAAACCGCTTCCGGCACCCGGCGCGTTTTCAGGAATGCTTCGAGTGTTTCGCCGCGCATGCTCGCGTACATGCCGAGGTTCGTGATCTTCACGACACGCGCGAACTTCTCCAGCACGAAGAAGCACACGCCATAGCGAATCAGGCCGATCCAGTCCGTGTTGTCGACGAGCGCGCGCTCTTGCGGCGTCAGAGCCGCCGCATCGTAAGCGGCCGCGCGGTTTTCGAGCCACAGCGCACGCGCGGGCGCCTCGCGCATCTGCCAGAAGAAACGGTTCAGACGCATCGCCTTCATGCTCTGGCGAATGTCGAACGGATACGTGCCGGTCAATGCTTCGACACCGATCAGTTGCGGATTCATTGCCCCACCTCTTCTTCATAAATCGTCACGGCCATTGCGGTACTGGTGGCAAGATAGTAGTTGCGATGCAGTTCGCGGACCTTCGAACCGAGCGCGCCGCGCATCGCGAGCCACATGATCGTCTCGACGCTTTCCGCGCCGCCAAGACGCACGTAGTCGACGTGCTTCATCGCGGCAAGACGCTCGGGATCGCTGACGATCAGGTCGAGAAATTCCATGTCCCATTCGGTGTTGTTAAAGCCGCTGCGCTCGCCGTGTACCTGGTGAGACAGGCCGCCCGTGCCGACCACCACGACCTTGAGGTCCTGCTTGAACGATTCGATCGCGCGACGCAGCGCCTGGCCGAGCCGGTAGCAACGATTCGCGGTCGGCAACGGATATTGCAGCACGTTCACTTCGAACGGCACCAGCGAGAGCGGCCAGCCGCCTTGATGCGGCAACATCAGCGAGAGCGGCGAATTGCAGCCATGATCGAGCGGGCGGTCCTGGAAGATCGTCAGATCGAATTCGTCGTTGACCATCTGCTCGGCGATATGAATCGCGAGATCGGGATGGCCAGCGATATCCGGCAAGGGACGCTTGCCCGCGCCTTCATCCGCGAATTCGTGATTGGCCGACACGCCCAGTGCGAAAGTCGGATAGCAGTCGAAGAAGAAGCTGTTGGCGTGATCGTTGTAGAACATCACCATCACGTCGGGCTTGCGCTCGTCGAGCCATTGCGCCACCGGCTCATAACCTTTGAAAAGCGGCGCCCACGCCGGGTCGTTCTGCTTGCCCTTGTCGTACGCCAGGCCGATTGTCGGCACGTGCGACGTGCCGATGCCACCAATGATCCTTGCCATATTCGTTCTCTTCCGTCACTTCGTGCCGCGTGTCGATCGGATAGGTCGCCGTCTGTATCGCCCGTCTGCACCGCAATACCCAACGCGACCGTCTTGGGATACAAAGATAGGAATTGTGCCGCGAGACAGGAAGTACGGGTAAACCTCATTCTGCGCCGGAATCATGGCCCGAAACCGTGCAAATGCGTGCCGGGCAAACCGGCGGACATCGCCGCAAGCCGCGCCGCGCATGGCTTCGCCGGTATTCCAAGGCCACGCTGAGAACTTCGTATTTCTCCCTCATGGCGCCGCATGCGATAAATAAAACAGATGCTCGGGAAAAGAACTCGCAAAGCACTTTTTAAAGCTTGGTGCGGTGTGATACGCGTGGCTATACTTCGGAGCTTCCGACGAGTCAGACACCCATGAACGAGACGACCCAGCCAGCGATTGTCCAGACGTTACGCGGGAAGATATTCCCGGGCGAAGCATCGCCGGGTCGGCGTCTCGCGGAAGCACGGCTCGCGCAGCGGCTCGGTATATCGCGCACGCCGCTGCATCATGTGCGGACGATCTGATGACGGGCGCGGCATGACGAACGACAACGCATCGACGGAACACGGCCCCGCTTCGGCCAAAGCGCCGTTGCCGGCGGGCGGCAAAGACCTGCTCAATCTCGCGCAGTTGCGCGCCTTCAGACTCGTCGCCGAAATGGGCAGCGCAACGCGCGCGGCGGCCGCGTTGTTTCGCGCTCAGTCCGCGGTCACGCGTTCCGTGCAGGAACTCGAATCGGCACTCGGCGAACCGCTTTTCGATCGCGGCCCATCGGGCATGCTGCCGACGCCGGTCGGCCGCGCGGTGCTGCATCGCTGCGAGCGCATCTTCGCCGAACTGGAAGAACTCGCGCAATGGTGTGCCGCGCGTCAGACGCGCCGCCGGCCCGTTGCGGAAGGCGCGCTGCCCGCTTATCTGCTCAACACGCGGCGCCTGCAACTGCTGGTGGCGCTCGCGCGGCACCGGCATATGCCGAGTGCCGCGAAAACGTTCGGCATCAGTCAACCCGCGGTAAGCACTGCGATTCGCGTGCTCGAAAGCGGTTCGGGTCTGAGTCTTTTTCATCGCAGCCCGCGCGGCATTCTGCTCACGACCGAAGGCGAAACGTTTCTGCTGCACGTGCGGCGCGCACTGAACGAATTGCGCCACGTGCCCGACGATATCGCCGCGTTGCACGGCAAGATTCAGGGTGCGGTGACGGTCGGTGCGTTGCCGCTCGGACGCACGCTGATTCTTCCCAAGGCGATTGCGCGCATGTCCTCGGAAAATCCGGGCGTGCGCGTCGTGACCGACGAAAGCTCGTACGAGACATTGGTGGCCGGTCTGCGCGCGGGCGACATCGACTTTATTCTCGGCGCGCTGCGCGACAACGATGCGACGAGCGGCCTGAAAAACGAGCGGTTGATGTCGGACGACATGGTGATACTGGTGCGGCGAGATCATCCGCTCACCCAGGCGCGCAACCTGACCATCATGGACTTGCGCGACGCGCAGTGGATTCTGCCGCGCAGCAACGCACCCGCGCGCGCATTGTTCGAAACGCAATTCAAGCGCCTGAAAGTCAAGCCGCCGCTACCGACAGTCGAGACCGCCGACTTTGCGGTAATTCGCGGGCTACTGCTCGGCACCGACATGGCCGCGGCACTCTCGGCGCAGCAACTGCATCACGAGATTCAATCAGGACAACTCGTGGCACTCGACGTGCCGCTGTACAACACGCGGCGCAATATCGGCCTGACGCTGCGCGCGGCGGGTACGCCCTCGCCGGCCGCGCGTGCGTTGATCGATGCAATCCGCCTGTCGGTGGTCGACGTGACGCGCACGGTCAGTATCGGTGCGAACTAGCGGTGCGATTTTCAGCCCCTGGACTCTCGCCCCCTGTCCGGCAGGCTATCGAAAAACGCGCGCCAATCGAACAGAGTCGGCAACGTTCCGTATTCGATACCATCCGCTTCTCCGAAGCCGATGAATGCAACGTACTTGAGTTCGTTCATTGCCCCCTTTGTCTCCCAGGTTGCTTTCCAAGCCACGCAAAGTTCTCTCAATGTTTTTGTAAGCCAGAAATCATTGTGGAAGTAAAAAGCAAATGGCAAACTCAGTAAAAATAAAGCACAACCGCATCACGCAAGGCGGCAATTCCCCGACAATATAGGGCACGCCGGCCTCGCCTGGCCAGGCCGTGCCTCAACGACGCCCGGAGAAAATACAATGAATAAACGCGAATTCCTGACCCGCACAGCAGTACTAGTAGGTGCGGCAGCCACGCCCGCATTCGGCGCACAGCGCGAATACAGCGCTCGCTGCGCCCCCTCGCCAGTTATCCTGACGATATCCGGTTCGATCAAACGCAGCAATCGCGGCGCACTCGACCCGTCATTCGATCAGTTGCTGGCCAAGCATCAGATCAGGTTTTCGGAAGCCTATGGCATCGATCTGCCTTTGCTCGCCAGCATGAAGCAAGTGACGATTCGCCCCACCATCGAATACGATTCGCATCAGCATACGTTTAGCGGCCCATTGCTCACCGAGGTACTCGCTCACGTCGGCGCGCCCGATGCCGGCAGCACGCAAATCGTGATGCACGCGGTCGACGGTTACGCCGTGATGACGACACTCGACACGGTGCGTGCGTATCGCTTCATTCTCGCGACGCAGATGGACGGCAAGCCGCTGCCGCTCGGTGGCCTGGGACCGCTATGGGCGATCTTCGACGCGGACCATCTTCCCGAACTGGCCACCAAACCGCTCAAGGACCGCTTCGAGTTGTCGCCGTGGGGGCTTTATCACATCCAGGTGACGCAGGCATAAAGACGGCCTACGGTGCAGCCTGAAAGGAATCAGCGCGCTTCCTCGCGAAGCGCGGCACCGAATCGTTCGACACACGCCTGCCGCACGCGCTCGACCGATACCGCCCAATCCTCTCCGGGCGCCCGGCGAAACAGACGCAACGATTGGGGATACCACGGCGAATCGTCGCGCTCGTGCATCCAGCGCCAGTCGACATCGCGTTCCGGCAGCATCACCCAGCACGGCTTGCCGAGCGAGGCGGCCAGATGCGCGATCGACGTATCGACGCAAATCACGAGATCGAGCTGCGCGACGATCGCCGCGCTGTCCGCGAAATCCTTCACGTCAGCGCCAAGGTCGAGCAGCGGTTGAGCCGCCGGTGGATGGCGCGCTTCGTCTTCTCCCTGCCCTTTCTGCAGACTCACGAAACGCAGGCCCGGTACGCTCCAGAGCGGCGCGAGCGTGGCGAGCGACGGAATCGAGCGATTCGCGTCATTGTGATGCTTCGCGTTGCCTTTCCAGACGAGACCGATCCTGGGCCCCGGCGGCAGTGCGTCCAATGCGGAACGCCATGACTCGACAAGCGCTGGATCGGTCCTGAATCGTAGCGGCGCGGGAATCGTCTCGACAGTCGTGCGGAAATGCAGCGGCGCGCTCAGAAGACTGGTCCAGCAGTCGTAGCCCGATATTTGCGCGAGTGCGCTGCTGTGATCGAACACGGCATCGATACCATCGACATCCGCCATCAGCCGATGCAGCGCCGGCACGCACGCAAACGCGATATGCGCGGCCCCTTGCGCTTTCAGCAACGAAAAATAGCGGCTGAATTGCAGCACGTCGCCAAGACCGTCCTCCTGCCAAACCAGCACCGACTTGCCCGCCAGCGTGTCGCCCGTCCATTGCGGACACCTGAGCATCTCGCGCGTCTTGCGGTGAATGAAACCGGGCTGCTCATAACGGTCCTCGTAGAGTGGCCAGGCTTCGTCGAAGCGGCCCATGCCGAGCAGCACCACGGCAAGACCGAAACGCGCTTCGCTATAACCGGCCTGCAAGGCCAGCGCCGCGCGATACTCGCTCTCGGCCTCGGAGAACCGCCTCAACTGCGCGAGCGCAGCCGCGAGATTCGCATGCGCCGGCGCCAGTTGCGGAGATAGATCGAGCGCGCGCCGGAATACCTCGATTGCCTCGGCGAAACGTTCCCGCACGCGCAGCACGCAACCGAGGTTGTTATGCGCATGCACGAGGTCCGGTTGCCAGCGAATCGCGTCACGATAGGCCTGTTCGGCCTGCCCGAAACGCTCCTGCCTGAACAGCGCAATGCCGAGGTTGTAATGCGCCTCCGCATAGTTCTCGCGATGAGCAATCGCTGCGCGATAAGCCTCTTCCGCTGCAGGTACTCGCTCGAGGTCGACCAGTACCGAGCCGAGATTCAGATGCGCCTCCGCGTAATCGGGCCGGATAGCGAGTGCAAGCCGGCAAGCCAGCTCGGCCTCCGCGAGCCGTTGCGTTGCCTTCAGCACGCCCCCCAGGTTGTTGAGCGCTTCCGGATACTGCGGCCTGAGCGTCAGCGCCTCGCGATACGCCGCGTCCGCCTCCGCGAGACGCCCGAGTTCCAGCAGCACGTTGCCGAGGTTGTTGTGCAATTCCGCATGACCGCGCAGTCCGCACAGCGCATGCCGATAAGCCACTTCGGCTTCATGCGGGCGGCGCAGTTCGCTCAGCACGATACCGAGGCCGTAATGTGCTTCGGCGTGATCGGGGCGAATCGTCAATGCTTTGCGATACGACGCCTGCGCTTCGTCCCTGTAGCCGAGCCCGTGCAGCACGCTGCCCAGTTGACAATGCGCATCCGCGTCGAGCGGACACCGCGCCACTAGTTGCAGATACATCGCTTTCGCGGCGGAGAGGCGGCCGAGCGATCGGAGCAGCGCGCCGAGACTCGCATACACGGCGACGTAATCGGGCTTCAGATGCAAACATTGGCGCCAGTAGTTCTCCGCGTCCGCGACCTGGCCCGACATGAACGAACACGCGCCGGCAATGTTCAGCACATCGGCACGCCGATCGTTCGGCAAGCTCGCATCGTCGAGCAGCGGCAAGACGAGCCGCGAGGCGTCGGCGTACTGTCCGGCCGAGCACGACGAAGCGGCGCGCTGGATGATGTCGGCGAGGGAAGGGGCAAGCGTCGGCATGGACGTCATGAGTCGTGGCGATAAATATTGTGCTGTTTCCGCGGGATGTCGGCAATGCGATCCGACAGATTAAGTGATTCGCCACTGTTCCAGCGCGTCGAAATGAATGGCCTTTTGCCGTCTAATCCGCTGCTATACCTGTCATCACGAAAGAAAAGATCGCGCGACGATGATAGAATCGGCGCGGTCTTTTTCCCGATCATCATGACTTCACGCTCCCGTCACCGCATGACCGCATGGCTTGGCCTCGTCGCCATGTGGCTTGTCGTGTTCGCGCCGCTCGTGAGTCAATTGGTCGCATCGGGCCGCGCGGACGAGCCTGTTGCCGCGCTCTGTTCCGCGCTGCATCCGTCCGGCGCGAGCGATGCGGGCAATGCGCTCGTGGCTCAAACGAGTCCCGCGCCCGTGCATTTGAGCCACGACGATGCATTCGGCGCCTGCGGCTACTGTCATCTGCTCGAACATCACGTGGCGATGCCGACGGTTGCCGTCGCCGAACTTCCGGCCGCCCTGCCGCTTGCCGGCACCGCGCCGCCCACGCTGTCCATCCGCTTCATACCGCTTGGCGCGTTCCCGTCGGGACGCCCACGAGCCCCGCCTGTCGTTTCCTGATCGCTGCCGGTTCTGATCGCGCGTTCGTCGCCTACGCCGACGACGCCCGCGCTCGCCTGTTCAATGCATCGAGGAAACGTTCATGTTCGACTTCGCCCTGCGAAGGCTGCCCCTTTGCGTCCGCCGCGACGCGGGCTTTGCTTCTTCCGCTTATCGCGCGGTTCATCGCGCCGCTTGCCGGTCCGCTCGCGGGGCGAGTCATGGGCCAGCTTGTTGGCCTGCTTATTCGTCCGCTTGTTGGTCCACTTGTCGGTCCGCTTATTGGCCGCTCCTCGCTTCGGCACTCGTGCCGGCCCTCGTCGCCTCGCCCGCGCAAGCGGACGACGCCAAACCGGACGCGACGCTGCCCACGGTCAGCGTCAGCGCCAATACGAGCGCCGCACCGCGCGCCGTCGATCCCAATCTGCCCGCTTCCGTCGAAACCGTCACGCGCAATCAGTTCGCCAACTGGAACGTCGCCAATACCGAAGACGTGCTCAAGTACATGCCGAATCTGGCCGTGCGCAAGCGCTTTATCGGCGACCTGAATTCGATCATCGCGGTGCGCGGCACGAGCAATACGCAAAGTGCGCGCGGCCTCGTCTATGCAGACGGTTTGATGCTGAGCAATCTGCTCGGCAATAGCTATTCGTTTCCGCCGCGCTGGTCGATGGTGTTTCCCGACGAGATCCAGCAGGTCGACGTGATCTACGGGCCGTTTTCCGCGCTCTATCCGGGAAATTCGCTGGGCGCGACCGTGCTCATCAGCACGCGCATGCCGAAGCAGTTCGAGGCCGATGCGGACGTCAAGGCGTTTACGCAACACTTCAGCCTGTACGGCGTCAACCAGAATTTCAACGGCACGGAAGCGAGCGCGTCGATCGGCGACCGCATCGGCAAGTTCTCGTATCTGCTCGGCGTGAATCATCTCGAGAACACGAGCCAGCCGCTGCAATTCGCGACGCTCGCGCAATCGGGCACACCCGCGAAAGCGGGCGATACGCCCATCACCGGCGCGTACTTCTACAACAACCAGACCAATACGCCGACGGCCGTACTCGGCGTTAACGGCGAGGGCATCGAGCACACGGTGCAGGACCAGTTCAAGCTGAAGATGCAGTACGACTTCACGCCGACGCTGCAAGGCGGCTTCACGCTCGGCTACTGGCATCAGACCTACGACAGCCAGACCTCGACCTTCCTGCGCGACGCGAACGGTAATCCCGTGTACAGCGGCAACGTGTCGATCAACGGCTATCACTACACGATTCCCGCGGCCGCCTTTGCACCGAGTCTCGGTCACAGCGAAAACTGGCTATACGGTCTGTCGCTGAAAACCCGCAACGCAGCCGGCTGGAATGGCGAAGCGATCGCCTCGTATTACGACATCGGCAATAGCGTGGCGCGCACGGCGAATGCCGGCGGCCCCGGCAATGGTCCCGGCACGGTACTGTTCGGCGACGGCACGGGCTGGAAAACACTCGATCTGCGCGGCACGTACACACCGTTCACGAACGAGGCGGGACTCGGCAATCACGCGCTGAGTTTCGGCTATCACTACGACAACTACTTTCTCGACAACCAGAGCTACAACACGCTGAACTGGCGCGACGGCAACGCGGCGTCATTCGCCAATGCCTTCACGGGCAAAACGCAGACGCAGGCGCTCTACGCGCAGGACGCATGGCGTTTTCTGCCGCGCTGGAAGCTCGTCTACGGCGTGCGCTATGAAGACTGGCAAGCCTACGACGGCACGCAATCGCTGCCGGGCCAGACCGTTTCGTACGGCGAGGCGAGCCAGCGCCACTTCTCGCCGAAAGCGTCGCTGTCGTTCGACCTCAGCGACGATCTGACCTTGCGCGCCTCGATTGGCCGCGCGTACCGTTTCCCGACGGTCAGCGAACTGTTCCAGGGGCAAATCAACGGCTTCGCGATCGTTAACAACAATCCGAATCTCCAGCCCGAGGACGATCTTTCCAAAGAACTGAGTGCCGAATGGGCGCACTGGAATGGCCTATTCCGCTTCTCGCTGTTTCAGGACGACGTGAAGAACACGATCTTCAGTCAGACCGACACCACCGTGATTCCCAACGTGACGAACTTCCAGAACATCGGCAAGGTGCGCTCGCGCGGCGTCGAAACGAGCTATTCCGGCGAGGACGTGCTGGTGCACGGCCTCGATCTGCTCGCCAGCGTCGCCTATACGCAGTCGAAGATCATCGCCAATGCGCAGAACCCGGCTACCGTCGGCAAGTACTTTTATCGCATTCCGCTATGGCGCGCGGATATTGCCGCGACCTATCACTTCGATGCCCGCGCAGCGCTCACGCTCGCCGCGCGCTATTCGGGACGCCAGTACAACACGCTCACGAATACCGACACGAATCCCGACGTATTCGGCGGCACCAGCACGTACACAGTCGCTGATGCGAAGTTCACCTTCAAGCCGACCCGACTCAGCGAAATCGGTGTGGGCGTCGACAACATCTTCGATGCGCGCTACTTCGTCTATCACCCGTATCCGGGTCGCACCTTCTATGTGGAAGCGAAGCTGCGTTTGTAGGCAGCACGCGAACCGATCGATCCAACTTATCCGACGAGGATTTCATGTCCACAACTCATGCCGCTGAACACGAGCGCGTTGCCCGCGATTCGACCGCGGACCCGAGCGCCGGTGCGAACACCGGTTCCACGTATTCGGGGTACCGAACGCTATGGCGCTGGCACTTTTACGCCAGCCTCTTCGTGATGCCCTTTCTGCTCGTGCTGGCCGTCACCGGCACGCTGTATTGCTTCCAGCCGCAGATCGAGCCGCTGCTGTATCGGCACCGCCTGATCGTCGCACCGCAAGCGGTGCCGAGGCTGCCCCCCAACGTACTGTTGGCGAAAGCGCGCGCGGCCATGCCGGCCGATGCCGTCGCGACGACCGCGGTTATCACAAGCGACGCGCAACGCAGCGCCGAATTCGTTTTCCGTCTCGCGGACCGCAAGCAACAGAGCGTCTATCTGAATCCGTATAACGGCGAGGCATTGGGCACGCTGAGCGTCGAGCGCCGTTTCATGCAGGTCGATCGCATGCTGCACCGCAAGCTCCTACTCGGCAAACCCGGCGAATTGCTGATGGAACTGGTCGCATGCTGGACGCTCGTGATGATCGGCACCGGCGTCGCGCTCTGGTGGCCGCGCGCCGGAACCACCGTGCGCGCCGCACTGGCACCGCGCCTGTCGCTGTCAGGGCGCCCGCTCTGGAAAAGCATCCACGCGACACTCGGCATCTGGCTCGCGCTCGGCGCGCTCGCCTTCGTGCTGACGGGCCTGCCGTGGACCGGCTCGTGGGGCAAGCAGTTCAAGGCGCTCGCGACTGCCGCGCAGCTCGGCGCGCCGCCGGGCGCATGGAAAGG
>Ga0153951_1000680_pt1 | contig 12455 bp, 9 predicted proteins | sample TSNJ035MetaG_FD_102278 | JGI IMG/M metagenome (GOLD analysis project Ga0153951, IMG submission 102278) | Attine ant fungus gardens microbial communities from New Jersey, USA - TSNJ035 MetaG | ecosystem: Host-associated > Fungi > Mycelium > Unclassified | place: USA: New Jersey, Wharton State...
CCCACGCACATTGGCGGAATCTGGCATAAGACCGATAAGTTATCCATAGCAATCACCAGGGGATTCTACCGTGCAGCTCAGCCCCCCAGGCGATTGCATGGCCTCCAAAAGAGATTCTTGCTTCACTTTTTTACCATGAATCATCCCATCTCAGACGCAATAACATACTATTTGGCTTAGGTTACATATCAATATAAAATAATAATGTCGAAAAATTCGACAATTATGTTCTCCGGATTTCTAAGGCATCCAAGGTGGATGATATTGAAGAGTGCTAGTCAGAGCCCAAAGAAGGAAGATAACAACGGGAAAATGCACTAGCAACTGCGTAAACGTAAAACCGATTACGTCTCTGGCGCGCAATCCTAAGACTCCTAGAAGCGGCAGCATCCAAAAAGGGTTGATGAGGTTGGGAAGCGCTTCAGCGGCGTTATAAACCGTGACTGCCCAACCCAGATGAACCTGCACAGCTTTTGCGGTCTCGATTACATAAGGGGCTTCGATTATCCATTTACCGCCACCTGAGGGGATGAAGAATCCCAATATTGCGGAGTGCAAGCCCATGACTGCTGAGAAGCTGGAGTGAGAAGAAATCGCAACAAAGAAGTGCGCAAGGTGCTCGGACAGTGGTACACCCGACGGGACGGCAGCCTTGGTGAGGATGAATGCTATTCCGCCGTAAAGCGGGAACTGGATAAGGACGCCTGCCGTAGATGGCACAGATTTCGCAATCGCATTAAGGAAGCGTTTGGGCCGCCAATTCAATAGCATCCCAAGCATCAAAAAGACAAAGTTGTAGGTGTTCAGGTTTGAGATCGCGAGTATAGGGTTTTTCGTAGTGAACTCGTGCCATATCCAGACTGCTCCAAGCAGGACGATCATGATTGTAATAACCGGCGAGTGGTCAAGCCGATCTCCAGGTCGAACCGGAGCGCTTAACCGCGTCTCCTGGTCACTAACGTCAACGCCCATATCCACTGCAGTGCGTACCCGATCACCTGTTGGCGCTGAAAAGTATGCGATTAGGACTGAAATTATTGTCAGAACAGCAACCACCAAGAACGACTGTGGAAGAAAAATTGTTTCGGAAAATGGAATAACGCCGGTGATAGCGAGCAGTCCCTTAGGAAGGCTTTCCGGATTCGCCTGTAATTGGGCCGCAGAAGAACTTAGGCCCAGAGCCCATGTGGCTCCTAGGCCCAGGTAAGCAGCAGCACCCGCTGCCCGGTAATCCATGCGCAAATCTTCGCGCCTCGCGAGAACCCGGACCAATAGACCACTAAAGATCAGGCTGATTGCCCAGTTCAGGAGCGATGTGGAGATACTCACGAATGCGACAAATGCAACGGCAGAACGTGGCCCTCTCGGTAAACGAGCCAGTCGATTCATCACTTTCGCTGCCGGAGGAGAAACAGCGACTACGTATCCAGAGATAGCGCCGATGACCATTTGCATGGTGAAAGGAATTAACGTCCAGAAGCCATCACCGAACGCGCGCCCAACCGTTTTAACTGGCGCTCCAATCGCCATCGCTCCAACCGCAACAACAATAACTGCGATCGCAGCAAAGATATACGCATCCGGAAACCATCTTTCTGACCACCGAGTCATAGCCGCGGCGACCCCCTCTAGCGTTCCAACCGTGTTCTGCCGGCTATCCCCTGCTAATTCTCTGCCTGATATCTGCTCCATGACTGCCTCCGATCTCCAATTTGATAATCTGATTATGTGAAAACAGCTACGCCGTGCCCCTTAAGCCATTCTTCTGATTTTCCCTACAATGGCTAAGGGAAATAGATTGGAATCGTCCATACCATCCTGCTGACAATGATTGGTTCTCGCTAGGCTTCAATCTCAATTTTGCTAGCCGGTATAGCCTGACAGGCGAAACACATACCGTCCTCCTCTGGTCCATGCCCCCCCATGTGGTCAACTTTCCCCGACACAACACGAACCGCACAGCTTTCACATTGTCCAACTCGACACCCGCTGGGCATTGAGATTCCCAAGCTCTCTGCGAAAGATAGTAAGCTCCCCTTCTCCGAGGACCACTCAGCGCACACATTTGAGCGAGTAAATTGGACAGTGAAGTGCTGTGACGCATCCAGGTTAGGCTTGGAAGGCGACTTGAAAGCCTCCTTGAAGATGTCGAAGGAGGGAACGTCGCGATCGGTGAGTCCTGTAATAAACGCCTCCATCATCCGATCGGGACCACACAGATAAAATCTGGCTCGCCTTTGAATCAAGTCTTCGTCGACGTCTTTTGCTGTCAAATAACCCATAAGGTCATAATCAACGCCTGCCGTTTCTCCTTCTGGCTGGTTATAGCAATCAATCACCCTGAACTGCGACAAGTGCCCTTTTAGTTCGGCCACCCGCTCTCGGTAAGCGTGGGTGCGACTGTTCAGGTTTGCGTACAGGAGCAACGTCTCCGGCGCATCGGGGGAGTCCTTGACCGACTCGAGGTAGGAGATAAATGGTGTTATGCCTATTCCGCCGGCAACGAGCACAATCGGTTGCCTGCAGGTCAATGGCAACGTAAAGATGCCGCTTGGTGAGCGTACAGAGACGCGATCTCCAACTTTGAGAACGTTATGGATGTAGCTTGACATTGCCCCTTCAAAGGCTTGCCCGTTTCGAGCTGTTCCGCGTTGATGCCGCACGGAAATACTGTAGGTTTTCCGATCGGGTTCGACGGCCGGACCGACAAGAGAATACGCCCGGGTTGTTCCCTCTTCGCCAAGCGACGGAACGGACACGGTGATGTGTTGCCCTGGCAAATAGTCCGGCAAAGAACCGCCATCCACGGCTGCTAAAGTAACCGTCCGCACCCCACTTGCTTCTGCCTTGATTGAAGCCACATAAAAATCGCGAAATCCTTGCCACGCTCTTCGCATAACGTCATACGAAGGATCAAGATCGATATTGCAAGGAATACTTCGCAGTGGCGAGGAACCACTGATAGGGTCTCCGGCCGTGCCGTCCGCCAATTTGTTGAAGTTGCTGTTCCCAGGCCCTCGAACAGCCATTGCCTCCATACCAATCTCGTCGCATGATTGCCACCAGCCATACTCGGCGACGATGACATCACGAGCTAACGCTTTAATCACACGCGCACGAAAACGAGCTGAACCATTAGTAGAATTTATTTTTACCCAATCTCCGTCTACGATTTTTCGCTCTTCAGCTAGTTCAACGCTTATCTCCACGACTGGATACGGTGCTCGCCGGCGAAGGCTAGCCAAGCTTCGATGTTGACTGTGGCAGTAGTATCCATTTTTGATTGAAGTAACGATCAATGGATAGTTCGCATTATTCTCTGGTGTCGGGTTTTTATTAGGAGGGACATACGTGGGCACTGCTGGATAGCCATGTCGCAACAGTTTTTCGGAATAGAGTTCAATGCGTTGAGTTTCCGTATCAAATCCGCGCAAACCGTTTTCCGTCGGAAAAGCATACTTTCGATCATTCTGAACCAACGGCCGTATAACACCTTCTGGTACTCCTCGGAGAGTACCGATGTCTAATCCGAGCGGAGCAAGCATATGATTCCAGCCTGCTTCGACATTGCCTTCATAAAATTCTTTTTCCAGCCCTATTCGTTTTGCAAGGTCGAAAACAATTTCGTAGTCTCCCCGACTCTCGCCTCTGGGAGAGACCATCCGCTGCCGAAGCTGGATTAACTCAACCGCTCTGTCATTGATCTCGAAGCCGAAACGCAACGCCTCTCGTTCCCACGGTGTGTTCACGGGAAGGAATATGTCGGCATACCGAGACGTTGGCGTTTCGAAAAGGTCACAGTGCACATGGAACTCCAACGAACTCAACGCCTCGTGCGCCGAATCCGCATCAGCGTGCGAAGCGAGCATATTCGTTCCAAAAGCAAAAAGCCCTCTAACCTGGTAGGGCTCTCGGCAGATAATGGCTTTATAAACATCTCGAGCTGTTACCCAACCGTGCGCTGCAGGGCCAATAGGACGATCGCCCAAGCCGAGCGCTTTGGCCGCCTGCAACGGATCAAGCAAAGAGAAAGCATTTATCCTGTTATAAGGCTGCTGGGTGAGCACACGGTTCGACCCTCGCGTGTCGAAAGCTCCGGTCAACGCGTAAAGTGTGGCGATTGCTCGTTCGGTTTGAGTGGCGTTCGTATGCTGAGCCACGCCCGACCAGGAGTGGTATGCAATTCTTTTACCTGGTTTCAACATGCCCGCAACAGTTAGCAAAACAGCCCGCTCAACCCCGGTTATTTGCTCAACTGCGTCGGGCGTATAACTTTCCAGAGCGTCCCTGTAAATCTGAAAGGCCGGAACGCACTGGACGAAAATTGTCCGCCCCTTCGGATCGATTGTTCGTATTTCATACGCCCCTGTGATAGCGAGATCACCTGGCGATTGTTGAAGTTCAGAAGCGACCGGCACTCCCCGTCCCTTCAGAGCGTTCCATGCCATGTAACGATTTGAAGACGATCCCGGAGAAATGTCCCGTTCGCGAAGAAACATTCCGTTATCAGACCGGACGAGCAAGGGACCATTCGTCCATTTTTTTACGAACTCGTAGTCCACATTGCCAATCTCAATCATTCGGCGGGCTATGCCGAGCGCAAGAGCGCCGTCTGTGCCCGGGCGCACGCGCATCCATGCATTCGCCTCTTTCGCTAATTCCGTCGGGCGTGGATCTACAACGACTAGCGAAGCACCAGCGCGCCGTCCACGTCCTATCGCATCGGCCTGAGCAAGCCATGTGTTGGTCGGATTCGTCCCCCAAAGGACGATAACATCAGCATACTGATAATCTGCGGTAGGAAGTCCGCATCCAAACGTAAAAGCATGTGCAAAATCTTTGTGCCAGTTGCATATTTCCGTTGCGTAGCAGATGTTCGGGCTTCCATAAGACCAGATGAATCGCTCCACCCAGTCAATGCTGTCGCTCATTGGCGTACCGCTAGGCGTGCTTACACCGAACACCATTGACTCCGGTCCACTCTCCCGCTTGAACTGGAGAAGTTTTCCGGCAATCTCTGTCAGAGCTTGTTCCCAGGTGATTCGCATCCAACCTGGATCGCTCGACCCTTTGGGCGTTGTGCGCCGCATCGGATAAAGCTTTCGATTAGGGCTATGCACGAGTTCAGGTGCGGCCTTTCCCTTCATGCACATTGCGGAGCCGGTCGGATGGTCCGGGTCCGGACGAACCTTTACCAGCACATCGTTCTTCACGGTGTTTATCGTGCCGCATCGCGATCTGCACAGCGTGCAATATCCTTTTTTTTCCTCTACTTCCATCTTGCCCTTCCTTCGCTATTTCGAAGAAATCCTATCTAGTCACAATTTGATCGCCAAATTCATATTTCTAATCTCCTGATATCGTTTTTTTCAATATCGTTTGTTGTATTCTTCTGTGACACCGGTCGTCGGCCTCATTGGGTTCGCACCAGGATCATTGGAGGTTGCACCTTGAGCACTCATATCACCCTTAGACAGATCGAGTACTTCATCTCCGTCGCCGACACGGGTCAGATCTCGATATCTTCCAGCCTATGCAATGTGTCGCAGTCGTCCATGACAATCGCGCTCCAAAAATTGGAGGAGAGCCTGGGAGTAGAGCTTCTTTTAAGACATGCAAAAGGCGTACGGCTAAGCGACGCCGGAGAGAGATTTCTCCGCCATGTGCAACAAGCCAGCCGCTCGGTTGAAGATGCCGTGTCAGCTGCGCAGGAAGTTCCAGTGCAGATATCTGGCCGCGTCAAGGTTGGGATGACGGATACGATCTCCGCATATCTCCTACCGTCGCTCGTCACATCGCTTCGTCAGCGGTTTTCAGACCTGGATATCGAGGTTGTCGAGCGATCACGCGAAGATATCGAAGAGGCTCTCATACACGATAAATTGGAATTGGCGCTGCTGTTAGTATCGAACGTCGCGCCAGCCGACGAACTAACCTTTGAGGTCGTTCTCCGCTCGCCGAGACGCCTTTGGACAGCACCCGACCACCCGCTGCAGGCAGCCGAGCGCGTCACACTTGAGGACGTTGCAAAAGAAAGATTTCTGCTGCTCGACATGGATGGGCATATAGTAACGGTCAACAGGTACTGGGGACATTACGGACTTGCTCCACAAGTCCACATACAAAGCCGTTCAATCGAGGCGGTTCGCAGCCTGGTTGCTGTGAATCACGGGGTCACGATTCTCTCTGACCTGGTGTATAGACCGTGGTCGCTAGAGGGACGTCGCATAAGCCGCCGCGACATTAGCGCTGAGTTGCCGACGATGGATATTGGCGCTGTTTGGCGGAAGGGTCACTCATTAAGCCCTCAGGCTCGGGCATTTCGCCACCTGCTCCGGTCCTGGAAACCTCTGTTCAAGGTTTAAACGTGCTGTTCTCTGGCCGAGATGGCGCGCCTATGCGATCAGCAGGCCGCATTTCAGCGTGACACGACCACCGGAGCGGTACAACAATGAGCACGAACATCAGGGGCGATAGTGCTACGTCAAGACGCCTTGGCGTACCTTCCTCGACTCACTCGAACTCGCCAGGGGGAAACCGATTCCTCACTGAATCGCATTCCTTACTTCGCTTCTCCGACTACCTGTCAGGTCCGGTCCAGGCTAATACATGTCATCCGACGACAATCACGGGAGCACCGCGCAGCGCAACCGGGTGCTCCCTTACCACGAGTTACGCTACAACCGCAGCGCGCACACGTTCGACGATCTGATTGTCCCTGCCCTGCACCAGCGGCATCACGACGAAGCCGAATTCGATCTCCCTGTAGTTATCGTTCTTCAAACCTAGTTCCGTCCCGCCCTGCTTTTCGGTAACGGGAGGAATCAGTTCCTCGCGCGGCGCGTAAGCAAAATCATTCCAGATCAGGGGATCACCTTCGATGTTGAACTGAGTGGTCAACTTGCGATAGCTGTCCGAAGTGGCAAAGAAATGCAGGTGCGCAGGGCGATTTCCGTGGCGACCCAATGCGCCCAGCAGCCTCAATGTGAGGATGCAACGTCGGCGTGGACTGGAGCACGCCAGGTGAAGCCAATGATGACGCCGAGTACGCAGAGCGCGGCGATATACCAGGCGGGCGCCATGAGGATGCCCTGCCGACCCACCATGTACGAGGCGACTGCCGGTGCGGTGCCGCCGAAGATCGCGTAGGCTGTGTTGTACGACAGTGCAAAACCCGTGAAGCGGACCTCGGGCGGGAAGCTTTTCACAATAATGTACGGCCCGAGCGTAATGGTACCGATCAGGAAGCCGCCGGCGATATAGAGCGGCCAAACCGCGCTACTGCCGGAAGTCAGCGCGAAGTAGAAGGCGCCCGTCACAACGAGCATTGTAATGCTGCCCAGCGCGTACGCCTTGCCGCCGCCAATCCTGTCCGCGACCCAGCCTGCGATCGTGCTGCCTATGATCAGTCCCAGAATCGACCACGAGTTGTTGGTGAATACCGCTTTCGCTTCATAGTGGAACTGCGACTGCAGGAAGGTCGGTGTGTACAGAAAATACAGCACGAAGATGCCGGAGAAGACCCATGTGGCCAGCAGCGATACAACGATCGCACCACGATGATGTTTGAGCACGACCGACAGCGGCAAACGCGAGTCAGCGGCACGTTTGGCGCGCAGCGCTTCGAAGACGGGCGTTTCGTGCAGGTAGCGACGCAGGTAGACGGAGATCAACCCAAAGACGCCGCCCGCGATGAACGGCATGCGCCACCCCCAACTCCTCAGGCTCTCCGCATCGAGATTGCCCATCAGATATTTGGCGCTCAACGCACCCAGCAGGATGCCAGTGCAAAGACCCGACATCAGCAGGCCACACGCGAGACCCACGCGGTCACGGCGCACGTGTTCCGAGCAGAAGATCCAGGCACCCGGAACTTCCCCACCAACGGAGAGGCCCTGAAGGACGCGGCACAGCAGAAACAGCAGTGGCGCGGCCATGCCGAACATCGTATAGCTGGGCAGCAGGCCAATCAGCAACGTGGGAAATGCCATCAGGAACAGGCTGAGTGCAAACATTTTCTTGCGGCCGATCCGGTCGCCGAAGTGGGCGAAGAAGATACCCCCGATCGGACGAACGAGGTAGCCGGCGGCGAAAATACAGAACACCTCGAGTTGGGCAAGCCATTCCGGTGTGTGCGGCGGAAAGAACACGGTAGCGAGTAGCTTCGTGAAGAATACGGCGACGATGAAGTCGTAGTATTCGAGTGCGCCGCCGAGGGAAGCGAGCCCTAGCGTCTTGATGTCGCGCCAGGACATCGACTGCCCGCCCAGGGCAGCCTCATTCGGTCGTACAGGGGTAGTACTCATTCGTTGCCTCCAAACACATGAAAGTTGACGCCTGGCAAAACTGCCACCCCTATTGATCAGCACACTGATAAATAGGGTATAGAACTAGCCCACTAACGAATCCTCGGGTCGAAATGCCTGCGTGACGCTTCTCTTATGTTGACTCTTAAAACCAAGGGAATCTCAGCCGTTAGCAACGGCCCGCCAACTTGGCTGTAAAATAATCAGCGTACTGACAGATAGGTTTGTATCCCGAAAAAAAAACGAATGCAACAGGAGTTCCCCCAGGCCGTCCCGTCAAGGACTGCAGACGGCGTGTCTGCAACCCAGGCGCGCACTACGCAGCCTGCCATGACGCAAGCGCCACCGACTGCCATCGCCAGACAACAGTTACACTTGTTCTGAATGACAGGACTCTTTGAAAAGGATGAATATGGGTACAGTTACGGAGAAAAAGACTGCCGTCGCGGATTCGGCGATTGAGACCGGTCACCTCTGGCAGCGTCCGGGCTTCCTGATCCGGCGCCTCAATCAGATCCACGTCGCACTGTTCTTTGAAAGCTGCAAAGACTTCGCGATTACGCCGGTTCAGTACGGCTTGCTCACAACGCTGAGCGAGCGTCCTGGGCTCGACCAGACCTCACTCTGCGCCGAAGTCGGCGTCGACCGCACGACGATGGCCGACGTTCTCCGGCGCCTGGAAGAACGGGGACTCGTCAAACGCGAGCCTAGTCCCGCTGATGGACGCCAGAAAATCGCCAATATCAGCAGCAAGGGGCAGCGCGTCATGAATGACATGTATGAGAGCATGCGCGAAGCTCAGGTCCGATTTCTGGCTCCTTTGGACGCCAAGGAGCGCATTGAATTCATCCGGATGATGATGCAGCTGGTCGAAGGCAACAACCAGTATGGCCGCACATTACTCAAACACTTCGACTGAAAATATGGCGTCCTGGGACGCCATATTTCCGCTCTCAAAACCGATGTAATATCCCGACTCGCGTCAACAGTTGCCTGTCGTTGCTCGACGCACTCGACACTGCCATGATCCATGCCTGCGGGTCGTTGTCGCCACTCACCTTCTGATACACGGCTTCTGTATAAAGTACCGTGCGCGTGGACAATGCATATCGAACGCCCACTGAGAACTGGTTAGCCTTGTCGCTGGCAAGCACGGCATTGCCTTTCATCAATTCGTAGTCTCCACCAACTGAAAGTGCCGACGTAATCTGGTAGTGCGCACCGATCTGATATACGTTGATGGTTGCGTTGTTGGCTGTGTTTTTTGTGTTCGTGTACAAGACGTTAAGCGCGGCCAGACCGAATTTGTATTCGGCGCCGGCCCCGAAATTTCGTATCCCTGCCATGCCGTTCGCAAGCTGCGCATACCGTTGGTACGTATACGCCACACCCGCGGAAAAAGGCCCATTGGCATAGTTAGCGCCGAAACTCTTACCGTCGTTCTGCGCGATCGCGCCAGGCACACCGCCAAAGCTGTAAAGCATGCCGGCTGAGAATCCATAGTACGTTGGCGTCGTGTATTTCACCGAGTTGGAAATGGCGGTGCCCGACATGCGGTCGAAATTCGCGTTCCCTGAGGAATTTCCCGGAATGCCAAGGCCCGAAAATGGTCCCTCCCGAAAACCGTACAATCCCGCGATGTAGATCGAATTGTCAAAGCGCAGCAACGAGTCAATCATGAAGTCGTACTGTTCTCCAAAAGTCAGTTTCCCGTACTGATCGCTCGACAGACCCACATAAGCGTTACGGCCCAAAAGTCCGCCGCCGTTCGTTGGAAAAATTGCGCCGGTTCCGAGATTGAACTGGTCGATCAATTCAAATATTGCCTTGTTACCGCCGCCGAGATCTTCCGTGCCGCGCAGGCCCCACAGGTTCGGCATCGCGATGCCGTTATCCATCGTGTAGTTATGGCCGCCCTTCTGATTAGTGACTATTGTGACCCCCGCATCGAGCGCACCCCAGAGTTGCACGGAAGATTGTGCGCGCGCCGGAATGGCGGCCGCAAGAGTACACGCTGCTGCAGCAACGGCCCATGAATTTCTCATCGCCAAACCTTATATGCAAGATTGTACGAAGATCTCCGTTACCCAAATGAACAGGATAAATCTTCTCTATTTATTAAAATATGAATTACTTAGAAATGTCCCGGCGAAAAGTTTCTGGAACGAAAAGCACACCGACTATTAGAGAGAGCACCGCAATCACAATCGGATACCACAGGCCAAAGTAGACGTTTCCGTTCGCTACGGCCATGGCCGAAACAACGAACGGCAACATCCCGCCGAACCAGCCCGATCCTAGATGGAACGGAAGTGACAGCGAGGTGTAGCGGATTCGTGCGGGGAACAATTCAACCATGAATGCCGCCATCGGACCGTAGACCATCGCGAGATACACAATCAGCAGCCACATAAGGAAGATGACCATGGGCGTATTGATCTGCGCCGGGTCCGCATGCTGCACCCACCCAGCGGCCAGCAGCGCATTCTCCAGCTCGTGCCGATCGCTGCCGTGCACGGTGACGTCGCCAATAGTGGTATCCGCCGACTGCCCTGGTTGCAATGGCATCTGCTGGTATGAAACGCCCGATGCACTCAGGAACGAACGAATGCGGTCGCAATCCGTTTTCGGTGCGGCAAACAACGAAAAGTGGCAGTCATCTGCGTGAACGATGACAGGTGAGTTTTTCTGGAACGCCTCCAATTTCGGATTCGCGTAGTGGGTCAACGCGTGAAAGATTGACTGCGTCGTTACGGCGAGCAGCAGGCAGGCTGCCATCATGATCCACTTACGGCCAATGCGGTCGGAGAGCCAGCCGAAGATCAGGTAGAACGGAAAAACGCACACCAAGGCGATGGCCAGATAGAGATTCACCGTGTTGGGAGCGACCTTCAGCGTGTTCTGCAGAAAGTACATCGAGTAAAAATGACCAGTCCCAAACACGACGCCGACGCCGGAGGCGGTACTGAACAGCATGATGAGCACGTACTTGAGATTTTCCCAGCTGCCGAAGCTCTCGCTGATCGGAGATTTCGACAGTTTTCCCGCATGCTTCATACTCTGGAATGTCGGCGACTCGGCTAACTTCGTTCGAAGGTAAACGGAGATCACCAGTAGCACGAGCGAAACCAGGAACGGCACCCGCCAGCCCCACTCCTGAAACGATGTACTGTCCATGGCGGACCGGCACGCGCTGACAACTGCAATGGATGCCAGCAAACCCAGTGTGGCAGTCGTTTGCAGCGAACTGGTATACAAACCCCGACTCCTGGCTGGGGAATGTTCAGCCAGATAGGTAGCCGCCCCACCCGTTTCACCGCCCAGCGCAAAACCCTGCAACAGCCGCAGGCATACGAGCAACAGCGGCGCCAACATCCCGATCCTTGCGAACGAAGGAAGCAGTCCCACACCCACTGTAGCGACACCCATCAGGACAATGGTCGCCATGAAAGTATATTTTCGACCGATCCTGTCGCCGAGCCGGCCGAAAAACAGCGCGCCGAGTGGCCGCACGAGGAAGCCCGCACCGAATGTCGCGAGACTGGCCAGAAAGGCCGTGGTCTCATTTCCACTGGGAAAGAAGAGCGTACTGAACGTTCCCGCCAGGGCGGCGTAGATATAGAAGTCGTACCATTCGAGTAACGCCCCAAATGAGGACGCGATGATAAGCGTAAATTCGCGACGCGTGACAGCGTGCCGCGACGGCTTCGACGTCGAGATATCCATTCCCACTCCTGGTTGCACGGCTTTCTCCGCATATATATTTAGTTATACATAATTATTTAAGGATGATCTGGCATAACCAGACCAGTATTGATGCACGCTTCGATTCGAAAAGCGCTAGCGATCGGCGCCGGGCGCGCCTTATCTGACGCGCCCTTCTGCTTCGGCCCCGGCTACAAATTTCCAAGGACTCTGAGTGCTTCGTCCCGGGTCATGACAGCGGCGTACTTCTGTGCCATATCAAAGAGGTTGGCCTCGTGCGGAGCGATGGCACGGTCGCCTACGCAATCTGAGAGCACGAACGGACGGAAGCCGTACTGCATCGCGTCCACTACGCTCGAGCGCACGCAGCCGCTCGTCACCGCACCGGCGACCGCCAGCGTCTGTACACCGCGCTGTGTGAGCCACGCAGCCAGTGATGTGCCG
>Ga0153951_1000683_pt1 | contig 12436 bp, 11 predicted proteins | sample TSNJ035MetaG_FD_102278 | JGI IMG/M metagenome (GOLD analysis project Ga0153951, IMG submission 102278) | Attine ant fungus gardens microbial communities from New Jersey, USA - TSNJ035 MetaG | ecosystem: Host-associated > Fungi > Mycelium > Unclassified | place: USA: New Jersey, Wharton State...
CCCGCAAAAAGGGGCAACTCGCGCCATGGTCAAACAACTCGACAAAAACCTGGCCCACTATGCGGCCGTGATTAAAGCAACTCTCGGCAAAGATTTGGCGGATTACCCTGGTGCTGGGGCCGCGGGTGGCTTGGGTGCTGGATTACTAGCATTCACCCAAGCCAAAATGGAGCGCGGTATCGAGATCGTGATTGCCTATACGAATTTGCAAGAACGGGCATTGAATGCTGATTATGTCTTCACAGGTGAAGGCGGGATTGATTATCAAACTCAGTATGGTAAAACCCCATTTGGAGTGGCCAAGGCCACCAAGCAAGTGGCACCGAATGCACCTGTGATTGTGGTGGCCGGCAATATTGGCAAAGGCGTTGATAGTTTGTATCAAGAAGACGCGATTGATGCGATTTTTGCCACGCCTGATGGTGCCAAAACACTGGATAGGGCGATTGCTGATTCGAACCACGACATTAGTGAGTTGGCTGAAAACATTGCCCGATTGATTAAAGCAAGCCATTAAAGCCAACAAAAAAGACAGTGCCACCATTTGACGGTGGTACTGTCTTTTTTAGTTTTAGAGTCCGATTTGACCCATGGTGTAAATGGCATCGCGGAATTCATCCCGGCGATTTTGCTTTTTGACTTCTTCGCTTGGTAATTCTGTCATGTCAATGCGAACCACAGCGCTGCGGACGATGCTGACTAAGGTGGCATCGTTCATCCGAATAAACAAGTGGTCAGCGTCGAATTTCTCAACGGCGTCTTCCCACACCCGTTCATTGTTGTGTTCACTTTGAACATTGCGTTTAACCAAGGACTTACCATCAACTGTATGGAAGGTTACATCATAAGTATTCATCATCATTCTCCTTTTGATTCTAGTATACGCCTAGCGGTTCGGATGCAAAACGAATTGCCATAAATAGAGGTTATTGGCGATCGAATACGCAATCACGCCCAGTAAGAACAGCAGTGGCATCGTCACCGTCGTCAAAGCATAGACGGCAAACAACCCATAAGAAAAAATCAGGTAAAACAGCCGCTTACGCCCGACATCAATGGTTGGTCGGCGATAGGCCCACAAATAGGCGGACAGACTGATTACATACAAGAAAAAGCTAACCAGGAACGCGGGCAGAAAACAGAATGCGTCGAGCTCGCCTTCAAGCCACAAGCGAATGAAAGTGAAACTGAGCAGGTTGCCCACCAACATCGGAAAATGGAGCAAAATGGTGGCCATGCCAGAAGTCTGGCGGTGCCGGTCGATGCCACTTTCATAAACTTGAATGTAACTGATGAACATGAGGACGATGATGACGAAATACCCGACATAATTGACAGTTAACCCATGATGGAGCACATCCGCCACCGCGATGACAGCCTCGCCAAAAATTAAGAGGGTGAAGAGGGAGTACCGCTCGGTTAAATGATCAAAATGTGTGGGTACCCGGCGCTGAAGTGGTGTCAAGAAAATGGGACCAAAAGCAGCTGCCAATGTCGCGACTAGGAAAATAGCAAACGAGATACGATAATCATCGGGAATAAACGATAATGCCGAGACAATCCCCGTCGAGAAGAGAATGGCCATGAACGGCTTGTTAATGGGCGTCGGATGGCGGCGGTTGGCCAGCCAATACTGGAGGCCAACGCTGATGAGCAGCAGGCCGGTGCTCAATTGGAAAGCAACTTTTGTCGACGCAAAATCAATATTTAGTGCCGTGGAAAGATAAATGACCAAGAACATGTCGACAAACAAGAACAGATTATCCACGAGTTTGCCAGTATAGAAACGATTGGCAAAGACGGTCTGATAACTCCAGAGATTCCAGAAGACCAGGAACATCATCAGAAACTCGAGCAAATTCAGCCAGGGAATTTGACCGTGGGCGGGCGTCGCGACGGCCTGGGTCATGCGGCCAATGGCATAAGCATAAATTAAATCATAGAAGAGTTCGGGCATGCTCACGGCTTTTTCAGCGTTTTCGGGCATTCACTCAGATCCTTTCGACAGAAATACTCAACCTATTTTACGGTCAGATTCTTGAAAATGTAAAGCGGTGAGCATGTGGGGTTTCAGAAAGTGATATACTTATTTGTAACTTACAAAGATTGGGATGGGATGTTTTGAAAAGAACGATTGGCTATATCGCCATATCAACCTTTTTATTTAGTTCGATGGAAATTGCGCTGAAGATTGCGGGACCAGTCTTCTCAGCGCTGCAAATGAATTTCTTACGGTTTCTGATTGGGGGCATCGTGCTGCTGCCAATGGCGTTGAAGTTCTTGCGCAGCAACAAAATAACAGCGCGGGCCCATTGGCCATTGTTTGCCTTAACGGGCTTCATCTGTGTGGTTGTCAGCATGACCTTCTACCAAATTGCCGTTGAGAACGCGCCGGCCGCGCCCGTGGCGGTGTTGTTCTCCTGTAATCCTGTCTTTGCCTTGATTTTCTCTTACATAATTTTGCATGAATCATTGAGCCGCAGCAGTATCATTTCCGTGATTGTTTCCGTTATTGGGCTTTTGGTCATTATTAATCCAGCGCACTTGTCCAATCCGTTTGGCTTATTTATGGCGTTGATGTCGGCCGTGCTGTTTGGCCTGTATAGTATCGTGTCACGATATGGCTCACAAAAATATGGCTATAACGGCATTACGATGACGACGTTCACTTTCTTTGCCGGGGCGCTGGAACTGCTCGCCGTGATCGGCCTCAGTCATCTACCGATTATTGAAAATTGGCTTGGCAGTGGCGTTTTCGTGGATATTTCAGTTTTCCATGGGATCACGTGGAGCACGTTACCTCTATTGCTGTTCATCGGGATTGGGATTACCGGTGGCGGCTTTGCCCTGTACTTCATGGCGATGGAACGTTCGGACGTGTCGACTGCCTCACTGGTGTTCTTCATTAAACCAGGACTGGCGCCAATTCTGGCTGCGATTATTTTGGGTGAAAATATTCCGGTCACAACAATCATTGGGATCATCATTATCCTGATTGGTTCCGTCATTACCTTTATGGGTGAAAACTTCATGGAACGTGTCGATGCCATGAATCCTTGGCATCACGACCAATAAAAAAATAGGGTTGAGACAAAACGGCGGTTTTGTCCCAACCCTATTTCTATGCGCAAACAAGCTTTTTTTGCTGGTACACCACGTTCAGGTGACGGGGATGTCTGGGCATTGCGACTAACGGTTACAGTGCAGATTGCCCTGCAGCAGTTAATCGCAAGCAATGGTGTGTGGGCTAGTCTGCTTTATAAGTGGTGACTTCTTGGTAGCTGCTTTGTTGGTTGCCAAGTTGTAAGTAGTGGGTGACTAAGAGGTAACTCATGCCAATGATGCCGACAAGTGCTGCAATGATTGCCCCTGCAACCCGTTTTGTTGATAATCTCATCAATGTCGCCTCTTTCTTTCGGTCGATTTATTTGATGGTTTAAGCATAAGGCGGCAAGCGCGTGGCAACCATAGAAATATCGAACAAAAAAGCGGCCCATGTGACACTTTTGTAAGTTTGAGGCATGGTATAATGGAGATTGAATAAGGAGGACGATACTGGTGGTACAACTCGTGTTAATTCGACATGGTGAAAGCGAAGCAAACTTCGCTAACACCTATACAGGTTGGTCTGACGTCCCACTGACGGCTAAGGGCGAGCAACAGGCGCAAGCAGCCGGGGAGGCCGTGGCCCAAGCTGGCATTGCCTTCGCCCATGTGCACACGTCCGTCCTCAAACGTGCAATCAAAACGGCGTACATTGTCCAATCAGCTATGGGGCAAGATGATGTCGCCATCACCAAAAGCTGGCGTCTGAATGAGCGACATTACGGCGCCTTACGTGGTCTGAACAAGGACGTGACGCGTGAAGCGTTTGGTGCGGACCAGGTGGCGCAATGGCGCCGCAGTTTCACCCAAACGCCACCACTACTGCAGCGGCCATCGCGTTCGCGGCGTTACCATCGCTTCCCTGCAAGCATCATTCCGAGGGGCGAAAGCCTTGCGACGGCGACAGCACGGCTATTGCCATACTGGACGGATCAGATTGCTCCGGGCCTTTTGGCCGGGCAAAATCAGCTTGTCGTGGCCCATGGCTCGACGTTACGTGCGATGGTGAAATTTCTAGAAGCGATTCCGGATGCAGAAATTGATCGCGTAGAAATTGGCAATGCGCAGCCTTTGTGTTATACCTTGGATGAGCAGTTAAATGTGACTGATAAAGCTTGGTTATCAAAAGAATAAGCACCACCACTCTTAGCCGTGTCTTCTTGAAGAAGCACGGCATTTTTTAAAGGGTGCAAATGATTAATCGAATGGGTGAGGGTAAGACATGGCAAATCAAACAATCACAACCGACAATGCTGCACAGATGGCATTGACCGATTTGGATCAACAATTAGACACAAGTAAAGACGGCCTGAGCGCCGCTACGGCTAGCACGCGGCTCCAAACCGTCGGGCCAAATACCATTCAGCACGGCCAGAAACAATCGCAGTTGCTGAAGTTTTTGAAGAATTTCACCTCCCTGATGGCACTGCTGCTGTGGGTCAGCGGCTTTGTTGCCCTGTTTGCGGGGATGCCTGAATTAGGGATTGCAATTTGGGCTGTGAACATCATTAATGGTTGTTTCTCGTTTTGGCAAGAGCATGCCGCGCAAAAAGCGACTGACTCCTTGCGCAAAATGCTGCCAACCTACGTCAATGTCGTGCGTGACGGCAAAGTCGTCCAGATTGACGCGGAAGATTTGGTGCCTGGGGATGTCTTCCAGCTCCAGGCTGGGAACGCGATTCCAGCCGACGCCCGGCTGACAGAAGTCTCCTCCTTGCAAGTAGATGAATCCGCATTGACGGGTGAATCTTTGCCAGTGTTTAAACAAGCTACGTATGCCAAAGGTGACGGTAAGTTTGCCCTGCAAAACATTGTGTTTGCTGGGACCATTGTCACTAGCGGGACCGCCACTGCGACGGCCATTGCCACGGGGATGGACACTGAATTTGGGAAGATTGCCAAGCTGACCCAGAGTCAAAAGCAAACCACTTCGCCACTTCAACGCGAATTAAATCGTCTGACTCAACAGCTGTCTTTAATTGCGATTGGCATTGGGATTGCCTTTTTCATTTTGGCGATTTTCTTCGTTCATTATCCTGTTGCCAAGTCGTTTATTTTTGCCTTGGGGATGATTGTGGCCTTTATTCCTGAAGGGCTGCTGCCAACTGTCACCTTGTCACTGGCGCAAGGAACCACCCGCATGGCCAAAAAGCATGCGTTACTTAAGGATTTAAATAGTGTTGAAACGCTAGGCGAAACCACGGTGATTTGTTCTGATAAAACCGGGACCCTGACGCAAAATCAGATGACTGTGAACCACCTCTGGCTGCCAAGTCAGGAATATACGGTGACGGGCACGGGGTACGTGAATAACGGCCATATTCAATTACATAATCAAGACTTCACCGTTGCTAATGATCCTGACCTAGCGCGGTTGTTGGACATTGCACTACTGAATAACGATACCCAAGTCGTCCCAGCCAGCGATTCGCAACCGACGATTAAAATTTTGGGGACGCCAACCGAAGCTGGCTTGGTCATTGTGACCGATAAAGCAGGGTTGAACAAAGCTGAACAGTTAAAGGCGACGCCACGCTTGGCAGAATTGCCGTTTGATTCTGACCGCAAGCGAATGACCACCGTGCAACAGGCCGCAGATGGCAGTCGCGTGTTGTACACCAAAGGCGCGCTCGATGGTGTCATCCAAATCTGTGACCAGATTCTGGATGGCGGTCAAGTGCGGCCCATCACTGATGCCGATCGCACGGCGATTGATACGGCGAATAAGAAGTACGCGGCAGAAGGTTTGCGCTCATTGGCTTTTGCTTATCGAACCGAGGCTAACACCGTGACCCCTGATCCCAAGGCCTACACGATTGCTAGCGCTGAGCAACACATGACTTTTGTGGGCTTAGCCGCAATGTCTGACCCACCACGTCCAGAAATCTATGATGCGGTTGAGCAATGCCACCGCGCCAATATTCGCATCATCATGGTGACCGGGGACAGCGCCCTCACCGCCAAGAGTATTGCCGTCAAAATTGGTTTGACCTCCGATCAAGCACAGGTTATCACCGGTGATCAACTCGACAAAATGAGTGACGAAGCGCTCCAACAAGCCGTTAAAGGCGAAGTCATTTTTGCTCGGGTCGCACCTGAACATAAATTCCGGATTGTTACCATGTGTCAAAAGAATGGTGAAGTCGTGGCTTCAACTGGTGATGGGGTGAATGATGCCCCAGCCTTGAAGAAAGCTGATATCGGGATTGCCATGGGTGTCACCGGGACGGATGTCGCCAAAGATGCTGCTGATATGATTTTGACTGATGATAACTTTGCGTCAATTGTGGCCGCGATTGAAGAAGGCCGCACCGTTTACAGCAACATTCAAAAGTTCCTGCTTTATATTTTGAATTCAAACGTCCCTGAAGCCATTCCTTCCGTGCTGTTCCTGCTGACGCGGGGCTTGGTGCCATTGCCTCTGACGGTCATGCAGATTCTGACTGTGGACCTGGGGACGGACATGTTGCCCGCACTTGGCCTGGGTGCTGAAAAGAGTGAACCTGGGATTATGGATCAACCACCACGCCCGCGTAAAGCCCACTTACTGAATCGCTCCATTATTTGGAAGGCCTTTGGTTTGTATGGTTTGGGCGCGTCTGTGATTTCGTCGCTGGCATACTTCTTCGTGAATAGTACCTATGGTTGGCCTGGCATTGCGCTGGCCGCCAGTGGGCCCGTTTACCGGGAGGCCACGACCATGACCTTAGCAGCGATTGTCTTCTGTCAGATTGCCGCTGCCATCAACTGTCGGACGCAAATTTCTTCCGTCTTCAAGATTGGTATTTTTAGCAACCACCACATCATTTTCGGGATTGTCTTTGAAGTGTTCTTGCTGGCTTGCTTAATGTATGTGCCATTCTTACAAGGACTTTTCAACACCGCACCTTTAGGTGGCGTTGAATGGCTGATTCTCGTCTGCATCCCAATTCCCTTGATTCTGCTCGAAGAGGGTCGCAAGTATCTTGTGCGCCGGTTCATGCATAAACCTCAAGCAACAATGGCATAAAAAATAGACTGTGACCGCCCAGCTGGGGTTTGATCACAGTCTATTTTGATTGCTAGTAGATAGAATGATTTAAGCTAATGCGCCCATTGGATCCCAAGGGGCTAAGACAGTTGGCTTGTCATATTCGTCAGTGATGACGTTTTGGAGTTCAAGTGGCAGATACTTCTTGCTGATGACGACTTGATAAACGAATTCATCGAACCAGGCATCACTGGCAACAAAGTAACCCTTGTTCCCGACCTTGTCACCCCAAGAATTTTCAACCTTCCACTTGGTTGGCTTGCCGTCAACGATGTCCACACCGGTCAAGACCATGGCGTGGGTCATGAGGCTTTCGCCGTAATCCAAGCGTTGAGCCTTGGTCATGTGCAAGTCAGTGGAGAACAGGCTATCCTTGTCGTAGATTTTGGTATCCAAAATCCCAATTTGACGGTCTGAACTTTGACCAACATCACTACCGAACCAAACGGATTCGCCAGCCTCAAGTTGTTTGATGGCTAATTGCTTGAAGGTGTCAATGTCGAGGTTCAAATGCCGGACTTCACGGCCGCCTACAACATTCCCTAACATTTCAACGGTGTACAAGTGGTTGTATGGCTTGTCATCGGTTGGGGAGTTGATAATGGATTGATAGTCCTTCAGGTTCCAGCCAACGTACTTGTTGAAGAAGGTCTTTGGGGTTAAGTCGCGATCGATGTGGTAAACCTTGTCATCGTCACGGTATTCCCAGTCAAAGCTGGTTGGTGGTGTCCCTAAGGTATAAGCCAAAATCCGGTAGACTTCAGATAACATCTTAGACTTAGCAGCTTCAACATCATCGCTGCTAGCGCCACCGTTGACCAAATCACGTAAGGTCACGGCGTCTTTACGCAGCTTCAGGTTCAAGACGCTATTTAATTCAGAACTCTTGCTGGAGTTGTAAGTTTCAGGCATCACAGACTTAGGCACGATGCCGTACTTGTCGATAATTGCCGTCAACATGTCCCATTGGCCACCATCTTGTTGTGGGGTAGCGACCAAGAAAGCCACTTTCCGACTGTCGAGAGATTCGCCAGCGGTCGCAATGATATTTTCATAGAAGTAGTTAGACTTTTCAAACTTATCCCAGAAATTGGTGTAGTTTTGGGATAATTCAAAATCTTTAATCTTGAATTGGGCTTGAATCCCATGCCGCATGGTGTTCAGAGCGGCAAACATCCAGCAACGGCCAGATTGCTTCTGGTTAGCCACGTCGCCAGTTTCTAATTCAATTGAGAAAGTGGGGGTCATGTTGACCTTGCTTTCCGTGTTTTCGCTGCTAGCCAAGACACCATTGTTCATGACCGTCTTTTGAATCACACTGCTGGCAGGGGTCGCTGACAGGTCGCCGGCGTATTGTTTGATTTGATCTGTGGAAATTTCGCCACTCATATAAACACTCCCTAATATTAAGAATTGATGATAAAACATTGAACAAGAAATATGGTACCATACTTTTAAGGCTTTTAAAACAATGGTTTTGCCAAGCCATTACATAGATGCCAAATGGCGGTTCGTTAAAAGTTTGATGAAAACAAATACCACTTTGGCTTCACTTAGAAAGTTAGAGGCTGCTTGGGGTTTTCTGTGAGGCAAAAGCCGTCTAGAACGCCGATTTGACGGAATCCGTTTTCAGTTTAGTGAGATCGTCAAAGAATCGCATGAGGATGGGCGCTAGAATTTCTCAAGCGTGGCTGCAAAGTGTAGAATAAAAGGTATTGAGGAACAAGGAGGGCTACGAATGCTAAAAGGTTTTGTTTTTGATCTCGATGGTGTGATTACCGATACCGCGCAATATCACTATGAAGCTTGGAAACGTGTTGCGGAAGAGGAAACAGGGATTGTGATTGATGAATCTGTTAATGAGCAGTTAAAAGGGCTCTCCCGGATGGACTCATTGAATACGATTTTGAAATTCGGCCATAAAGAAGAGGCTTACACCGATACTGAAAAAGCGGTGATTGCCTCGGAAAAAAATGACTATTATCTAAAATTAATTCAAAATATGACCCCAGCTGATATCCTGCCAGGGATGAAAGAGTTTCTGGCTGCAGTAAAGGCGGCGGGGTATCAAACGGCGATTGCGTCGGCATCAAAGAATGCACCGGCTATCATTCAACGGCTTGGTCTCATTGAAGACTTCAATGGCATCGTTGATCCGACACTATTACGGCACGGTAAGCCCGATCCAGAAATTTTTGAACGGGCAGCTGAACTGATTAACCTCGACAACAGTGAAGTCGTTGGGATGGAAGACGCCGCTGCCGGAATCGCTGGGATTAATGCCGCAGGGCAATTCTCAGTCGGCATTGGTGATCCGCGGATTCTTGAGGATGCGGATCTGATTTTCCGGTCTACTAATGAAGTGGATCTTGGTGCGATTGAGGCCGTGTTCAACACGAAGGATAACTAAAAAAACTCCGTGCGGCTTAGCCGGCGGAGTTTTTTGCGGAATTTATTGTAAGATTAAGCGCGCTTTGCTTCAAGCACCTTGACGCCATCTTGGGTGCCAACAACAACTGTGTTGACAATATCCAAGAAGAGACCGTGTTCGAGCAAGCCAACTTGACTGATGAGCCAGTTAGCTAAGAGATGTGGATGATCAATTTTGCCGACATGGAGATCAATGACGTAATTGTCAGAATGAGTCTTCACGCGATCGCCGTTTTCATCAAGCCGGAACACTGGGTTGAGGCCTTCGTTGTTGAGCCGGTCGAATACCTTGGTACTCCCATAAGGGATGACTTCCAGTGGTAATGGGAATTTGCCAAGGGTGTCAACCATCTTGGATTCATCGACGATCCAAATGTTCTTGGTTGAGCTGGTTGCCACAATCTTCTCAAAAGCATGGGCTGCGCCGCCGCCTTTGATGCCTTGGAAATTCTTGTCCACTTCATCGGCGCCATCGATGGTGAGATCGACGTGATGCACGTCATCAATGCCTTTCATGGGAATACCCAACGACTTGGCTTGTTTACCGGTACGTTTGCTGGTGGCAACGCCAGTAATATGTAACCCCTCAGCGTTGACCCGCTTTGCAATGGCCTCAACAAGGTAAGTTACCGTTGAACCGGTGCCTAAACCAACAATCATGCCATCTTCAACAAAATCGGCAGCTCGAACTGCCGCGATCCGTTTGAGCTCATTTTGATCCATTGTCACGCATCCTTTTCTGATAATAATTTCATTATAACGAATTGCAGGCCCGAAAACCGAATTATGGCGAAACTTTTATTCTGGCAGGTGATGTTTTCAGAAAATTATTCTGCCGCACCGTGCCGCCAGATGTCCCCATACTCAGGTTTTGTTTCAAATTCGTGGACCGCAAACGTGCACAGGGGTTGGATGGTTTTGCCTTCTGTGCGGGCCAAGTCGACTACTTGTTTCACCAACTGGCTAGCAATGCCTTGACCGCGCAGGCTTGGGTCGACAAAAGTGTGGTCAATCGCATAGGCAGTCTCGTCGGCAATCGACTGATAAGTCACCTCGGCTAATAGTTGGCCGTCTGGGCCGAGTCGATAGAAACGACCTGGTTCATGTTCGAAATCCATGGAAACGCCTCCTTTTGATTCAGCGTAACAATTTCTAAAGCCGATTTCAAGATAGTGGTACACGATAGCGGGTAGGCAATGTGCATGGTATGATTAAGGTTAGATAACTTGAGGAGGACATTATGGCAACGCGCGGATTCGAAATTGTTTCAACATATGCAGATCAAGATTTACAACTACCAGTACGCCAAACCAAACAAGCGGCGGGGTACGATTTTTTTGCGCGGGAGGATTTCGTCTTGCGCAGTATTTGGCGGTATGATTTTATCCGCTTATTTCGGCTGATTCGCAATGAACACCCATTGACTGATCAAGACTTTAAGCGCGCGAACAAGATTCTCAAACCTTTGCTGGTACCAACCGGGGTTAAAGCATACATGCAGCCAGACGAAGTGCTGATTTTGGCAAATCGCTCAAGCAATCCACTCAAACGCGGCTTGATTCTCCCCAATGGGGTTGGGGTCATTGATGCCGATTATTACAACAATCCAGATAACGAAGGCGAAATTTTCTTTCAACTGGTCAACTACGGTCCAAAAGACGTCATCATCAAGCAAGGCGAACGCATCGGTCAAGGGATTTTCATGCCATTTCTCAAAGCCGACAACGATCAGCCTGTTGATCAAACGCGCCAAAGTGGCTTCGGTTCGACCGGCCATTAATAGTTAAGGAGAACCAATGGCAAAAAATAAAACACGATATGTCTGCCAAGAATGTGGCTATGTGTCAGCAAGCTATCTTGGCCGCTGTCCAAACTGTGGTGCGTGGAATTCTTTTATTGAAGAAACCACCACACCAACGCAAGCCGCTGCACAACCACGTGTAACCACGACTGGCAACAAGATTCAACCACAGAAGTTAACCGATGTCACCATTGAAAAAGAAAACCGAATTAAAACCCAACTGGGCGAACTCAACCGCGTCCTGGGTGGTGGGGTGGTGCCTGGTTCACTCATTTTAATTGGTGGCGACCCTGGGATTGGGAAGTCCACATTGCTGCTGCAAGTGTCAGGACAACTGGCGCAGACAGGTGGCAAGGTGCTTTATGTCTCGGGTGAAGAAAGTGCCAGTCAGATTAAAATGCGCGCCGGTCGCCTGACGGTTGGGGATTCAGGGATGTATCTCTATCCCGAGACTGACATGCCAAGCATTCAAGCCGCCATCGATGATCTTCAACCCGATTACGTCGTGATTGATTCGGTTCAAACCATGAATGTGCCGGACATGAATTCGGCAGTCGGCTCCGTTTCCCAGATTCGGGAAGTGACGGCTGAATTGATGCGCATTGCCAAGGCCAATCAAATTACGATTTTCATCGTGGGACATGTGACTAAAGACGGAAGCATTGCCGGTCCTAAGACCCTGGAACACATGGTCGACACTGTCTTATACTTTGAAGGTGACATGCACCATACGTACCGGATTCTGCGCTCTGTCAAGAACCGGTTCGGGTCGACGAATGAAATTGGCATTTTTGAAATGCATCAAAATGGTTTGGAAGAAGTAGCCAATCCATCAGAAATTTTCTTGGAAGAGCGGCTTGCCGGCGCCACCGGTTCTGCGGTCGTGGTTTCGATGGAAGGCACGCGACCAATCTTAGTCGAAATCCAAGCGCTGATTTCGCCAACAATGTACGGAAATGCCAAGCGTACTAGCAGTGGTCTTGATCACAATCGCGTTAGCTTGATTATGGCGGTGCTTGAGAAACGAGCCAATTTGATGCTTCAGAATCAAGATGCCTACCTCAAGGCCA
>Ga0153951_1000686_pt1 | contig 12389 bp, 10 predicted proteins | sample TSNJ035MetaG_FD_102278 | JGI IMG/M metagenome (GOLD analysis project Ga0153951, IMG submission 102278) | Attine ant fungus gardens microbial communities from New Jersey, USA - TSNJ035 MetaG | ecosystem: Host-associated > Fungi > Mycelium > Unclassified | place: USA: New Jersey, Wharton State...
CTCATGGCAAAACTGCGGCGAACGGCGCGGCCATCCCCAGCCCCATAGGCCTGTGCGGTCAGAATCGATAATCCGGCCGTCGTCCCTTGGGCAAAACCAATCACAAGAAAGGTCAGACTACCCGTCGCCCCGACTGCCGCTAAGGCCGTTTCACCGATGATTCGGCCGACAATCAAAGCATCCATAAAACTATATAATTGCTGGAAGATATTCCCAATCAACAGCGGAATCGTAAACATAATCACCAGTTTGATGGGGTTCCCTTTTGTTAAGGTATGCACGTGTTCGCCTCCCTATTTCTTCATCTCTAAGCATTTTACCGCAGTTAATCGGAGGTAAATAGGGGGTCAGCCCAAAATATCCAATAATCATGATATAACCAAAAGAACCATACAAAAAGAGCCCCCACACCTGTGGAGGCACTTTAAAATGGGTTCAATTAAATGTCAGCGCCACCGCCGCCACTGGAACCGCCGCCCCAGTTGCCGCCATCGCCGCCGCCGAAACCACCGCCACCACCAAAGCCGCTTCCGCCGCCGCCCCCCCAGGGGCCGCGCCGATTGCCAGATGACAGCAATGATCCCAACAAGAACCAAAGCCAGGAGTTACCCCCACCGCCACGGCCACCGCGACCCCGGCCGGAGCCAGAACCGCCGAACAGTAGCAAGAGGACAACCACCACGGCCACGATAATCCCGAGGCCGCGAGCCAACAGGTTGCCGCCAGAGTTATTACTTTGCTTGGCTTTCAGCTGATCAATTTGGTCATCTGAGACCGTGTTGGCATCTTTAGCAAAGTGATATTTCTGATCAATAACTGTGGCCACGGTATTAAAGACTTGGCGAATCCCTTTGTCGTTTTTCGCCTTGTCTTTGGACTTCAAATCACTTTTTGAAGCGACTAAGATTTTATTAGCCAAGAGGTCAGGCAGATCCGGCTCAAGGCCGTACCCGACTTCAATCCGGACATTATGGGCGCCGTCGTTGTCAGCAAAGACAATCAAGACCCCATTATCGTCACCTTTTTGGCCAATGCCCCATTTTTGAAACAGGTCGGGGGCATAGCTGCTAATCGCATCGCCGTCGGTCGACTTCACGACCGCAACGGCAATCTTAGGTTTCTGTTTGGATTCAGTGTACACGCGATTCTTGTCGGTAATAATAGTTTTGGTTTCATCAGACAAAATGCCCAGTTGATCCACATAACTGACATCCCCGGGCCGATCAGGCAGCGTTTCGGCATGCACAGTGTGCCCGGCAAAAAAGAAACTCAATAATGGGACTAATAAGATTGCCCACAGAGCATGTTGTTTGCGCATGCGCTCACCTACCTTCTGCATTGACATTAGTCAGTCAGGTTCACTTGCGGCGCCTTATCAGCACCGGGGTTAGCCTTGAAGGTGGCTTTTTGACCTAGTCCCATCATGCCAGCGACAACGTTCTTCGGGAAGGACACGACACTTTGGTTATAGTCGCGGACTTCATCGATGTACCGTTTCCGTTCAACTGAAATCCGGTTTTCACTGCCTTCGAGTTCCGTCATCAAGGCTTCGACTTGGTTGTTACTCTTCAAATCAGGATAGTTTTCATTGATGACATTAATCAAGGTGCCAACGGATTGACCCAATGCTGCATCGGCATTGGCCTTGTCCGTGGTGGTCTTAGCGGCAGAATAGTTTTCCCGCGCTTTAGAAATATCACCAAACACTTTTTGTTCCTGTTTCATTGAACCCTTAACGGAATTCACCAGGTTAGGAATGAGATCGGCCCGCCGCTGCATGACGTTTTCAACTTGGCTCCATTGAGCTTCGACCGTTTGGTTCTGCCGTGCCAGTGAGTTATAGGTTGAGACGCCGAAAATGCCAAGCACAACGACGATGACACCAATCACAATCCCAGTAATCGCTAAGGGGCTTAATTTCTTATTCATGAGTGTGCTCCTCCATCTTTCTCTGATGGTCTCATTGTAGCATGACGGCCCAAGCAAACATCAGTCTTAAGACGCAGCCCTAGAAATAATTTACCCCAATGGCATCGCGGACTTCTTGCAACGTTTGGTTGGCCACGATGTTGGCTTTTTCGCTACCAGTCTTCAAAATATCAATCACACCGCCCATATCTTTGGCGTATTCAGCCCGGCGCGCCCGAATCGGTGCCAGCACACCATCCATGACTTCCATCAAGTAACGTTTGAGCTTCACGTCGCCGAGGCCCCCTGCTTGATATTGGGCTTTGAGGTCAGCAATCTTTTGCTTGTCATCGCCAAAGACATCGAGATAGGTGAAGACCACATTGCCTTCAACTTGGCCCTGATCTTCCACGTGAATGTGGTTGGGATCAGTGTACATCGCCATAATCTTCTTTTGGACGGTGTCAGCATCGTCAGCTAAATAAATCCCGTTGCCCAGTGACTTACTCATCTTGGCATTGCCATCAATCCCTGGTAACCGGCCAGAACCCTTTGGTGGGAAGTAGCCGGTCGGTTCGACCAGCACGTCGCGATTATACGTGTGGTTAAACGTCCGCACGATTTCGCGGGTTTGTTCAAGCATTGGTTCTTGGTCATCCCCGACTGGCACCGTGTCAGCTTTAAAAGCGGTAATATCCGCCGCTTGGCTGACCGGATAAGTAAAGAAGCCAGCTGGCACACTTTGGCCAAACGCCTTTTGCTTAATTTCTGCTTTCACAGTAGGATTGCGTTCCAAGCGCGCCACGGTAACCAAATCCAGATAGTACATCGTGAGTTCATTCAAGGCTGGAATTTGTGATTGAACAAGGATTGTTGACTTGGCGGGGTCAATCCCGACAGCCAAATAGTCCAATGCCACTTCCAGCAGCGAGTTTTTAATTTTTTCGGGATCGCGGGCGTTATCAGTCAAAGCCTGCATGTCCGCAATCATGATATAGGGGGTGTAGTCCCCGGAATTTTGTAACATCACGCGGTTGCGTAATGAACCAATATAGTGGCCAATATGGAGCCGGCCGGTTGGTCGATCGCCTGTCAGAATTACTTTTTTTGCCATGTGTTTTCCTCCTCAAACTAAAAAAAAGTCGCCCTATGTTATTCACATAGGACGGCTGTGCGCGGTACCACCTAGTTTATCTGCCCAAAGGCAAATCACTCTATGGCTTAAGGCGCACCCACCGATTTCCCCCATGTAAGCCAATTCGTGATCACCCTGCGGCTAACGTTCCAGTCCAGTTAGCTTCCTGTACGCTTGGGTCATCCTACTCATTACATGCATAGGTTTCAATCAAAATCATAACCAAGCCACCTGCGAAAGTCAATTCACGCCGCTGCACAAAAAGACTCGCGAAGCTCAAAGCATCGCGAGTCTTTCTTTAATAGAAATACCCTAAATCACTAGCTGGACTTGGATAAGCCAAAATTTGGCGCTGCAAGTCATCGCGCGTGAGGTGCTGGTTGATAATCATGGTGAAGTAATTGATCAGTTCATCGGCAATGGTGGACACCACCACTGCGCCGACCAGTTGGTCTGACTGTTTGTCAACAATCGTGGTCACTTGGGCCAGTGGATCCTTAATGCGATTATACGTGTACCAATGCGTGGTGTTTTGGCTGGACACGGTATATTGGTCCGGATTGGCCTGCGCCGTGGCCAGTGGGATTCCGACTTGGCCGACCATGGCTGAGCCATAAACGATTGATGGAATCTTAGGATAGACAATTGGATCAGTACTGCCCAGCAGGTGAATCGCGACATAACGCCCTTCAAAACTCGACACCGGTGTCAGTTTAGGCTGGTCTTTGGCAATCACGTCGCCAATCGCAAAGACGCCCGGAATGCTGGTTTGCAAGTGGTCATCGACCACGATGCCTTTTTTCGTCAGGTCCATGCCAATGGCTTCCAAACCCAAGCCATCAATGGCAGGTTTGCGGCCCATCGCCGAAAAGGCGCGGTGGACCCGTAAGTCCAGGCCATCACCGGTCAAGCGGACGCCTTCAGCCGTGGGGTGCACCGCTTCGACTTCCACATTGTCATGGAAAATAATCCGCTTTTGTTGCATCAACTGGCGTAATTGCTTTGTGGCGTTTTCTGGAAAAGCGCGCAAAATTCGGTCCGAGTGATTGACAATGTGGACTTCTGCCCCCGCACTCGCTGCAATATTGGCTAATTCCAAGGCCACATAGCCGGCACCAATAAAGGCAAGCGTGCGTGGCAATTGATCCAAATCCAAAAAGTCCGTGCTGGTGCCAAGATTCTCAGCGCCCGGAATGTCTGGCATCACGGGCTTTTGACCAGTAGCAATGATGATATTGGTCGCTGTGAAAATTTCGTCATCGACTTGCACGGTCTTGCCGTCGAGCAATTGGGCTTGGCCATCAATCGTCGTGATGCCAGCCTGATTGAGCCCGCCTTTAGTGCCAGCGGGCACGGTTTCTGTATAACTACGCTTGAACGCCATCAGGCGCGGCCAATTGACATCGGGAATGCCATTAAGGCCGCTGCCGGTCATCCGGGCACTCCAATCCTTAGCTTCCACCGCAGAATAGAGCATTTTCTTTGGGTCGCAGCCAAAATTCGGGCACGTGCCACCCCACAGATTGCGTTCGATGATTAACACGCGTTGCTCTTCAGCCAGTGGATACGCGGCAGCCAGCCCACCCGGCCCGCCACCAATAATAATCGTGTCATACTCATTCATCATGGCTCACTCCTTTACGTCGGATTTCTGAGCAAGAAAATCAACCACACTTTGCGCTGTGACCACAAACGCGTCGCTCCCCGCTTGGACCGTCACGGCTTGATTCACCCGCAAAAGTTGAATCACTTCTTCAACCACCGCAATAGCTTGGACTGTCGCTGTCCCTTGGGCTTGCTTTTGGGCAAAAGGGGCTAATTCAGCTGCTGGCGCTTGCAGTGGTGACGTGCCAATGTCAGCAAACAGTTCGGCAACAAACGGATTATCGGGCCGATCTGCCACCACATCGGGGGTGCCCACTTGTTGCAAGTGGCCAGTCTTCATGACCGCAATGCGATCACCCAACTTCAGGGCTTCCCGCATATCGTGAGTGACAAAGATAATCGTGGTCTTCATCGTTTGATGTAGCCGCAACACCAAGTCTTGCAACTGAGTCCGGGCAATTGGGTCTAAGGCAGAAAAGGGTTCATCCATCAAGACCACATCAGGTGATGAGACCAACGCCCGCAAAATCCCGACGCGCTGTTGTTCCCCGCCAGACAGCTCAGCCGGGAGCCGCTGCCCATAATCTGCGGGTGATAAATCGACGCGCCGCAGCATGTCATCGACGGCCTTATTGATTTTAGCCTTGGGCCAGTGCTTGAGCTCTGGAATCAAGGCGATGTTTTGGGCGACTGTCATGGTTGGAAACAAGGCGATTTGCTGCAACACATAGCCGATATTGTAGCGTAATTCCCGAATCGGGTAATCACTGGCAGGTTTGCCATCAAAAAGAACTTCCCCACTTGTCGGGGTAATCAGGCGATTGATCATTTTGAGTGTGGTGGTTTTGCCACTACCTGAAGCGCCGACCAGAACGAACAACTCGCCAGTCTCGATGGTCAGATTCAAATCGTCAACCACGGCGCCGTCTTCGTATTCCTTAGTCAAATGCCGTAGCTCAATCATCAGTGCGCCTCCTTTATTAATCCGTGTTTGGTTAGATAAGCTCGGGCCACGCTCGCGGGGGCCTTCTTTTGCACGTTCACTTCATAGTTCATTTCTTGCATATCGGTCTCGCTGATTTTACCAGCCAGCTTGTTCAACTGCTTCACAATGGCTGGGTGTTCGTCCGCAAACTCGGTCTTCATCAGCGGCGCCCCCTGATAGGTCGGGAACAGATGGCGGTCATCCTTCAGCGCGACCAAATCGTATTGGCGAATCTGTGAATCCGTCGAGTAACCATCCGTGATATTGATGGTCCCCTGATGCAAGGCGGTGTATCGCAGGGAAGCGTCCAGTGACTTCACCGCAAAGCTCAAGCCATACGTGGATTGCAAGCCCTTATACCCGTCTTGGCGATCAATGAATTCGAGGTCAAAGCCTGCCTTGAGTTTATTGGCCACTTTGGCCAAGTCAGAAATTGTGGTGATGTGATTGGCCTTGGCAAACTTCTTGGTCACCACCACAGCATAGGTATTGTTATAGGCCATCGGTGGCGCCATTGTCAGACCTTGGCTGGCGAGCAGCCGTTTGGCCACCGGATAACTGTTGGTCTGCGCGGCGCGTTTGTCTGCCGCTGTTGGCTTGGTCAGTGATTCCAAGACCGTGCCGGTAAATTCAGGATAGATATCGATTTGATTGGATTTTAGTGCATTGAACAAAAAGCTCGTTTGGCCAAAATTGGGCTTCATGACCACTTCAGTTTTTGGACTTTCAGCTTGAATGAGCTGAGCGTACATATTGATGAGAATATCAGGTTCAGAGCCCAGTTTACCAGCAATCGTCACCGTCATGGGTGGTTTAACCACCGCTTGATAGCCGTAGATGCCGACCACACCGAGCAAGAGTACGCCCAAAGTGGTTAACGTCGTTTTGAGCTTCAGTCGTTGCAGCCACAACAGGCCCCAGGAGAAAAGCATGGCCAATAACGCCGCGGCAATCGCACCCAACAGCGTCAACGCGGGGTCGTTACGGTCAATCCCCAGCAAAATCAATGTCCCTAAGCCCCCAGCGCCAATCAAAGCGGCCAGCGTGGCGGTCCCAATAATCAGCACCATCGCTGAACGGACACCAGAGATAATGACCGGCATGGCAATGGGCAACTCAACCCGCAGGAGTTTTTGCATCCGCGACATCCCAAAAGCGTTGGCGGCCTCCTCATAGGAAGGGTCAATTTCATTCAGGCCAACATACGTATTTTGAAAAATCGGTAACAACGCATAGATGACCAGTGCAATAATCGCTGGTGCGTTCCCAATGCCGACAAATGGAATCAGCAACCCCAAAAGGGCCAGCGAAGGAATCGTTTGAAAAATTCCGGTTAGCTGTAATAAAAAGTTGGCAAAGCGATGATGGCTGGTGGCCCAAATAGCTAACGGAATGGCAATAATGAGTGCAATCAAAAGTGACAACAATGACAGTTGAATATGCTGCCCCAATGCCGCCCATAGTTGATCATGTCTGGCGTTGAACGCCGAAATTAAATCTGACATTGGTGGCTCCTTTCCAAAAACGACAATATATAGGTTATATTTTACGCTTTTGATAAAAATTGTGTAAAGCAATCTAATCGCGAACAAGCATTTCCCGACACCATTGGCCTAGGTCCAAAACCTTTACTTTTGACCACAAAAAGCCTAGACTATTGTGAACATTTTCCAGTTGCCCACAGAAAGTAGGTGCACAATGCAAGCAGATTCAAAACAAGCGGAACAAGCCCGCATTACCGACGTGGTTCATAAAGTGAACGCACGCCTTGATGATATTGATACCCAAATTGATGCCGCCCACAAAGAAACTGGCCGCATTGAACAGGCCTATGGCGAAAGTACCCGGGTCAACGTGTTTGAAGTCGATGACCGCATGGAAACCAACGCTGCCGTCCAGCAACAAAAGCAAATGGTGGCGCGGGCCGTCGAAAATGAAACCATTCTGAAGCATGAAGAAAGCCAGCTCAAACTCCTGCGCCATCAACCTTATTTTGGCCGGATTGATATTGACGAAGATGGCGACAAAGATACGCTGTATATCGGCACTGCCACCTTCATGAATGATGGTGACTTTCTCGTTTATGACTGGCGTGCGCCCATTGCGTCCATCTATTATAATGGCACGCTTGGGCCCGTGCACTACGAATCGCCCATGGGCGACCAAGAAGCCACCCTGCTGAAGAAACGCCAATTCCAAATTGAAAACGGTGTTCTGAAATCCATGTTTGATACCAACGAAACCGTCGGGGATGAAATCCTCCAGTCTGTGTTAGGCGATCAAAGCGACACCTACATGCAAAACATTGTCGCGACGATCCAGCAAGAACAAAACGACATTATCCGTGATACCAGTGCCGACCTGCTCGTGGTCCAAGGGGTCGCCGGTTCTGGTAAAACCAGTGCCGTCCTCCAGCGCGTCGCCTATCTCTTGTATCATAGTCGCAGCGATTTGGATGCCGACCAGATGGTGCTGTTCTCCCCGAATCGCTTGTTTGCCAATTACATTTCAGAAGTCCTCCCAAGCCTTGGGGAAAAGAACATGCGCCAAGCCACGCTGTTTGAATTTTTCACCAAGCGTTTTTCAGGCCTGCATGTTGAAACCCTCTTTGAACGATTTGAGAGTGACCAGCATAGTCTGCCTGAAAGCACCAAGGTCATGCGCCGCTTCAAAGAAGACGCCCATTTTCTCGACCTGATTGATGCCTACTTGAAGACACCTGACCAGATTCCATTCTTCGTTGATATTGATTTGAACGGTGAAGTCTTCTTTAGTGCAGAGACCATTGCCAAGATTTACCAGAAGCAACCGGCACTGATGCTGGCCCGCGATAAGTTTCTAGCCACCAAGAACACCCTCATCAAACGTCTCAATCAGCGTATCAGCTTGGAAACGCGGCAAGATTGGGTACAAGACGCGATGACCATTTTGTCTAACGATGAAATTCGCGAAATTGTCGGTGACCGCCATTTTGACACCGGCGATGACGAGCAAACCTTTATCGCCAAGGCCGTGGTTGCCAAGGCTTTTGCCCCAGTTTATGACGCCTTGTATAACGACTATTTCTTAGACAGCTATCAAGAGTACGCCCGCTTTTTGAGCACCGTCAGCGTTCCTGGGATTGATGACGCCGTCTGGGCGACAATGGCTGAAAGTGTCACGCAAGCGATTGAACAGCACAATCTGCGCCTTGAAGACGCTGCCCCCATTCTTTATTTGCGGGATCAACTCAGCGGCAGTGGTCAGAATAGTCTGATTCAATACGTCTTTGTCGATGAGATGCAAGATTACAGCATGGTGCAACTGCGCTATTTGCGGCATGCCTTCCCTAAGGCCAAGTTGACCTTATTGGGTGATGCCAAACAAGACGTCTTCACCGCTGACTACCAGCCGAGTGACTTCATCCATGAAATCAGTGACGTCTTTGCCGCCCAACGGGTGCGCCTGATTGAATTAAACAAAAGTTATCGCTCCACGGCCCCAATCACAAACTTTGGCAAGGCGCTCCTGCCTGATCACGAGCACATCCAAGCCTTTAATCGGGACGGCGATAAACCCGTAGTCATCACCTGGGATAAGCGCAATTATCTTGGCAGTTTAGCCCAACTGGTTCAAACCCAGCTGCAAACGAATCCGACCGTCGCCATTTTGACCAAGGACCAAGCCAGTGCCGACGCCTTGTATGCGAGCCTGCACATTGACGCCCCCACGACGCTACTAACGGCCAATGATCACAGTCTGAAAACTGGCTGTTTGATTTTGCCGGTCTATTTAGCCAAGGGGTTAGAATTTGATGCCGTGATTGGCTTTGATATTTCAGCGGACACCTATGCCCAATCAGGCGACCGTGACATTCTTTACACCCTGTGTTCACGGGCCTTACACCAACTGACCTTAATCGGCTTTGATACCCTCAGCCCATTCTTAACCGCATTACCGACTGCGCTCTATCAAACCACGCCCGACGCGGTCAACAACTTCGTTTAAAACACCCAAAAAGGCGACTGACCCGCATCCAAATGGATGTCGGCCAGCCGCTTTTTTTACGTTAGATAAACAACGCAATAAAGTTATTCAAGAAGTGTAAGCCCATGCTGTAACGGATATCGCCCGTCCGCTCATAGGTATAAGCAAAAACCAGACCCATTCCCGCATAGATTAAGAAGTTCAAGGGCTCAGTCGGCGCATGCACCAGTCCAAAGACCACGGCACTGACGGCCACCCGGATGATGCGCCAAGTGCGGGTGGTGTCTGGAAAACTGTTCATCAGCAACGCTCGGAAAATAAATTCCTCCACCGGCGGGGCCCCAACCACAGCAATTAGGGCCAACGCCACAGGAAATTGCTTGGACAACGCCATGAGGTCTTGCTGGTTGGTCGCCTCTTGCGTAATCCCTGTCGAGGTCATGAGGCCACCAATGAGCTGAATGACACCCAAGGCAACAATCATCAACACAAACAAACGCAAGCGATTAGTTGTCAAATGGGCTGTCGGCTGTGGGCCATCGTGGCGCCGCCAATTGGCCGTGATTGAATACAGCAGATAAATCAGGCCCCCAAACACCACCAAGAAAACAATGGCCGTGGGTACAGTGGTATCTGTATTTTTGGCCGCAACCATGCCGGGTAAAAAGACCAGCGTTTGGGCCACCAATGAGTAAGCACCAAACATCAGCAGGGTCACAACTAAACGTGAAATCGACTTTTTCATAGGGTCACCTCGTGGTCATTATAGCAAACAACGCCACCAGACTGTGCCTGGGGCGCTTTAGCTTAGGGTAAACAAAAACCCGTCAGCATTCACTGACGGGTTCATTAGGCAGCCGTCTATCGGGCTTGAACCGACGACCTCATCCTTACCATGGATGCGCTCTACCGACTGAGCTAAGACGGCATGTTGTCGCTAAACAACTGCCTAATTAATATACAATATTTTCAAATGGCTGACAACCGTTTTTGCGAAAAATTCGCGTTGGCGGCAGTTTTTACCGTTCGCCTTGCCATTCGGCTTTGAATTCATCCAAGAAGGCGAGCATCACTTGCTGACGATGCGCGGCCAGCTGTTTGGCTGCCGGTGTATTCATTTGATCTGCCAGCAGTAACAACTTCTCATAGAAGTGGTTAATCACAGTGCTCTCAGCGTTACGGTAGGTCGCCCCGGTTAATTCAGTCCGCGGTGCAATCTCTGGGTCATACATCAGCCCATCATGGGCGCCTCCATAAAAGAAGGTGCGGCCAATCCCAATCGCCCCAATCGCGTCCAAGCGATCGGCATCTTGGACTAGCTGACCTTCAAGTGAGAGCGACTCGTGATGCTCCAAATTATGCCGATAAGACATGTGGTCGATAATCGTCACAATTTGGTCCTGTTCAGCGCTGGTGACGCCAATCCGGGTCATCGCTGCCATCATCGCTGCTTTAGCCGCTGTCGGGTCGGCAAACAGCTTGTCGTCATACGTATCATGCAACCACGCCGCTGCTTCAACAATGAAGCGATTGGCAGCGGGCGTCAAATCCGCCAGGCGTGAGGCGAGCGCAGCCACCCGCTGGATATGGTCAAAGCCATGGCCAGAATGGTCCGTGGCCAACACTTGGCGGGCGTAATCTTGAATCGCTTGCAGTCGCTGCTTTGCCATTAGTCAGCGTAGTCAGCTGGGGAATCATCCCAGTGTTCAACTTGATCGTGATAGGCGTTGGCATCGCCATGCCAATCAAAATCATCCAACCACAAACTGCGCTTTTCTTGGTTCAAGCCTTGGATGAGTTGCATTTCTTCTTTGGTTAATTTGAAGTCAAAGATATCAATGTTTTCCACCATCCGATTTTCGTGGACGGTCTTTGGAATTGTGATGATGTCACTTTGCAAGTCAAACCGCAAAATCACTTGGGCAACGGACTTGCCATGCTTTTGCGCAATTTCTTGAATGACAGGGTTATTCAAACTTTCACCGCCGCCCAGTGGTGACCAGGCTTCAATGGCAATGTTGTTTTCAGCAGCAACTTCGCGAATCGCAGCGTCTTGGACAATCGGATTAAATTCGATTTGGTCCAACGCAGGGACAACTTCGCCAGCGTCGAGCACTTCTTGTAAGTGGCCTTCATCAAAATTTGAGACCCCAATGGCACGGACACGGCCAGCCTTGTACAAGGTTTCTAAGGCGCGCCAGGTATCCAAGTACTTGCCATCAACAGGCCAGTGAATCAGATACAAGTCCACATATTCCAACCCTAAGCGCTTCAAGGTGCCTTCAAAGTTTTGCAAGGTAGAATCAAACCCTTGGTCGCCGTTAAAGACTTTGGTGGTCACAAACAAGTCTTCGCGCTTTTTGCCAGTCGCTTCAAGACCAGCCGCAATCCCTTTGCCGACCCCAGTTTCATTGCCGTATTGTTTAGCGGTATCAATCAACGTATAGCCATGCTTAATCGCAGTTTCGACGCTGTCAGCTGCGGTTTTGTTATCCGTCTTCCAAACCCCTAAACCAATCCGCGGGATCTTGACCCCATTGTTCAACGTATAAGTACTGTCGAGTGAATAGTTATCAAACATCAATCGTCATCCTTTCCTCTTCAACATCCATTCTAATCGATTCCGCTCAAAATGAGTAGGTCAAGCCATGCCGTCATCAAAAATGGCACTGCGTTATACTGGAAGAAAGTCTCGAAAGGAAGTCATCTCATGTCTGATTATGCCCACCAACCGACGCAAATTGAAGTTCGCGGCGCGCACGTGAACAATCTGAAAAACCTGAATGTCGA
>Ga0153951_1000688_pt1 | contig 12373 bp, 11 predicted proteins | sample TSNJ035MetaG_FD_102278 | JGI IMG/M metagenome (GOLD analysis project Ga0153951, IMG submission 102278) | Attine ant fungus gardens microbial communities from New Jersey, USA - TSNJ035 MetaG | ecosystem: Host-associated > Fungi > Mycelium > Unclassified | place: USA: New Jersey, Wharton State...
AAGGATCACCCCCGTATGCACGGGGAATACCCAAAGGGGCTTCTGAATTGGCTGACCTTGTAAGGATCACCCCCGTATGCACGGGGAATACCGACGAAAGTGGCCTACAACTCTTGGGCGCAGGGGATCACCCCCGTATGCACGGGGAATACACTAAAAAAATCCCGTCAGACCGCCACTTTCAAAAACGAAATGTACCGTTTTTTATGAGTTTGGTTCCTAAAGCCAAAGTTGCTTTCGCATCTGCAAGCGCATTATGTGGATTCTGATTCTCAATATCAAATTCCTTCAAGACGGTGTCCAATCGATAGTTAGGCAGGAAGCGACTGTGTTTTTTGACGGCCGGAATCAAATCACGAATCGCAAAGTCGCTTGACGCAATCCCTGCCTTTTCCATGGCGGCCTGCAAAAAGCCCTCATCGAATTTAGCGTTATAACCAATCAATTGCTTCTGACCAACAAAAGCCAGCAACTCTTCCAACGCAGTCGCCACAGGCACACCTGAATCATTCAACATTTGGGCATCGATGCCCGTTAATTCAGTAATCTTTGGCGGAATGGACTGGTCAATTTTAATCAGTCGATAAAACTCTTCCTGACTAGTCTTCACAGCGCCGATTGAAAGAATCAGGTCCTGCGCTGAATCCAACCCGGTTGTCTCAACATCAATTGCGACAAGATCAGACGTGGTAGCTGATGGTGCCCCCTTCGAGCGACTGCGTTGGGCCATCTTCTTGGCCTTGTGAAACTTGGCCATATCGCTAAAACCTAATTCCCGGACAGCCGGAACAGTTTTTAAATGTTGCATAAATGGCACCCCGTCAAGGTCAACAACTTCTCGATCTTTTCGAGTCGTCCGAAATTGATATCCGAGTTCATTCTTTGCGTTGAACACCATGGTAGCCTCGCCAGAACCAATATTTTGGGCTATTCGTTCCCAAAGTTGCTCTCGAATGCGGGCACTGACGTTGCCGACATAGACACCAGTCTGAATTTCTTGATACCACTTCGTCAGGTCACCGCGCAGTGATTTGGGGACCTTCGTCAACGTAATGACTATCACGTTTCGTCACTCCCCACTTCAGCGTACTGGACCCCAAATTCTTGCAGGCCAAGCTTATCATCCCACAGGCTGAGAAACGCAACGGTATCGTCGTCATCAGTGACTTCAAGCAATGCCTTCAGGTCGGCGACCATGCGCAACAGCAACTTACTCTCAACGAATTTATCTCGCATGGCCAAACGGGTTTTCCGGCCAATGTCTTCATCGGCTTCAAGTGTTGCCACCACTTCAAAAGCGACCGGAATTGAAAACTCGGCTTTATACAAATCGGCGAAATCATAGATGAAGGATAGATCATGACCAGTATGCACGAATCCTAACCCTGGTGATGCCCCTAATGCCGAAACAACACTGTAACTCAACCCATAAAGCGCCTGGTGAGCCGCGGTCAGTGCTTGGTTGATCGGTGTTGAAGCTTCAAAACTGTCGGGCTTATATTCTCGGCGAGTCCAGGCAACATTAGTGCGCTTTGACTCGTCTTGATAGACCCGGCGCACTCTGGCGCCTTCTTTACCACGCAATTCTTGCATCGAAAGTTTTGTGACATCTTCGCCAGGAAATCGCATTTGATACATTTTTCTGGCGACGGCCACACGAGTCTTGGTATTAGAAACCAGTTTTGCTTGTTTCTCAAGTAGGAGCGATGAATGATTCAATGCTCGGCCATGGGCATACTGCCTCACGCCCTGTTCACCGACCCAGAGCACGGCCATGCCTGAATCCCCCATCAATTCCATGGCCCGATGTGAAACATCAACACCGGGCCCCAACATCAAAACACTGACGATAGCGGCTGGAATATTGACAATACCCTTGGCATCTCGCACTTGAATGGCGCTATCCTGCCGATTGAGCTGGGCATGCTCCAGGTACAGAAAAGTCACGCGATCGCTAATCCTGGCCAGTTCTGTTAACTCAGGCTTTTTTGCACCTACCTTTTTTGGCATGGCTAGCGCTCCGGAATCACAGTCATCAGGCCCATGCCAAAGGCTTTTTCGCGACCAATTCCCGTCTGTAAAGCATTGAGAAAGGCTTCCCGATTGCTAACTTGCAAAAGGCCTTCGTATGCCACTTGGCTCAGCCGCACCGCGCGCTGAGAACGGGATTGGCGCCGATAGAGTGGCTGATACTCGCGACTGGTGATGTCAAACGCAAAGTTATCTTGACCATCACCGACTGGGGCGGCAGCATTTTGTACCAATTGAAACCCGTTTTTCTCGGCTTTTTTAATCAGCCATTGCCGCTGCTGGGCCACAGTCACATGGGGAAAAATCTGAGTCTTATCGGCTGAATTAGTCACCGCATACGTCGGATTTGCCACGAGCCGGAAACGTAAAATATCATCGACTTGGATCCGAGCCAAGAAGGCGTCATATGGCTTAATCAAGGTCGTCCCAATCACACCGTAACGTTCCAAACCTTCATGTGTCGGCATATCACTACTTAAAACCAGCAAAAACTGCTTGTTGCCTAATGTGTCCACACGCCACAAGTGGCGATTGCGTTCATGGTTAGCAAGTTCAGTTGGGAAACTCTGCTCGACCCAGTTGTGGTAAGCCCCCAAATGCGTGAGTTCCTTGAGTTTGGCACGATTGTGGGTGTCAATTTCTACTCTTGATAGGTACATCGTCTCACCCCTCATCCTGTATGGCCCGCATAATATCATGCGTTGTCAACTGATCAGATTCATACACCGGATTGTCGAGAGTAATCCAGGTGCTAGTCTCCGCACGAAAACTGTGCTGCCGCTGTCTGGAGTCAAAAGAAACTGCAACGTCCTTGACCACCCGGCTTGGGCGTTCAGGCAACAATGGTGCTTCTGCAACCATTTGAAGTTTGATTGTCGATTGTTTCCGCAACTGGCGCTGATACCAAGTTGATGCAGCCCATGGCCACTGAGTCAGGACCTCAACTGGATTGCCATCAGTAATCGCGATTTGCAGCGGCCCTGCGGGAACATTCGAGCGTCGGCCTAGGAAAAGCGCAAATTTTGGATGCTTCAGCGCCGCCTCGATTTCAGCCAGCCACTGTTTGTTATCACTCCCAAGTGCCACCACATAGACCGCATCCTGAAGGTAGTGGCGATACGTGATTTTGGGGGCTTTCCCAGCGTTCCATTCCACTGTATGAAAATCTTCGAGGATTGTCCCGGGTTGATCAACTCTGACCGCAAAGTCCAACTCGTTCAGGTCAGTTATCCGACTGTCAGTGCGCCGATAGCCTAATGCTGCCGCAATCATCCCAACCACCGCACTTTTTGAAGGATAACGGCTGGTTGTGCGATGTGAGAAATTCGACTCATCCCCATAGGATTGAAGCGGAGCAGCAAGTCTAATTGTTAAGGTCTTCATCCTGCACCACCTTTGCCAAACTGTCTTTGACGCTCGCCAGTAGGTCGTTAAGGTTTGCAGCCGAAGAGACCTCTGTTTGGTTAGTCCAGTCGAAATTATCAGCGCCTAAAACGACCGTTAAAAGTGGGCGATCGACGAACTGCTGAGCAGAGACATATTCAGCATCGAGGCGGTTGATAGATTCTGCCACATAACCATCACGAGACTTGACAGGTGTTTCAAATGCAGAGACTAAGTTAACCGGAGTATCCTGACGCACTGAAACCATGACATAGTTTGGCAATGTCCGGTTGGCAAACGTGTTTTGCTTACCTGTTGGCATGGAGAGCAGGAATTGTTTGATGAATTCGACTGCGCCATCAATCGTCAGATCAGTGTCACCCAAGTTGTGAACCAATTCGCTGATATTAATGTTGGCATAGCGGTACAGCGTTGACGAGTTGAATTCAATTGTCCCAATCATGGCTGACCCGCTTTGATCTTCCCCTTGTTCATCGTCAACGGCCGTAAAGTAGTCAAACTCAGGCACAATTTCGTGGGTGGACAACGCGTGGGCGACTTGAGCTGAAGCATCCACATTGAGTTCAGGATTTTGGGCCACCATCCGACCAAAAAGTGCTAAATCAAGTGAGTGATCCTCGCCGAAAATTGACGTTATTTCTTTCTTTAAACTGGCCTTGATTTTCTTATCTGGAGCCGAGAGCTTTTTTTGTTCAACCGCATAGGGCACAATGTCGTTGCCGGCAACAAATTGTGCCAGTTTTTCAATTTGACCAGGGCTTATAAACATGAGGGCTTTGTTTTTTTTGGTCTTGTCGAGATCGACGCCAATGATTTTGAAAAATGCCTCACCCTTTTCTTCAGCCTCTTCTTGACTAAGATTTAAGGCTGTCATTTGATCAACCAACAACCTGAGTACATCTTTGGTCAATGACCCAGTCTGAACGCCATCCGCGTGAAAGCCAGTGCGCATTGCCCGCTTCCAGCTTTGAGAAGATACCCGTGAGCGAGTTACGCCTCCATATAACGCAGTCTTTGGAGCCCCGGTGTCATCACGATTCAAATTTGATGCAGGCACAGTTTGCAGCACGTTCAGATCAAGATAGATATTTTGGTTTGTCATTGATAAGACTTCCTTTCGATTAAGAAACTTTCGGCACAGCAAAGAATTGTTGGCCCCAACGTAACCTTACTTGATTAGCCGATTCATAGTTCATCTGGAAGCGATAGAGGTCCCCTGCCAGCTGAGCAAAATCGATTGGTAATTGGCTGCCTTTCGCAATTTCCACCAGATGGGTCAGCTCATTGATGACACGGTCCACATTTCCCACCGCTAAAAGAGGTTGAATGCGGCGATCCAGCCTAGTTGTATCAGAGTCTTTCTGGCGCATCCTGGCCAGCACTTGAAACAGTGTGTATCCCTGTGGATTCGCACCTTTGACCGCCCGCGCATACACAAACTCGTCTTGCCCTTGCTGACTGATAGCAAACAAACGTATGCCCGCGTATATCGCTATCTCGGCGTATGTCGGTTCCCCCGTTTGGCTAAGCATCTCTGACCGCATGTGGGTCATCATCACGGGCCAAGCTGCTTGAGCCCGCACGGCCGTAATGGCAAACGCACCACGAATACTGGCAAGGGTCGCCTTATCAGGTTGACCATGCTGATACAAATCATTAATGATTTTCTCAGTAGCCTGTTGAACTTCAAATGTACTTACTGAGTTTCCCATACGTTAATCTCCCTTCAGCTTTAGTTCTAACAGCCGATTCAACTGACCAACAAATTCGTTATAAACCGTAAAGATGTTTTGCAGGCCTTTTGCCTTCATCTTCTTATCCTTCTCAGTAAACACTTTGCCAACAATGGTTCGGGAGGTACTATGATTAAATTGTGTCTTCGCCAGGTTGAGCGTTATCTGTCGTAATTGACCCCGCCATTCCAAAATACGGGCGTCTACATCATCTTCCACTGTCAGACTAGCAAGCCATTGCAAGAACGGTTCGTTCAATTGCTCATAGAATTGTGCCACGGCTTTATCAATTTCTTTTGGTTGTTGCCGATCTTTGATCAATGCAACATTGGTCATGAAAGTCTTGTACACCAGGCCCGTGGCTTGGGTCTTTTCCACAACTTCCTCAATTCGCTCAACCCAGTTATCGAGGTCATGACTATCCAGAAACACTGATGCATCAATTCGCATCTCGTCCGTTGAGTCGGCCGCCGGCATCTGTGATGTAGAGATGCCGTCCTGAATAAATGTAGCCGATGCTAATGTTATTGGCTTGTCCTCCAGTTTGCTGCTCTTATCGCGTAAATAGTGAAGCCAACTGACAATCCCCGGTTCCCGATGCAGCGTATTTTGGCTCTTGCTTTGTGTGATACGCACATAGCTTCCAAAATTCCGCCACATGGCCTCATCCATGTCGCGCAGGCTTCGCGAGGCTGGCTGAAAATATTTTTCTTTCTTCGAATATCTCCATGTGGTCATCGGTTCGATGAACATGTCCCCCTCAGAAAATAAGGGAATGGCCGCACTGAAAATAATTGGTTGGCCTGATTTGGTCCATTCAATATGAATCAAACGCGACCAGGTTGTATAGAGTTCTGCGAGATTATCTGGCCGCCGCAAAAGTTTGCGTGTGTCCAGATAGCTCGCAAGACTTGCTTCCCAAACTGGTTGCTGGGCATGATAAGTCTCAGCCTCAGCGCTGCCGGGCTGTCGCAAAATCAAGTTCAGCATCAGTGTTTCAAACAAATTACCGCCTCTGACAAAGACTGGATTCAAGTTGTACAACCATCCTAGCGAAGCGCTAAACTCTTTGCTAGTCGTAATCTTTGTCTTATCTGTCACTCCAGTGAAGTTTTGGTACGTAACCAACCACCGACTCAGCTCTGCCAAGGTCAAAGTATCCTTTGCAAAACCTGATCGTGGCGAGAATAAAGCTACTGAATTGCCACTCTCCGAAATCTGGCGATTAATCTGTTTGATGCCTACCGTTCCCTTAGGGTCGTCCACTGAGACTTTCTTACCCTTAGGCACGGCAGCATCATACTCAGCCGCCGTTGCCTGATAAAATGGCTGGCCTCCAAACAAGTCGAAGCGTGACTGATAAGTGGTCAAATACTTTTGAACGATGTCAGAGAATCGCTGAGCCTTGTATAAGTCATCCCAGGTCTTGAGTAGTTCAACGGCTGAATCTTCAGCATAAATACCTTGATCAACATCGGGCATGGCAATCATCGTATCTGTTTGGATCGTCAACCATTCATATGGTTCCCCGTTGGCATTAAAACGTGAATATACCGTGGTCAGAATCGCCAAGAGCAATCTGAGAATGGCCAAGTCTTGCGCCTGCATTTCACCCGCTAATTGTCGATACTGTTGCGCATTTTGGAACAGCGTCGACAATGATACAGTGACTTCTTGATTTGATTGGCTGTCAATCACATTGATCCATGGGTCAGTCACTAAATTAAAGCTCCTTGGTCTCGTCAATTGTATCCTCCTTTGCATATTGCAGCCCGGTTTCCCCCGAATATCGCAATCGCCACTTTCCGAGACTGGCCTGTTGCTTTGCATCAAGTGTTAGCACAAGCGCTCCTTTTAACCACACGTTATTCTCCCACTGAGAATAATGATTTCGAGTGGCTCTTTCCAATTCATCGATCGCGCGATCAATATCTGGCGTGACTGCACTTGGTATGCGAATCGTTTGCTGGGCAATTTCTTGAGCGCTAACTTGCGAAATGCTCCGACCATCCAGCAAAAACTTTTCCCCATTTGACTGCTTTAATAAGACAACTTCAATAGTCTCTTGAATGTCACGAACCGACGCAGCAGCTTTTTGGTCACTCGTGCCAACATCCAATCCTGCTTGCTGAAGCCAGCCATGAATCGTACTCCCCGGCCTAAGTTTAGGCTGTTCAACTTGAAACACCCCTGCCCGACTTTGCGAATTGTGTACGTTGGCGTCAAACTCTGCCCGCGGTTTTTCGATGTCAGGGACATCCTCATCTGTTTCTTCTGAGTACACTGCTTGCACAAGCGGCGAGATATCGGCCGGCAACCTTATCATTGGTGGCAAAAAATGGTCCGTTTTGGCGAGCAGGTATTTACTATAAATAATTTCATTAGCATCTCCGTAGCCCTCATCGGTCACGCCCAAAATAAAAGTCTTCGGCGCTTGTAATTGCTGAGGCCGGTCAATCTTGTGGCGATGCAAACGGCCGATTCGCTGCAAGATTAAGTCCATGGGTGCGATATCGGTGTATAGCACGTCAAAATCAATGTCTAATGATTGTTCCAGCACCTGAGTGCCAATAATAATCATCCGCTCCGGCCGCTGTCCGTGTTTACCAATCAACTTTAATAGCTCTGTTTCTCGGAGACTGCGATCAAGCGCCAAAAAAGCTGAATGCAGCACGAGTCGATCAACATCATCAGGAATCAGCGCCGCCAGTTCCTGGGCGCGTTTCACTGTATTAACAATGACACCTGCCACGCCGCCGCCCGCAATCTGGTCCAAAATGTGTGCCACCAGTACTTCGCCATTGGCATCCAAGTACGCCAACTCAACGCTGGTACCAGCCTCTAAGTGTCCAAAATTGGTTTCTTGAACTAGTTCGGAACCGTCCAGTACGCTCAACAACGGATAAGCTTGCGTCGTTTCCCAGTCTGGAACCTGCGATTCAATCTTGGCCCTGGCGCCATATTTTCCTAACAGGTAAGCTTCAAGCATCTGTTTCCGCTTAGCAGTGGGCAGTGTCGCTGATAAAATCACGACCGGCACATGATAGGCACCCAACCACTGAAGCGCCTTGTACAAATACTTGTTCATATAGCTATCAAATCCGTGGGCCTCATCAATGACAACCACCTTGCCACTGAAGCCCAAATGCCGTAAGAAAAGGTGCTTTTGCTTCAGCCCCATCAGCAACAGATTATCAATCGTGCCGACTGTAAACTCGGTCAGGATCGACTTTTTACCCGAAAACCAGGCATTCACTGTGACGGCGCCGTCTTGCTCATCATCAACGTTTTGTGCACGGGGTAATTGCGAATAATCTTGATTAAATTGGGCCTTCCCGTGCATCAGCCGGATATTATATTGTTCATGATTCTCCGCGGCGATTTTCGCTAACCACGCTTCGGCTCGGCTGAACATCGCATTCGTCGTGGCTTGGGTAGGGAGTCCAATGAAAACGCCGTTGCGCCCCGTTTGATAAGCCAACTGTTCGACAGCTAGCAAGGCAATCTCTGTTTTTCCAATCCCCATCGGTGCTTCAACAATGACCACACCTGGATCATTGGCTTGGGCAATGGTCTGAGTCATTTTTGCTTGCACCGGCCGGGCCTCAAATCCCCAGCGAGGTTTGTAAGGATCAGTGCGCAAATCAACCTTACCTGGCGTCCAATTATCTTCCATGGTCCACGTCAGCATCGCTGCCTGGAACCGAGCTTCCGCGTCAATATCTTCAATTGTCTCATCCAGCCCAACTAATGGGAAGAGCGGTTTTTGGCGGTCATCATTCAGATACTCGCTGGAAGCAAGCCAATCAGCTGTGATGAGCAGCCCTTCAAGCAACACCGCTTGTGGCTGAGTCAGGTCAGGAATTTCATCCACAGATGAATATCCAGCAACCCGAAGAGCCCAGTCAAAAAGGTCTTGTTGAACCTTCTGCCATAATGCTTTACTGTCTGAATCCCGCGGATTACCAAAGTAATTGTTTGGGTGTCTACGTATATCTTTTACCGCCTGGTCGTTATAATCTTCTGGTTTCCCGTGATGTCCACCAATAATGGCTCTTACTGCTTCTGGGACCCCAAAGTGGGCAAGAATCGCTTCGCCAGCCAAGGCATGTGGTGACTCGTGCCGCGAAGCCAACTGCAGGTCAGTGAGGCCTTCAAAGCCATGGCGAATCAGTTCCTCCATGATTTCATCATCCAAACCCTTATCGTGCCGATATGAAGGTTGGGTCTGAAATCCCACGGATCCCTTACCGATATCATGGGAGGCGCCTAAAAATCTGACTAATTGATGAATGGCCTCGTCTGAAAGATCACCAGCAATTGCCGCACGCTGTCCGTCTGACAGCCAGATATTATACAGATACTCAATGACATTCTTGGCATCAGTCAAATGCGTTATCAACGGTAGCCACTGATAGACGCCACCTTGAACATTCTTCTTGCCCCATAACGCGCTGATTTGTTTGTCACTCACTTTGTTCCACCCACCATCGTCATTCTAATTTTGCACAATCTTTCAAAAATAAATCCAAATATTAAAAATAACTACTAATCCCCATCTTTGTCCTCCATGACTTTATCATTGTAATGCAAACGCTATTACGACCACAACAGAATTTTCTATTGACTCGAAAAAATTATTAAGTGGGCGGCAGTCGGTAATCTGGTCAGGGCAGACAGACGCCCCCCACTGAAGAAGGATACTTGACAACTCAAGGCAAAAGCAGTTTAATGGTTTAAAAATATAAACCATTAACCCAAAGGAGATTGTCATTTGCAAACTGTTCTCGGAAGCAACGGCCAGATCGGCCAAGAGCTTGCCAACGCTTTATATCAAAATTACACTCAGGAAATTCGATTAGTGAGCCGAAAGCCACGCAAAATTCATGAAACCGACGAAGTCATCCCCGCCGATTTACTTGACTATGAGCAGACCAATCACGCTATTGTCGGCAGTGAGATTGTCTATTTCACAGTCGGCCTGCCGATGAACGCCGAGATGTGGGAAGCACAATTCCCGACCATCATGGCCAACGTCATCAAGGCCTGCGAAGCAAACGGCAGCAAGCTCGTTTTCTTCGATAACACCTACATGTATCCCAAAGATGCCACGCCGCAGACAGAATCCACGCCTTTCAAGCCGGTCGGTCGCAAGGCGACTGTGCGGGCGAAAATGGCCCAGAGTCTGCTCGATGAAATTACGGCCGGCAAAATCAATGCCGTCATTTGCCGCGCCCCCGAGTTCTACGGGCCGGGTAAAACGCAAAGCATCACTAACACCATGCTGATTAAGAATCTCAAAGCGGGCAAACGCGGCTTTGTCCCAGTCAGCAGAAACAAACTACGTAGCCTCATCTGGACCCCCGATGCAAGCCGTGCCATGGCGTTGATTGGCAATACACCCGACGCCTTCAACCAGACCTGGCACTTGCCAACAGCCGCGCCGATCACCTATCGCGATTTCATTGGCTTAATTGATGCAGCTACGCAGACCACCCACCAAGTCAGTGCGATTCCCATGTTGCTTTTTCGCCTCGCCCGGCCATTCAACCAGCGCGTGCAAGAACTTTTCGAACTCTTGCCGCGATACGGCGAGGACAACATCTTCGTCAGCGACAAATTCAAAAACCGCTTCCCGGAATTTAAGGTCACCTCATTTGAAGCCGGCATCAACGAAATCTTCGCGACAAAATAAGACGTGGTTCTACTCCTCAGGAGTAGAACCACGTCTTTTTATTTGGCTTCATTAAGATTCTTCAATAACAGCTTTGCCACGGACCGCGCTGAGAACGGATTTTGGCCGGTAATCAAATGGCCGTCTTGAACGGCATAATCTTTATAGGCCCGCACTTGTTTGAAGTTCGCGCCGCGCTTTTCAGCTTCGACTTTGTTGTAAAACGGCACCACCGTTTGTTTGCCGGCAAGAATTTCTTCGGCTTTCGTGAAGCCGGTCAGCGTTTTGCCAGCAATGTAATAAGAGCCATCTTGATTCTTCAGATTCAATAACCCAGCAACGCCATGGCAGACAGAGGTGATAAAGCCATTATTAGCCTCGATGCGCATCGCAATTTTCTGCAGATCAGGATCATCCGGGAAATCCCACATCACGCCATGGCCTCCGGCGTAATAGATGGCGGAATAATCATCGGGGTTCACTTCGGCAGGACTGAGCGTCTTCACGAGTGCCCGCTGCTGAAAATCTGGGGTCTCATATAACTTCATAATCGACGAGTCCACATACTTCATGCTGCGGGGATCCAGCGGCACGAACCCGCCTTTTGGACTGACGTAATCGACACCAATGCCTTCTTTTTGCATTTCATCGACAAACTCAGCCGTCTCACCGAGCCACAATCCAGTGGGATCGTCAGTATTGCCGTAGTGCGTCACATTTGTTTCGACAACGAGAACCTTTTTCATGAACGATTACTTCCTTCTATTATTTGAACCACATCGGCCAATAACGTTTGTAGTTTCGTGATTTCGCGCAGGTCATGGGACAAGCGGTAGTAATTGCGCGTGCCTTCTGTTCGGTATTCCACCAGATGGGCGTCACGTAAAATTTTGAGATGATGCGACACTGCCGGTCGTGACAAGCCAAGCAGGTCCGTTAAATCAGTCACCTGCATCTCTTCGTGTCCAATATCATTGATGAGCGCGACGATAATTGCTTGCCGCTTCGTATCCCCTAGCGCCGTTAAGAAGTCGCTGACGCCGTTGAACTCCTGTTCCAGATGCTGAAAATCAGCCATGAATTTCTCCTTTGGTTTAATTATTTAAACCATTAAAACACCTTTTAGGAATAGTGTCAACTAGTTGGCCTAGTTTCGTTATTGCGCGCTCCAATAAAAAAGCCCCGTTTGCACGGGGAATACTCAACACATCCTAACTCGCATAGGAGCAGATTAGGAGCACCCCCGTTTGCACGGGGAATACGTGCCGGCGTTGTAATGCGATGGGTGGTTTACGGGATCACCCCCGTATGCACGGGGAATACTTTTGAGCAGCTGCTCGTTGGGGCGCCTTCACAGGATCACCTCCGTTTGCACGGGGAATACAACGAAGAGCACGGATCAATCGCAGGTTTCGCTGGAGCACCCCCGTATGCACGGGGAATACTTTGACAGCATCCGCCAAGGCCTCGACTTTGGGGGATCACCCCCGTTTGCACGGGGAATACCTTGTTCTCGCGAGAACCAAGAACC
>Ga0153951_1000690_pt1 | contig 12371 bp, 17 predicted proteins | sample TSNJ035MetaG_FD_102278 | JGI IMG/M metagenome (GOLD analysis project Ga0153951, IMG submission 102278) | Attine ant fungus gardens microbial communities from New Jersey, USA - TSNJ035 MetaG | ecosystem: Host-associated > Fungi > Mycelium > Unclassified | place: USA: New Jersey, Wharton State...
CTGCGATTAATCTTTATGTCCTAATAGCACACTCTATACTGACTGACTGAGATTTTGGAAAAACGACATGTATTGAAATAGCTAATGTACCATTGCAAAGTGTACCAAATGCAAATTATGTGGAAAGTACGACATCAAGAAGGAAAATGCATAACGGATTGATCAAGGAATGAGAGCGAGATTGTAAATATGCGCTTTTTAGTTAAGAATTTGAAGTTTCATCCATTCTTTGTCATTGGCATTGAAATCTATACCTTTTTTTCTCCACCATTTCCTCGCATTGTCTCCACCTCCGATAGCATCTTCCAGCGCCTCTTCGATATCACACATACGATATTGGATAGGTAATTCCGACTTGTCCCACCACTCTAACACCTCAGGCCTATTGTGTCTCGTTGCACCCACCAGAGCTTCCTGGTCAAATATCAACTGCAAGCCAGAATCCAGCCACCATTGAAGCACCTCTACTTTTCCATGACAACTGGCATGATGCAAGACATGGCGATCGTACTTGAACTCGAGTTGAGAGGTAGCCCACCATTCTAAAACCTCAACATGACCTGCCGTACTGGCCATGTCCATGACCCGGCCAATTTTTAGAGGCAAACCACGGTCAGTATGCAGTTTCTTCCACCAGTCCAGTACTGCTATCTGATTCTTGGAGCTCGCGTATTCTAGAGCCGCTTCTGAGTAGTCAAAAGGATAGCCACAACCGAGCCACCAATCAAGCGACACGATCTGCCCGTTTCTTGAAGCTCCATCTACGGCTTCAATGATAGTCCCATGGGTGGGTGAAGGTATAAGACCAGGATGATGCTCGAACACATGTTTCCACCACGTGAGAATAGCGACACGGCCATGCCTAGAAGCCTTGATAGGGATAAGATCGTCTTTGAAGGATGACTGGAACATAGCATGATGTTGGGATAGGAAATACTCCAAAACGTTGACATAACCAAATCTAATGGCGGCGGTCGCGCCCAACTTTGTCAAGGAATTTTTCTCGCTGGGTTTAGCGGCACGGATAGTTGGGGTATGGCCGGTGAGAGTGGCATAGTCAGTTGAAGTAGCACGGGACCAGTCCAGAGGTCGGGTCAGGGAAGTAGGTATCCCTATGGCATTTGAAAGCTCCCAATCCCCGATGTACTCCAATATGACTATCATTATCTCGACAGGAAGATCTGGGGCCGGTGGCCGGGTGCTGTCGGTCCTATGCGGAGACAGGAGAAGAGAGGTCGGCGAGACATCAGTAGTCGCATTGGGGAAGTGATAAGTATGATAGTCGTGGTTGGCGAGACGAACAGCGAGCTCAGAGTGGGTCCCCGAAATTGGGAGGTTGCGAACTTTGAGAAAGAAAATGAGTTCATTATGCGAAAGTTTCTGATAGGCAGATCTAGCAAAAGACAACGGAGATGAAACCGTCTAAGAGCTCAAGGTAAGTAAACGATGAGGCTGAGACGATTGATACCCACCAACATGAAGTAGTGGAAGTAGAGAAACAGAATGCGTTGATGCTAACAGAAGCATCCAACTTTATTTGGCCATAAAGCATTCGGTTGATGTGTTTATTAGGCGAGGACGCGGCGAGCTATGTATATGCTATGTATATAGATAGACCCCAAGCACAGCTCAGTGACTACGTACAAACCCCAGCTCAAGGGGTAACGAATTAAGGATAGTATAACTACCGGCAAGAATATTGACTATCTACCATAAGTCCGGGAGACTCCCTCCGGAGATTAGCTATCCAAGTACCGCCTGTGGACTTGTGCACTTCTGAGTTCGGGTACTGAGGCCACGAGGGTACCGGAAAGAGTATCTCGAACTGGTAATTGGACCGGTGAGAACAGTGTATCGGATGGCGGATGAGAGCTAGTCACGGCAGACAACCCTTCTGCCGGCACCGGATTTCGGAGGAGTCCCATGCTCCGGGTTATATGTTATTTGTTATTCAGCCCATGTTTTGCTGCTGACACAATAGTTTGCTCCCATACCCCAGACATCTGTAGCGCCCAAATGCTTTACTGACCGTCCTGATGCCCTCGTTCTCGCCTCCGAGTGGGTGGCGCTCCTATCACTGCTGTCACTCTACATCAGGGAAGCTCAACTCATGGTATAGAAGTTTTGAGGGGCTTTTTGTTCTGGGTTGCCGAATTACCATGTGTCGATCCTGCTTTCCAAGCAGTAGTGTGTTTGCTTCTCTATAACACTGCGTTCGTCCCGTTGACCTATGTGTCGTGAATAGACCAAAGCTTCTGACTCCTTACTGTGGCTGCTCTCAAATACGCTCTGATCGTTGCGCAGAATCCTGCTTACGAACTTCGTATCTTTACGACCCTCTGACCTTGACCTCGACATCTCGACATCAAGCATCCGACTCACCATCTTACGAAAATAGGCTTCCCATATTGGCTAGGTAAAATGGAATCTACTGGCAGTGGATCATTTTTGCGACTGTCCAATGTCGCATTTCTTGTCCTCACCTCACTCGTATATCGGTCAAAGCTTCCATCAGTCAATGTATGGACAGATTCACAAGTGAGCAAGTATGAGCTGCCTTCCGACCGTTCGTTCGATTTGTCCTCGGATTTCGGCTACGGCTTGATTCTTTGCCTATGTCCCTAGGTCCCAGATGAGCTTCAATTCCTGGTTGAGCTCTCTTTGCTATCATTCTCAACTTCTACGCTCCCATCTCCACGTTTGCCTCAAAAGCTTCTCGTTTTCTATGAACTCCGAATATCCGAATTTTTCTCGTCACGAACATCGGGAGCAAACCATTGTCCTTCAATGTTGATCCAAAAATCAGGATCTTGTCCCTATGAATGTCAATGCGAGGTCCTATTTCGACTCTTGACCCACAACATTCTACTATCAAGCAGTCATTGACTGGAAAATACAAGAAATTGCATTGGGTAAAAAGGGTCAGTGAAATGTACAATCACTGAGGTACAATAGGCTCGTATCAATAAGAGTCTCTCCGCCCAAGCCTTGAGACGCACTCACGCGACATGGTCTTCGCCCATGTGGTCTCAGCTGCTTTTTATTTCGACTGTTCCGGAACGATGTCTCTACCCTTTCCGACCAATAAAAAGTCACGCAAGTTCTCCAAAGCCCTTATTTCCATTTTCTTTTGCGTGTCTTGGTTCTCAGTACCCATGTGGGGTAACAATGTAACTTGTGGAAATTCGAGGAGCCTTGGGTTCACTTCAGGCTCGTTAGGGAAGACATCCAAACCTGCTGCACCCAACTTGGAGTATAGATCTCGTCAGACACCAGCATTATCAATCAATGTGTGAATGGTGAGCTCACATGACCATCTTCAAGAGCCCGAATCAAGGCCTCCTCGTCCATGACCTTTCCTCGTGCAGTGTTAATGATAATCGCCCCTGGTTTCAACGCTCGTATCCACTTTTCACCAACCAGTCCCTCCGTATCTTTTCGTAATGGCACATGGATACTCAAAACGTCAGCCTGAGCCAGCATTTCCTCCACATTGGGGAAGTACTCGCAATACGACGGAGCGTTTTCGACCTTGTTTCTGTTGTGATAGACAATACGCATCGGGAATGACTGAACGAGCTCTGCAAGGCGAAGGCCAATACCACCTAAGCCAAGAATAGCGAGGGTCTTGCCTGTGATGTCATGCGCGATGCAATTAAGGCCTGTAGGCTTCCATTTGATCATGCGCAGAGACCTCTCCGCAATAGAATATTGTCGCATGGTTGAAAGCAGAAGGTAGAGAGCTGTAGTGGCCGTTGCATCATCCACTGCGCCTGGAGTATTGGAAACATAGATTCCTTGATAGAGATGATCCTATAGTGTTGATTGCCCCGATCAGATGATAAAGGAACAAAAAGACGTACCACGATCTTTGCATGCAAGGACATCAATCTGGTCATAACCAGCCCCGTTGTGTGCAATCCACTGAAGGCTTTGAGGTAGTCCACCAATGATCTCCTTGTCATAAACGCCGATGATCTGCGCCGATTCATTCACGCGATAGATGCCTACAATACCATCATATTTTCCGCCTGGTTTACATTCAGCTAAGAAAGAAGGACGGTCAGGAGATTTCATCCACTGATTTCAGAGCACATGAGTAATGAGCGTCAGCAAAATAAATGACGACTAAGATTGATAATACTCACAATGATATCGGCCAGAGGACCAAGAAGCTCTTCAGCCTCTTTTTGAGCCCATACAATGGTGTCTGTGAGAAGTCAGATAGATGAATGTAGACCTGTGGATGATGTGCTTGGATTCGTACTGCAAATAAGAATTTTAGGTCGGGCTGTCATTATTACTGCGGCAGCTGAAGAATGTTATCTTTTAATAAACTTTGTGGTCGGCTAGATATATGACTTGTTTGGTGCGTCTTCGTGTATTGGCCTGTGGCTCTTCGTTGTAGGGGATCTGAAGTATTCGAGTACGTCGTACAAGCGTTGGAACCTGATCGAGTTTCTTGCAGTGTTTAAGGATAATCTATCTCCGGCTAGCCGGTCCGGGTCAATTTATCTGAGTCTGCTCATGACCCCGAAACAATAGCAGGAGGATTAAGGGTATCATAATGGGACCTGGCCCGGTTCCATGGCAACATACAGGCACCTGAAGTCGTATTTTTATTCCAAAGCCTTGTTTACCTCATGGTTCAGAAACATTCACACATATTTCTCCGGAATTTGCATAGACAAAAAAAACCATAAAGTCGTATTGAACGTCTGAAGAAAAATAAATCAGTTCAGACCAAACGCCCAAACTTATATGTATGCTTCAACGATCCTCTTTTTTCGAGCCTTTGATCTTACAAAAAGCCCTGACATAGATAGGTATCAACCACGACGGAGGGCCTCGTCATTTCATGTCGAATTTCTTCTCATAACCATCTGCATTTTCATCTCTTGTCTTCCAGATCTATTTCGAAGGGTCATCTCGCTCTTTTCTCGCCATTTCTCGGTTCTTTTTATATACCAAACTCAATCTGAGTCAATATAGGAAAACACTTTTAAAGTTTTATGCTTCTGCACAAAGGTTTATCGGTGATATCTAAAGCGATATTTTAGCGTGCAACAACTTCATCGCTTCATCAGCTTCCCAGTCAAAACATAAAAACTGCTTTTAGACACACCTGAGTAATCAACCTTGAAAACCCCTTCATTTTTCCACATTCATCAATCGCATTCCTTGCTCTTGCAGTCCTCAGGATACCGAGCTCATGAAAATTCCTCAGATACCTAACAAGCATACATCGAATCAACACTCAACGAAGATGACCTAACAACCGCCTCACCGTAGGCAAGTCTCCTCCTTAAATTCAGAGTATATCTTCCGGTTAAATCTCCTCTGAGCGTCCGATAAATCAACCAAGCTGAGAACGAACAAGAGGGGCTCACCTCATTTTTTCGCGCATTTTCTTCATACAGATGATTTTGGTGTATCATAAAGTGATCCGAAAGAACATAAAACGACATCCCAGATAGGTACATTTCATAAAGGCACGCTGCCTTATTTCCACCGTACCCGACGAACCTCTCGTCGCACCTAGTTTTTTCCATTGTGATCGGTGATCCACACTCAAAAGAGGAAAACCATACCATGGGGGACCGTCCTTCCGAAATATCGTATACGGCTCATAATATGACTGGAACTGCGTGACTTTATAGACATCCCCTGGTTTTGCGGTATAGTATTTGTCGTAATTTGTACTGTTATGTCCAGGTGGCCAGGTCTCATGAAATATCCCTATTTTGCGCTCCTTTACCCGTTGTATGAGATCCTGTCCGCATCATTCGTGTTCAGCGCGTGCGAATAGAATCCTGTGTATGTATACCTTCTTGGTTTGTGGGAACACCCTGAAATCCCTCCCCTCTTCATACTTGACATACTCGAACGCCGGAATGACAAATGCCGCCATCCCGCTCGCAAACATATTCCCCACTTCACTCGCACCCGTACTCATAATGGTCCTCCTCAGAGCCTCTCTAAACCTCGAAGTGCAGAGGTAGAAGTCTACATCGAGCATCATCACGTACTCTGTCCTCGCAAACAACCTCGCGATGTTTCTCCATGTGTTGAACTGTCTTTCAAATGTGTCCAGTACAAGATGTACGTCAACGTATGTCGCCATGCTCGCCGTCGTTGTATATAGGTGGTGTAGGGATTCGAGGAGTTGCGGTACATTTTCCGTAACGTTGTTTATGTGGAACGTCACGGATATAGGACCTGGTATATGCGACGAGGAAAAAGTCAAATTCAGATTTCAGGAAGAAGGGAATAGCATACCTTGATATCGTTCTACTAGGCGTGCTAGAGTGTGGAACCTATTACTTGTTATAAGACTCGTTATTGTTACGTCCTCCTTGTGGAATGCACCAGAAGCACGATAATAATACGGAATGATTTGACTCGGTTTCATAAGATGTGGAAACGCCTTGGACAAAATTATGCTCTCCTCGATAGAGTGGCTTCCCAGAATTTTCGATTCCAATGTTATTTGTTTGCCATGTGTGGAATCGAGCCACGGAAGATCCGGTGTAGATTTTTTGAATGAGAACGATAATAGCGCATTCGTCGTGAACAAAACAGAAATCCCGACATAGATAGCAAGACAGATAGTCACTACCCGTTGGACATGACAGCAGACGACAGGCATGAGTTAGAGTCGATTCACAGAGAAACGCGTCAGAGAAGTTGAAAACAATGTTAAAAATAGCTACGTACATGAGTGTATTGCTCCCTGTTTTGACATTACAATCATCTACAAGATAACATTAAGATTTTGTGACAGCAGCCAGTGAGATGGCACCCATCAACGCTGCATCATCTACAAAAAGTACGTGCTTGAATATAAAACCCCTCTTGGCCAGATCCTCCAGGATCATCGCTCTATACCTCTCTACACCTGCCAATGACCCGCCAAATGACAGCACCGCATCCCTTGGGTCGACTAGACGTGGTTTCTCCGCTGTCGGTACCCCAATCACCGTCGCGGCAGTATCTACCAAGGCCTTAGCACAGGTTCTCAGCACATTGACTGCCAACGGATCATTGTCCTCGAACGCAGCCTCGAACACAAGCGGACAAAGCGTCGAGAGCCGTTTTTCTCTGGAAATTTGCTCCTGTCCTGTGCTCGAGCTGGCGACATCACCTGAAGGTGGATCGGGAAGGTATACACATCGCAGTATTTCCAAGACATCCGTAATTCCAAACCTCTTGAGAACCTTGTCCCGCAAAGTGCTGGGACCCATCTCTCCCTGCTTCACAGAGGCCTGATCATGTACTAGCAAGATCTGACGCAAGGCCTCCCGACCAACATCAAAACCACCTCCTTCATCACCGAGAATCCACCCCCACCCACCAGCACGACCCAGCTCAATGATATGACCTTTTTCCTCTTTGAATGACACTGCAATGCAGCCAGTACCAGAGATGATCGACACAGCATGAGAGACATCATCATAGAGTTTGATAGGAGCGGCAAGGAGATGAGTGTCGTTGGTGACCAACAGACTAGGGCCGATTGGTATAGCTATGAGTGCAGACAGAGGTTCAAGGACACTGTTGATCACGGCTTGTGAATCGGCACCAGAAGCACCGAACCATGCCATAGTGAATGGCGAAGACCCAGTAGGTGGCAAGTTTGAAGGTAGAGATGCAGCCTCGAGCGCCTGTACCACAGCCGTTCTGACTGCTTGTGTATACGCATCAGCCGTGAGGTAAGTTAAATTAGACGGCCCAGCATATCCACGACCAACGACTGTGCGATCTAAGTTGACAATCACGGCGACCGTCTTGCTACCACCGCAGTCGACACAGAGAAAGCAGGCCATGGATATGGGTATGACAGACAAATGGTGAGGCACATATTATCAAGGCTGAGGGGCAGACAATTCCCCATTCGGGCTGGGGAACAGTAGTGCCGGCCCTAATTTTCCCACAAAGAGAGGTATATATATAGGCATGCACATTTTCAGGATCCTTGTGCGGCAGCACGGCCATGTATTTCCCCATGTTGCTCATGACAGCGTGGTCTCTGGGCCAGTCACGCGGTTGTTTGAGTGTCAGGCCGTGTTCTGAGCAAATTCGGACATCTCAGTACCCTCTTCTTTAGTGCTCTAATGTTTTTTGCATAGAGAATGGGTCGGTAGTTCGTACATGCATCATAGCAAGTAGATCACAAAAAACAACCATGTCTCTAATCACTCACTCTCGGCAATGAGAGCAACGATCATCCTGTATGAAATCAGCTTGATATGGGCACTGCACTTGCAGGAACACCGACCTATAGAGATAGTAGAAGAAGCAAACAAGGTAGAAACCCAATTTGAAAAAGGTCTCTTTCTTGTGACCGCCCAGAGTCCTGAAGATTTCAGTAGCGTCATACATATGGGTCTTCTTTCGGATCCTATAAAGCAAATCTGAAAGGGGCCCCATAAACGTCGCAGCAACAGCTCACTTGTCAGCGTTCCAGAGCACCAGAGGAAGGTTGAGGATGAACGCGGTCCATTGAGCTGAGATGAGGAAAAGTGTAGCGAGGAATGCGTGGGCAAGGTTTTCCGGAAGGACAAACTCAAAGGACGTGTGTCAATCCACCACGTCAAACACATACACTAGTTCAACATACCTGGTTCAGCTTGTTGCAAAGGTCTATGGGGTTGATATAATCGCACTCTAAATCTGAGAACATAATGATCTTGGAAGCGTGCGTCAGCCCCGTTCAGTACCCAAGGAACAGGATGGTTACTACTCACGAAGAACACCATGCAGAACAACAGCCCAGCAGCCATGAGCACCGCGAACAAAAACAGCCAGCCTACATGGTACCAGAGTCACAAGGGCATGGACGAAGAGTAGCACAGGGACAATAATCATCAAAAAATGGGTAGAAAGAGTGCTATCAGCCGACCAAACTGCTAGAAGCCCCGCATTGAATACGCACCTTCACCACCCATTTTGATATACCAAATCAAGCAAAAAAACAAAAAATTAAAAACAGAAAAAGGACCAGTGGAAGTGAAATATTAAACAGAGATAGCAAGGAAGACTTAGAGATGTGAGCTAGAGTCTAGACTGATGAGATGCAGTAGAGTGTGGAGAGGAGGACGACAGACTTGGAAAGCTGAAGCTAAAGAAGGGCCTTGCAACACGCCAGCCACCGCCTCGGATGACAGCACGGCCCGCGTGACTGATCCCAAATTCACACATATAACACAGCCGCCTGCATTTTAAGCAAGAAAAATATATCCATACTCATATATCACATCACATCGTACCACTCGTCCCTCCTATTGGACTGGGCGCAATTCGTAGACCAAAAAAGCGTACGAATGGTATACGACCGAGAATATCATCGACGACGTTGGAAAGACTTAGTGATGCAATCTATGATTATCCTTCCGGTTGCTGTATCTACTATTCCTCTGCAACAAAGGCAGCGATCATCCTGGATGCTTATAAAGAGGGGTTGAAGAATGATTTGGAAGGAAATACCCACCGGTATAGGTAGTAGAAGAACGAAAGGAGATAGAAACCAAGCTTAAAGAAAGCTTCCTTCTTGTGTCCGTCCAATGTGCGGAAAATTTCTGTCGCATCGAGCATGTGATTCTTATTGACAATTCTGCATATAACAGACGTCAATACAGCCTCTCCTCCAGTTGTAGGACAAAGCCTCACTTGTTGACATTCCATACCACGAGGGGAAGGTTAATCAAGAGTGCCGTCCACTCCACACTCAGGAGAAACACCACCGTGAGGGAAGCATGTACAGCATGTTCCGGCAGGACGAACTGTTCATTCAAAAAATGTGAGTTATTGTGATGTATATCAGCTGGGTATCGAAAACACCTGGTTTATCTTGTTACACAGGTCGATGGGATTGATATAATCGCTCTCCAGGTCCGAATACATTATAAGCTGAGCAATAAAGATTAGCAGGCCATTCGAGTATTGAATTCAGAGGACGCATTTAGTGTCGGGGAGTAAGAAGCTCACGAAAAAGACCATGGTAAATAAGAGCGCGCCAGTCAATAGCAGCGCGAAGAGGAAAAGCCAGCCTAGACGGTACAAATACAGTACATTTTGTTCAAATCAACAGCACGTCAGATCTGCTTCACAGGGAAAAAGATATCAACACACCACTGGACATGATCGTCAGTAGTTCAAACCGCAAACGGGTTGGGCTGGAGCGTATACTCAAGATAAGCTCAAGCCGCGTGTTATATTTCTTGTCACAGTCACGCTCTTCCCGGATGAGAAAAACAGATTTTAAGAATGAGAGAGACAACATAAGATAATAGCCTCAAGAAAGTGTAGGGCACAAACAAGAACAGGGCGCTATGGGACAATAGTAGCAAAAAGAAATTATTCGTGGCTAGTCAACATCCATTCTACCACCCCATCCCTGTCGCCCACCACGTCGCCCACGGACAGCACGGCCCCTTCCGCGTCGTCCGCCCCGACCCAGATTCATTTGAGTATATTCGGCAGGGTTTGATCCTGGAGGACAAATCAACACTTGTGCACGACGATCTTCCTTGATGATAGAATCTGATCGCATCTTCCTGCTTAACAATCAATAGTTTCTCATGCACAAGGTCAAAGAAATTCACGATCCAGTTCCGTCACTCATAAGTACATCAACGCTCCCTTCGTCACGCACCAGCCCCAGCCCATCTGGCCCGCCTAGCCTATTGCCGAGCGTTGTACCCGACTGTGTGGTGCCCACGATCCGTACAGAAAGTATCTTTCCGTCTGCTTGCTGATTGTTGAATTTCTGTACTGCTGAAGTTGCAGACGCGGCAGACTTGAATGTCAATCTAACTTTGACGTCATCTCCACCTTGAGTGAGCTTTGACGAAGAAATGGCACCGCAGCGCTTGAAGATGGCAGCCACGTCGTCAGCTGTGGTGCCTGATACCAAACCACTGACTTCAATGATATTGCCTTGCAAAGAGCCAGCGCCTTTGATAGAGAAGCCTCCTGGTTCCTTGGTGCCGGTAGCTTCCCGCAGTGCACGCTGCGCGAGATTGTTGATGTTGGCCTTTGGGGGGCCTGTTTCACTGAGACGCGCAGAGAGAGAATTGTGAGACTCATAGAGGTCATGAGACCACTGTGCGTCACTATTGCCTTTGGGAGGCTGAGGACGGCTCTGACATTGCCGGTGTCGGAAAATCGAGTTTGTAGAATGAGGGAATACACACGTATGGGGTTGAAGAGCGGCCCGCCGACTGACTGGATCCTGTGCGACGAACTGGTCCAGAGCTGGGGGGGATGTTCATGCGCTCAAGAAGAGAGGCCATGGCGACAATATCAGAGAGAAGGATGAAGAAGGTGGCAAAGGCGAACGGCGTTGGTCTCTGTTTGGCAGAGCCAAATATGTGAATTTATAGCACTCTATCTATCATGTTTCTTACTTACAATGATACCCCAGAAAATCTATACTTCCCATCTACCACCTGTGCCCATTGTTGAACAATCCATTTTTACTTTTTTGCTCAGCTCCAATGACCCGGGACTCGTCGGACCCTTCCCCGCATCGCAGCCCGCATTTATTGACGCTGGTACTGGCACAACTCTCACTCGCGGTCAGCTCAGAAACCTTGCACTTCAGTTTGCCTTTGGTGTGCGCTCCATACTGAGTGCTAAGCGCGGAGATGTAATTCTTGTCTACTCACAAAACTCAGTTGCCTGGCCCGTCGTTGTCTTTGGATCAAGTATGTGCATCCAACATATCCTCAGATTTTTCTAATAGTATCTACTATCTCTTAGTTGCAGCCGGCTTGAGATGTACACTGGCAAATACTTCCTACACTTCCCGTGAACTTGCCTTCCAATACACCGACAGTAGTGCTAAGCTTATCTTCACAAGCGAACAAGGCCTTCCCACTGTTCGCCAGACTTTTCACGAGCTCGGTTTTAGCAAGGAAGAAGGCGACAGACGCATTGTCGTACTCCCTCAAAGCTTACAATGGGCTGGGGGGCCCGACGCCCCACGGCGCTCCGAGGCTAACGGGCTTCTTGAGTTGGGAGACTTGCTTGGAAAGGGCACACTCCAAATGGAGGAACGGTTTGATGGTAAGGATGCATACGAGACCGTTTACCTTTGTTATAGCTCAGGTATGCACTTCCATCAAGATACTCCAATACTTGATGAGACCTTCTTCTGAAATATGATCTAGGAACAACTGGGAAGCCCAAGGGTGTTAAAGTGTGCCTGTTCATTTCCATGCCGTATTCTGTCTCCGATCTAATTATGACATTGTGCTCAGACAATGCACAGAAATTTGACTTCTGTGCTCCCAATGATCAAATCAGTATTCCCGCTCATCGACACATCCGACAGGCTACTTGCGATATTGCCGTTCTTCCATATGTAC
>Ga0153951_1000695_pt1 | contig 12355 bp, 18 predicted proteins | sample TSNJ035MetaG_FD_102278 | JGI IMG/M metagenome (GOLD analysis project Ga0153951, IMG submission 102278) | Attine ant fungus gardens microbial communities from New Jersey, USA - TSNJ035 MetaG | ecosystem: Host-associated > Fungi > Mycelium > Unclassified | place: USA: New Jersey, Wharton State...
ACCCGGACCGTTTCCTCGATGAACGTGTCAGGAAGTATCTCGTCGCAAATTCGTTTATTTTCCTGCCTTTCAACGCAGGCCCTCGCATCTGTCTTGGTCAACAGGTTTGTTCATTTTTAATCGTTCCTATTTGTTTTGATGAGATTACCGTTAGTATGCTTATAATGAGATGTCATTCACGCTTGTCCGTCTTATGCAGAATTTTTCATCCATCTCTCTCGAACTTGACTCTTTCCCTCCAGGCTCTCTGCCTCCGGAGGAGTTTAAGCTTGCTCCTGGTAGGAAGGGCATTGATAAAATTTGGCCCAAGGCATCGTTGGGTCTCTACATTAATGTATGTGTTGTCATGCATACTGGATGGAGAACCTTTCATTCAACATCATCATTCAGGGCGGACTTTGGGTCAAGATGCAGGAGGTTGGTGATGCATAATGCATTCGTATATTTGCATATTTTCTCGACCACCAATTAAATTGCTGTGAACCATGGAATGAAGCCCTCTGCGCCCACATTGATCTTGAATACAGCTGACTTGAGCTATTGTAAATTACGACGTCTGTGAATCGCACTTAAGTCGGGCAAGACATCCGGAAGAATTGTAAAATGTGATCGATTGGCCCTGATAACCGGATAAGGCAGCGTCTATGACGTTGATATATTCCATTTATCATGGATACTCAACCGGCCTCCTTGTCCTGCACAATGGCCAACCTGAGAAACCATCGAGTCGTCATTGCTTCTCTCTTTCTTCCAACCACTGCCGTGCCTGGGGAGTCTACACCTCCGACCCCTGACATTCAGGCGTCCCAGCCAGGGTTTTCCCTCAAATTTCCCTTGGGTAATGACAAGACGGGCCTACCTTTGGGCAAACATGTAGGACAGACAAGCGGGTCAGGTGTGACTCCGCCCATCCGAAGTATTGTTGAAGACTTGAAGGACAAGGTAACGTGCCGACTTGGTGAAATTTCAACACCTGAATACTCACTCAGGATGATGGGCTAGACTCGGAATCCTACCCCTGCGGTCCGTTCTCCGACTTCAGAAAGCACTAACCCTTTCACAAAACTGACACGATTTGCGGAAACTGTAACGGAACGGTATTCTGAAAATGAGAAAGTCCAAAAACAGTCCAAGGTGACATCTTCGCCCCCGATGTGCCGCAAACAGTCCTCTAGTAGTGCTGAATTCCGTTTGCAACGAAAACATTCCCGTTCCGCTTCCCGTCAACCATCGTCGAGGACGAGAGGCCAACTCTGGCATTTTGAGGGAAACCCTCATTGTAATGGGGGCTTAAAGAATGCTGTGGAGAGTGTTGGCAACAAGCTACGGGAGAAGCTTTGGATAGGAACATTGGGCACATGCACTGATGGTTTTACAGAAGCCACTAGGCAAGACATTGATGCCAGGATGTATACTGAACACAGTGGTTTGCCTGTATGGATCCCTGACGCAGAATTCCAGAGCTATTATGATGAGTTCTGTCATCAAGTGTGTATATATGCTTAGATCAAGCTTCATTACATCTGTGCTCAATTTTGCATCAGGTTCTTTGGCCAGCGTTGCACTATGCGGTCCCAGATGCGCCTAAAACGAAATTGTTTTATGAGTCTGCATCCTACAAACAATATGTATCTGTTAATCAGCGGTTTGCGGATGTCATCATCAACAATTACCGAGAGGGGGACATCAGTAAGCCTTGTTATGAATCTAACTCTCTGAAACCTCTAATTTCACTAGTATGGGTAAACGATTATCACCTTATGCTACTCCCTCTTCTCCTTCGGGCTTCGCCTCGTATACCTGCGTCTACTCCGATTGGCTTTTTCATGCATGTTGCATTCCCCTCATCGGAGATTTTCCGGTGCCTGTCCGTGCGCCGTGACCTTCTCTCAGGATTAATGGCCGCAGATCTTGTTGGATTCCAGACACCCAATTTTGCACGTCATTTCAGACAGACTGTCAGTCGCATCCTGGCATTTGAAGCACTGCCTAAGGGCATCCGCATACCCGAGGGAGAAGAAGGTCGTTTGGTTAAAGTTGACGAATTGGTCAGGGTTGATGGTTTAAAGGAGAGAGCACGAGGCTCCAAGGGGTCTGTCTCTGCCGAACAAGCCGAAGAAGTTGTCAAGGCTGGTGATGAAGATGTTGTGAAAGTTCTGCAGCGAGAACGCTTTGTGGATGTTGGCTCTTTCCCTATGGGCATTGATGTTAAACGCCACTGGGAAAGGCAGTAAGTCTCTCGTCCTTGATCTAATCTTTTTCTAATGTCATTCTGGGTAAGACAAGAACCTGAAGTGGAAGAGTGGGTGTCAGTATTGCGACAACGCTATGCAGTAATGAAAATTGTTGTCGGGCGCGACAAACTCGATGAAGTTCAGGGTGTTAGACAAAAGATTCAAGCCTTTGAACGATTCTTGGAAAAATACAAAGAATTCCAAGGCAATGTAATAGAAATTCATTCAGATTGTTGCACTACTACTCAACGCCTGTTCAGGTTGTCCTGATACAGGTCGCTTTACAGACCACCGAATCTAATGAATTAGCGGGTGGTGTGTCTGAGGCTGTATCACGAGTCAACTCTCGATTCTCCACCTTGACGTACCAGCCTGTCATTTTCTTACACGTACGCATTTCTTTCTTGTACCGAGAATATGACAACAAATAGGTCTATACAGGTTCAGGATTTGACCTTTAGCCAATACCTTGCGCTACTCACAGTTGCAGATGCTTTCCTTGTGACCAGCTTGAGAGAAGGTATGGCACTCCGGACACACGAGTTTGTGGAGTGTCAAGAAGGGAAGGAAAACCCTGGAGGACTCATATTGAGCGAAGTACGTGATTCAATGATAGGATTAATGTCTTGGCTAAGCGCCTTTTTAGTTTGCAGGTTCTTATAGTTATTCTGGTTTCAGGAGCTGTTTTGCCATAAATCCTTGGGATACCCGTGGAACGGCAGATGCTATCTATTTAGCCCTTACTATGCACTCGGAAGAAAGCAAATCCCGCTGGACAGTATGTATGGTTTTGGCTATGGAGACTAAACCGACCATACTGATGTTGATTGACAGGAGCTTCACAACCATGTCACGACTCAAACTGCCCAAGCATTTGTGAATAGCTTTCTCAATCGGGTCATCCGTGCTCATTCCGAACATTACCTCGACGATATAGAGGACGTTCCTGCATTGGATCTAACCCGCGTGCTACCTCGGTATTTAAATTCTCCCCTGTACCTATTTGATGATCACTGACCTCTGTATCACCAGCTATAAACATTCTCGTAGACGCCTTATTCTGGTTGATCTAGAAGGAACCATGTGGAGGAGGGATCTGAGCCGTGGAGGTCTTCGAGCGTATTTAAAGGGCGATTTCAAAATTCCTGATGGACCTCTCGAAGTTCTCAAAGCTCTTTCCGACGATAAGCGAAACGACATCTGGTTGCTCAGCGGGCTTCCCATCAGAGATGTGTTAGAACGGGTGGAGGAGAAGGTTCCTGGGATTGGAATTGTGTAGGCATTTTTTGCTGTTTCACAATGCATTACTCTCATGTTCTCAGAGCTGAAAATGGATGCTACATAAAGACGCAGCCTGGAAGAAACTCCACTACTGGAGAGTGGATCAATCTCGTCGCGAACCTTGATTTTACGTGGAAGAGTAGCTGTCTGGAAATTTTGAATTATGCAAGTATCCTTTTGTTCCGAGTTTTCTGGTCTTACTTCTTTTCAGTTCACTGAAAGGACACCCGGTTCCATCGTGGAGGAGAGAGAAGCATCTGTTGTTTGGCGCTACTGGACTGGAGATCCCCAAGCTGATACTTCCGATAAACAATGGGCAAGGCGACAAGCTGCTGAAGCGCAAAATCACATTTTTGATAGTCTGGGCGAACGTTATGGTTTACGAATTGTGCCTGGGAAGAACTCCTTCCTTGTTTTACCTGGTAACATTTCCAGGTCTACGGCTGTCGGCGCAATCCTACAGCCAGGAGGTCCCGCCAGTTTGGGATCCGCTGTTCGATCCTCCAAGATACATTCTCCCGAATATCATGGTGTGTATGATCCCACACTTTCCTCGACAATTTCTACAGTCGCAGCTCGGGTTTCCGAAGCCCGAGGTCTTGTTAGCGAGATTGATTTCGTTCTAGTCATCAGTTCCGATGAGCGACTTCTGAGGAGAATGAGCGAGATTGAGGGGGCAGACGCGGAGTGCGTGACCGTCAGTACCAGTAAACGTGGCTCTGATGCTCGATGGAAACTGGATCTCGATGACGGGGAGCCGATCTACGCTACAGACTACGATGATTCAGATTCTGGGGAAGTAAAAGAAATTGGAAGAGCCGGGAGCGTTGCTATGAGTGTGCTTCAGCATTTTGTGGCTTTGAGGGAAGATCTTTCAACTAGAAGTTGATTTGACAGATCTACGCTCATGTTTGACTGGGGCATGATTTCTGATGTCCTGAAAAGTAAACGTGTTTTTTGGAAGATAAATATGTATGAATTGTATACCCAAGATTGTAGACCTGAAGTAATTTCGTTGGTGTGGGTAGACCGAAGAAGGTAGTACCGATGATAACAGTGAGACTCCGCAAGATAATCAGCTCAGACATCGTAAAGTCACGTAAGGGAGAAGAACTAAATATATGTAGACTCTAGACAACGAGTAGACGAGTACCCGGGCAGTGGAAGAATGATAATAAAATGCATAATGAGTCAGCGTGTTACACTAGCGGTACCATACCAGTCATCTTCAACAATGATGGTGTATTCCACATATATCTGCCACTACAGACGTCCATTACTATACAAACAGGATACATCTAGCTTGTAAATGATTCCAGACATCGTCAAGCGAGACTGTAGGATTAGGCTGACAATTTTAAGTGTGTTTGAACGTTTCTCGAAACAGAGACACATTTCTAGCTTATTTCGGAAACTGATCCATAAGTTGTTGGCACCAAGGAATTGTATGGGTAGTTATAGAGCTTGATCCTTGGCATGACTTCGGTTGGTTTGAATGAAGCGCTTGTTTAACCGTCAACAGGAGGGCCAAGATTGTTTGCTCTCTCTTCTGATCTAAAAATCCATACTCATCAAACACTTACTTTTTCATATAACGGCTGGCCTACTCAACCAAAGTTCGGAAAAAATCTGGATACAGATGATTAAAATTAGATGATTACTCCGTTCGTGCTGGGCAAAAATCGCGCTCTGCTGATTACATTGATCATGATCACTGATAAGTCTTCTGGATGATACAGATTCGAAACTGGGTAAAGGGCTTTAATTTTTATGGAGGGGCTGAGTACCAGAATGGCAAGCTTGCATTATCCCGATTCTGTTATCTGCCTTTTTTGATCTCTGAATTGATCGATCGCCAGCGCTTATAATTAGCATGCGCGAATAAATAGACATCCACAGTGTCGTCATCATCTACGTTAGCCGAAGAATAGCACAAAAATTATTCTTTTCTAGCTGAAGTAAAATATATCCCGACTGAAGTATTACAAAGATGTATGTAGACTCGTAATGAAACTGGAACTCTTTCACATCGCAAAACGTTAATAGGAAGTTGACAGAGCAATCACAGAATGGAGATGAAGAAGAAAATTTCATATTCAAAGGAATGACGTTGAAAAGGTGACAAAATGATCGTAAGGACGTGGCGTACGTTGCAATGCTATAACTAAACTACTGCAGATGAGAAAATGTCTAGGGTTTGTTACATGACATGCAGTGAAGGAAACAAAAAAAGATGAAATGTACGAGTAAGGTACTTAATAATGATAGAAGATGGGAACTGGGATGCCAGAGGCATCCAGGCAAAGATCATCATCTCCTCGCCACGCGCTTTCGTTCCCGGCCATCGTCTTCTATGTCCATCGCCTCATTGGAAGGCAACAAGTTAATATTCTGGTTCTGCGGCTGCTGCTGTTGGCCTCGACCATTTTTTATTCGTCGCCGTCCCGAACTCGAGTGACTGGCTGGTACTACAGGTGCACCGCCTAGGGAAGGCGTCTGTGACATCACACCCGGGGTATTGGGTGGAACAGTGGCGTCAAGCATCATCATCATCGCATGTCGTCGCTTGCTTCCCACTGCAGGAACAGTTGGAATCTCGGGAAAGGAGGAAAGAGTATTGAAAGGAGTGAATGATTCAGGAACAAAATCGAAAACTGAGGTTGAGGGAATCGTAGAGAAACGGGTATGAGATGCGGGAGATTCTACTTTTGCCCCATTGCGAGGTTTGCTGCGTTGAAGCGGTCTTTGAGTGTTTGATGGTGCCAGAGGAGGCGGCACGGTCGGTTCTGGAAGTTGGTTTGATGAGGGTGGTGCACTCGGAGTGGGAAGAGTAGCTGAAGGTGGCGGCTAAGAAATGTTACATTAGCTGCAGCAGATACAATACCAGCTATGTAACGCACATCATCGGAGGACGTTGTTTGTGCTGGGAGATCCGGTTTGGGGGGCTTCGGAGGATCGACAGACGTGGATGGTGCAGGATCCTTTTCTCTTTCTCTTTCTTCCTCTTCTTCCTCCTCCTCCTCCTGAGCTTTTATTGCCTCTAGGCGAGCCTCTGTCCAATCCATGACTCGACCGATGGTCATTCCATCGTTATCATGTGATGAGCTTGATGAGGATGTCCCCAGGCCACCAACGGAGACGCCCTGTTGTATCATCGTCAAAATATCCTGGCATGCTGCAGCATATCCTGCATTGTAGGCGCGCTTTGCATTCTGGCGTGATGAACGATAGAGTGTGGTGATGCTGAGCGCCGCAACTTCGGAAAGTCAGCACGAACCATTTCTCTACGTGAAAAAAATCACCTTTGAAGTCATTCAAGAGCTCTTGTTCTGCCTTCTGCTGTGTCGTTGGAAGGGAATTTGCAAGAGTATTGAGATTTAGAGTCTCCATCCTTGATGAAGGTGGAGGAAGAACTGAGAGTCTCCCATAAGGCCTCCGTTCGTTTATGTAAGCATCAGTTTGACCATCAAGTTTGGTTGGGGCTACTACCGTGTGGTGACTATGATGTTGCTGGTAGCAAGCCTAGAGACACTCATAAAGCCGTCCATAAGTTTGGGGTTTCCACAGGTGAGGCATGGCTAAATGCACAGGCCTCTCTGAGGCGTCCACAAGTAGGGATACCATCTTCGCCAATTTTATGACTGAATTGGGCATCGAGATCCCCAACGCTGTCTAGTAATCTGGGCTATGGGAATTCTGATGTCCAGCTCATCCATGTGGCACTTGCCAGAGGCCAATGGAAGGCATGATAATTGATCTATGAAGCGAACACAACTGAATTAAATTTTTTGAATTCGGGCAGATTTTTGTGATCCTAAATAATGAGACCTTCTTGCTCCCATCCTGAGGCGAAGGGTTTTGGACAGCAGTGTCTTGGAGTATCTGGAATCCAGTGGGGATATTCCTGGCTGCCTGGCTATCAATACTTGGCATCAACGTTCTCGGCCAAATTAGGTAAATGTCTGGCCTGATCTGATTCCTTTGTCGATCTGATATTACAAGTTGCCTACTTTGGAACTCATCATGTCCAGCAAGCCAAAGGCAGACTCTACATCAGCACATCCAGACCGTAAAAGAGGGCGAGGCGGCTCGCGAGGTGGTCTTGGAAAATACCTCAGGGCAAGAGGCAGACGCGGCGCAGGTCGTCCAGCGCAATTTCATGAACGCCTCTTACTAGAAGGAGAGAAACCAGAAGACGAGGACGAAGACGAAGAGGCAGCAGCCGCTCTCAGAGCCAAATACGGTCCTAGACAACTGAGCTCAAATGCTGATCGATACGCAGAATCAGAACCAGAACTAGACTCAGATGGTGCGTTTCAAGATATCAAACTTACATCACAGCGGGGATTCATTCTACCGGTCTACAAGGAGAGCCTGTTCAAGAACCAGAAGTCGATTTGTCCAAGTTTTTGGAGCGCCAGCGTCTATCTGATGAACAAGGACACTCATATCTATATGAGCGTGCGGCCCAGGATGGAGATGAAGATGATATTGACCACTCGTTGGCCCATATAACATCCAACTCAACTCGAAAACGACTACAGACTTCTCAAGCGAAAGGAAAAATGGAAGAGCTGGTATGGGACGAAGAATCCGAATCATTGGCCCGTGAAAAGGCTGCGGCGGAAGCGAAATGGGGTTCGGCTCTCAATCCATCTCCTCAGTCATATCTGACCGACCTTAGATCTTAAGGAGCGTTTCAAGAGCAAATCAAAGACACTCAAGACCAAGCACATACCCCCTACGCAGGAGCGCGAAGGCAAGTTAACATTGCTATACTCTACACAGATCAAACTTAGAAGGTACCACAGCGAAAAGCGTCGTTCTCGAGACACCTGCATTACCATCGTCTGCACCGCCAAAAGATCCAAAGGCCCAGATGCAAGATTTCTTAGACCGACTACTTGACTGAAACAGACATGGTGATGCCACGAGTTTTTTCCTACAACCAAATCATTGGAACCCCCCGGAATAAATTCATTATCTGATGATGGGTCCTTGACTCAAGACTTCACGCGATGAACGGGATGGTTCAGCAGGCGCCTGATTCTCTGCCTCAGGACAAAAACCAGAAGACAAACGAGCTGAGAGGTCCTCAGAAATAAGGCTTCGCCTCCCAGTTTATTTCATCATAACTTGTACTGCTGATGGTTCTGGTATCAAGTCAATGATACATTAGATGAACAATATGGAATACAAGATAAAGAGTACATCAAAAAATATATGCAAGAATAAAACGAAGTATTTGTGAAACCAACCACATGCATTGGCTACGGATCGACAATTCAAAAAATCTGTCATGTCAAGCTGATTAAACAATATTATCTACAGAAGCCTGACGGTGGATAGTAACCATGATTTCCTGTGAAACACTGGTAAGACCTTCTTGCGACCCGTGGCATATGCTAGGTCTGGAGGATGGACCTGGACTTGGCAAGGACTCGTGTCGCAATGGCTCAATAGGCCCAGGTGAAGAAACTGATGAGAATTTTTCAGGGAGTCGATGGGAGTCATCACTTATATGCATTGTATTGGCCAACGACTGAAATTCCTGAATAGAGGAGTCATGGAGGTGAACAAAGGTTGGGAACGAGTATATGCTTGACATCTGCGACAGAGCTATCATGGTTCCTCCAGTCGTATCGGATTGGGAAATACTACCTCCATGAATGCTCTGAGAAGAGGCGGTTGGAACGCATAGGGAGCGATTGGATGTCGAAATTAAAACCGGGCCAGAGATCCTTGGCACTTTTCGTGTCTTGGAAAAGCTCCTGAAACTTGAGAGTTTGAGAGGCTTTAGTTTAGGTTTTGTAGACTCCTCGTTTGATCGTGGCTGAGGCAGAAAGGTGCATCGTAACCAGGTTTGGAGATACTCTTGTTTTGCGACTACACCAAAACCAAAGGAAAGGAAAATGATAAAAGATGACATTGGCATGGCCCACCATGTCAGCAGCGTACTATCATGAAGCTCCTTCGACACAGTGGACCTCGGCCACTCACTAATATGATTCCAGTTGGAGTGAACGTCCTCCCAGGTGGCCCAGGATCGCAGTCTGCCGGAACTACTGAGGTACAGATTGTAAAAGGCCAGAGCGACACCCCAAATTATGTTGATTGCAGCCATTGTGAAGAGCTGCAGATAATCGTTCATGGTGAGGCCAGAATTGGAGTTTTTCAGGTGCAAGTTGAATCTAAGGCGACGATATATCAAGTGGCGGAGAGCAAGTGCTAATCATCTATTAGTCCTTGGTACCTCCTCAAAGGTAAGATCACGTACTTGCATATGTCATAGCGATCAGAAAAAACAGTAGTTGAGGTGCACAGATCATGAGAAGACTAGGGATGGACACATAAACTGCTGACTGACAGCCAGTGGTTTCAAATATGCCGAATCGACGCGTTTCAACAACATAATCTATAGAGTTAATTGTAAGTTGGTCCTGCATCCAAGCAGTTGTATTGGTCACTGACGAAGTGCTATAAAGACAAGAGGAAGACCGAAGCACATTCCTCCTTCGGTAATCATCCTGCGTTTGAAATTGTTCGAACAAAAGGAGGGGTTTCGTGACGAGGAGACCTCTTCCAAATTCTTGCAGATGCACAAAGTAGAAATTGGAAGTGCGAAAGAAGCACCAACCATGATCCTGGTAGCTGAGTATGATAAGTTATGGATGACAACTCGGAGAACAGAAAAAAAATACTTACTGATATCACACCATACAGGAATCACGTTGCGAGTATTGTCAAGCCATATGACGGAATTAGCAGGTTGGACTAGATCTACGCTAAACAACCATGAAATAATTGCGAGTATAGGGACATTTCTTGATCGCCAATATGATGGGAGAGGGAAAAGTACCAGTATTGCAGCGAGGAAGGCAGATATTGAGAGCCAATAAGCCATTTCTACGGCTTGCGACAACAGAAACGCCAGCACCGACACAACATTTTATACGAAGGGGTTGTAGATTGTTCCGAAGCGCGTCGTATACTATCATAATCCCCATTGTGACATTAGTCACAATGCAGTCCCTGACCCAACCCTAGTTCTTGTTACATACCACTCCACCTATAAGACGATGCTCCTGCCACACCAACGAACTTCTACCGTCAGCACTCGTGATGGTTGACGTTACCTACCCATTATATCCGATCTTTGCTTTTCTGGGGTTATTTCTTGTCCTTGTTCCATTGCCATGGCATATAAAAGCCCGAAATTCGGGAACTTGTTTCTACATACTGTGGGCGTCACTTGGATGTCTCAACCAGTTGGTCAATTCCGTACTTTGGCATGGAAATGTCCGTAACTGGGCACCTGTGTGGTGTGATATATGTCCATCTCTTCTCTCAAGTCCGATTCTGGTCTCTGAATCTATCTTGTAGCAATCCGAATCATGATGGGTGCTTCTGTGGGACTTCCGGCGAGCTCTTTATGTATTGACAGACGGCTTTACTACATCATTGCTTCCAACAAGACATCTGTCACCGGTAATAAAGTAAGCAAGAGGGCATCTTGATCAATTGATAGCTGATTTTTCTACTAGAGAGACTGGACGATGGTAGTCGACAGCCTAGTCTGTGGGCTGTTTCCTTTAATATACATTGTACTTCGTGAGTATGATTTCCGTGATCCATGTATTGTTCTGAATTCCTCGACAGAGCAAGTGGTGCAAGGGCACCGTTTCGACATTTTTGAAGATATCGGATGTTTCCCAGTTCTGTATAATACGCTGCCAACATATTTCATCTCTCTGATGTGGCCACTTGCCATAGGTTGTGTCTCCAGCTGTTATTATGGTATGTCTAGTTCTTGATTTCTAATAGGCATTCTATGTTTACATTTGATGGCAGTATTCACCATCCGTGCCTTCGTTCATCGCCAGGTTGAGTTCGCGAGCATTCTAGCCGCGCATCCTTCGATTACACGCTGGCGATATTTTCGGCTGATGGCACTGGCCATGACTGATCTTCTGCTCACGATGCCACTTGCAATCTTCGTAATGTGGCTCAATGCGACGGCAACGCCCATGCAGCCCTGGAGAAGCTGGAATGATACACATTTCCAATATTCGCGTGTAATACAGTATCCTGGTCTCATCTGGCGACGGAATGCAAGACTCGTGGCCTCGATGGAATTTACGCGTTGGGTTGTCCCTATTTGCGCCTTAGTTTTCTTTGGCCTTGCAGAGGAAGCGACAAGGAATTATGTCTCTCTAGCGGATAAGATTCAAAAAAAATTGAAATTGCGCACTCAGGTGAAGCATAGATCGATTTTGATGTTGAGTTCGCTCTGACATCTTTACTAGAAATCTGACTGCGTATCTTTTTCCTTTGTTTCAACAGATATCACTATCGACTCGTATACACTGCATCCAGGGGCAGCTATCGATGATAGGGCAAGACCGGACAACCAACCGCTAGGCGAGAGAAGGGAAACTATCTTAATGGGTGCTGAAAGCCTCATGTGATCTCAGTACTGATCTGGACCACACTCTCCATGATTTTCTGACTGGGCTTGGACTGAATGTGATGCCCAATAATGACACTTGCGATAGAGTTCCCATTTTCATGTCAGTTATTAGTGTAGTTATTTTGCTTGGTGCCTTTGTTACTTGCCATCTAGTCGTATGAGCTATGGACAAAATTTGGTGCCTCGATAACATCTCCCTGAGGCTGCCATCCCCTTCAAGTGTATTGGTCAATGTCATACACAGCACAGATTCTGATGTGAAGTGGCCTGAGTTATAACGAAGCAGTTTGGGAGCTTGGACTTTCACAAAAGAGGATGATTTAAATGAAAAAAATGATTTGCGCTTGGCAGACGATATAGACGTGAGACT
>Ga0153951_1000696_pt1 | contig 12354 bp, 5 predicted proteins | sample TSNJ035MetaG_FD_102278 | JGI IMG/M metagenome (GOLD analysis project Ga0153951, IMG submission 102278) | Attine ant fungus gardens microbial communities from New Jersey, USA - TSNJ035 MetaG | ecosystem: Host-associated > Fungi > Mycelium > Unclassified | place: USA: New Jersey, Wharton State...
AAGAATGGGCCAGCCCCTGCCCGGCTCGCCAGGTGCCGGCTAAGTGCCTGATTTAACGGGCGACTGCCGCCACCGACCGCGTACGGCTCATCGTATTTCATTTCAGAAATGAAATGCTAATTTCAAATCAGCAATGAATGCTCGCATAATAGGTACTTTAGGCACTCCCACTCTCCCGCGAGCCGACCGCCTTGAGCACGCCACTTTACGAACCGGCGCAGCGCCCGCGCATCTGGGCGCTCTCCATCAGCCGCCTGCGCGACCTGTTCTTCGAGATCGCCGGCGAATACGTCGAGCGCGCGGATCTGCGCATCGTCTCGCACGGCTTCGAGGACGCGGTGCGCGAGATCGAAGGCGCGGGCGCCGCGCGGCCCGACGTCGTGATCGCGGGCGGCTCGAACGGCGCGTATCTGAAGACGCGCGTGTCGGTGCCGGTCGTGCGGATCAACGCGACCGGCTTCGACGTGATGCATGCGCTCGCGCGCGCGCGTCGCGAGGGCAAGCGTGTCGCGCTCGTCACGCACGGCGACACGCCCGACGAAGTGCGCCGCTTCATGGCCGCCTACACGCTCGACGTGACGTTCGCGTCGTATCAATCGGCGCAGGACGCGGAAAGCGTCGTGCTCGACCTCAGCGATCGCGGCATCGACGTCGTGGTCGGCCCCGGCCTCGTCACCGATCTGGCCGCGAACGCGGGCATGGGTGCGGTGTTTCTCTATTCGCGCGCCTCGATACGCGCCGGCTTCGCGACCGCGCTCGAAGTCGCACAGGCGACGCGCCGCGAAACCGTGCGCCGCCAGCGGCTCGACACGCTGCTGCAACATCTGCGCGACGGCGTCGTCGCGCTCGACGCGCAAGGCCGCGTCGAGGTGATGAACCAGCGGCTGGCCGGCGTGCTCGGCATCGATCCCGCGAAGGCGGTCGGGCGCACGCTGCTCGAACTCGCGCCCGACCTCGCCGGCAGCCTGCCCGATGCGGACGGCGACAGCTTCTGCACCGTGCGCGGCGCGAGCTACGTCGTGCATCGCGGACCGCTCGCGAGCAATAGCGCGGCAGGCGGCACCGTACTCACGTTTCAGGAATCGCGCGCGCTCGAGCGGCTCGACCGCACGCTGCGCTCGCGCCAGCGCGTGCCGCAGTTCACCGCGCGCTACCGGCTCGACGATATCGTCGGCGTGTCCGAGCCGATCCAGCGCGTGCGCGCGCTCGTCGCGCGTTATGCGAAGTCGGACGCAACCGTGCTGATTCTCGGCGAGAGCGGCACCGGCAAGGAAATGGTCGCGCAGAGCATGCATCAACTGAGCGCGCGGCGCGACTTCGCGTTCGTCGCGATCAATTGCGGCGCGTTTCCCGAAGCGCTGCTCGAAAGCGAGCTGTTCGGCTACGAGGAAGGGGCGTTTACGGGGGCGCGCAAGGGCGGCAAGGCGGGGCTCATCGAGGTCGCGCATCGCGGCACCCTGTTTCTCGACGAGATCGGCGAGATGCCGTTGTCGCTGCAAAGCCGCCTGCTGCGCGTGCTGCAGGAGCGCGAGGTGGTGCGGCTCGGCTCGACGGAGCCGGTGCGCGTCGATATTCGCGTCATCGCGGCGACGCATCGCGCGCTGACCGAAAGCGTCGCGAACGGCAGTTTTCGCGCGGACCTGTACTACCGGCTCAATATCCTCAGCATCGCGCTGCCGCCGCTGCGCGAACGGCCCGGCGATTTACTGCCGCTCGCGGCCGAACTGCTGCGCCAGGCCGCCGCGCGCGAACCGAGGCTGGCGGCGCGCGTGCCTGACGCGGAGACCGCCGCGCGCATGCTCGCGGGACTCGGCGCGACATTGCGGCGCTATGGGTGGCCGGGTAATGTGCGCGAATTGCAGAATGTGATCGAGCGGATTGCGGTGGAGCTTGCGGATGCGGGTGCCTGTGCGTATGCAGAAAGCGATGCTGATTTCGCGGCAGGCAGCGGTGCGAACGCAAATACGAGTGCGAACGCCCTGCCGAAAGACTCGGCCATCGTTACGCGCGAGATGTTGCGTTCGGTCGCACCGGAAATCGTCGAACCCGTCGCGCGCGCGAAGCCCGCCGTGCTGACGCTGCGCGAACGCAGCCGTCATGTCGAAGCCGATGAAATCCGCGCGGCGCTCGCGGCGCATGGCGGTGATCGCGATGCGGTGTGTGCGGCGCTCGGCATCAGCAAGACGACGTTGTGGCGCAGGCTGAATGCGGCGGGTCGTTAGGCAAGGTATCGACGGTGCGCACGTTGAAACCGCTGTGCGGATGACAACGCTTGCCCGCTAATTCGATCTGCTCTGCCGATAGGTGCAAAGCCTTGTCTAGTAGCCTTTTTATTTCGGGTATGTGGCCGGAAACATCGCTGTAGCCGAGCGCGTCGGTCTCTGCCGCCAAATCATCTCTTCGAAGAAAAATACATAAATCAGCGTTGCAGACAACCTGCTCGCCGCTTCAGAGCGAAGGAGAATCTACCACCGTTAATCGACACGAAGATTCGATTTCTCGACAGGCGCGAGCACGAAATTACCGGCGGTGATCTACGAGCAACACGATTTATTAGCGAAACATTGGATTCAATTGAAGTCGAGCCACGCGAAGATCGATAGATAGCTCTGTTCGTCGCACATAGCGTGACAATGGCAATGCTGCGACTGCTCTAACTATTGTTTTGCAGTCAAAATATGCCCCGCCTCAGCGAGGCCCTACACAGCACAGCAACGCAGCAACACAACAAGCGTCATACCGCAAAGCCCCCTAAAACCCCGCCTCCCTCTGCAAAATCGCCACAACATAGCGCACACCGCGCCCGATAAAACTCTCGCGCCCCGCTCCCAACTGCACCGTCCCGCTCACCTCGCGCCCGATCGCCGGCACACCATCGCACGCATCGAAGCGCACCTGCCACGTCGCCTGCAACGGCACCAGCTGATGCGTCTTCGCATCGTACTCGGCCGGAATCGGCCCGCCATAGGTACTCGCAACCGAAGGCTGATCGAGCGTCGCCACGTTGACCTTGTCGATCGCCTCGATACGGCACGCGCGACGCGGCAGCTCCGCGACGTTCGCCACGAACACCGCGCGCTGCCCCGCCCTCAGGCGCGCCACGTCGCTCTCGCCGACAAACGCAAAACCCTTCACGCCAGTCGGCGCGATCAGATCGAACAAGCGCTCGCCGCGCGGCAGCCACATGCCCGCGGCCAGCGCATCGCCGGCAATCTGCACTTGGCCGTCGAACGGCGCGCGGATCGTCAGTTGCGCGATCTGCGCCTGCAAGCCCGTCACCGTCTCGCGCGCGGCGTCCCAACGGCGCGCGAGCGCCGTGCCCTGGCGTTGCAAGCGCTCGTCGAACGGTTGCTGTTCGACTTCCCAGCGCAATTGCGCTTCGTCGGCCTGCGCGGCCTTCAGCCGATAGTCGAGATCGGGCGACACCAGCACCGCGAGCGTCTCGCCCGCATGCACGAACTGGCCGTCGCGCGCGGGCGGCGGCTCGGCGGCGAGGTAGCCGGGTCCGACCGCGTAGAGTCCCTGCGCGCGTTGCGGCCCGAGCACTGCGGGCGCGCTCACGCCCGCGTGCCACGGCACCGCGAAAAAGATCAGCAGCGCCGCGCCGAGCAGAACACTCCTGCGCGTCTCGCGCCGCCAGCGCAATTCGTCGCGCCGCTGCCAGCTCGCGGCGGCCTCGCGCCAGATCGGCCGCACGATGAACCAGCCGAATTCGACAAAGAACAGCAGCATGCCGAGCAGCTTGAAAAACGCGTGATAGACGACGAGCGCAATCGACATGAACACGACGAGCCGGTACAGCCATGTCGCAAACGAAAAGCCGATCAGAAAGCGCCGCCGCGCGGCCGAACACGGCTCGGGCTGCGGATCGCCGAGGCCGAACAGCCCTTCGCGCAGCCACCAGCGGCCGAGCGCGAACGCGCGGTCGTGCAGGTTCGGCATGTCGAGCCAGTCCGACAGCAGGAAGTAGCCGTCGAAGCGCATGAACGGACTCGCGTTGATCGCGAGCGTCGCGATCCAGGTCGTGGTCGCGAGCAGGAACGCGCCGGCGCGCAGCGGTCCGTCGGGCAGCACGCTCCACGCCAGTGTCGCGAACGCGGCGAGCGCGATTTCGCTCAGCATGCCGGCCGCGCCGATCCACAAGCGGTTCTTGCGCTCGGGCACTTTCCACGCTTCGGTCGTATCGGTGTAGAGCACGGGCAGCATCACGAGCAGCGCGACGCCCATCGTCGGCACGCGGCAGCCGTGACGCTGCGCGGTAAACGCATGGCCGAATTCGTGCAGCACCTTCGCGCAGCCGAGCGCGATGCCGACGCCGATCAGGCCGCGCCAGTCGGCGTAACCGTGGAACGTGTGCAGGAATTCGTCCCAGCGGCGCGAGGCGAGAAACAGCCCGGCCAGCGCGCACACCGCCACCACGCACCAGAACGCGGGCCGGTACGCGAACCCGGCGAAGCGCGCGGCGCGGCGCAGAAACGGCATCGGGTGCCAGAGCGGAATGCGGATCATCAGATAGTGCTTGAGCAGCCACATCGCCCGCGTCGTGCGATGCGCGTCGGCGTGCTGTTGCAGGCGCGCGGTGTCGGCGGCGCTCGCGGCGATCAGCAGATTCTGCTGACGCAGCATGCGCACGAGCAGGTCGAGATCGTCGGATGTGACGGTAAGCGTCGTGTCGCGGTTCACGCTCTCGACAATCGCGCGCGGATCGTCGAGCGGCCAGCGCGACAGCAGTTCGAACGCGGGCCAGCCGAGCTGGAAAAAGCGGTTCGCCGCGGGATCGTGCAGCATCCAGGTCGGCGCGCCCTCGGGGGTCGCGGCGCCTCGTGTGAGCGTCAGTTCCTGACGCAGTTGCGGAAGTCGGGCCATGATGCGATGAATTGACGCTGTCGAACGGGCGCGCCGCGCCTCACCAGCCGAGCCACTGACGCGCGAGCGTCAACGGGCGGCGCAGCACGTAGTAGATCGCCGGCACCCACGGGCCGCGAATGCGCGCGGTGCCCATCGCGCCGAGCGGCGCATTGGCGTCGGCCGTGACGAAGCTCGCGCGCACGCGGTACGCGAGCACGCCGTCGGGCGTCGGCTCCGCGCGGTACGCGATCGAGTCGATGTGTGCCTCGTAGCTCGACAGCGGCGAACTCTTCGGATACAACGTGAGCGTCGCGCCCGGCTTCACGTCGATGTTGTCGGCAACCGGCAGCCACGCGGTCAGCTCAACGCGCGCAGGGTCGGCCAGCAGCAGGATCTTTTCGCCGACCGCGACCGCCTTGCCGGTCCATTCGTTCGGATCGCTGAACACTGCCACCCCCGCGCGCTCGGCGTTCACCTTCACGCGCGCCAGCTGCTGCGCGGTGTAGTCGAGCTGCACCTGGCTCTGGTCGAGCTTGCCTTTGCGCTCGGCCATGTCGAGCCGCGTGCGGTCGTCGGTGACGGCAAGCTGCGCGGTCTGGCGGAACTCTTCCTGCTCGGCGTCGAAGTCCTTGCGCGCGAGCGCGTAGCGCGATTGCAGCGCGGTCGCGTCGAGGCCGAGCAGCGGCGTGCCGCGCTGCACCGGCTGATTCGGCTTCACGTAGAGACGGTCGATCACGCCGTCGAGCGGCGCGCGCACGACGAACGGATCTTTCGGCGTGACCTCGGCGGGCGCGAGCACGGTGAGGCGCAACGGAATCACGCAGGCCACCGCGAGCCCGATCAGCACGCGGCGCTGCTGACGGCCGGGCCGCAGCACGGCGCGCGCGCGTTCGAGCCACGAGGCGCGCGGCGCGAACGCCTCGAAGGCATGCGCCCAAACCTGGCCCAGTTCGGTGAGCAGCGCGCAGTCGGTCGCGCTCCAGGCTGCTTCGCGTGCGAACACGACGCCGCCGAGCGCATGCCCCGCGCGGTCGGTGAGCGGCAGCCACGCACCGTGTGCGGGCCACCATGCGGACCAGTCGCTCGCGACGTGCGGCGCGTCCGCTTCGAGATCGGCGGCCGTGAACGTACGCACCTGCGCGCGCGCCGGCAGCACCGGCGCGACGTGGCCTTCGACGCGCGCCGCCGCGTCGGCAGGCGCGCTCGGCGCGCCGCGCGCGAGCGCCTTGCACAGCGCGTTGAGCCACTGCACGTAAGGCGCGTTCGGATCGCTTTGCGGCAAGCCCGAGACCGCCGCCACCGTGCCGGGCGCGCTGCCGCGCCACCAGGCCGACTGCCGGTACGGCACCAGCGAAAGCGTTTCGTTGACGATCGTAAAGCCGAGCGCCGCCTCGCTGTGAGCGGCCCGCGCGCGCGCCGCGAGCTGCCACAGCAACGCAAGCTGCTGGCCGTCGATGCGGACCTGCTGCGCCGCCTCTTTCGGCATGCCTGATTCGCTCATGGCCTCACCGCGCCGCGAAAGTGGCCCAGCCGCTCATGCCGGGCAGCAGTTCGGGCGCGCTGCCGGTCAGCGCGCCCGTCACGTCGACGGTCTGCGTGACCGGATCGACGCGCGCGCCGATGCGCGCGACCTTCGCCGGATAGCTCCTGCCGACTTCGTCGACCTGCACGTTCAGCGCATGACCGGGCTTGAGCCATAGCAGCCACTTCGACGGCACGATCATCTTCAGTTCGAGATGGCTCGTATCGACGATCGTCAGGAGCGGCTTGCCGGCTTCGGCGAACTGCTGCGGCGCGGCGCTGCGCTTCGACACGCGGCCGTCGAACGGCGCCGCGATCGTGCATTTGTGCACGGTCGCCTGCATGTACGCGACGTCGGCCGCGCTCGCCTTCTGCTTCGCCGCGGCCTGCTGCACCTCGAGTTCGCCGACCGAATGCAGCGCGACGAGCTTCTGGTTCACGCTGAGCAATTCGCGCGCGCCGTCGGCGTCGGCCTGCGCCTTGCGCAATTGCGCGCTGTAGAGCGAGCAGTCGAGCGACACGAGCGTCTGCCCGGCGCGAAACGCGTCGCCGTCGCGAAACGGCAGCGAGGCGATCTTCGCCGAGATTTCGCTCGATATGTCGACCTGATCGCGCGACACCAGTTGGATGCGGATCTTGCCGTCGGGCGAATCTTGCGGCACGGGTTGGGCAGCGGCTCCTGCTGCTGCCGTGGACATCGTTGCGGCCCCCGACTGCATCCCACCCGCCGCCGAACGCACCGGCGCAGTCGCAGTCGCGTTCGGCGACGCAACAGCCTGCGCCGCCCACCCCGCCTGCGCCGTCATCAGTAAAGCAATACCGCTGCCTGCACACACCTTCAACCACGGTTTCATTGCGGCTGTGCTCCCGCTGCGAGCGCTGCCGCCGCCGTTTTCGTCGGCCCCGGCTGCGCGGCCGCGACCGTGCTGCCCGCGTGACCGAGCGCGTCCCAGTGCTTCTGCTCCGCGCCGATCGATTGCGTCAGCGACGCGAGATCGTGACCGCGCACCGCGTCCGGCACCGGATCGAGCCCGAGCGTCGCGAGCATCTGCCCATACGCGCTTTCGAGTTCGCCGTAGCTTTGATAAAGGCGCAGTTCCGACATCATCGCGCTCGTCGCCACGCGAATCTCTTCGAGCTTGCCTTGCGCGTTGGCCTGCGTCGCGTTGTGGGTGTGTTCGAGAATCTGCTGGTCGACGTCGTTCATCTGCCTGAACAGATCGAACTGGCGCTGCTTCGCCGAGAGTTCGCTGCGCGCGACGTGCACCTGCGTGAGCACCGCCATGCTGAGCGCCATGCGCTGCGTCTTCGCAACTTCGAGTTGCGCGTCGGCGGTGCCGCGAATCGTCTTGACGTTGAGCAGATTCAGCAGGTTCCAGCTGATGCTGATACCGGCCGCGCGCCACGCGTTGTAGACGAGAAAGCTGTTGCTGTCGTAATGGCCGCCCAGTTCGAGTTCGATGCCCGGCAGCAGCTTCGCCATCGCCTTGTGCGTTTCGTTGACGCTGATGCGCTCGTTATAGCTCGCCTCGACCAGTTCGGGACGGCGCTGCAACGCGGTGTCTTCCATCTGCGGCATCGGCATGTCGAAGTCCGGCACCGGAAAGTCCTCGCTCGCGGCGAGCGTGTAGTCCTTGCCCGGTTCGAGGTTCATCAGCGCGGCAAGGCGCGGCTTCGCTTCCTCGAGCTGGTCGCGCACCGCTTCGAGCTGACGCATCAGATCGAGCAGCGAGTGCTGGTAGTTGAGCGTATCGATCGGTGCGCGCAGACCCTGCTTCTGCGCCGCGCGCGAATCGTCGAGCGCGGCGCGCGCCGCATCGAGCAGCGGGCCGATGCGATCGTGCAGCCGCTGCGCGCCGAGCGCCTGCCAGTACGCCTCGCGCACCTGCTGCATCATCAGCTGCACGACCTTGCGGCGGCGCTGTTCGAGCACGAGCACGTGATCGGCCTGCTCCTTCGCCTCGTAATAGCTGACGCCGAAGTCGAGCAGGTTCCACGACAGGTTCAGGTCCGCGGTGCGCGAGTTCTGATCGGTCGAGAACGACGGAATCAGCGACTCCTCCTGCGTGTACAGACCTTCCGACGACGACGCGAGCGGATGGTTGCGGTTCGTATAGCCGGCCTGCGCGGTGAGCTTCGGCAACAGATCGAAGTTCGACAGATCGAGTTGCTTCTGCGCGAGCGCTTCTTCCATCATCTTCAGACGATGGTCGAGGTTGTAGCGGATCGCGCGCGCCATCGCCTCGTCGAGCGTGATCGGGCCGCTCACCGGCTGCTGGCTCGCGAACATCGACGTGCGATCGGCCTGGGCCGTCTGCACGCGTTCGGCGTCGGTAAACGGCACGGGTTTGACCGCGCAGCCGGACAGCCACAACACGGCGGCCGACAGCGCAATGAGCGTGGGACGCGGTGCGCGCACCGCAAGCGACAAGGATTTCACGTCGGCTGATCTCTTATGGAAAAAGTGGAAAGCGGAACAGGAATGCGAGGAAAAGAGGCTCATGCGCGCGGCTCCAGCGAATGCGTCGCGCGGTTGTCGACGGCTTCGGCATGCGCGACCTTTGCGCCGGCTACGCCCGCGCGCGTGACATGCAAGGCCGCGTGCGCGCTCGCGAACTGCGCGCTCAGCGAAGGCTTCGCGGGCGGCAGCGCGGCATGCGGCGGCGCGCTTTTCACCGGCTTCGGCGCGGGCGCGTGCGGGGCCTGACGGTGCGCCGCGTCGAGCGACACGACCACTTCGCGATGCGTCACGCGGCCGAACGCGTCGCGCACGGCCAGCGTCACGCGCACTTCGTGCACGCCGGCGGGCGGCACGCCGGAGAGTTCACCGCGCGCCGCGTCATAGTGGAGCCATGACGGCAGCGGTTCGCCATCGGCGAGCGTGATGCTCACGTCGTTGGCGATGCTGGTTGCGCGCGTGTCCGGCGAGTTCGGCAGAAGCGCGGCCGTCAGCAGCGCAAACGAGCCGTCCGCGTGACGCTGCGGATGCACGTCGAGCGACGCCAGCACCTGCAGGCTCGCGGTTTCGTCGCCGAGGTCGGGCGGCGCGATCGAATCGAGCGGACTCACGTGCGTGTCGCCGAGCGAGCTGTTGTGCTGGTCGTCCTGCGTAAACGTGCGAGTCGGCGGCAGCACGATCGTGCCGAGTTCGGCCGCCGGCTTCAGCGCTTCGAGCACGATCAGCGGATTCGACACGCCGTCGCTATAGCCGGTGGTGCCGCTGACGATCAGCGGATTCGTGCGCGACGGATTGAAGACCGGCGGCGCGACGATCGTGGGCGTCGCCAGCGGCTCGCCCTTGTGCTCCGGCAGGATCGGCGTGCCGGACGGCTGCGTCGTGGCGACGACCTGCACCGTGCGCGTCGCGGGCGCGCTCGACGCGACGCCGTCGCTGATCGCGAAGGCGATCGTGCGGCTGCTGCCGGTGCTCTCGAACTGCGTGTCGCGATACGAGACCGCGGCGAACGCGGCCTGCCATTGCGCGAGCGTCGCCGTGCCGCTCGCCGAGGTGAGCCTGAGCACGCCGCTCGCGGCATCGTAGGCGGCGCTGATGTCGCCGGTCGCCGTGCCGCCGCTCGTGAACGCGAGCACGTCGTGCTGCGGATCGAACGCCCCGCTGAACGATACGGTGGCCGAGGTCGGCGGCGTCGGGTTGCGGTCGGTCAGCGTGATGCCGTCGCCGACCGCAAGCGCGTCGGCGGCATTGCCGTTGGCGGTATAGCTCAGCGTGACGCCGCCGCCATCGACGATCAGCGTCTGATGCGTGGCCGTCACGCCGACTGCGCGCGCGAGTGCGATGCTCGCCTTGGTGCCGTCGTTGACTGTGAAGCTGATCGTGCGCGTCGCGGTGTTGGGCGTGATCGCGGTGTCGGTGTAGGTGATCGAGCGCAACGCCGTTTGCCATTGTGCGAGCGTGGCGCTCGCGCCGGTCGAGGTCAGTGTCAACACACCGGTCGCAGCGTTGTAGCTCGCGGCGATGTTGCCCATCGTCGCGCCGTCGTTCGTGAACGCCAGCACGTCTTCGCCTGCGTGGAAGCCCGTGCCGATCGTGACAGTCGCCGAGGCCAGCGTCGTGTTGTCGCGATCGCTGAGCGCGATGTTGCTGTCGATCGCGACTGGCTTCGACGCGGCGTTGTCGCCTGCCACGAACGATACGCTGCCCGTGCTGGTGGTCGAGATAAGCGGCGTCTGGTCGGTATCGGCCACCGTCACCGTGCGCGACAGCGCGGCGCTCGTCTTCGTGCCATCGTTGACCGCAAAGCCGATCGTACGTGTGGTGTTGTCCGGCGTGATCGCCGTGTCGGTGTAGGTGACCGAGCGCAAGGCGGCTTGCCACTGCGCGAGCGTCGCGTTCGCGCTGGCCGAAGTCAGCGTCAACGTACCGTGCACGGCATCGTAGCTCGCGGTGATGTTGCCCATCGTCGTACCGTCGTTCGTGAACGACAGGACATCCTCGCCCGCATGAAAGCCCGCACCGATCTGCACCGTCGCCGAGGCCAGCGTCGTGTTATCGAGATCGCTGACCGCGATGCCGCCATCGACCATCACCGGCGTCGACGCGACGTTGTCGCCCGCCACGAACGATGCGCTGCCCGTGCTGCTGGTCGACAGCAACGGCGTCTGATCGGTGTCGGTCACCGTCACCGTGCGCGACAGCGCCGTGCTGAACTGCGAGCCGGCGTCGAGCACGAAGCTGATCGTGCGCATGGCGGGGTTCGGCGTGACCGCCGTATCGGTGTACGTGATCGAGCGCAGCGCGTCCTGCCATTGCTGGTTCGTCGCGCCGCTGCCCGTGAGCGTGAGCACGCCCGTCAGGGCGTTATAGTTGCCGTAGATGCCGTTCTGGCTCGTGAACAGCAGCACGTCTTCGCCCGCATGCAGGTTGCCGGTAATCTCAACCGTCGCGCTCGTAATCACGTCGCCGAGCGGATCGGCCACCACGAGGTTGCCGTCGACCGTGACCGGCGTCGATACCGTGTTGTCGCCCGCGACGAACGTGGCGCTGCCGGTGCTCGTCGTCGTCAGCGAAGGGGCGGAGCTGGTCACGTCGATCGTGTAGGCGACCGGCGCGCTCGTCTTCGTGCCGTCGTTCGCGGTGAGTTGCAGCGTGCGCGCGCCGAGCGGCGCGCTCGAAGCCGTCGAGAACTGCAAACCCTCGAGGATCGCCTGGTACTGCGCGACCGTCATACCGTTCGAGTTGAGCGTGTACGTGCCGGTCGCCGCGTTGAAGGAATCCGAGAAACCAGCCCCCATCGTTGCCGCGTTGTAGTTGAGCGTGATCGTGTCGCCGGACTGGAAACCGGACGCGATCTGCAACGTGAAAGTCATCGGCAGGGACGGCGTTACCGTACTGTCGCGATCGCTGAACGTCACGCCGCTGTCGATCGTGAGCGGCGCGCCGCCCGCCGGATACGTGACGCTGCTCGTCGAGGCGGTCACCACCGGCGTCTGATCGGTCGCGCTCACCAGGACGACTTTGATGACCGGCATGCTCGTCTTGATGCCGTCGCTAACCGTGAAACTGATCGTGCGGACAATGCCGCTCGGCACGATCGCGGTATCGGTGTAGGTAATCGAGCGCAAGGCAGCCTGCCACTGCGCGAGCGTCGCGCGGCCTGCTGAACTCAGCTCCAGTGCGCCGGCCGCGCCGGTGTACGTGGCGGTGATGTCGCCGAACGCGGCGCCGCCCGTGAACGCGAGCACGTCCTCGCCCACATAGAAGGTGCTGTTAAATATCACCTCGGCGGTGCGTATCGTCGCGCCGCCGCTATCCGACAGCGTGATGCCCGGATCGACCACGACCGGCGTCGAGGCCACGTTGTCGCCCGCGACGAAGCTCGTCGTGCCGTTGGACAAGGTCAGCACCGGCGTCTGGTCGGTCAGCGTCACGTCGACCGTGCGGGTCCACACGCTGCTGCTCTTCACGCCGTCGTTGACGACGAAGCTGATCGTGCGCGCGGCGCCGCTCGGCGCGGCCGCGGTATC
>Ga0153951_1000700_pt1 | contig 12322 bp, 12 predicted proteins | sample TSNJ035MetaG_FD_102278 | JGI IMG/M metagenome (GOLD analysis project Ga0153951, IMG submission 102278) | Attine ant fungus gardens microbial communities from New Jersey, USA - TSNJ035 MetaG | ecosystem: Host-associated > Fungi > Mycelium > Unclassified | place: USA: New Jersey, Wharton State...
ACACTCATCTTGGTATTGAATCCTCACGAAGAGACGACTTGGAAAGTCTGGCGTACATGCTCATCTATTTCTTACGGGGTACACTTCCATGGCGCAGGATCCGAGCACCGATGGTCAATCCATTGCCTTCACCACCGCCTGTTCCTCTACCTGGATCCTCTTCCGATGCTGCACTGCCCAACAACCACCCTGACGACGCTGACAATCGACATGTACATACACATAAAGCGTATAATCCAATTTCAGCGACATGGGATCTTATCCGAGACTCTAAACTCAAACATGAACCTCTGCTGACAGTCGGCCTCTCGCCTGAATTTGACGTTCTATACAGATACGCACGAGGACTCGAGTTTGACGATTTGCCGGATTACGAGGGACTTCGAAGGTTGTTCCGCGGGCTGGGAGAACGGCTGGGGATTGAGTATGATGATACGTATGATTGGACGGTGAAGTCGGACGGTGCGAAGAGCGCTCATGACAAGAGACATTCTGGGAGGAGTTTGAGCGAGGGGAGTAGGAGGAGGTATTGTGAAGCTTGTAATGCAAAGAGACGGTGACCGTGGCTGGCAACAGCGCATTCTTCTGATTGCAACTTGCCCCTCTGTAGTCGATCGGCCCCCCCACCTCTCAGTAGTGCATGCTTCATGCTTTGAAGCCTTTGTCACACGCTATCCTCCACTCTGGATCGCTCTACCCCTTTGGGATCAGGTATCTCTCACTCCTTTGGGTCCCTAATTTTACTTGATGACACCGTTGTGTGTTCCTCCTCACTCTCTCTTTTTGTCCCCATATACCTTTGGAGCCGTGATGCTCCGGTTTGCTGTCCTTCCCTTACTTATTTCCAGAGTATAAGATGCTCCACTTATTCTGTCCTTGTGAGTTCTTTGAATTGGATCCTTTTCATTTCTGGATAGACTGATCGATCGGTGTTATCCCTTAGATTCATACCGTCACTCTTTCTGGCTCTGACCTATCTCCTCATTCGTTTGAGACACGCTCTCTGACTGTTGTGTATGTTGTTCACTTGCGCATTTTGTGGTTTCTTCATCTGTGAAAGCACTTGATATCACCCGCGGTCGTTTTTGATCTGTAGTGCTCTATCATATATCTTATATATATATATTTATGTATATATTGTATGACACATGGGTACTTGTTGATCTTTTTTTGCAATTACAGTATTGTTTGTTGAGATGAATTGTACATGTCAACGCGTTTCTTGGTTCTTGAATATAATAGATAATGATCTCGAGATTATTGGGCGATCCTGTTTTGTTATCTTTCGATCATCAGATGAAAACAACAACAATGCTGCAAAAGGATTACATGCTGCTGCTGTCAGTTATCACCTGTGTTATGGTCAACTCTTTGTATAGAAAGCCTCATGTCTATTGTTAACTCAAGAATCATTGTAGATCATCCACCCCTGTCTGTCTCGAAAAGCCATGTGATGATATTATTACATAATGCAGCCCCCTCCATGTCACAAACAACTTGATTTATCCAAGCATGGCCGTTCCCCGTCTCGGAACTCCTCCGCGCCCTGCCCCTACGGCACATCCTAAACTCGCTAAATCAAAGTCTGAGAACCTAAGACGAAGGATATTTGCTGCCGTTGATAGCCTTGCGTCTAGGCAAAGTGAAAATTCGGGAGCGACCCCGGGTGAAGAAGAAAGTGAATGGGAGAGTGAAGAAAAGGCTATCTGTACTACGCCTGGTATGGCATGCGCTGGGGAGACTGAAACAGAAACAGATGAGCCTGTGAGTTTTTTTTCCTGGATTGTCTGTTGTTCAACTGACTGACGGTTTTGTTTGTAGTCGCGACATTTACCGACGGCGCGTTTCCCGAAAGCGTCTTCCCGTCTGTCGACGTCGTTCTCCTGGTCAGAAAGTAATTTGGTCATTACCCTTTCCTGGCAGGGGCTCCTGTTTGAGTTTTCGAGACTGCTGGCAATTGTGCCTGCTTCATTTGGGTTCATGTGGTGTCTGTGGAACGTATATGCCTTTTCCCCATACCTGGACCGCTGCACCGGCTCAGATCGACCTCCCCCTGATCGGATTGATTATATCATGGCATCCTTATGGGTGAGTTGCTCGTACTTTTCAATGACGTGTCAGAATTCACACACTCCAAGGCTTTACTGACAGCTCACCAATGCCTCTCGCTGACTACCGGCTTGTTGACACGGTGGCGGCACTATTACACACCTTTGTCTACCCTTGTGCGACTGCTTGCGCTCCAAGGGATCTGTTGGCCAGCTACGCACCTCACAGTCAATGTATTTGACATGGCCAAAAGACCCGCCGTGGTGTGGGCATTGATCGGCACATGCACGTGCATGAGCCGCAGCATACAGATCTGGGTCGTCAGCAACCTTCCAACATCGTCACAGAGTATCAATAAAGACATCAATAATGCAAGCACTGCAGATGCACGAGAACGCGAAAAACGAAGGACTGAGGGTATAAAACCTTTTCGAGGCTATGGGTCTGTTTACTGGAAAAAGTGGAACAAATGGCGGAGGAAAAGACGATGGGACTGGAAAGAAGTGTCTGCAAAATGCGTTCTGCCCGCCGGCATCCTCTATTTTGTCATGGCATGGGCAGGAGAGATGCGCCGAGAGCTGGGTGGATGCTGAAGGATGAACACGTGACCATGACGCTTTAACATGTACTCTATTTTTGGGCTCCCGCTGCCCATGGCGTCATCTCCTCCATCTCCTATATATCCCAGACATTCTCCTATCTCTCTTTCTCTGTTTCCTTTATGGACAAATCTTCATCTGTCATTGCTGCTCTGGATGCTGGCAAACTTCCATCCACCCAGCAGCTCAGTCATTTTTTCAACTGGCTTCGTGATGTTGCAATCACCAATGTCGAACCATCAGTTCAGGCTGAATTGAGTTCTCAAGGCCGTGTCCTCGCAAACGATATCCGCCGCATCTTGGACGCCTATACACAGTTTCTGAACAACAAGAATGGTTCGCCTTTTACTGTGTGACGTCAATGACCGCTCACCTGTTTTTAGATGATAACATTCTCCAGGAAATGACCTGGCATCTCGAACAAGGGGATCTTGTCCCCACAGCTAAATCTAAAGAGGACCGAGAGCAAGCTCTTCGGGACATTCACTCTCTTCAAAGGTCCCTTCGTGTCATCTTGAAGGTTGCTTATAACAACGTCACGACCGAAGGCACCCATATATTTAGTGACTTCGCGTCAGTTGTTCGACTGACGTTGGCTGATGCTGCAGAACTGGTGGAGGTTCAGGCAGGGAAGGCCAAAGAGACATTACGCCGGGTGGAACACGATGTTCAAGAAGGAAGGCGTGATACTCTTGGAAGAGATAAAGCGCGCATTGAAGCAGAGAGAAACGATGCAAGGGTAACTTGGGAGCACGGAATGGACACTGTCAAAGGCGCTGGATCAATGGTGATTGGTGCCTCGCAAAATGTGGCTGTTACCGTTGAGGATACGACCGAGAGAACGGCTTTGCGACTGCAGAATGCGCTCTTTTCGGTAGATTCTTTTTTTGCGATTGCATATAATTAGTCACCTTATTGTCGCATTTAGATATGCGATCGTGCTCAAGCCGATCCGGCGTACCGTCATGCTCTTGATACCATTTTTACCATCCTTCAAAAACATATGGACCGAGGCCTTGACAGTGTCTCAGATCCCGACTTCACTCTGGCGACCTTCATCGCCGATCCTACGCCAGAGCAGCATGTTCCGAAGGCCATTGAGTGCCTCAAAATTTTCTTTGAACGCATCGTTAACGTCTCATTTGACCCATTTCTTGAGAAGTTTAAGGCGATCGTCTCTATGATTGTTTGTGACAGAGACTTGAAGTCGTGGTTTGACGATTCAATCAACGAGATTAGGCGCGATCTTTCGGAGCCGGGTTATGTTCGAAGTGACGACGCGACCCGCAAGCGCAAACAACTTCGCATTCGATGGAGGGCCTTGTTGGAGAAAGACGAGAAGTGGAAGTCTAACATCGATGAACTGAAGCAAGGACTTGCCCAGATTGATGAAGGTATATCTCAAGACCAGGATCTTCAGCGTATCAAGGCCGCCCACCAGCGTCTCAACAATGACGTTGAACAGGGTCTCATTGATGCTTCTAGAGAGGCAGAAACCGGGTTCAAAGCATCGGTAGACCAGGTAACGTGGTTTTGGCAAGACCTTTTCAAAGTCTATGTCCCTCGCATCATGTCTACGATGAAAGATGTTCCTATTCCTCGGTAAATTTTGCAACTATTGTCGATTTGATTGCGCCTCTGATCCGTATCCTAGAATTGAATACAAGGATCAAGATCTTGAATTTGTTTTGGAAAATCTCGACATTTCATCCTTCCATATCCTTCCTTCCCATGTTTATATTCGTAATATCATGGATGTGGATATTCAAACTTCTGCCGACCCCTCTGAACCATCACGTACTGCTGTTGGTACACTCACCCATGTTCGTGTCCAAGCGGTACAAATGACACTGAACGATGTTTCATTTTGGTACAAGGACAAGACTCGTGGCTCCCTCGGGCCAGGAGAGTTTACTGGTCTTCTCCACTTTGATTTGCCAGAGAAAGGAATTGATCTCGATCTGAAGCTCCGTCTCATCCCAGCAACACTCAAGGGACCTCATTCCCGAGCAAATTTGAAGCATTTCAACGACATTGAGAAGGTTCAGGTTAGCCTTGCCGAAGACATCGGACTTGAGGTTCGGGATAGCAATCATTCAATTTTTCTCACATTATTCAAGCCCCTTATGATCTCGCGGCTTCGTGAGGCATTGGAGCGAACTTTGATTGAGCAGGTGCGGGCGGCTGTTGAGTGGATGGATGGTGTTGCATTCGACATTGCAAAGAGGAAGGAGGTGTTTCAGGACACTGGACTGAGTTCTGGCGGAGCTTTGATGGCGGCTATCTGGAGCGAGACAGGCAGGATTCGACGAGAGGGTCGAGAACAAGGCGAGTTAGGTATTCACGCAACCGGGACTGGAGTCGTCGTCGAACAGCAATTGTATTCAAAAGATGGACGCGAGGCAGGCAAAACCGAATTTGCGATGGGTGCAGAGCCGCAAATTCTCAGTGGCGAGAAGCGAGGGCCACTTGGAACGGGTTCAAAACCCCTGAAAACACATGTTGAGGAGATGGGGGCAGGGATGGGCATGTCTGGTCTTGGGATGGAGGTGGTCCAACCAAGTGATATTGCTGGTGAAGCTAGACAACGCGTGAAGGACTTTGTGAGGGAAGGGAGGAAACAGATATCAAGTTTCACAAAAAGTGTCCAGGAAAAGAGGCAACGCGAACAGCGGCGGCCTGGTTGGCAAAGTGCGGCGTTTGATATCTGAGCGTTTCTTATCATTATTGTACCATTCTGTATTCATAGTTATCGCTTTAGTGTTCTCCTACATGTAAATTGAAGAGTGATTTTGACAGAATGGCTGTTGGTTGTGAAGTCCTAGATTCTGGTATGCTCAACTGTGATGGGCACTCTATTCTTATTCTCCAAGTACAAGTTCACATGGTATGACTGAAAAACATGTATCGGTTTGGTTGATGACTGACTTTTCCACGAATGGTTTCAAGAAGTGGAGGGGTCTTTGTCCAGTCTCGTTTCAACCCATTTTCGGAGAAGCATGTATAGGGACTGAGTTATGAGATGCTTGAGAAGTTTTTGAAGCAGCGTACAAGAATTTTCCTTCTGTTCTCTGACTCTGACTGAAGTATGCCTTCAAGTCATTTGAAGCAAAAACCTTTAAAAGGGCTCTCCAGGAAAACTTGAGCTCGATACCACATGGAAGGACATGTGGTCAAAACAGTGTGATCGAAAAGCAACTTAAAGTCAAGTTACATAGTCAGAAGAATGCCCTTGTCAAAAGAACACAGTTATAGACAATGAGGCCAAAAGTGTCTGGTATAATGCACCGCAACTCTGATTCGTATACGCCCTCTCGAGTTGAAGGTTCAATGGACCGTCAAATACTGTAACATAGAATTCAATTACTCCATCAAACACAAACAGTCTACTCGTATCACAAAAAAGAACGGCAAGACAGACCAAGGTCATAAGAGAACAAGACCATCCCTTCAAAAATTCTGAATCACAAGTGAGAGTGAGAGTACCAAAAAAAAGGGTATACAAAGGGAGTGGAACTAGAAATTTTGGAGAGAATACTAGTATTGAAAGAAGAGTAATCACGAGTCGAAACTAACATGCCTTGTTCAAGAAAATTGATTGTCCAGGATATGCTGAAGGCTTCGTTCATCTCCTGCTCGTATGACGACCGTGATTGAGCACATCTAAATCAGCTTCGAGCACTTTGATGGCGCCATGAGCCTGCTCGAGGTCTCTGTTAAGACGGTCACGTTCTTTAACAAGCTAAAACCCGAAAAAATCAGATAGCGCATTTGCCACATAAGATTCACCACATACATGCTGCTCCCAGATCCTGAAACGCCCTTCCTCTGCCTTGACTTGATCAGTAAACTTCTTCCTGAGTTCATCCTCTTCCTGCCGGAACTTGGGATTCTCATCTTTCTTGACCTTGGGCTCGCCAAATTTACGTGTCTCCATTTGTTGTTGACGGTAATTTTCATAGTGAATATCCTCGGTCGTCGAGACAAGATCCAGCATGAAAGTGCGAATCAAGAGTGACCGAAGCTTCTTGAAGTCACAGTGGTTCTCATTCTCAACTATGTCGAACATAACTACCAGATCTGGATACGGAGTGTAGTAACAGCGTACCTTCCGCAACACCCCAAAGATATTCACGACCCTTGACAGTGCGACCATCAGCAGTCTTGACATCCTCTGTAGAGCCAATTATGGAAAATGGCATAGCTTCGACAAGGGCGCGAGCAAGGTCAGCACTTTCATCGTCAGCATCAATAGGAGGGGTGTAGATGCGGACACCTTGCGCAGCAACGACTGAGCGAACCTGGTCATATTGAATAGCTGGTGTTAACACTCCTAACGAGGACAAACAAAGATAAGTACCCTTTGCTTGAAAACCTGGAGGTCGGCCTGGGTCAAAGTGTCGGCTTTGGCGATGACGGGAATCAAGTTCACACGAGTTCCAAGACGCCTCATAATTTCAATGTCTAGCGGTTTGAGTCTGAATTGTAACCACGAAGTGTATCAGAGGGAATGAACCCAAAAAGTCAGATTGCTACCACTTACGTGTGTCCAGTGGGACGGATGAAATAAAGACAGGCATGCACACGTAGGTCCGTCTTCTCACTCCTCTGGGGTTGTTGCTCCTGCCTCATGTACGCTTCATGCTGGTCGTCGATGAAGTCAACAATGGGCGTCCAGGAGTCGCTGTTGTTAACATAGTCGCCAAATCCGGGTGTGTCGATGACAGTGAGCTTGACCTTGAATTGCTTCTCCTCAAGCTCAGCCTTAATGATTTCCACCTCTGTGAGCTTGTCAAGCTGTTTGTGGTGACGCCTGTTGTAGTTTTTGGGGGGCGAGAGTTCGGTGGAAAAGAGGGTATTGATAAGCGTGGTTTTTCCAAGGCCAGATTCGCCTGAACAACGTATAACAATAAATTTAACGCGTATGAGAGTACCAGAAAAATGAGCACTGACCTACGACCATGATTGTGAAGTGAGCACCCCGCTTAGCAACGATCTTATGCCTCTACAAGAACGCGTCAGACGTGGCCGCCACGGAAGACGACGACGACAAGGATACCTGGTTGGGAAGATTGGCTATGCCAATGCCATCGGTAATGGGAGCGAGAGTAGCCATTTGGAGAAGATGCGCAGGGAAGGACAGCTACAGACTTCAACAAAAATCGTTTGAGATTCACTAGCATTATTTGGTCATGTTTACCTCGGTCACTGCCGACGCCCGCCTTAAAAAGTAATTAGACTTGAAGACCAAGTCGTTGTACATGGCTGAGATCCTAAACTAGCAATTTCCAAGGAACAAATCCAAAGCATCCTTCTCCACCTGGTCGACAGTCAGATTGTAGAATTTCTTCACATGGATCCAAGCGCGTGAGTAGGTGCACCTGAACTGCAGCACAGGGGGCATCCATTGGGAAGGATCTAATTATACAGGTTGCCGGCCAATCCAACCCGGTCAGTGGCAAACCTAGAAGCAATATTGGAGAGAGAGGGGTAACGTACCTTTAGCCCCTCTGGCACTTTCAACGTCGCGAGTAGCAACGATAAGTTGGGGTCTTGTCAGATCATTAGAGAAGGCTTCGCGTTGATCTGAGCTCCATTAACTAGCCCCTGAAAACCAAGCCTCTTCGAGTGGAACGATATGACTCTGATGGAAGGAGAGTTGGCAGTTCACAGGGTCTGCAGGAAGACAAGGCGCACAATGTCGAGGCTGCTGGGTGTACACGAGACGGCAGCATCATAATATGAATACCAGTCACCACTCTTGACTTCACAGTTGTAATCTGTAATGACAGCATTTCCATCGCGTTTCAAGACAGCTGGTCAATAGGCAGCCTCAGTGAGATGTCGATGATCAAGTTGAGACGAAGACCAACTATTTCTTGTATCGCAATTCTCGGAGACTGTTAAAAATTAAGTTATATAGTGATGAGGGGTAAGGCTTTTATGTGAAATTGAGGTTACACACCAATAGACCCAGTAAAAAATTGACTGCGCTCAAAAGGCGGTTCAGTGTTCTTGGGGGTGACAGTTACTACCAGAAGAGTTTCACAGGGGCAGCTACTTGAAGAAGAAAATACTACTGACAATTTCCCAGATATATACGCGCGGTAGAAGCATCAACAGCTTCTGGAAATGTTGCAAGAGTAGGAAACGCAAGGCTGCAGCATAAGACGATGAGGGAAGCGAGTGTCAGCATGGGCAAGATATATGCGTAAGATATATTTTATATGGTGTACCTCTCCTCCAAACCTTTGTTTATTTTTACCCCGTACTCCCTTCTATCATTAAGAAGCGGTGGAGCTTCCAGGCGAGTTTCATGTGGCAAATGAGACGAAGCCAGCACCTAACCAAATTCGTCTCGCTAAAATGGCACTCTGAATGGACACATCAGAATCCGTCGCAACACCTGGTCGAGAGATCTTTCGAACAATCGAGTAGAGAGTATAGAATACTGAGTCATATATGTGTTTAACAGGCGGCCATTAGGTATGGTACTATAGCCTCGTTTGCATTCCCAGCAATTGTAGTTGTTATCATCCCAAGACCATGAGGAGACTAATAGACATTTTTATACGTAACAGCAAGAAGGGAAGCTTGCTTGACCCAGATTGAGTCCTGTCAGCCAAGTACCGTGGGGATCTGGAGTATAACGATGCGAAAACAGCAGTGGGAATGGTGAACTGGGCTAACGAGCGAAGCCATGATGGACACCTCGAAGAAGCCACATTAGAGCATTATGATATACACTCTGCCATTATATCGCAGTTCAGAACACCAGAGTCTGATCAGGTAAGGACAGTTTCATTTCTTGATGCAAGTCTGGTCATGAAATGATTGTGGTCTCTGGTGGAACCTGTTTCACTAGTATCACAGCGCCGCCCTTTGAGGAGAAGCATGTCGCTAGCGTATGGTAGTCAATAGCAAATTTTGTCTGGTATGAGAGATGTTGCAACGAAGCTATTCAGAAAAAAAGAATGTGATATTTTTATCAGCCAAATAAAAACGGGATATTTAATTAGTCAGCAGATACTCGCGTCAAGCTTGCGCGTTCAACACAAGCGCTCAATCATGGACCACTTTCCGACAAACTGGGGTCATCCCGTACGTTCATCTCTTCTGTTTTTGTGTTTACTGGCTGACCATTGCGGTAGCGCAACGACGCTTACGATGCCTATGGCACATATCCTCTGCCCCACAGACCGAACAATACTACCAAAGATGCCTTCGCATCCGCTGTCCAGCACACTCAGTGAGCGAATATGTGCTTCTCTATCGTAGAAAATGAACTGATAGGTCCTCTCAAGACAACCGATTGTCACAGGAACGAGTGTTCTCGCGTTTAAATACAAGGACGGCATCATGATGGCAGCAGATACACTAGGTGATCTGTCCCTCATATCTTGCACACACTCGCTCTTTGTCTGATAAACTTCACCAGCTTCATACGGCTCCCTTGCTCGCTTCAAGGATATTCAGCGGCTGCATCCTGTCGGCAAATATACCGTCATCGCCGCCGGTGGTGATATGTCCGACTTCCAGCATATCCAGAAATCCCTAGAAGAACTGATCATCGAGGAATTTGCCTCTCAAGACGGTCACGATCTGGGTCCTGCGCAGATTCATGAATACCTGTCCCAAGTCATGTACTCCCGCCGGTCCAAGCTGAACCCTTTATGGAACTCCTTGCTCGTGGGCGGCTTCAAGGATGGCAAAAGGTATCTCTCAGGTTCCGTCTCTTTCGAACCAAACTCGGAGTGTTGATCGTCCCTCGTAGTTTTTTATCATACGTCGACCTCCTGGGTACCACTTATTCTGCTTCAACCCTTGCCACGGGTTATGGAGCCTACATCGCCCAACCTTTGCTGCGCAAAGAAGTAGAGGGCAAGGAAGATACCTTGACAGAAGAAGATGCTGTAAGGATTATGGAGACCTGCATCAGAGTCCTCTTCTATAGAGACGCTCGAAGTATCGACAAGGTTCGTCCCAGTTTGATCTTTCCCCTTGAGAATCTATTGAGCTCATTTAATACTAGTATCAACTCGCTGCCATCACTGCAAACGGGATCAGTATCACAGAATCTCGCCCCATCTTAACGTCGTGGTCGTTTGCTGAAGGCATTAGAGGGTACGGTGCCTAGACTTAGTGAACTTTATGAGCCATATGTATATTTTGTCAATCTCTTTTCTGTCTCTAGATATGACAAAGCATTTTCTTCACTTCTATCAATGCTTGGTTAAGCCACGACTGTCAATGAACTACAATAAGGTGAACTTCATGTGATCCTTTCGAGTGATGATCGACAGTTTTGCTCGTCTGTGGTTTATTCTCTGTAACGCCAGCTTATAAAAGGATCAGACCCGGTCTTAGAGAAGGGAGACTGAGAGTGAGGGATTCTGATGTTGATAGGACTCTGAGATATTGGAGACGTCGTGAATCAACAGACGTCCAATGGATATTTTGATTTTCTAGTAGTCTTCATTTTACTGCAGAGATGTCTAATTTGTGGGAATATCAAAAAGAATGACTCCTCCCTATCCAACTAAACATCGCTGCACTTTCCAAGATACTGCCTCCCAAAAAGTTGCTGTGCAGGCAGAGGTCGTCCACAGAGAATTTAATACAGGAGTAAAGAGAAGAAGGAAGCCCAAATGTCACCTCGGAACCGAGTTGCAAGTTTTGCTTTTTTTGGAAGTTCCTCTGCTAGCCCCTGTTTTCCTCAAATATACAACATCAACAAGTCCATTGGGCGACAATGTGGCCCAGACTATCCTCCAAAGAATCTTATATAGGATCCCATATTGCCAGAAATCATTGATATTGATATCATCATCAGATTCCTACTGTATCTCTTCCGACTCCCTCCCAATTGGCTGGCTCCCCTCAGAGAGAAGTGAGCTTAAACATCAATATAACAATATTCAGTGAAAATCAAAAACCCAAAATCTGAATGGTGCATTTTTGACGCACAGATAGGGTGAGCAATAACGCAGCAAATAAAATATGCGCGCAGGGGAAGGAAGGAAAGCAAGATTCTAGCTACATGACCCTTTCAATATGTAGATAACCGAGACAACTGCTCAGCAACTGCTCCAAGCGTTGAGGTTTTCATGACATCTCGATGTCATTCCATAACAATGATGTCATTCCGCAACAAGCAAGGGTAAATCCAAGGAGATAGATAATTCTTGCAGGATATCAGGAGGAAAAGATAGTTCTACACTATCTCTGGAGGGAGAATATAGGGAGGAGGTAGCTCCCGAGCCACCCGTCCTGCATCTCGGTGTTGATATGCGACCTCGTTTTCACTTGTAACTACTGGCACATTCCCCTGCGCTGTTCCATCGTGAGTTGAGTGACTCAACGGGGATTGGCCTGGATTTTTTGGGAGAGGGCGTAGTAACAGCGCTTGATTCAGGGAAGATTTGGCCGATGGGCCTGAACTGACGAAATTGAACTGGTTTCCCGCCTTGCATATTTCTCTTTCTGCGCAGGTAATACCACATTCCAGCGGCACCTACTATCAATAAGAACGAGACTAGCGAGACCACGACTCCGATGATTATTGAGGTGGGACGTCCCGAGTTTCGAGCTCTCCATCGCGCAGCTTCTTGCTGATCTAGGATTGATTGATTAAAGGACGTCGTACTGAGACCCGTACAGGTGACATTCGTGGA
>Ga0153951_1000705_pt1 | contig 12290 bp, 11 predicted proteins | sample TSNJ035MetaG_FD_102278 | JGI IMG/M metagenome (GOLD analysis project Ga0153951, IMG submission 102278) | Attine ant fungus gardens microbial communities from New Jersey, USA - TSNJ035 MetaG | ecosystem: Host-associated > Fungi > Mycelium > Unclassified | place: USA: New Jersey, Wharton State...
AGGAGTTTCCGGAGATGGGAGAACTAATGAGGCGCGAGTTTAAGTCTCCAGGTGATGTGGAACAGGTAAATGACTGAATCATTTTTTCTTCGTACTTTGACATGTCCATTCTTTCAGGCACGAGAATTGGTTTGCAGATCATCTGCGATCTCACGAACGAGACAACTTGCTCAAGACTATGTTGATGGAGCGAAGAAGGTCTTGCAGGAGTTACCTCATAGCGAGGCTCGCGACATGTTGAAAGTACTTGCAGAAGATCTTGTCGCCAGAAAACAATAATTTGATTTTGCAAAATTGGGCGCACAACATGCCTCCCATCCAGCATTGTTGACCTTTGTTGTCGACAAAGTACCTTGATCTATTTTTGTCGTATTTCTCTTTCACCTATTATCATGAAGGGACTTTGATTTGTTTGCTTTCTGGTAGTCTAGATCTTCTATCCCCAGATATCCCGATAGACAGCTACATTTTTAGTACAAATGGAATCGTGTCATTAGAATGCTCTTCTCAGAATATGACGCAGTTAATATAAGAACAGAGTACACGCACCTAAGTGTACAGAAGCTACCTAAATAGTTATGTATATGTTTTGTGGTGCAATGGAGACCACAATAGAATGGAGGCGGAAATTTTAATCAGACAAAATGCAGGCGCGAGCAAAATAACTCTCAGAATTTGAGTGAAATATATTCGAGCTATATACTATCCCCCAACCTTGTTACGAAGTTTGCAACTCTGTGTTAGGGAATTGATGGATACCAGCTCGAAGCTGGGGGTCTACTAAACTATGTCGCTACCATACAACTAGAGTCACATGACTTGCGAGACACCTTCGGTGCAAGTTGGAACCCTGACTTTTGAAGATAACAAGATTCAAAGTACAGAACTCACTTCTGAGGGTGATAAATTTATACATATACTCTATGATGTATTTCTAGCAATCTGTGCAGGACAACGACCTGCCCTCGTTACCCAATTTGGGCAGGGAGCTGACCAACGTCAAGCCGTGTCTGAGTTTCAATTTTGTTGATCCCAATCAACGCAAGCAGGCTACTGAAGACCCGCAAAGTACTTGTGCCAACACTAGCATTGGAGGGAGCTTGATACAGAGTAGTGCTTACTCCCACCCATCAAATCCAAGTCCACCTTCAGGACTGACTGGTTTTATCGTTGTGTTGATCCTCATGCGGAGGTGTGACTGGCCAAAATCCATATGGACCCCGAAAGCCAGTTTATGAGGTGCCAAATCTACGCCTTAGTACAGTAGCCGTTGATTAAAAACCAACTATAAAAACATTATCTTCCTGGTCTAACACTATACTCATCAGTCATATCTTTAGCTATTATCCTTACATTAGTTTTAAATTTTAACATCATTTATAACTGGGGTTGATGAAAGGTAGAGCCTTCTCTTTTCAAATTTTTTTATTTCCATTAATTGCAATATTAAAATTACCAATAGATAGTCTTCAATGCAGAATTGGTAGATCTGTGCGGTCTTAACCCTTGAAACGCTGAGCTAAATGTAGGCTCAATTATGCTCTCTAAGACTTATAATAAATTAGTACTGTTAAAGTTGAAAAAACACTTATCTGATTTAAATTCAAAAAGAATTTAGAGCTAAGCTTAGTAAACGAAAAGTAAGAAAGTAGTATTTACTGATATAAAAACTGGATTAAATTCAACTTTTCTTTAAATTTTAAAATACGATTACAAAAGTAGCTATTTTATACAAAGAAAAATATTTAATAAGTGATAATTAATTAACTTAAAAAAGTATAATTTTCATCCCAACACGGTGGACTTGTATATTCTATTCTATTCAATGTGGTACTAAAATAGTCTTACTATTGAAGAGTGTAAATTTTTGGCTTTAATGTAAAAAAAAGTTTCATCTTAAAGCTGGTGTCATAAAATCTGGTAAAACTAATCAGTGATAGTGGCTATATTTATATATATTGTCAGAGTCGAAGACTAATCACAAATAATTAATATTGAATCTACATATTACATAATCATTGAACTACAAGTATCCATAAATTGTAATTCTTCTTCAGCCTCAAAAACTCAATAAAAGCTAGTGATTCTGGTCTAGGACCCTTGTGCCTGACATATATGGAAAAATTATATGCCTAATTAGTAGGACCTCAATATAGTGACCATTTTTTTTAATAAAAATTCATATTTGAGTGCTTGTAAGGCATTGTTTGTTAGCTCTCCCAAGTCTTTACCACCCTTAATTTGACTGAGATAAAAACTGGAATGAAAAATTGTATGCGGATTCTGCTAAATTTAATCAAGTGCATAGAATACAATTGAACAGTCTTGTTGAGCTCGGCAATGGCCGTGGATAAATGATTCGGCTGATGGGGTTGACGAGGGCAGTCATGCACGAGTACCTTGAGGGACGAATTGTGGGTGTGCTGGTGAACTGGAGAGACGGGTGCTGACGGGGTTCAGGACTTTATTGGACAGCAATGGGTGGAGCGCGTGTCGCGGACGGTGCTGATAGGGGCGACGGTAGGTGTGCTCGGAGGGTGCTTGCTGTTGCTGAAGAGCCGTAGGTGGTGTCGTTTGTCGTGGGATTTTGCGTGCAGTCGCTGTCGGTGACGTTTGGGATGGTGGGGGCGGCGACGGGGGTGCTGGCCGTGGTAGGTGTGCAGCAGACGAGCAGGACAAAGGCTGACTGTCGCAGGTAGTGTTGCCGGGATGGGGAATGTTGCGGCAGGACAGGGTATGGTGGGAGGGTAAATAGATGGCCGTAGATAGAGAAAAGCTCCCACAGTTCTCTGCCATGTCCACCGCAGAAAGACGGCAGTCGATGCCTCCTCTCCCCAGTCATGACAGTCGTCCTCAGCCGCGCGCACGGTCCAACAAGGTCCTCGGCGACTACACCCTCGCAAAGACCCTCGGCGCCGGCAGCATGGGCAAGGTCAAGCTCGCAACCCACAACGTCTCCGGCGAAAAGGTCTCTCCTCTTTTTTTCTCGTTTCACCGTCTGACACCCCCCAGCTCGCCGTCAAAATCCTCCCCCGCGTCTACCCCTCGCCGCACACGCCCCTCTCAGACTCCGCCGCAAAGCAGGCCGCAAAGGACGCCTCCAAGGAGATCCGCACGCTCAGAGAGGCCGCCCTCTCCATGCTCCTCTACCACCCCTACATCTGCGGCATGCGGGAGATGATCGTCCACCAGCACCACTACTACATGGTCTTTGAGTATGTCAACGGCGGCCAGATGCTCGACTACATCATCAGCCACGGCCGCCTCAGGGAGCGCGTCGCCAGAAAGTTTGCCAGGCAGATCGCCAGTGCCATCGACTACTGTCACCAGAACAACGTCGCCCACCGAGGTCCGTCTTTTTTTTTCTTCTCTTCTCCGCTCACATCCTCTAGACCTCAAAATCGAAAACATCCTCATCTCGCAGACCGGCAACATCAAAATCATCGACTTTGGCCTCTCAAACCTCTACGACCCCCTCTCCCACCTCTCCACCTTTTGCGGCTCCCTCTACTTTGCTGCCCCCGAGCTCCTCAACGCCCGCGTCTACACCGGCCCAGAAGTCGACATATGGAGCTTTGGCGTCGTCCTCTACGTCCTCGTCTGCGGAAAAGTCCCTTTTGACGACCAAAGCATGCCTGCTTTGCATGCAAAGATCAAGAGAGGCCTGGTCGAGTATCCTGTCTGGCTGACCACCGGTGCGCCTCACTCTTACCCACTCACCCTCCTTTCTTATTTTTCCCAGATTGCAAACACCTCCTGTCCCGAATGCTCGTCACAAACCCCGCCAACCGCGCTACCCTCCGCCAGGTCCTGGACCACCCATGGATGACCCGCGGCTACTCGGCTCCCCCAGATCCTCATCTCGTCCATCGCGAGCCCCTCCGCCCCGACGAACTCGACAAACAAGTCATCAAGGGCATGAAAGGCTTCGAGTTTGGCTCTCATGATGAAATCGAACGTCAACTCGTCAAAATACTCGAGTCAGAGAGGTACATCAGAGCGGTACAGTACTGGGAACGTAAACGGAGTGGCGCCTTGGGAAACTGGGCTCACCATCACAACGGCACTACAGCGGGCAGTTCCTCCCTCTTTGGACGTTGGGGAGACAGTTTGTCCAACTCCAGTCTCGCCATGTCCTTTGATTCCACGTCCACAAAATTCGACGCTGCTGCTTCCCATCATACATCGCCTACACCTACCTCGAAAAAGACGAAAAGGTTCTCAGGCTTTGACTGGTACCGCCGCAAACTGTTTCCGTCTCATCACACCGCCTCGTCTCCCGTATCCCCATCCACGCACTCTCCCCCGGAATCCTACAACAGTCTTCTTCTTCCCCCCGGTGCCCATTCCTCCGCCGCGGCAGCTTGTGCGGCAGGCGATGGGAAAGAACCCCCCGATCCGACGCATGGTTTCCATCCGTTGATTTCGATGTATTACCTCGCTAGAGAAAAGATGGAGAGAGACAAGGTGTATGGGCCTGGTGTGTTTGCGAGCTCGCAGTTGAGCATGGTTCCAGCGGATGCTGGGCCCAAGGACAAAGGAGAGAACGAATTTGAGAGACTTGGTGCTGAGAGGCAGAAAATCAGCGTTGAAGATGCGTATGCCCATATTCGGCCGTCACCTACTGCTACGTCGAGTCGAGTCGTTTCACCCCCACCACCACCAACAACGCCCTTGACGGCGGGGAAACCGGATTATGGCATGCCGCTACCTCGACTTCCCGTCCCTGAATCGTCCCACTATTCTGCGGTTTCTTATGATCCTACTGGAGCGAGTCCGACGAGTCCAGCGTTTAATTCGCCGCATGGACCGCAGCCTAGAGCGCGAGATTTTGGTGGGACTGGGGGACCTAGTCCGTTGCATCAACATTCCCATTCGATGGCGATTCAGCCTCAACGACGGGCATTGGAGCTGGATGATGGACTCGGTGGACAGCGACAACAGCAAGAGAAAGAGTCGGTCGTGAGAGCGCCTAGAGCTCCGCCTGCGGCTGGATATCGAAGAAGTCATTCGTTGTCGCAGAGGCCTAGTGCGACGACTGCTGGAACGGGTGTGTTGGGTAGAGGATGGGGGAGTATGTTTGGACGTGGTAATAGTGGAGGTGGTAGTGGAGTGTCGAGTATGCCGACGAGTGCGACGGTGACGGGTGCTGATACTCCGATTGAGGTGGATGAGTATGGTGTGGTTGGAGCGAGGACGGAGATTGCGACTTTTGCGCAGATGGAGGAGGATAAGCAGTCACCGCCAGCTGCAGCTGTAGGGGGATTGGTGAGTGGAGGGGCGTCGTTGATGAAGAAGTTTGGAGGGTTGTTGATTGGTGGTGCTGGTGGACGAGCTGCTGATTCTACTTTTGTTGAAGTGAAGAAGACTGGAAGTGTACCGCCAACAACACCAACACCGTTGATGGGTGATACGTTGAATGATGTTGTGGAAGTTGAGAGCGCTGAGAATGGCGATGATGATCATAGCACCCCGATTGTCAGTGTTGTTGGTGATGGAAAGACAGAAGGAGAACCAACAGCATTAACAGCAGCAGAAGAAGAAGAAGAGAGGACGAGAACACCTACGCCTTCGCCTTCTACGCATACTGTGACTGTCGTTACTCCTACTCCTCCTCCGCGGAGTGCGGGTGCGATGAATGGAGGAAGGATGGTGTTGGGGAGTTTGGTGAGTCAGCCGATTGGGGGTGTTGGGTCTGCGCATAGACGGGCTGCGACGATTGTGGATCCGAATACTCGACGAAGTGGTGCGGGTGGGAGTGTGGCTACGTTTCCGAGTACGCCTTTGTCGATGTCTGTTAGTGCCGGTGCTAGTGCTAGTGCCAGTGCGACTGCCAACACTATGAGTATGAATGCGACTGTGGGTAGTCGAGGGTATCATGAGAGAAGAGGGAGTACGGGGGGAGCTGCGATGTTGATTGGGTTGGGTTCGAGTTCGAGTGCGGGAGCTGCTTTGCCGAGTTTTGTACCGGCGGCGGCGACGACGACGGGGGGTGTGGCGGGGGGTATGACGATGACGATGACGCCTGGGAGAGTGAGGAGGCCGTCGACTGGGTTTGTGGGAAGGTTTGGTTCTTCTCAGCGGTCGTCGCTTTCACAGCAGCCGCAATCCCAACAGCTACAGCCACAGCAACTACAGCCACAACCGCAATTGCAATTGCAACCACGGCGGCGGCGGCCACGACCGGTGTTGGTAGAAGGTGCGAGTGAAGGTTTGTTTGATGCTGCCGAAGTCGAAGGCGACAACGACGATGACGAAGAGGAGGAAGATGAAGAAGATGAGGAAGACGAAGATGAAGAGCCGGAGAAAGAGTATAAACCGGTGTATTTGAAAGGGCTGTTTAGTGTTGCGACGACGAGTTCGAAGTCGCCGATGTTGATCAAGGTGGATATTAGGAGGGTGTTGGATCGGATGCGGGTGCAGTATAGGGAGACGAAGAATGGGTATGAGTGTTTGCATTCGCCGTCGATTGATGTTTCGAGTGTGGTGAGTGGTGCGGGTGTGGGTGCGGGTGGGAGTGTGAGTGTGCAAGGTGTGGGTGCGGGTGTGGGTGTGCAAGGTGGAAGTGTGGGTGTGGGTGTGCAAGGGGTGGAGGGGCAGGGACAGGTAAAGAAGAAAGTGAGCAAGTTGAGTTTTGGGATGAAGAGGAGGGAGAAGGAGAAGGAGAAGGAGAGGAAGGAGGAGGGACAGTTGCAGCAGCAGAATGTGGATGTGGTGTTACAGCAACAGCAACAGCAACAGCAACAGCAACAGCAACAGCAACAGCAACAGCAACAGCAACAGCAACAACAGGGTCAGGGAAGACCGAGTGGAGGAGCGATGACGATGACGACGGGATTGAAGACGATGCCTTCGAGTGGGAGTTTATCGTTTTTGAATGTGGTGTCGAATCAGGGTGTGGTTGGTGTGGAGCAGCAACAGCAGTATAGTGGAGAACCTTTGTCGGTTGATTCACAAGCGCAAGAGTCGGTAAGGTCTAGTTCGCCTGTTTCGAACAAGTCGAAAGTGTTGCCGCCTATACCGAGGGATTTTGGAGGTGCGAGTGCGACGATGGGTGCGATGGGTGCGAGTGCGACGACAACTGCGACGACGAGGACAAAAACTCCGAGTCCGTTACCATCTAGTCAAGTTGATAAAGAAGTGTTTGAGAGTATAGCCAAGAACCAGTTGAGTGTGAGGTTTGAGATTACGATTGTCAAGGTATGTAGTATGTCTTTGTGGCGTGTTTCCTTTGTTGGTGTTTTTTTGGTACAGTTGATTAAGTGCTCTTTTTTCTTTTGTTTCTTGGGTTTTTTTGTTTTTTTTATAGGTCCCGTTGTTGCCGTTTTATGGGATACAGTTTAGGAGGACGAGTGGTGATGGATGGCAGTATCAGATGTTGGCGAGGAGGGTTGTGACGGAGTTGAAGTTGTAGGGTTGAAGGTTATTTAATTTTGTGGGGGGTTTTTAAGAAGATTTTGTGGGGGGGTTTTTAAGAAGAGGAGAGGGAAGGAGTGGGAGGGAGGAAGGAAGGAGTGAGTGATATGTGGGTGGTTGTGTTATAGATCTTTTTTTTTTCTTTCTCTTATGTTTACCGTTTTTAGTGGTTTTTCGTTTGTTTGTTTTTTTTTTTTTAAGAAAGTGGGTTGGGGGGTTTAATTTTAATGGGTTTTTTTTTCTGTCTCTCTCTCCCTCTCTCAGTGTGTGCATTTCTCTCAGTGTGTCTCTCAGTGTGTGTGTGTGCGTGCTCAGTGTGTGTGTGTGTGCGTGCTCAGTGTGTGTGTGTGTGCGTGCTCAGTGAGGAGAAAGCATGAGGTTGCTTGTGCAGAATTTTTTTGGTTTTAAGAAAGCAAGAAGGAGTGAATTTGAAATAAAGGATAAAGGTATGTGATGTGTGGTTTATTCTGGGTGATGATGTGAGGCAAAAAGACGGGGGAGTTTCTAGAGATTGTTGTATAGGGAATTTTTTTTTCAGATCTGTTTGAGCTCACACTCTCTCCTAGGTGAATATACATGGTTTGTTGAGGTTTTCTGTGGATTTGGTTTGTTAGAGGATATGTATGGATTTTGAAGTTTGGAGATGCGTTGTTTTTGTCTTTGGTTTGTTGATTAAGTTGTTGAGCATTAACTTGGTTTGATGATAACCTCCAGATTTCATCACAGAACAATGTTTTTTTATCTCCTGCAGACTGTTGTTGTCTTTTTTTATTTATTTAATTCAGGACTGTTGTTGTCTCTCGACAAGTTTGCTTTTTTTGTACTTCATATTTGGTAGGTTTTGTGCGGGCGAGCACTTAATTTGAGATTGTTGTGGGAACACGCTGGTTTTTTATACTTGCTCGCTTCACGTACTTTGGTTTGATAAGTGGTTTGGAGATGGAAGTATTGTTGGTGCTATGATCGGCCCCCTTTATGTCTTCATATGGTAACCTGCGTAAGCTTATACGTTGTGGAGTGAGACCACGTCACAAAGTTATCCTAAAAGGTAGAGAATTACTACTGTTTAGAGGTATACTTCCGCATAGAGAACGCTTGCGTGGGTAGAAATGAGCGCAGTCATAGTGATGAGCATTGTGGTCGGGCTTTCTGTGGCTGAGGACTTACCCAGAACTGAAACAACTTATGAAACCAGACTAGAATTTTGATATGGAAAAGAGACATAGCGATGTACCCTGGTCTTATAATGAATGTAGTGTAATATCTAGGAGACAAGAGGTTGCTAAGGGGATGTTGGGAAAGGTAAAACAAAAAAATATCGAGGCTAGCTGCAAATTGCCTGAACAGGCCGAGGAGAGGAATTAGAAATAAATGGTTTCGATGGGCTTGCTGCTATGATCCCTTCCCCTTTTGTTGAAAAAAAAAGAAATAAAGGAAAAATCGAGAAGGGTGAGAGAAAACGGCGAGAAAACAAGTCATCAAGTCGAGATTCGGGTGCCTTAATCCATCACGTGTAATAAATATCTTGTATACCTGAGTTCCCACTCTCATTGGCTTCGGCCCTTGTTTCTCTCTTCTCCTGCAACGCTCTCTCTTAAAGAAAAGACTTGTTCATTCGTTTTCTCTCACTCCCTCTTCCTTGTGGGTATACCTCTTTGTTTGAGTGTCTTCCTGGGCGCAGAGCGCTCGCTCTTTCTGCTATTGCTCTCATATGTCGCATCCTTGTGCTCGTATGGATATACCTGCAGCGCGCCCTAAACCAAGGCCACAGAACCCGTCGATTTCTGGTGCTTCACGTGAAACTGGGGCGTTTAGAACGTCCGTGTGGGAGACTGTGTTACAGCTCGGACTCGGTGTGAACCCAACCGTTGCGAATTGGATATTTGATAACCAACTCGCGGAGGAAGATGAGGTGCGCGCACAGTTTTCGTTTTTTTTCGCTAGTTTTGTATCCTTTTTTTTTGCTTTTGGCTTCTTGAATCTTCTGCTTGAGGTCATTTAATGTCGTGTGCCACGTATTTTGAACTGGCCAATGCTATGGACCCTGACAACGATCCACTGAATCACCTTTTTGTCCTTTACCAGGTTCCCATGTTTTTTTAGCCTTTTTTTGTCTTTATATCGTTTGTTTGTAGCTGTTCGTGGCTTCAGATATTGGAACCTGCTTTGTGCTTTCGCCTTGTGGCAGGAAAAACTCTGAGGTGTATCTAATAGACGCCTATCAAGGATTCTACGCTCTAATTCCTGCTTCTTTCACTTGGACTTCTCGGGCGATATGCACAATATGTGTGTGATTCATTGGGACCTCTCCTCTCCTGAATCCGTTTGGTCCTTGGTTATGAAACATAATTGCTTTTTGCTTCTAATGACCATTGCTTTCATTCTCTTTCAATTAATCTTATCAAGCCTGATTTAGAATTTGAACAATCGACTAATAGGCGCCATATTCATTTTTAGGATCAGGTACCCACTTCTCCGGACTTGACACATTTTGTTGAGTCCCCAGACTCATCTCCGCTCTCGGGCCGATACCCGCTCACGCCGTCATCCTCGTGTCCGCCAATTCAATCGAGTGATAATGCCTATGGCCAGAAGAACCATGAAAATGTTCATTCCCAGTACCCCCAGTCTACCAATACCATCTCCCTTGCGATACCCTCTGAGTCCCAGTGCTTTATACCTCTAGCTTCTGATGATGTCCATGTTCCACGTCCTGCAATACCTGCCACACCCGAAAAGCAAAGCGCAAATTGCGACAGCTATGAACCCGACAGTGTGTCAACGAGAAACTCACAGCGTAAAAATGGCAAGAAAGATAAAGGGAGAAAAATGGAGACTGTTCCTCCCGTCCCTTCCTATGCGCCTGATTCCAGCGCGGATAGTTTCTTGACCATTGAATCTACCTCAGAGTCCACATTTGATTTCAGTATTTTGCGGAGACGTGTACAGCCGTCTCGCAAAGCTCCTTCGGGCCCTAGCTCTATGTCAGCGTCTCCCTCATTTGACTCTCCTGGGTACGAGACAGATGGAGGCAAGAAATTAAAGAAGAAGAAAAGTGGAGGTCATGATAAGGACATAAAGAAGGCAAAGAGTTTGTTCTTCAGGCTGGGGAACAAATCATCCAAGGGTGATCTGGGCAAGGAAAGCTCAAAATCCGTTGCCTTGCAAATGAACCCGCCATCTTTGCCTAAAGCTGAACGTTTCGTGACCGCTCTGAACAAGGAAACTGGCGCGCCGATGATTGCTTTAGGCACTGATCAGTCGTCAGCTGAGGCTTCATCCCCTGGCTCTGGACTTGGGATCGACCTACAGTTAAGATTGTCTGGCGAATTGTTTTCAGCTCCAGCTCCATGCATTTCTTCGTCTCCTCAGTCGAAAGTGCCTGTTCACTCAGGAACCCTAGGTTCTGCCATATCTTCTCCGATAAGTCAGGCACAAAATACACTTCTCCCTACCTTGACCGTTCCGACTCCGCAAAAGTCTTCTTCATCTTCATTTCCCTCGTCGCCGATCCCCAACGTCCCTGGGCCAGATTCAGCTCCCATGGTAGCAAATAATCGTACATCAACATCCACCAATACCACGAATGCACTATCCTATTCTACAGGTGCTGCACGAAGTTCTATGGCGACGTCTATATCGACTTCTCAATCACATGCTGCTAAACCTGGGATGCTTAGCCGCCGGTCATCCAATACTGGTTCTCCTGCCCTGCCGATTCCGAGCGTATCGTCTGGGCTTTCTTCATTCCACCTGCTGCCAAATAAGAGACGGGTCTTACCTTTCATAGGCACGCAGAAATTAAGGTATAGTGCCTCAAGTAGCGATAGTCTCGAAAAGGAGAAGGAACGGAAGAGGGAAATGGGAAAGGAACGTGAGAGAGAGAGGGAGACGAAGAAACCTCTGATTTCATTACCTTTGACCCGTGATAGCGATAAAGCATCCGGATTCACTGCTCTGGCGCGTGAACCGTCCGTGAATCTACCAAGACTGAGCATTCCAGATCTATCCCTGTCAATCAAATTGGATGGGTCTCCCGTCAAACCGAGCGTGGAATCTGGCTCTGGATGCCCCTTCCCGCTGCCTTCCCTTTCAACCAGTCCAAATGGTCTCCAGTTTTCTCCCGGTCTTTCGAGACAAGTATCTCTTCCGAAATCACAATCTCCATCCAATACTCTTCGGCCTGATGACACCTTTGGCCCAATGGCTGGGTCCATGCCAACGATATCTTCCGGTCGTACTTCGCCTATGTTTCACAGTCATGGTATTGATGGTATTGGATCTCCACCATCTGGAAGTCGCCTTTCAGGACCACCCAGCTTACCAAATGTTTCCACTCACTACAACATACCCTCACTTGATCCGCCTCCTCCAAGCCCTTTATCCGATGTTCCTATCGATGAAACATCGGTACCCTGCTCCAGTGGATCCCGTCACTTAGCCGTGGATGTAGGTACTGCAAGAACGATTGACTCATCATTACCGTCACCTGTGCTAGGGTCTTCGCCTCCTTATGCTGCCATTGGCAATACCAAAACTCAGCGTTCAGCGTTCAGCAATCTATCTGCGGCTGCTGGGAACGCACTGAGAGCAAAAGTACAGAGGAGACCAAATCAGCAAGGTGGATTCTCTAAATCATTTACAAATGGCGCTACAAGTCCGACAACTGACTCCAGCCCTATTTCAATTGTACCCCCGTCGACAATTAATAACATGCCGGGTCCTATCAAGAGGCAAAGCACTCGTGGTCATGAGTCACTTTTCCCTTTACCTTCAAGTCCAAGCCATACTCCCACCAACAACAACATTTCGCGAGCGATGTTCTCCAGATCTGCGCGGGAGAAGAGCAGCGATTCGAGGTGGCAGAATACTTA
>Ga0153951_1000711_pt1 | contig 12185 bp, 16 predicted proteins | sample TSNJ035MetaG_FD_102278 | JGI IMG/M metagenome (GOLD analysis project Ga0153951, IMG submission 102278) | Attine ant fungus gardens microbial communities from New Jersey, USA - TSNJ035 MetaG | ecosystem: Host-associated > Fungi > Mycelium > Unclassified | place: USA: New Jersey, Wharton State...
GAGCTTTTAAGTAAATTCCAAAGATTTTGAGCATATGGGACATGAACATTTTTGATCGAACTCATGATACAGAAGAACAATGTCGGCGCTGATGCACGTTGTTCTGTGAATTCGATGTCAAAAGCGTAGATGTTTCGATCAACAGCTAGCCAAGAAGTCAAAGCCAGATTCGTTTTCTTTTTGGCAAATTCGGGCACTGATCAGGCAAATAGAGATCGAGTAGCTGGAACGAGTATCAGATGTGAGAACGGAGACACAAGATCTGTCTATCATCAGGCTAAACACTTGTTTTAAAGCTGCTTCCCTTGGACAAGCAGGCAGCCGATTGGCTATCTTTTGACGCATCGTGTGTCATTGTAGAACATCATGGTGTTATCCTTCTGACATCAGCCCAGAAATCCACTTCAGAATCGTATGATGCATCAAAAGCCAGAGAAGTTTGCAGACAAGTATACAAGGCGGATTAGATGCACAATGTATCTATAGCACATGGCACACAGAGATTAAGACACTCAGGAGCATGGTGTGACATGAAAACATGTGACGAAAAAGTCACAATTTGTAATTTCAACATGAATTTTTTCAACTCATTAACATATTGTATGGCAACTCGAAGAGCACAAGTTTATCTACGCGATACAGGAACTCATCGTCAGATGGGAGTCAATTAATGCCTCAGAGAACTCAAGGTCCAGTTTCGCGTTCTATTTTCCTCGAAATTCTTCAGATCTATGTAAGCAGAAGCGCAAAGATATTTGATATCTGTGCAACGACCTCACTGATTTTGCCGTATTGCTATAGCATTTTTCAATCACCTCCACGCCACTCATATACTAGTAATCTTCCCCCACACCTCCCTCTGGCTATGTGCTTTCTGTTGCTACACCCTGATGCTGAGTCTCATAGTCTGCACTCCACGTCCTAACACTAAATTACTTGTGACGTGATAAAATTCTGAACCCAAAATACAAGACAGTCAAACGGACCGTGTACGAGCACCACTGTTGAAAGAAACCGAAAACAAGACCGTCTCATGTGGCGTGTACACTTTAGTAATCTTACACTATGTAGGAGTGCTTGATCTATTGTGATTCTTTGGCTTCGTTCTATTCTATTATCCGTGCTCTTTCTCAAGCACTGAGTCTTACGTTTCATGACAATGTGCAAGTAGATGATGAATGTAAAACATGCACATGCTACACCCCCCCAAAACCAGTAGCTTTTGTTAAACTGCCCAACATAAAATTTGCTTGCATAGAGTTGTTACTCGTGGTCACCGTGTACAAAACTCTTTGTTCCCAGGCTATTTATATATACTTAAAGTGTGTCTGGTCACATTACCCCCAGAACTTTATGATTTTTCTTCTGTCCAGAGGGTCCAGTGAGCTTTTGAATTTAAAAAATCAATTCAGATTGACCATAGATACTACCAGAACAAGACTAGATGTTTACAGCAGAAAGATCAGTTGGTCGGCCTTCTCGGCTATTTCTCTCTCAAAAGGAAGCTATAGCCAAGATTCCACTGGCGAAGACCCGAGTATCATCTGCAGCGTTTCACAGGTTCTGTTGATTGGAAGCAAAGCAGCTGCATGCTCTGGTTCTCAATTGCGACGATTCGGGTGCATGCGGCAAACAAGACCAAATCCATCAAAGTCGCCCAAGTCGGTCAGTCCAAGTAGTCAGCATGGACCACAAGCAGAACAATGACCAATTGCTTGTGGATGAACGGTCCGGACAAATATCCCAATCGCCGTCGAAATATTCTGTGGGCAACACTGAAGATACCCATTTCAACCCCCCTCCACCCTCACCATGGAAGCGTGTAGCTCTCATTGTTCTTATCTGCTTCCTCTTCTATCTCGGCTTCTCCATGCGTTCTACACTTCTCAGAGACAAGAAGCATGATATTGTTTATGCGTCTCGGTAATTCTCCGTCATCACACGGGAATATCCTCACCAAAACTGGCTTGTCTAGATATTCTAAGGAACATAAGTTCCGGCCAGCTGCTAGCCCTGTCATAACAGAAACATTGAAAGACGGTCGTACGCGATTGCGTGGTAGTTATCCTACTCCAACTACCACAGTCACACCCTCAAGTACCGCTAAATCGAAGAAAAGGGGACAGCGGGGCCGAACAAAGTCGAACAAGAAGACCCGTAGTACTGCCAGACAGTGATCATGTTATGTAACAACTACGATTATGTTTCAACCCGACATATGAAACGTGTTTCTTATACTCATAAAGCAGAAGCCTAACTTGTTTGGGTCTAGGTAGTGATGTCTGGTTTTCGACAGTTTCCTTAATTTGACTGTAATTCTCATCTGGAAGGCATTAGCTCTCAGAAATGACGCCCTATCTTGTCCAATTCTCGCATTGATCCCACTTGAATCGACTAATCAAAAGCTGATTATCAATGGGATATCAGGTTTGTTCCTCCTAAACTAGTTGCGAAGATGGGACTAGTCTCTCCCTGGATCATGGAAGAAACACAACAAGAGACAAACTTGGCCTTCGATCGTACTGCCTCTTGGTCCTTGTTTTTTCTTTATGAAGGAAATTGTGGATCTGAGAAATTGACTTCTGGATATCGGTAACAACGGACAAAGTCATCGCTCAAGCCTGAGTTTTCATATAGCGTGACATTTTACAAAAGCCTCTCTCCCTGTGACATCCAGAGGCTCGCATATTACTAATCCATGAACCCATCGCCTACCCATCGCCTATTGTATTCATGTTAGAATCAGGATCTTGTCTGCAATACTAGGCTGATTCATTTCTCAATTAATATACTCCCAAGACGAGAACCCAATTATACTACACAAGAACCAAGAGCTTGGAAACCCCGCCGATCTCAAAAGAAAAAGAAAAAAGTTAATTATCTAGTTCCAGTATAATATTTTTCTTTTCTAGTGATCTAGGTTTGATATCGCAAGTGAATGGTAAAGGTGATCTTGAGCGTATCACTAGTAAGCATGGATTCTTTCATGTCCAATAGAAAAAAAATCTTACGATGTAATATCTGATCCAAATTCCATCCTAGGCTCTTCTTCTTCCTCACTACCACCATCTTCCAGCCTCTTTTTCTTTTTCTTCTTGATATCAAACAAGGTCAAAACACAACAGATCGTATACTTCAAGATATCCAAAGCCATCGATTTTCCTACACACGTTCTTTCACGATGTGGTTAGGAAAATCAAAATCACGCGGTTTGTGCATCCGAACATACCTTTTGCCAAACCCAAAGACCCATTCCACCTTTCTCACTCGTTCTCTGTCAATTTCCACCTCGTCGACTTGAACGTTGGGTGATGATGATGATGACGATGCCGACAATAAAAACCTCTCTGGCCTGAATTCATCAGGATTTTCTTGAAATTCTTTTTCGTCCCTCATCATCGCCCTATTAAAAAAGGATTCAATCCAGAAGATTCAAAACAGAAAAGGCACATCATACCATATATTCGGAATCACGATCGATTCTTTTGGGATATGATACCCCAGATAAATATCTTCTTCAGTAGATAAATGTGGAATTCCAATTGGCCCAACAACATGCCACCTTGGTAATGATATCAAATCTAAATCTAGGTTGAATGTTTATATACGCACCTCAGAACCTCATAGATAATAGCCATACAGTATGGTAAATCCTTCAAATCATCATGCGTCGGTAATGATTTGGACCGATTGTGTAACAAAGTATCCAGTTCTCGTTGAGCCCGTTTTTGTACTTGAGGATAACATGTCATTGCAAGGAAGAAGACATTTAATGATGCTGATGTCGTTGAAGATGCACCTTGAAGAAAATCAAGATGATTGTCTCGAGTCATAGTCAGACACCACATACCAACAAATACGGTTCCCAAAACACCTTTCAACACCTCTTCGTCTCTCTCGCCCACTCCTGATTCCAGCTCCCTGGACAATATACAAGACATTCCATCGCTCATTTTCGTCCTATTAGCATTCGAAAACGGAAGATCCAAAAATTGATCCAAATCCTCTCTCCACTTCCTCGCTCTTCTTTCAATCCAATTATCAGGTACAAATCTTGCCACGTTTAGAGGTATCATATCAACCCAATATCGACCAGGTACCAAGGCATATTTGAGAACATCGCCTGCTTTCTTTGCAATTGAAATATGTCGATCTTGATCATCCAGTACATCAAGACCATAACTGGAAGAAACTGATATGGACGCTGCTAATCTATACATTAATCAGTAAATTGGCAAGATCAGAAAGAATAATCCCTCAACTTGAAAGTATGATCCATGAAAGAATCAGGTTGTTGAAGGAGATTGTTGACGAAATAGCGAGTATTTTTGATGACGTGAGGGCGTTGCCATTCCAGATTGACAACAGAGGATGAAGCAGAAGAAAGATGTCGTGCGAGGATTCGTCTTGATTTTCTCCACCTCTTATTGAAAGGCATACATGCCAGGATCCAATCACATTGAAGGAGATGAGATATCGAATAAGAACAAGGACTTGATGTGTTTGTTTTTACCCTCAATGAGGAAAATGATATCCATGGCTTACCGACCAGAATAAATCCGCGAACGCTTATGCAAGAGGTCCATGGCCGTTTTTTGCGTGTTTAGAACGACAACATGGGTTCCGAGAACGTTCATATATACTACATCTGAGCCTGAAGCAAGAATTCTCAGATGCGAGAGTCGACTGCTTCTCATTTGGAAAGTATACCATAGATTTTACCCCAATCGAAGTAAGTCTTCCAAGCAAAGTCCTGGGGTGCATTGAAAAGATTGCCAACCCAAGGTAAACGTGGAGGGCCCGGGGGAAGTGGACCTGGTTTTTTCAACCTTTGACGACAAACAAGGACAAAGGCGGCAACAAGGAGCAGAGAGCAAAGAAGATGCATTATTATTGAAATAGACTACTGTGAAGCATCGTTATATAGTTTGTTCTGACGTGATGGACAAGAGCCGATGTTGACCTCGTCTGTTTCATCGAGGACATCTGTACCCATCTGTGGCGCCCTCCTAGTTGGGCTTGGGACGATAGCAACAGGACCTCGAGAGCGGGAGCGTGAGGCAATGTTGCCGATTCCACCACGGCCCGAAGAGAGCTGGAAACTGGATCAGTGACAACGACTCACGGGAGGCGTGGGAAACTTACGGGTTCCGTACTAGGGATGATGATCTCGTGCATAGGCTTAGACGTATCTCTCGAAGGCGAGCGGATGTTGCCTGCACCGCCCCTGCCAGTGGAGTAGTTTCTAGCAGAACTTAGCATGGCTTCTCTGCCGCGTGAGTCCGCCAATGTGTCGGGGCGGGCGCGAGACGGCTGGCGCAGGTTGCCAAGTTCGTCGGGGCGAGTGCGGGACGCCGACGCAGATGACTGCCGCAAGTTGCCGAGTCCACCGCGGCCCGTGGAAAAGGCTTCACGGCCGCGGGACTGGGAGCGTTCTTGAAGCCCAGGTCAGGGCTGATAAACACCAATAGATAATTAGTTTACCTTTCTCGGCCACCGTCGATTCTGTCTCTGTGCTCCCCGTCCGTACCAGCTTTACCCCCAGAGTCGCTATGCGCTGCGTCAATGACAGTCTCCGTGCAGACGAGCTTGATGACGGTGTTGGCGATGTGGCCCGACTGCTCGCTGCTGTCATCGTGATGATGGCGGAGTCCAAGTCACCTGCCATCAATCGAAGCTTTCGCGGCGTATTTGGAGTAACCATGTCTATTGGCAGCATATCTTTTTGACTATATAGCTCCTCTCTCTACCACCCTTCCTTCCTGACCTTACCACTATGCTCACGTTCAGCAAACTTGCTTATCTCTGTATTGCCAGTGTACTATCGACCCAAGCCGAGGGAAAGGTATCTCTAACGTGATGTTCTATATATATCCTCATCATCTACTTAGGATCTCACTGGTTTATACCGAATCATCAATCCTACATCTGGAGACTGGGCCCGTAATTTTCCAGGACCAGGTCATCAAGGCCCTTGGTTATCTGAAATCACAATGACAACCCAATTCTCAAGTATCTATCAAGTGGTCTGTGACTCGCTCCATATATATTTATACACCATCCCTCAACTTTTGAAAGTGGAATATCTCTCACTATGAAGAGGGATACAGAATTCGTAACTACGGTTCGGGGAATTCCGCTTTCTCCCTGGGTCATGAGGTTGGTTTTGATATCATTCGAATAAAAAAGAAAAGCTGACCTTTTTCTCTTGCAGGGAGATGCCATTCAAGGTTTCTCCGATGGTATAACAATGTGGTACATTGAACCAGCCGGGGAGGGACTACACCGCGTGCGTGAAAATATATATCCTTCTTTAAGAAACTACACTCACTAAATCAACTTTAGGTACATTATCCGAGCAAAGATTTAGTTTGGACGGTACAGTCCGAAGAGAAAACAGTACGTTGAGTACTATCACCGCCACCACATCACTTACCAAACAAAAATCTATAAAGCTCACTTTACAACCTGCACAAGGCCAAGATACTCAGGTTTTCCGCTTCGATGGTCCTTTCTAAATCTGTATCATAACAATACATGTGATCCAAGTAAATAGAACCAAGAATTTTAAAAAAATCACTAAACCTGAGCAGCAGCCCACTCAGCCCATCTCTCACTCTCCTCTCTTATTCTGTTCTCCTCCTGTCCCACAATCTCACGCCAAATCTCCGCCCGCATCAAGAACGCAACAACAAACATCCCAACCACAAAAATCAAAAGCCCAATTCGTGCGTATATAGATGGTGTTGGTTCATGAAATCGTCGATCTAAATCATCGTCATACGTAGCAGTAGCTAAATGTCGTCCCCTCTCAGAGGTATCTAACGCATTTGTAGTCAGACATGACGTTGACGTTAAACGAGATTTGAGAGCGACAGAAGTATGCGAAGAATTCTCAGTAGGTATTCTTTGGTACCTTGCCGTCGACATTGGTGAGAGGGAGGGAACATAATTCTCACGATCATCCATGGCTAAATATAACTTCCCAGGCCTCAAGAGCTATCTCAGATGTTGTGATCCTCCAATTTTTCCTAGATGTTTTCTTACCCATAGATTCCCACTATGGAGACATGAAATCCTTTATTTTATGGGCATTGTCCCTGAGCACCATCATGCTTGAAGAGCAGCAGCATACTGCAAGCATCTCACCCTCATTGTACTTCAGAAGAGGCATGTGCCTGGTCAAAGAGTTACCAATACACTGGTGAAGAAGTGAATGATACTATGGAAACCACATTTCTTTCAACCGAGAATTCCCTATAAAGAGTGACCCAACAACTAATAATGATATTTATAAAGAACGAGAGCTCCAAGAAATGGAGGGCATATGTAGCCTTTACCTATAAATTATACTCAAACCAAGCACTCTTATCACCCAACCTCATATCTTCCTCTTCCCTCGCCATCTTTGTCTCCCTTAACCTGATCACACTCTTCTTCTTATTCTGGTCCCACAAATACCACCAATTTGTCGCCGCAAACACGACCATCAAAGCCGAAAATACCAACAATGTCACAGTTGCTTTCGTGTATCTCGGTGGAGCACTCAGTGACCCAAGGAGCCAAGTAGCGAGAATACCGCCCGAATTGGTAAGGATGAACCCGATTGCAATAGCCGTAGCTCTTCTCGTATGAGGCGTGGCATTGTTAGCGACCCATGTGGACATAGTCGGTGCTACGATGTAAGTTCCAGGAATCGAGAAAAAAAGAGAACCATATTGGACACTATGTCTCGTAGAACCTACAAAGAATATACGAATGATTCACACACAGGCGGATCAGAAATCGAACAAAGTGCAAAAGAGGAATAGATATGTACATACCAAGGAACATAGCGAAGCCAATGATACACATCAATGAAGATAAAACTGTGACAAGTCCTCGGCACCGATACCGGTCAGAAATCCATGCGAATATGGTTGCACCTGAATGTAGTAAAAGAACAGCAACCAAAGGGAGAGATACAAGGCACGATCTATATGGTAAGCTGAAGACTTATCAAACATTTGATAACCCACCAACAAAGGCAACAGCAAAGGGTGGAACTGTCATGAGCTGAGCCCGAGAAGCCGTATACCCGAGGCCTTGGACTATCGATGGCGCAAAGCTAAAGTAGTTATTAGTGATGCTACACAATTAAAGGTAAATGAATGATATTCACTAGGCGAGACCATAAAGTACCGTGCCTGAAAAAGCATCAAGTCATTCCCACTAGCACTCGAAAAAGATGCTGTCACATACCATCACAGAAAAGAGGAACCGCAAGCAACCAAACTTGTGGGAGTGTGAATGCCTGGCCCACCTCACGCCAGCTGAATACATTCATCGATGGATCCTCACCCTCAACTCCATCTTCCTTGAGCTTCGAGATAACGTAACCCTTCTCCTCTTTGCTGAAGAAATAAGCGTGCTCCGGACTTCGTGGAAGAAGAAAGAATGAAGCGACTCCAAAAAGGAATGTAAAGAGCCCTTCTAGGATGAAGATCCAGCTCCAGCCTGGCTTGCCACCGATACCATCCATATTGATGATACCAAACGCAAGTAAACCAGAGAATGCCCCCGATAAGGATGCAGCCGAGAAGAAAGCAGATATTCTGTAAGATCACGATCGAGTTTTAAACACCGGTTTCATTTCTCAGTGTCGCTATGCAACGCACCTCCACTGTAGTTTTTGCCGAGGATAGAAGAAGGAAAGGTATAAAACGAGGCCGGGGAAGACACCACCTAGGGCCAGTAAGAAGGGGGTGAGGTAAAAAAAACGTATCAGGACCAACCTTCAAGCAATCCGAGGAAGAAACGAGCGGCCAACAAACCTTGATAGCTTTTGACGACACCTAGTATTTGGCAAAAAATGAGCCTCTATCATATAACAAATCACCACCATACGTGCCTTGTAAGGTAGTCACGACACCCCAAAGTGCCAACATCGATGGCAGCATCAAATTCGGGCCGACAGCCTGCCGGGTGTTCAACGTCAATGCGTCACCACACAAAAAGCTTCAACACGTACCTTGAGCATCAAATTTGAAGGCAATTCTGCTACGATATATGGTACATAGGTGACCGTCAGAGAAATGCTATACTGTGTGTTCGTCATATTCAAGTCCTTTTGCAACCCTGCGACACGAGCATTTCCTAGATTGGTGCGATCCTGTAAGGAAAGTTTATCTGACCTCCACTTGACCAGAGATATCAACACTGCTTACCAGGAAAGACAGCAGGTAGAAAATGGCTACGACGGGTAGCACCCGAAGGTCCAACTTCCTCCAAACCCTTTTTTCAAGTGCGGAATTGTCCAGCATGTGAGTCCTGCAGCCTATCTGAACAGAATCCCCTGAGAGGGTGAGAGCGGAAACAAGTGGGTTTCTACCACACAGGCGACTATATATTTTATCAGGGTCGTGTGAAATGTAGAGAGAGCAAAAATAGATGGTTCGCTACATTTCTCGCCTCATGTCCTTCCAATGATGGAACCTGACAGCATCGTTGGTGTTGTGTTTTCCTGTAATCTAAACGACGTTGATATGGTAACCTGTCCTTGGACAGTAAAGAGTAATGGGGGTTCTTATCGACTGTGAACTTGACACGAACTGTTCCTCGTCCATTTCGGCAACACCGGCAGAACTTGCCGATACCAGACAATTTTCTTTAATAGGAAGTTTTTTACTGATCTTAAATTTTCTTGATCTCTTCCGGATTAGTCTGATCCAGATCTGGTTGGACGGGTCAGAATGCGTGGAACGCGTGGAACATTGAGAATCGTGCAATCCAACCCAGAGGACAAATTTTCCAAAGTGACCCATACGGTACTGTCTTCTCATACGAATTCCGAGAACCGAGGATTTGATATCCAGCGCAACCTTCCTCAGGCGTGACTCTACCACACACAGGTGCCGTGCTGCAGTGTTGAAACATATCAGGAGGATAGCCTTCAGAAGCTCGTGATAAAAAATGATTGTCAACAGTTTGAGGCTAATTTCATCGCCAATCCGTGTCTGGTGTCATCAAGAAAAATGAATACCAGGCTTGTCAGATCATGACATCTGAGAAAGTCTGGGCTGAAATCCATGTTCGGTCTCATGACTGAGAAAATCTGGGTACCTAGATTGCTCGCACAAGGAATAGCATCAAATTGGGCTATGAAAGATCTGTCAGGTTATCATTAGTCCTGGGATGTTGACTTGGTTGCTTGGCATGTGTAATATTTCAGTTATGTGATGTAAGACAGCCACTTTACTTACTTGAGAGGAAAGTTTCAGATTGGTACATTCAAAGTGATGAGGTTTTCACCTGGGCCAGAGGCCCAACTTAAACCCTCTACTAATTCTGAATGGAGCTGACATTGTATTGTCTATCAGCTCACTGCACTCCCTTCCTACAATGGTCTGTGTAACAGCAGATAATATTGTCTGTCAGGTTGCTATGCTCCCTTCCTCCAACAGTTTGCATAACAGTGAGTAGTGTTGTGTGTATACTGTAGTGCACTATACTCCCTTCCTCCAATACTTTGCAGTAGTCTTGTCTGCAGTGTGCACAGTCAGTAGTATTATCTGCAGTCTGTTATACTCCTTTCCTCCAGCAGTTTCCAGTTTACTATACTTCCTTCCTCTAATACTTTGCAGTAGTATTGTCTGTAGTCTGCTATACTATTTTCCTCCAACAGTTTGCAATATGCTATACAATAATTTCAAGTAGTCTTATCTGCAGTGTACTATCCTCTCTAATTTTCTGCTGTTTTTTCTAATTTTTCCTGAATTTTTCCTGAATTTTAATGAATTTATTGGATCTTTTGAGTAAAAGAGAGACTGGGGGAACAATTAGGTATATGATTTATCAGCCCTATCTTCCCACATGTGATGCAGCATACTTACTAGACAAGATTTTCATCTGGGCCTCTGGCCCAACCTAAACTCTCTACTAATTCTGAGTGGAACTGACATTGTATTATAAACTGTCTTGGTATCATGAGTTGCCTCAACTATAGGAAGATCTATTCATAGAATGATAGACAAGGGAATAGAACCACCAGTCTCTTAGCTGACTGTAGAATACCATCAATGTAAATAAGGGCAAGTAATATACTTGTATAAGTAGATAGCACAATTGATTGAGAACTCCATCAAGTTCTCTTTGTAATCCTCAAAAACTTAGCTGCTGAGTCAACTCAACTTGAGTCACACAATACTTGGCCATAATAACTTTTTATTTCTTTAATCCTTTATCTTTTACTTTTCTTTCCTTTTAATTAGATAATAGGGGAGTCACATGATCATGACCTGTCACAATTGTCACAATTATCATATCCTGTGATAAATTGGTCACAAGATCAGTTACATCATATAGGTCACATGTCAAGGAACATTCTAGTAGATTCTATTAGATCATTAATAGGTTAGGGTTAGTAGTATAGACTATGTGTAAAAGATATAAGTAATAGCCCAAATCTAAGAGAAACTCTGTTGAGTTCTCTTTATTCACCCTGAATAAAAGACAACTCAGTCCTAGGGTTAGCTCAATCCAATGGTTGTACTATATATTATATTATCTGTTAGCTTGCTATGCTTCTGCTATGAGTTGCCTCCAAAGAAGGAAAAAATCTCCCATGCATTCATCAACTTGATGAGGAATCTTCAGAAATATGACACAGGGAAGATATAGCAATATTAGTAGTATACAACCAATTTACAAAAATGGCTTATTTTATTGCTACTACAGAAAAAACATCAGCAGAAGGGTTAGTAAGGCTATTCTGAGACCAAGTATAACAGCTTTATGGACTCCCAGAGAGTATTGTATTGGATAGAGGGCCTCTGTTATGGAATTGTATTGGAACTATGACTATTATCAACCCTGGACTGATAATAAGTGGATAGTAGAAGAGATGATGGTGATAAAAGATAAGGAAGACAAAGATGATGTAATAAATGATATGTCAGCATATCAAGATTAGGTTGGACTTTAGACTTGATTGGACTAATTATAGATATTGGACTAAAGGAGAAATGTTAGATAAACCTTGGGGTAATTATGGACAAATCTTATTATAGTTATAAACTTTAGGATAAATAGAGAAACCTTGGGCTAACCCATTTATAGACTCTGACTCAACTAGTTACTCACTATTAGTCACTAGTACTTAGGATAGTAGTTCTTGTGATGTTACTAGTTAGAATAAATACAATCTA
>Ga0153951_1000712_pt1 | contig 12179 bp, 10 predicted proteins | sample TSNJ035MetaG_FD_102278 | JGI IMG/M metagenome (GOLD analysis project Ga0153951, IMG submission 102278) | Attine ant fungus gardens microbial communities from New Jersey, USA - TSNJ035 MetaG | ecosystem: Host-associated > Fungi > Mycelium > Unclassified | place: USA: New Jersey, Wharton State...
CGAGCAGTGCGCCCAGCCGCCTGCCCTGGAGGCTCGGCTCCCGGGCGCACCCGACCATCGCGACCGCTGCTGGCTGACCCCCGAGCAGAAGACCCAGCTGCGGATGGTCGACGGCACCATCGGCCTCGCAGCGCCCGAGGCGGCTCCGTCGTGAGCGCCGGCACCGACGCCGCCATTCCGGCGCTGCTCAAGCCGCTGCTCGACAAAGGCTTCGGCTCCCATGCGATCGACAAGACCAAGTGGCTCGTGCCGGTCGCCGTGATCGGCCTTGCGCTGATCCGCGGCGTCTCGCAATATGCATCGGGCTATCTGCTCGCCTACGTGTCGAACAAGATCCTGCTCGAACTGCGCCTGAAGATGTTCGACCGCATGATCCATACGAGCGTCGCTTTCTTCCAGCGCGAAACCGCGAGCACCGTCATCAACGCGATCGTCTTCGAGGTCAACCAGATTCTCAACGTGCTGCTGAGTGTGATGGTCACGCTCGTGCGCGATTCGCTGACCGTGATCTTCCTGCTCGGCTATCTGTTCTATCTGAACTGGCGCCTGACGCTGATCGTCGCGGTGCTGCTGCCGGGCATCGGCTGGCTGGTCGGCAAGATCAATCGCCGGCTGCGGCGTCTGAACCGCGAGCATCAGCTGCTCACCAACGAGCTGTCGTATATCGTCGAGGAGACCGTGGGCGGCTACAAGGTCGTCAAGGTGCATAACGGCGAGCAATACGAGACAGACCGCTTCACGGCGATGAGCAAGCGCCTGCGCGGCTACGCCATGCGCATGACCGCCTCGGGCGGCCTCGCGCAGCCGTTGACGCAGTTCCTCGCCTCGATCGCGCTCGCGGTCGTGATTACGATCGCGGTGGTGCAGTCGTCGTCGGATCAGACCACGGTCGGCGGCTTCGTCGCGTTCGTCACGTCGATGCTGCTGATCATCTCGCCGCTCAAGCATCTGATGGACGTGAACCAGCCGTTGCAGCGCGGCATGACCGCAGCCGAGCTGATCTTCGGCCTGATCGACGAGCCGGCCGAGCCGGATGGCGGCGGCCAGCCGCTCGAGCGCGCGCGCGGCGAGGTCGAATTCCGCGACGTGTCGTTCTCGTACGGCGCGAACGCCACGCATAGCCGCCACACGCTCGACCAGGTCTCGTTCAAAGTCGCGCCGGGCGAGATGGTCGCGCTCGCGGGGCCGTCGGGCAGCGGCAAGACCACGCTCGTGAACCTGCTGCCGCGCTTTTTCGATCCGACCGGCGGCGCGATTCTGGTCGATGGCGTCGCGCTGCCCGACTACGATCTGCACGCGCTGCGCAGCCAGATCGCGATGGTGAGCCAGGACGTCGTGCTGTTCAACGACACGATCGCGCACAACGTCGCCTACGGTCAGGAGGTCGACGCCGACAAGGTCAAGGCGGCGCTGCGCGCGGCCAACCTGTGGGACACCGTGCAGTCGATGCCGCAAGGTATCGAAACGCTGGTCGGCGACAACGGCATGATGCTCTCGGGCGGCCAGCGCCAGCGTCTTGCGATTGCGCGCGCGATCTACAAGGACGCGCCGATCCTGATTCTCGACGAGGCGACCTCGGCGCTCGATTCCGAATCCGAACGCCACGTGCAGGCGGCGCTCGAAACGCTGATGAAGGGCCGCACGACGCTCGTGATCGCGCACCGTCTTTCGACGATCGAGCGCGCCGACCGCATCCTCGTGATGGAAGCGGGGCGGATCGTCGAGCGCGGCAGCCACCGCGAACTGCTGGCGCAGGACGGGCTGTACGCGCATCTGCATCGCATCCAGTTCCAGCAGAGCGCGGCCTGATCCAGGGTGTTTGAGCGGCGCGCGTGTTCGCGTGGCGCTGGTCGCATTCGTGATGAACCGCCGCGCCAGCGGGACCTTGATCCGCGCGGCGAAGATGCTGAGGCGCTTGCGGCGCAGCGTGCCGTGCATCGGTGCCGAGATGCAGGCGCCGGGAATCGAGCGGCGCTTGGCCTCGGCGCTATGGCGTGGCCTTGCTACTCAGCCCCGCTATTCAGCCTCGCCTTGATCCGCACGGCGAAGATGCTGAGGCGCTTGCGGCGCAGCGTGCCGGGCATCGGCGCCGAGATGCTTCCGCCGGGAATCGAGCGGCGTTCGGCCTCGGCGCTATGGTGCGGCCTCGCTGTTCAGCCACGCTATTCAGCCGCGCTTCCCACGCACGACGCGCTTGAGCCAGATCCCCGGCGCATACACCGCTGGGCAGCTCGCATACAGAAACATACGGATACGCAGCCCGAGCTTCACGCCGGCGCCGCGTGTCAGCAGCGCGACACGCTCGCCGAAGCTTCGCGCCTCGAACATCGCCGCGATGAACCGTTCGCGCGCGAGCTTCGGCGCCATCGCGGCGCGCATGCGCTCGCCGAGGCCGGCGACGTCCGCGTCGCGCTGCAACTGCGCGAGTTCGGCGAGGCCATAACGATTGCTCTGGCGCATCCGCGCGATCAGTTCATCGACCGACCGGTAGCGGCGTTTGCGCGACAGCCCGCCGCGCCGGTAGCGCACGAGCGGCTCGCGCAGGCTGATCGCGCCACCCGAGAGGATCGCGCGCAGCACCATGATCTGGTCTTCGGCCGCGGCGCCCGGCAGCATCGGCCCGAAGCGCTCGAAGAGCCGCCGCGACCACGTGTGCGCCGCGCCGATCAGCCACGGGCGGCCGGCGAGCCAGTCGTCGAAGCGGTATCGGTCGAGTTCGTCCGGGCTCACGCGCTCGTGCACGTGGCCCGCTTCGTCCATGTCGGCGAGATCGGTGGCGATCAGGTCGGGGCGGCGCTCGTGGGCGAGCCAGCAGTCGACCACGCGCTCGCAGCGCTCGGGCGCGGACATGTCGTCGCCCGCCGCGACGAACAGCAGCTCGCCGTGCGCCATCAGGGCGAGCTGCGACAGGTGCGCGCTGATGCCCTGGTTGACCGTGTTGCGCCGGGCGATCACGCGATGCGGTCCGGCGTAGCCGGCGAGCGCCGCTTCGATCGCGGCGAAGGTGGCGTCGCTGGACGCATCGTCGGACACGATGATTTCGAGCGGCTCGTAGGTCTGCGCGAGCGCGCTGCGCACGGCATCGCCGATCTGCTGCGCCTGGTTGTAGGCGATCACGAGCATCGAGACGAGCGGGCGCGCGGTGTTGGAGGCGGATGTGGCGGACATGCCGGATTCATCTGCCCCGGCGGGCCCGCGGGGTGGGACGCCGGCGCTGGACGTGCCCGACGCGCTCGGCGAGGCGGGCGTATCAGGCGCATCGGGTCCATCTGACGCACCCATGCCCGACGCCGCGAACCGCGCGGGCGCGTCGGACGGGTCCGGCGGATCAGACAGGGAAAACGAGGCGGGCGGCAGGCTGTCGGTCATGGAGTCGAAGCGGAAGCGATTGGCCTAGATTCTAGCCGTTGGCGGCCATGCCGCGCGACGCGGGCGGCTTGCGGCATGGTGGCCGCGAACCTGAGCGGGTCCGCACCCGATTTCCGCCCGAGCCCCGGCAGGCCGCCCGACATGAGTCTCCCGAAACCCATCCTTTACAATTGCCGCTGCCCCGAAACTCCGCGCGCGGCTTGCTGTGAGCGTGCGCCTCACCGAGACCCGAGCCTTGCCTGAGTCAACCCGAGAGCCGTCCCGCGACGCGTACCGCCTGCCCCTCACCGACATCGCGCTGACCGCCCAGGCGCTCAAGAACAGCGGCGGCGCCGAGCGCTACACGCGCGACGTGATCGCCGGTCTGCATCGGCTCGGTCTGCGCCCGACGCTGTTCGCCCGCGAGATCGACCGCGCGCTGCCCGAGGCGGCGTGGATCGACGCGCAGCCGCTCGACGTGCGCTGGGCGCCGCGCAAGCTGCGTAACCTCGCGTTCGACTGGCGCCTGAAGCAGCGCCTGAAGCGCCATCGTCCCGCCTGCGTGTTCTCGATCAATCACTCGACGCATGCCGACGTCGCGCTGTGCGGCGGCACGCATCCGGGTTCGCTCGAAGCCGCGGGCCGCGCGCCGCGCCGCAGCGACACATGGCAGATCGAACTGGAGCGGCGCGTCTACACGCGCGCGCGCTCGATCGTCGCGCATTCGCAATTGATGAGCCGCGAGTTGCAGCGTTTCTATGACGTGCCGGCGGAGCGTATCGACGTGCTCTATCCGCCGGTCGATACCGCGCGCTTCAAGCCGCTCGACGCGGCCGAGCGCGCCGCCGTGCGCCGCCAGTTCGAGCTGCCCGAGGACCGCGTGATTTTCCTGTTCTCGTCGACGAGTCATGAGCGCAAAGGCTACCCGCTGCTCGAAGCGTTTTTCGAGCGCACGACGCTGCCGGTGTGCCTCGTGGTCGTCGGCCGGCCGGTGCCGAAGACCGGCGACACGATCCGCTACGCGGGCTACAGCAAGGAGATCGGCAAGCTGTTTGCGGCCGCCGATTTTACGGTCGTGGCGTCGGCGTACGAGCCGTTCGGCCTCGTCGGCGTCGAGTCGGTGATGTGCGGCACGCCGCTCGTGATCGCGGATAACGTCGGCTCGGCCGAGACCGTGACCGGCGCGGCGAAGATCGAGTTTTCGCGGCAAGAGGCGGGTAGCTTCGAGCGCGCGATCGGCGAGGCGGTGGAGCGCGTGAAGCGCGGCAATGCGCGGATCGCGGAGCCGCGCGCGAGTCTCGTCTACGACCCGGGCGTCGATGCGCATGTCGCGGCGCTTTACGAACTGTTCACACGCTGATGAGAGGGTTCAAGCATGGGCTCAATCACGGGCTCAAGCATGAGCCCAGCCCTGCGCCGAGCCGTGCCGGGCGCCTTAGCCCGGTCGCGCGCCCGTGGTCGTGCGCGCAACTTCCGCCAGTTCCCGCTTTCTCGCGTCGATCATCGCCAGCAGCGTCGCGACGAGCAGTGCGAGCAGCACCGTCACCATGATCGGCACGAGCACGTCGATCGTGAGCCCGAAGATCACGGTGCTCGTCGCGACCGCGAGACCTGTGTACGAGGCCGCGCGGATCACCGGATCGGCCATGTGCCGGTGCCGCCAGAAATACACCGCCATGCCGTGATAGAACAGCAGCAGCGCGATCACGCCGATCGCGCCCATTTCGGCGAGCGTCGAGAAAAAGTCGCTGTGCGCGCGCTCGTTGACGATCTCGGCCTTCACCTGGCCGCGCTTGGCCATCGCGCCGAGCTCATCGACCAGATGTCCCTTGCCGATGCCATAGAGCGGATGCCGCTCGAAGATCATCCGCGATGCGTTCCACAGTTGCAGGCGCAAGCCGGTGGCCGTGTCGTCATCGCCCTTGTGCATCATCGACACGTCGTTCGGCACTTCGGCGAGGCGCTTGTGAATCCGCCCGGTCGAGAGCAGCGCGCCCGCCGCGAGCACGATCGCGAGCGTCACGATCACGAGACGCTTTTTCTGCGCGAACCACCGGTACTGGATGCCGAGCAGCACAACGAACACCGGCACCGCGAGCCAGCCGCCGCGCGTGCCCGACAGATACGACGCATAGCCGCCGCCGACGAGCGCCGCGAGGCGCGGCAGCAGCATGCGCCAGTCGCGCGGGTTGTCCCAGCCGAGCGTAAACACCGACAGGAAGCCGAGCAGCAGCGCGGTGTCGCCGAACGGAATCGCGTTCGTGTAGGAGTTGTTGAGCCGGTTCGCATCGGTCCAGCCGCCCGGCGGCTGGTCGAGGAACGCCCACAGGCCGACCGCGAGCGCGCCGGCCGCGCAGCCCCAGCCGATCATGCGCAGATTGCGCGACGGCAATTGCCGCAGCAGCAGGAACACCGGCAGCGCGAGCACGAAGCGCGACAGCGCGTCGAACTGCCGGGGCAGCCAGTAGCCGAGCACGAGCTGCTGCGCGCCGATCGCGACGACGAGCGCGAGCATCCCGACGGTGAACCAGCGGTAAGTGCGCAGCGCGGAGAAATAGCCCGGCATGCGCCGGTTGACGACGGCCGCGCCCAGCGCGAGCGCGACGATGACGAAAAAGCAGTAGCCGGTGCCGCCGCGCCACATCAGATTGACCGCGGGGGCGAAAAACAGCAGGGCCGTAGTGAGACAGACCAGACTGGGAGCAAAAATCATAGGCCTACGATATGAATGAACACTACCGTTCCGGTGGTGAAATTGCGGGGACGCCGGACCCTTCGAGTCGTTGCAAGACGGTAGAGCGATCCGGATTATAACCATGCGTCTCCTTGCAAAATGCTTGCTGCCGAACGCGGTAAGGCAGCCGCCGCCTCGCGCCCATGCGCGGGCGACGGCGGTACAATCGCGCGAAACTCATGGCCGGCGCGCGGCGCATGCCGCGCCCAAGCCCCGCTCAACGGACCGAATCGATGTTCTCAATCATCATCCCGACCTGGAACAACCTGCCGTATCTGCGCCTCGTGATCGAGAGCCTGCGGCGTCACTCGACGCACGCGCACCAGATCATCGTGCACGTGAACGACGGCTCGGACGGCACGCTCGCCTGGGTGCGCGACGAGGGCATCGAGCACACGGCGTCGCCGGGCAATATCGGCATCTGCCATGCCGTCAACATCGCGGCGGCGCGCGCGCGCGCGGACTACGTCGTCTACATGAACGACGACATGTACTGCTGCCCCGGCTGGGACGACGCGCTCGCGCGGCGCCTCGCGCAGATGCCGGCCGATCACCTCTTCATGCTGTCGGGCACGATGATCGAGCCGGTCGATTCCGGCAATCCCTGCGTGGTCGTGCAGAACTTCGGCCGCGACGTCGAGACGTTCCGCGCCGACGAGCTGGTCGCCGCCGCGCCGCGGCTCGCGCGGGCCGACTGGCGCGGCGCGACGTGGCCGCCCACACTCGTGCATCGCGACTGGTGGTTCAAGGTGGGCGGCTATAGCAGCGAGCTGAGCCCCGGCATGAGCAGCGACAACGACTTCTCGATGAAACTCTGGGATGCCGGGTGCCGCGTGTTTCTCGGCGTCGGCGACAGCCTCGTCTATCACTTCCAGCAGAAAAGCACCGGCAAGATCGTCAAGAACGACGGGCGCCGGCAGTTTCTCAACAAGTGGGGCATGACGCAGGCGACGTTCGACCGCTACTACCTGCGTCGCGGCAGCGCGGTCGAGGGCGGCCTGGCGGTCAGCGAGCCTGAGCGCACGGGGCGTCTGCGGCGCGCGCTGCTGAAGTCGCGCATCAAGCGGGCGTTCGGTTAGGGGCTGGAAGGGCGGGGTGGTGAGGCTGGCGGGCGTGAAGGGCGAATGCGCGACTACATGCGACTCAGTGCGGCGCTGCGGCACGAGGCGCGCGGTAATACGGGTCCCGAACTGGCGCGTTAGCACGACAGCGCCAGCCTTAAGCTGTACGCAACTGCGCCGCACGCAGGCGCTGCAACATGGAATGCAGACGCTGCATATGGACGTCACACGCCGCATGCAGCGCCTCGCACCCGCGCATCACCGCGCATCAAACGCCGCCGGTCACGAGCGGCAGCACTGTCAGATCAGGATGCGTGCCGTCGACGATACTGCGTCCCACGTGCACCGCTTCGTAGAGCGCTTCGTCCTGGCTCGCGAAACTTTCTTCTCCGTCCGCATGAAACGGCACCGAGTGGCCGGGGATATGCGGATCGGCGCCGGGATGGCAGACGTAACCGAGATACGTGTAGCGGCTCTCTCGCGCGTCCTGCGCATGGGCCGGGTCGGGCGGACTCGTCGGAACGGGCGAGACGTGTATTTCGAAGCCTTCGTAGGCCACCGTCTGCCAGGCTGCGGTGTCATCGGCCATGGCCGCCTCCGTCTTGATCTTCCTGTCAGAAAGTCTAGGTGATTTGCCGCCAAAACGTGCGTGCGGGCGGCTACGGCAAAACCATGACGGCGCGAGCGCCCCGTGCGCTTCCGTCAGATAAAATGGCGCGCTTTGCCCGGATTCGACTTCGCCCATGTGGTTCAAAAACCTTCAGTTGCACCGTCTTCCCGCTCCGTGGTCCGTCACCCCCGAACAGATGCAGAAGTGGCTCGCGCCGTACGCGTTCGCGCCGGGCGGCGGTCTCGAAACGCAAAACCAGGGCTGGGCGCCGCCGCGCGAGGGCGACTCGCTCGTCTACGCGCTCAACGGCCAGATGCTGCTGACGTTTCGTGCCGAAAAGAAGCTGCTGCCGGCCTCGGTCGTCACCCAGGTGACGCGCGAGCGCGCGCTCGAACTCGAGGAACAGCAGGGCTTCAAGCCCGGCCGCAAGCAGATGCGCGAACTCAAGGAGCAGGTGACCGACGAACTGCTGCCGCGCGCGTTCAGCATCCGCCGCGACACGCGCGTGTGGATCGACTGCAAGAACGGCTGGCTCGTGATCGACGCGGCTTCGCAGGCGGTGGCCGATGAAGTGCGCGGGCTGCTCGTGAAGTCGATCGATCAGCTGCCGCTCGCCACGGTGCGCGTCGCGCAGTCGCCGGTGGCGGCGATGACGGGCTGGCTGCTCGACGGCGACGGCCCGGCCGGCTTCACGCTCGACCAGGACACCGAGCTGCGCTCGCCGACCGAAGGCAATGCGACGGTGCGCTACGTCGGCCACACGCTCGACGCCGAGGACATGCGCCGCCACATCGAAGCGGGCAAGCAATGCATGCGGCTCGCGATGACGTGGAACGATCGCGTGTCGTTCGTGCTGACGCCGTCGCTCGCGATCAAGCGTGTCGCGCCGCTCGACGTGCTCAAGGAAGCGAGCGATCCGACCGCGCAGGACGACGACGAGCGCTTCGATTCCGACGTCGCGCTGATGACGGCCGAACTCGACCGCATGCTGGGCGATCTCGTCGACGCGCTCGGCGGGGAGCCGGGCGATGAGGCGCTGGGCTTGCCGCGGGCTGTGGCGGCTTGAGCGAAACGCGGGGCCATGCGTGGGCTCGCCTGAGTTGAGTGCGGCGGCCTGGGTGTGAGCCCAGCGTGGCTCATACGCGGACAAAAAGCGGACAACGAGTGGGCAAAGCGCAGACACGGCGCACATAAAGCCCCGCGCAGCCCCTGCCCAAATCAGCGTCTGCGGAAAAACGATTGCCGCATCAACAGCTTGCGGATCTTTCCGGAAAGTTACCCACAGATTTGCCAACAAAATCTGTGGGTAACTTTGCGCGGGGTCCGTCTTCGGGATGCGGGCGATGCGTTCAAGGCCACCTCGCCCGTCCCGTCATTCCTCGATCAGCAACGCGCGCCTGCGCCGCAGCAGCGCCGCGCCGAGCGAAACCGCCGCGCCGATGCCGCCCATCGTCAGAGAGAGCGCGACGATCAGCGGCCCGGTTTGCGTACGCGCGGAGAACACGCTCACGAGCAGGCCGGCGAGCGGCTGCGTCATGTTGTTCAGCAGGATCGCCACGCCGATCGTCTTGCCGTAGTCCTCGGGCGGAATGATCTGCAGACGCGCGCTGCGGATGTAGACGTTGAACATCTTGTCGAAGCCGACGATCAGCAGAAAGCCGAGCGCATAACCCCACGGCGCCGCGCTCGCGCCCGCGATCACGCCACCCGCGCAGATCGTCACGAAGGCGACGAGGCCGAGCACGCGCGCGGGCCAGCCGGCGCGCGCGACCGTCAGCAGCACCAGCACCGTGGCGATCGCGCCGGCCGTTTGCAGCCCCGCGTAGTCGCGGCTCGATTGCGCATGCAGGCCCGTCACCATCGCCGCCGAGGTCGCGAGCGTCACGCCGATCACGAGGTTTTCCGCCGCCGCGAGCATGATGACCTTCTTCAGGCCCGGCAGTGTCCACACATGATGCAGCGCGATGCGCAGCGGCTGCGTCCAGTGGCCGGCCGGCGCACGCGCGAGCGCGGGCGCGCGAAAGCCGCTCAGGCGCTGCCACAGGAACAGGGCGGCGTCGGCGGCGAGAAACAGCACGCCGGTCGCGGCGACCACGCTTTCCCAGTGCCACAGGCCGAGCAGCAGCGCGGCCAGCATCGGCCCGAGCACAAAGCCCAGCTGGTCGGCCAGTTGCGAATAGGCGAGCACGCGCTGGATCTGCTGCGTGCTGAAAATCTGCGGCAGCATCACTTCGCGCGCCACGAGACCCTGGCTCGTCAGCACGCCGCACGCGGCCGACAGCCCGATCAGCCAGCCGATGCCGCCGAACAGCACATACGCGGCGATGCCGCCGAAGCAGGCGAGCGCGCGCACCGCCTGGCTCAGGCGCATGAGCCTGAGCGGCGCAAAGCGGTCGCAGAGCGCGCCGAAAAACGGGAACACGAGATAGCGCGGCAGCGTTTCGATGAAAAACGCGAGACCCGACCATGAGACATCGTGCGTCGTCTGGAACACGACGAGCGGCACGAGAAAGAGCAGGATCTGATCGGCGAGGCGCGCGACGAATAGCGAGCAGAAGAAGGCGTAATGGTTGACGCGCACCGTGAATGTCTCGCCGCTGATAGTTGGATAAAGGGGCGAGACCGATGCTATCAAAGATCATGCGGGCGCGGCGGCGCGCCGTGCCACACGGCATCGCGCCATGCCGCGCGGGGGCTACTCGCCGCGATACGCCTGTTCGAGCGGCGCGATATCGAGCTTGACCATTTTCATCATCGCGGCCATCACGCGGCTCGCTTTCTCGCGGTCCGGGTCGAGCAGCATCTTCAGCAGCACGGTGGGCGCGATCTGCCACGACACGCCGAAGCGGTCGCGCAGCCAGCCGCACGCCCACGGCTCGCCGCCGTCGAGCAGCCTCGACCAGTAGCGGTCGACTTCTTCCTGCGAGTCGCAATGCACGAACAGCGAGATCGCCGGCGTGAACGAATACTGCGGGCCGCCGTTCAGGGCCATGAACTCCTGGCCCTCGATTTCGAACGTGACGGCCACGACCTTGCCCGCCGGCCCGGGGCCGGCATCCGTGTAGTGCAGGGTGGTGGCGATGCGGGACTCGGAGAACACCGAGATGTAGAACTGCGCGGCTTCTTCCGCATTGCCGTCGAACCACAGGCACGGCGCGATTTTCTGCATGACGTTGCTCCTTGGGGATTGCTGCGGGTTGAGCGTTGGGTTGGCGTCAGGTGGGGGCGTGGGCGCATCGGCGAGTGTGTCGTCAGGCACGCGGGGCGTGCCTGACGGTCGCTCGCTCGATGGTTCGTCTGGCGGAGGCGGCTTGCGGCCGGTCCGTGGTCGCTGCATGGCCACTTATGGCCGTTGATGGCGACTGAGTGAGCGCGGCGTGGCCGCAAGGCGAGGGTTATTTCCACTCTTCCGACGGGCACTGCATCGTCGTCATCGCCTGCTGGATTTCCTCGGCGCTCAGGTCGCGCTTGTGCGTCGCGAGCGACCAGCTATGCCCGAACGGGTCCTTGACCTGGCCGTAGCGATCGCCCCAGAACATATCGGTGACGGGCATCGTGACGGTCGCGCCCGCGTCGACGGCCTGCTTGAAGCTTGCGTCGACGTCCTCGACGTAGTGATGGATCGTGACCGGCGTGCCCTTCAGTGTGTTCGGGCCGAACGCCTGATGCTCGGGCCATTCGTCGGTCAGCATCAGCATCGAATCGCCGATTTTCAGCATGGCGTGCATGACCTTGCCGTTCGGCCCCGGCAGACGCATCTGCTCGACGGCGTTGAAGGCTTTCGTATAGAACGCGATCGCTTCGGCGGCGTTCGCGCAGATCAGGTACGGCGTAAGCGAGTGCATCCCGTCCGGGATGGCTTTGACGGTGCTGCTGGTCATGACGGCGACTCCTTCGGGTAACGGTTTGATCAATGGAAAGACCGGCTGTGCGAGCCAGGTCTTCAACGTTACGACGAGTCGGTGACCGTTGAGTCGACACTTTGGAAAAATATTTTTGAGGGGTGAAGGGGCGCTATGTGGCCCCCGTTTTCGCCCTCGCTTAGCCCTCATGGCCGGCGTGCCAACCGGTCCGCTAACCCGCCGGATTGTCTTCGTCCGGCGGCGGTGCGGACGATGGCGCCGCGTTGCCCATCGGGGCGCCGAGAATGCTGATCTGGAACGTCGGAGTGGCCGCGAGCGATTGCAGGGTCGCGTCCTCGGGGATGCGCGCGTAGAGCGGCAGGATCACCGAGCCGCCGATCACCACGCGCCGGCTGTTGTCGGCGGGACGCAGCCCCCACACGTCCTGATAGACGACCGGCACCGTCACGCCGTCGCGCGTCGTGTTGCCGATGTAGAGCATCACGTGACCGCCGATGTAGATCAGCGTGCGCAGCGGTTCGCCGTGCCCGGCGAGATAGTCGAGCCGTTCGGCGGGGGGCGAC
>Ga0153951_1000716_pt1 | contig 12151 bp, 10 predicted proteins | sample TSNJ035MetaG_FD_102278 | JGI IMG/M metagenome (GOLD analysis project Ga0153951, IMG submission 102278) | Attine ant fungus gardens microbial communities from New Jersey, USA - TSNJ035 MetaG | ecosystem: Host-associated > Fungi > Mycelium > Unclassified | place: USA: New Jersey, Wharton State...
GCCAGTTTCATGATGTGAGGCTGTGGAACAAAAATTGCAAATGATAAAAATACAGTGACACATTGCATGACGTACGAGAACTTTGGCACAAAAAGGCAGTACTGACGCTGCCCTGCGAAATAGTTGACATATCCTCTCCAAGTCTTGCAATGCGAACGTCGCGAGAGGCGTTGTAGAGGCACGGGAGATAAATAGTGACAACATGACCTATGTTAGTGTAAACCTCAAATAATTGCTCTTATATGATGGCATCACTAACCGCAGCCGAGAATACATTGAACCAAAAATGCAAAAACCTGACGCTCAGATTTTGTTCGTGTTCATATAGATCATCTACCGTCGCAATCAGGGTCGAAGCACTGAGATATGTTGCTAGCACAGAGGGTGCAAACTCTTGATTCATATCAAATGGCTCAGCGCTATTCATAGCTTGGGTAAAATATCGTCTATGAAGTTGCAAGAGCGCTATATTCGCCAGAATCAAATACGGAATGGTAGACAAGAAAAATACGAGAACAGACCGATTTCACGTCCCATCACCACCAACCCTCTCTGCATGATGAGGAATCTCGGTGTTACTTTCGTGTTTTGTTCCTCTAATAATGATGGCACAGCAAAGTCTCGAACCGATTTATCCAACCCAAGGATATACGTGTAGTCAGGTGGTCGAGCAGTATTTGTCATGGCTTCAAGAATTGGCGAGAGACATTCGACGAAGAAGTCATTCTTCCAGTTGTGATCTGTCAGAAGTGTATCAAGTTCGGATTTAACAAGTGAAATTCCATTGATTGGAGTTCAATTGGCAGCGTGTAGCCAATTTTGGTTGATCCGGAACGAAAATACACAACATTGGCCATATGACAATATTTTGATCCATAATAGTGAACGGTGAAAAATGCAGTTGAACGGATCAAGTATTTTCCATCCCATGCCAATTAGAAAATGATAGGAGTCATATGACGAGAAAAGGAATTTGTGCATCAGAAAATTCCGGATATGGAAAAAATGTTTCTCGACTCACAAACAATCTCTTCTCTTGATACATAGATCCCTGCACCAACATACGAAGGCCGTTTAGCGTCCACGTGGGCTAGCGAGATTGACGGGGGGCGACCGAGTGATAAAGACTAACTCAAAAAGGTCAGAAGTTTATAAACCAAGTCCACAAGAGACGATGAATTTCAAAAGGAGTTGGAGATAAAGAAAGGCAGCGATAGATGATGCAATGATGAGATCGATATGGAAGTACAACAAGCAGCCGTAGGATCATATATCATGGTATTTGAGTAAATGGAACCAGGTGATGCGTACCATGCGACAATCCATATTGAGGAGTTCCCAGAAAATTGCGCGTCGTCGCTCGTGTTCCTCTGGTATGGTTTTCGAACCACGAGCACCATCTCGATCTACAAAAGGAACGACATTTCAAGGAAAATGACAGCAAATTCATGAAACATACGTAGACCCAACTTGTCAACACCGTAACAAGAGTCAGGGTGATGCACAAAACCCATAGATTATACACATACCCCTTGCGCTAGCTTAGCCACAAAACCCATCAAATTCCATGCATATCCTACGGCCTTTTTATTATCAGAAAATATGAGGTGGTAATATATCATGAAGAACTAGAGCGACAGTCATCATTGCAGACCCCATTGGACAGAAAGTTTCCGAAGGGCGTACCAGTGCGTGTAATACATCAAAATCGGGTTCTTCCATCAATGGAATCTCACAAACAGACGCTCTTGCTAGGTGGTGATATGCCTCGCCATGAAGTGATCCGAGAGGTTTTTTGAGATCCACCAGTGAACCGATAGAAAGTACCATCAGTAACAATGCTAATCTCCGTGGACTCAGATCCTTGATCGGAGTTGTATAGCAGTAATTCAGTAAATTGGGAAGGAAGGTCTCCGCCGTGTCCATGTTAAACCTACATCAGTAATCAGCATGGTCTATCAAGGACAAAGACAGCATGGGCACAGAATGATATCTGGTGAACAAGAAGTATGTCCAGAGTTGCAAGGCAGAGGAGGAGGAGGATTGATTCAAGTATGTAATGGTGACGTACTGCCAAAGTGCATTATTACGGGCTTCCGCGCACACCATCTCTGCTTCTTCACGAGGCGGGAGAGCATCACGAATCCTCTTTCGGATACTCAAATCGACCATCCACGGGAAAGGGAACGTTGAACTGAGCTGTAGGATGTCAGGTGGTACTTCTGGCGGAGTTTTTTCTCGCCGAACCACAGCGGAAGACGCAGAAGAGGCATCGTTCCCTGTCATCCTAACTCCTCCTGCTCCATCTGCTGCTGTTGTTATGACTGTTGTACGAGGCCCGAGGGAAAGTGCTACGACAGAGTTCGGGAGAGAACGGTCGTCTTGTGGTAGTGATAGTGCTGTTGATGAAGATGCTTCGGAGGTCAAGGTTGACGGAGGCAGGAGCGGAGCAGTCCCATAGAGTTCTTGTGAGGTCTTGATTTTCAGCAATTCAGGTGCCAACAGTGGATGTGGTTGATTAGAGCATTTTTGCTGAACTTCTTCCAATGCTTCCTCGAGTTGTCGAACGCGATCACCGAGTTCAGCAATCTTGTCGTGTAGAGTCTCAGTGTTTGCAAGAATGAACCTAAGTAATGTACGAAGAGATATAAGCAGTCAGTCAGATTCGGCGGACCTGGAAAAAAGATTACCGGCTGCCTCGACCTGCTGTCAGGGCACCTAGGAAGCCAGATCTTAAATCATGGGCGTCAAGACTAGCGCCATTTGATCACTTACCTTCTGGACAAAGACTCCCGCAGCCTCGCTTCACACATGACTGAAAGAGATATAGCAAAGGTACAAGGCCTGAAACAGAGCCAGAGACTCACTTGACAAGGAAAGACACGATCACACTGTACAACGACGTTAGAAGTCAGGTGTGCCCATCGCAATCGGCTACTAAAACTTGCCTTTAGTTTGAGCCTGGAGAAGAAAGATGTTATATTCGATAGTCGATGAGAATAGGAGGTAAATGAATATTAGTACCTGCGACATTCCTTACATGAGAGTTTGCGGCTTCGATCATCCCCTCGAGCTACCCGTGTTATAGAGGTGGATTCCAGTGCTAAATTTGGGCCACCAAGATGATTCAAATGCTGAGAAGAAGCTTTGGGCATGGTCTGGTTACTGGTAGGAGATACAATGGAAGGGGGCGAGTCTGACGATAGTCCAGTAAAAGAACTCGATCCTCTCGGTCGTTTATGAGGACGTCCCAGGCACCCCGTATCAATCGGGAGCATGATAGGTGGAACCCTGCAAAATCAGATGGAGGGTTGGGGGATAAGGTGTGAAGAGAAGAAAATCGAGTTGAATGATATAAGATGCACAGTACGGACACAGGTCAAGGTGGAGGTAGAGAAAGAAGGAAGAAGGGAGGCTTTCTTCGGCCAGCCAACCCGTGACTTCCGCATCTACAAGCTTCTGGGCGCCTGTCTTCCGGGACATTTTGACTATGTAAACGTCTACTTCACTTACAGATAAGTCGACAAAATAATTCGCTATTCAGCATCGCGCAATTTGACGCCGTATAGACTGCAGAACTGTGGCGGAACAGTTACCTCCTCGGGTATGAGAATAGAAAATAACCGGCCCTTGCGATCAACGATCCGAGATCGGGATCAAGAAGTTTCCCACCTGTGTATCCAAGATTCTTGGTCACCTATGCACAGACAGAATAGCAGGCTGGACGGTGCATATCCAGTGGCCGAGAAAGTGTTACGCAAGAGAAAATCCTTTCACTATCTCAGTTGTTTATATCACATCTTTTGACCACCGCACTTCACAAGTGACAGACCATTCAGCTGGTAGTACAGAACATACAGTCCTGCGATGGGGAAGCATCGTGCATCAACAAATTAGATCGGCATCCGTCTCAGACAGCATCAACTTCAGAACTTGCGACATCTGCGAATGCAAATCCTCTTTTACAAATCCACCGGGAGAATTAATTTTGTTCACAGCTTGCGCAAAGTGAAGAGCCAGAAACCACTCACTAGCTCGATAAATAGCCTTCTCGTATTCTTCATTCGCCCGCTTCATCTCTTCTTCAAGCACTTCCAGCCTCTTGGCCTAAAAGAAGAGCAGTCAATCATCCGGACCATGGATTTACCCTTCTCTGCAACTCATAATCATGCCCCAACTCATCACAGAAACCCTATATATCAAGACTAGAAGTAGATATACTCACCTGCGCTTGCTCGGGCTCCGGTTCCGGCAGTGAATTAATCAAGTAGTCAATTTGCTTGGCCTTTACAATCAAATCCGTCACCAGCTCCCTCTTATTTGCTTCAAACACCTCTGGTGAATCGTATTTTTCCGGATTCCGTTGTTTTGTGATCGGTACATCAGATGAGACTTGAACAAAGTTCGACCGAGTCGTGAGGTATGCTATCGTGTTTGCCATGATTACAAGTATCTATGAAGAATCCCGAGAGAGAGAGAGAAAAAGAGGGAGAGAGCTGAATAAGAAAAATACAACGCAGAAAAAAATACAATATACAACCTGTTGGATTTCATCCTGAAGTTGAGTTATACGGTCCATATGCGATAGTTCCTGTAGCATTGCGCTGCAGCCAGGCAGCCAAGTTTTCCTGAAAAAGAAACTGCAGCTTTTTGACCAAATTTGAAATTCAGCCGCTTTTATCGGAAGAATTCCTTCGAAGCCTTTTGGTCTTACGTTTTGCGATGTCGGTTCTTAAAGAGGTGTCGTTCGCGCAAATGGAATATCGTGAGCTCGTGGGTAACCGAAGCTCAGATCATGAACAAGTCTAAGTATTTGGTTACAGCCATATGATGTCGCCCGAATCAGCGCCTCTGATCACGCGATTTGTCTCATAAATATATAGGAAAAATAGTTCTCAACGTCCTCCCAATCATATTTCGAATTCTCAAATTCGATACTCACCCTCCCGCTGCCATAAATACTACCTACACAAAACCGGGAATCTCGACTCTCCCGCCTATCCGCTCATTCCGACCAAGACATGAAACTTAATCAATGATCACCAGAAGCACTGCCAAAAAAATAAAATCAAGGTCAACTTATTGCTTAATCTCTAGAGCCTCCTTCGAAACTAGACAATTCCTCATAGTCAGTCCTAATTCACAACAGGTTATGATTACACTCCATTCAACTATGTAGATGACGCAAATATTAGTAAGTTTGCCCGAGAAACCTTCAACCCCGTCCCGTGATTCTACTGCTATTAGCACGTGTTCCAGCCATTCCATATCCTCTGCCTTGTTCCGTTCTTCATCATAACGACAGATAGATTGCATATAAAAACCTTTCCTCCGCGTTCTGAACCACTGCTTCGCATTCTTTCATGACACAAACACACCAACCCCACCAACACCTTTGAACAGAGCTAGAACCGAACGCTTCCCGACCACGATTGCAACCCAAACAACTAGTAAAAATGCATGAAACTCTGATTGTTATTCACACTCAGTGCTCCCAACTCAAAATTGATGGTATCCACGGCTCCAATCTTCGATGTCCATGGCGGTAATTTGACAGATGGACGAGAAGTAGGTAACACCGCAATATGGGGGGAATACAATCCTTGTTCGCTGTTTCCTTTTGAATCTCCACCGTTCCTGCCGTTCCCAGGGAGACACTGACCAACGCTTGTTGCTCTGGACGTTGATGAATCTGTTCCATTGGAATATGCCGTCGTATGAACGTTGTTGCCGTATACCCCTCCTGCTGCTGCTACTGTGTTACCACTCGTGTATCCATTGTACTGCCCACTGCCATTTTTAAGATGCATTCCTCCCACACCACCAAGACTCGATGCCCGGGTCCTTCCAATACCTTGCGAAGCCGAGTACCCACTGGCGTCGGCACCGCCATGAGAGGTGTATCCAACTGTAACGCTATTACCAACACCATACAGGCCCAAAGGAGTGGTATCAGGAAGAACGGCACATGAAGCATTAACAATCGGGGGTGGAGACCAATCGTGTGAAGGTGGACATGATTCTGTAACTGCAACTTGTTGAAGACCATGTGAAACTTTTCCCACCCCGACATTGGTTGAAGTCAAGCTCTTCAAATTCCTCCTGCTGGAACAATTACATGGTTTACGCAGCGGGAACATTGTTTTCGCAATTTGGTGCGCTTCTGCAATACACTGGTCTAAACTTTGATGTGTATGCATGAAAGGATCATCTACGAGTTGAGACGGAGATCGACGTTCAAAGTCTTCAACTTGAGTCGTTCCATTCTCGTTGGTGTGGCGGAGAACGACGATTGGAAGTTCTTGCCCATTCATCCAACGATTGTAGATGTCCATAGCTTTTTCTGTCATGGTTTCCAGGATCGGCTGTGCAGTGGTATGAATTCTTCAGCTGATGAAGGAGATCAAAAGAGACTTACCAGGATCTGTAAAGCCCGCGGACAGACATCTTTCGCTGCTCTAAACAAGAGTCTCGCTCTCTTTAATTCCTGTAGCGTTGCGGGGGACAAGCATGTAAATGGTGCTCTTGACACCAACACGCACAATGCAACCTGGAATGCACCAAAGTCACAATAAAATTGATCGCAAACAAACGTTTCTCATAAACTCACGGTGGCAGAAAATGCATTCGACCAATACCACATGATTCTAGCAGTCTTGTCCGGTTCTTGCTGGAACAGCTCCTGGACCGTCGCAATCATCCTCGACGCACTCATGAAAACTGCTACGATTGACGGCGCGTGCTTGTGCCGCCGGTTGAGCGCCTCTTCTGGACAGCTTAGTGCACGAAGAAAATAGAACCGATGGAGTTGTAGTAAAACTAGAAGAAAGTAGAATTAGCAATGATCGACACGGATCGACGTCATCAGAGAGTGACAAAAGTGGTATACTTGGGGGTGGTATATGAACACACTGAAAATTTTGTCAACTCACCGGCTTCAAGTGCAGTTCCGAGAAACGCTCGGTGCATCATCATAGACGTTGATGATGATTTTTCTTTGTCTCTAAATGGCATTGGAATGGGGAAATCTCGAATGGTTTGGTCAAGGTCTAGGATCTCTCGGTACTCTTGCCCAGGTTTACAAATAGCATCAAGAACTGGAACAAGGCATTGTTGATAATATGAATGCTTCCATTCTTGCCCTGTCAGCATTGAAAAGAGAATGTAATTCTGGAAAGGAAAACGAGGACGAAGAAACAACTCACAAAGATGTGATGTGCCTTCTTCGGGGTCAGGTGTATACGAGGGCCTTGGACAATCTATATGATGAATCGAAAACGATGAAGGTCGGCCAAGAGATAAAGACTAGTTTGTCAGCTGTCAGCTTTCCGACAAAGGAGGAACAAAATGGGCAAAGCTCACTAAGCGGGCATCGAGATAGAGCAACTCCCAAAAAAGGGTTTTCCTTTTGTCTACCTCCTCGGGAATCACCTTGGATTTGCCACTGTTGCGGTCTGCCGGAAAAAAACAGAACGTCAAGTGACCACTCATCAGGACTTCCTGTCTATGACTTACGCAAACCAATCTGGTTGAGGTAAGCGGCGGAGAAATTGACAATAACCAAAAATACTCACAGTTTGAGCCAGCTTTGCTACTAAACCCATGATTGTCCATGCTTCTTCAAGTGCCTTCTTTCCATCGCTCCATACGGCAAGGAACCAGACCTCGTAGGAGAGTGCGAGAACTGTCTCCACATTAGTGTCTTCCATAATAGAAATTTCACATAAAGAAGCCCGGCCAAGAGCGTGGAAGTGAGATGCACGAGACTCAGCCTCGAGATGTGCATTATGCAAATGATGTGGGGTGGAGGAATGTGAGGAGCTTGATGATGGGACGTCAACGATACAGGTAATGGAAAGAATCATGAGTAAAAGGGCAAGGCGGCGAGGGTCGATGTCCTGAATGGGTTTAGGTGATTCGTCTGGAGAAGCATAGATATGATGAAGTAGAAGTGGGAAGAATGAAGCAGAAGGGTGAGGGTTGTATTGCCACAGAGCGTTGCGCCATGCCTGATCCCACAGTCGTTCAACCTCTTCCCGAGAAGGGAGTTGAGAACGAATGTGTTCGCGCATGGTGAGGTTGCGCTCAGGGCTGTTATGAAGATAACCAAGGAGAGGAAAGGAGGACTGGAAGTGGCTGACATCTGGCTGTAACGATGTCAAGTCGAATGTGATTGAATTTCCCTGCGTTGGATAAACATCAGCGGGTGCCACTAGGGCGATAGGTGTGGCGTAACGCACGGATTGTATGATACATGGAGGACTGCCAATTCGCATGACCGCGTCGCCGATAGCCACATTGTTGTTGCCACACTTCTGACCATCAGACGACGGTAAACCATTAAATTTCGCATCCTTGTCCTGTGTGTTGCCCGGAGTACCATTGCTGGAGTACAAACCCATGGTACTTTTGATTGTGGTTAGCTCGGGCGCTAATAAAGGAGAGTTGGGGTTGTTGGATCTTATTGAATCTTCTAGGTGGCGAATTCGGTCACTCATTTCCTGAATCTTGCCATGAAGCTGCTCAGTATTGGCGAGAATGAACCGGGTGCCTTTGCCTGATACGAGGACACCTAAATGATGACATACTTAGACCCAAATTGAAAGGGATTTGGGGATATGCCGTACCGTCCGGACAAATTTCAGCACAACCGCGTTTCTGTGCACATGGGCACTTAGGATGGCGGAAATTTATGATGGTATGGGCGTACCTTGCAGGAGGCACAGGGAAAGTTGCGATCACACTAAACATGAATCCGTCAGAGCCAGTGGGCAGACAATAAATGGGAGATGAACCTTGAGCTTGAGCCTTGCAGGAGAAGATCAGATGTTTGTTCAGCATTAAACTAACATGCTGGATCTGTGCTCACCGGCGGCATTCGCAGCAGGAGAGTGGGACCTGTTGCAAAACCTCAGTGTGCTGACAACACGGGCCTGGCGATTCAGCTTACCTTTTTTCCGCTAGGCCTCCTCGAGAGGCCATCTGTGATGAAGATGTGATCTATGGATTGACCCGGGGCCCTGGAGGAGTGCACAACCTCTGGTGCATCGTATTCGCGACTTTGGATTGTGCGCTGTCGCTTTGGGGGAGGGGGGGAGGCACTGGGCATGGTGCGTGTTTCTCGGAGAGAGCGATGGTAATTGGGGCGATAACTACTTGCTGACCAATCATTCTAAGTATAGTCGCAATGTTGGTGACTGCGAAAATCGCGGAAACACTTGTCGCTGTCGGATGCTGAATCTTGTTGGCGCACGCGCTGAGTCTTCGCCGCTGCCGTCTCTTTGCCTGCACGCTGCCGTCCGTGAGCATTCACAAGGCTGACGAACCTGAATCTCACGTGATGTTTCCTAAAGCATCGGACTTTCTGAATGAGGATACTGCCACATTGTCTACTATCCCCGATTTGTTGCCTGCTTTCTGTAGCTCATCGGATCAAGAATTTCACTCCGCCGTCTCCAGTTTTTGAGGGTTCTGGCCCCCGGTTTCTACTCAAGTCCTGTTTCCCTTTGTTTTGCTGCAGCGCTTCCTGTTAACATCCCAACGATACAGCACTGGTTGGACAGATTTGAGACCCTCTAGCTACAGCTGATTTACAATGAGTGAGTCGCTTGGTCAATCATGCATGAGTCAGATGAAACGCACAGACTGTCATTTGGACTTGAGCTTAGCGATTGTGATCAGAGCTATAGACCCTATTTTATGCTACCTCTGACACTGCTGATGCGTATATTTGTATGACTACTCTTTGAAGCAATTTGTCTCCCACCAAATACAACCGTGCCGAACACTTCTGAGATCTGGCATAGTAGAAAACGACATCTCTAGTGGCCGTGTCTTGTCATTAATCAAAGATGAGCATACTTTTGACAAAGAGGAAAACAAATAACTGAACACCCGTGTCACTCGGACGTATATGTCGGATCTTTCACTCATCTTTCATGTGCTCCTTCCTCCTCTTCTTCTATCCCTGAACTATGTATGAGTAGATAGAATTTTGACACATATCCTCATATATCACGACAACAACCTACACATTCGTGAGAAACTATTCGCATGCACGCGAGATGTGACAGTGCGAATGATAGAATCCCACTCAATGCAGCTGATAACTGATGGTATCATGATGATGGATACACATCTAGTGTTGGTACCTGTTGTTGGGACAGAATGATGAACATACTGGCATTTGTGTCCCATTTGTGTCCAGATATGATATACAATAGGCCTGAGGAAAGAGCTAGCCTATGAAATTGTTTTTGAATCATCCCTGGTCAGTGAAATAGCAGTAGGTCCTACTACAGTTCAAACTAGTAAAAACACTTATCAACTTGAGAAAAAATGAAATTCCTGAAGGGGCTCATTTTAACTTGACACAATTGTATTAGGCCTGTATTTTATAGTCATAGATAGGAAATAAAATGAAGAGAGCCATTGTCAAGAGTATATACAGAGGAGTAGAGAACAATGTCAGAGACAAGAAATCAGATAAATTTAGTATCTAGTCTAGTATATCTTCTAGTAAGTATCTTCTAGTAAGTATCTTCTAGTAAGTATGCAAGAAGGACATGGGATGATACCTGCTTAGCCAACACTTAGCCAATGCTTTACAAGCATTTGTTAGCATATACACTCTTTTCACCCAAAAAATCAAAGAAATTCATTAAAAATTGAAAAAAAAAATTGAACTAAACTGCATCTGTTCCCAAACCTTATTTAGAACACTTCCTTACTCTAAATTCTCAATAAACTCAGCAAAATCCAGTAAAAATTAAGAAAAATTAATATAAAATAAATAGTGAGCAAAGTGAGCTGACAGGCAACACTACCCACTGTTATGTAGACTGTTGTGTAAGGGCAACCAGAGCAGAGTAACTTCAGGAGAAACCTCAGTTATAATTATATTCTAGAATATATTATAACTCATCTCTAGAAGAAACCTCAGAGAATAGAATGAGGCTCCTAGAGAGGTACTTTATACTATATACAAGTCTTCTTATTATGGAATATCTTAGCAGAAGTGAGAAAGCTAGCTAAACTAATTAAATATTAGATAATTAGTGCAGGGTCACTTGAGTAGACTACTACTAGTATGTCAGGAGTAAGGTTTAGTATAGTCCTCTTATATTTTATCACAAATGGTTACTTATTGATTTGTGAGTTGATGATTTAGTAATTGTCAGAAATGGAGAGCAGAGTAAGGGTTAGCTAATAGTATAGCTCTGAGATATAATAATCAAGGAGAAGGAGTACTAGATAATGATAAGAATGAAATATATGTATACTCCAAGATATATTATCCAAGGAGTAGAAATTTGGAGATAACAGTAATAGAATAATCTTGGCTTCAATGTATATATTGCACCCCAATCTTCTATCACAAGTGGTTATTGATTTTGGAGGTAAGGAGATATTGTCAGATACTGAGCAAGAAGTCCAAAGTCTGAGTAAAAAAGTATATAGAAAAAGAGAAGGAATATAAACAATAGACAAGTAGACATTAATCTACAGACTAGCTTATATCACAAATAGCCACTTACTGATTTGTAAGTTGATAATTTAATAATCAAAAGGCTTAAAAAAGCAAAGTTTAGACAGTAGCAAAAGATGTTATTAAGTCTGAGATTTATTCTTAGATATACAGTCCTTAAATACATAATTGTGGTAGTCTGTATACCAGGACAGACTACCACATGATCACTACCTATTGTTCTATATATAGAAGTGCTATATAGCAACTTAGCCTAAGATGACTTAACCACACTCCTGGTTTGAGTTGATAAGGAGAACTCAATAGAGTTCTCATTCAATTTTTGTATATTACTTATACATCTACTACATGGTCTATACATATTCATTATATAACTCTATCATGTGATGCCACTCTGACATGTGACCTGTAACATGTTATGTAATACTTTCCCATACTCCTTCCTTATATAGTAAGTCCAAAAAAGAAAAAAAAAAGTAAATATTGACTTAACTATTTTGCCAAATTATAATATACTATTGTTCTTGAAATAGAGATAACCTAACACAGATGATAATCTATAGATAATAGATTAGTGTTATATTATTAGAAAGGTAAAAATAGTAGTATAGAAAAGCTAAAATTGTCATGAATTACCTTAACCATAATAAAATGCTATAAATA
>Ga0153951_1000718_pt1 | contig 12125 bp, 10 predicted proteins | sample TSNJ035MetaG_FD_102278 | JGI IMG/M metagenome (GOLD analysis project Ga0153951, IMG submission 102278) | Attine ant fungus gardens microbial communities from New Jersey, USA - TSNJ035 MetaG | ecosystem: Host-associated > Fungi > Mycelium > Unclassified | place: USA: New Jersey, Wharton State...
GGGCTTGAAACCATAAAAATTTATCACCTTTGTAACAAAAGGCTCCACCAAGAGACAAAAATCTTTTGCGAGGATAAGAGTAATGCAAAAATAATTGTGGACAACTGATTTGCAAGCGCCGATGAATCTGCGAAACTGCAACCTTGTTTTCAATCGCTGAGAGCTTTATTCTTAAAGTATACTAAAAGAGGTGGGATAGTTATGGATCAAGAATATGAACAGATACTGGTCCCCGTTGATGGGTCGAAAGAATCCGAATTGGCTTTTGAGAAGGCTGTGAAAGTGGCGCTGGCTAATCATGCCCATTTGGACGTGCTGAACGTGCTTGATACAAAGCAGTTCATTGGTAGTTATGGTGGCATGGTCTCTGGGGATGCGATTTACCAACTGACCGAAGACGCCCAAGATTACTTAACCAGTTTGCAAGATCGTGCCAGCAAGGAAGGCTTGAACGATACCGCCATTCACGTGCGGTTCGGTAATCCGAAGACCGTCATCGCAACCGACTTCCCGCACGACCACAAGAGTGACTTGATTATGATTGGTTCAACGGGCTTGAATGCCGTTGAACGGGTCCTTGTTGGTTCTGTCACTGAATATGTTAACCGCACCGCACCTTGCGACGTGCTGATTGTCAAAACTAAATAAGCCATTGTCTGAAGCACCGAGTTCAGTTGAGCTTGGTGCTTTTTGTGTGGCTAAAGCGGCAAAAAATAATTGTCTGTGATGGACCAGACTTGTTTAAAATCGAGGAAAATCGGCCGCAACTCAAAAACTCGCAACAAATTTTTTGCGCTACCTGCCAAGCTTGGAGAATTTAAGTTTAACTTAAGCCGCGCAATTCCATTGACTTGCTCGAACTCGAACGTTAATATTACATTGTTAAGACAAATGTTACAGGAATGTTACATAGTCTAAAACGTACATATTGGTCCGGGACTGAGGAGGAGTTTAATCATGGGAGTTAAACGAACAATCTTTACAGCTTTAGCAGCAGTGGCGTTACTGGGGACGGGGGTCTCATTGGTGAACGCACCAACTGCACAGGCGGCATCAGTTGCCACCACTGCAACTACGCAGGGACGGGTATATATCCATTACGTTAAGGGCTATTCAATTGCGGTGTGGACGACACCAAATGCTGATCGGCAGTTAACCGGCAAAACCATCAAAGATGGCAGCCAAGCGACTTATGTTGATAAGACAACCGGCGCTGATGGCAATACATGGTACAAACTGGCAGACAACCAATGGATTAGTGGCCGGTATGCCGTGAGCCAAGTGATTCCTCAAACCAGCGGGACTTTGCTAATCAATGAACATCCAGCCTTTGGGGTGCCCGTTTTTGATAGCCCCAATGCGGATCAACTGGGGACCGGCCGCATTTTGAAGGGTGGCCAACAGGTGCCATTCATCGATGCGCAGTTTGGCTTCGACGGTCACGTTTGGTACAAGCTGGGAAATAACGAGTGGGTCAACAGCCAATTCGCTGGGATTATTTTTGACAATGGCAAAAGCACGAGCGAACCGATTCGGATTAAGTACACCCCCGGTTACTCAATTGCGGTCTGGAACAGTCCACTCATCGATCAACAACCAACGGCTAAGAAGTTGAAGCACGGGACCGTTTGGAAGACATTTAAGATGGTTGAATACAACAACACGTACTGGTATAACCTTGGCGGCAATCAGTGGATTAATGGGAAGTACACTGAGTACGCTAACTAACTAACTAACTAACTAAAAGAGACGCGGCGGCAGTCTTAAAAATTATGGGATAGGGATACATCGGAGGAAAACTATGAAGAAGACAGTTTTGGCAACAATTGCAGCAATTGGATTACTGGGGGCGGGCCTTTCGTTTGGGACGACAACGCCAAACGTGCAGGCGGCGACTAGTACAACGCAGGCCGATGATAAGGGCCAGTTACTGATCAACTATGTGCCTGGTTACTCAATTGCGGTCTGGAATAGTCCCAGTGCTAGTCGACAATTAACCGGGAAGTTTCTGAAGCACGGGACAGCAGTGCAATACAGCGGCACGGACCGGAATAGTAATAACGGCATTGAGTGGTATCAAATTGGCGCAAACCAGTGGATTAGTTCGCGCTACACCGCGTGGACAACATCAAACGTCGGGGCACAAATACAGAGCTTGACGGTTGATTATGTGCCTGGATACTCAATTGCCGTGTGGAACACACCACTGAATGGTCGCAAGCCTTTAGCTAAGAAACTCAAAAATGGGACGACCTGGAAGACTTTTGCGGCGGCGCAAGTTGGCCAAGACATGTGGTATAACTTGGGTGGCAATCAATGGGTCAGTGTTCACTACATTCACCTCAATGAAACCAAGTAATTGAAAAACCCCACTGACTCATTAGTCAGTGGGTTTTTTCTTCTATATATTTATTTGATATCGTCAGCGTTCAAATGCGTGCGATTGGCAGCTCGCATTTTGAGAATGGCACGTTGGAGATCACTTGGACTCCAGTATTCAGGATTCTGGCCTAATGCCTTTAAGTCTGTCCGGGCTTGAGCCAGGTCGGCATCCGTGATGCTGGTTGACCCTTGAACTGGCTTGTTCTCTGGGCTGTTAGCAGCAGGGTTGCTGCTGGAACTGGTTGCTGAGCTTGAACTACTGGAGCTCGTTGTGCCAGTTTGCGCTAAGGCGTTGTTGGCCCGTAATTCAAGTGCAGCCTTGTAGATTGGGGTGTACGCAGCATCGTTGATATCGGAATCACCTAGCAATTCCTTTAAAGTGGATTCCGTTGCAGCGTAATCCTTGTCGCTGAAGCTTGATTTTGCTTGATCCAATAGTTTGTTGTAGGTGCTTGTTTGCTTGATATAGGTATTCACTTGCTTTTGACGGCTCTTGGCTTGGCTCACCAAGGTCTTGGAACCATCGTTTGTATCAATTGCGGTCTGTAAATCGTCCTTAGCTGAGTCAAAATTATAATCGGCGATTGCCTTTTCAGCTTTGGTCATGGCCTTCAATTGCTTGTCTGTCGCCTTGGCCGTCTTGTCGTCCTTCTTACTGAGGAGAATGGCTTCATTCAGGCCTTCTGCCTTACCATAGTCCTTAGCTTGAATGGCGCTGGTGACGTCACTTTGGGAAACGGCAGTATTGCTACTATTGTTACAGCCGGCAAGAATCACTGCAGCAAAGACCGCAATAATACCGGTGAATGTCTTTTTCATCTATGTATTCACTCCTTTGAAGGTAGTATACCATAGGCCCCCACCATAAAAAAAAGTCCCCAGCGGCGGCTGAGGACTCAGATGTGGTCGAATATCTAACGGATCATTGCCGTCGAAACGGCCTGCGTAACAAATTATGAGATGAGATTTGATACCAACGACAATTATACGCACATTCGGCGTCAAAGAAAAGTAGTGCGACAACTTTTTTTCAATTAGATTTCAGACAGATTAAATAACGTTCAGCGATTTTTTTGAAAGCGCATGGATAACGGGTTTTGTGCGACTTAAATGTGAATAACATTGTTTCAAAACCAAGACTGACGCGGTGTAAGCGTGTTGAATGCGAAGAAATTGTTTGCTTTCTGACTTAGATGTAATACAATATACGTGTTGGTATTACTTAATCGCTACCTCGTTATCGCATTGGTTCTGCTGCCTAGGGAGACTCTGGCACGAACGAGTGGTCCGTGCGTGCTTGATTCTTTATGTACATTAGTTTGGACTCATGCTATAATCAACGACGGTATCGATTAAAATTATGAGATTTGAGGAGGAATACCACAATGAAGAAATCTTCACTTAAGTACCTCGGCGTAACAGCTGCTGCTTTATTAGCTGTTGCTCCTATCGCTGCACCAGTTGTTTCAACTGTTGCACAACCAGGCGTTACAGTTAAGGCTGCAGATGCAACCTTACAAAGTGCCTTGGATGCTGCATTTAAGGATGCAACCGTACCTGCTTCAGAAATCAGTAACATTGCTGACTCAAAGGTCGCTGTTAATGGCGCATCTGCTTCTTACTCAGAAATTAAGTCAGATGATTTCTTAAAGTTGTTTAATGTTGCTACTGCTGCTGACAACTTCGGCAACAACAAGATCAGTGCTGTCATTGAAGGTCAAGAATCTTCTAGCTGGTCTGTTATCAAGAACATCTTAACTAATAGTGCTGCTGGTGCAACCTACAAGGTTGATTTTAAGGTTCTCGATAGCAAAGGTACAGTTCAAGCTACTAAGACTGTTAACCTGACAATCCAAAACCCCGCTGCATCATCTGTTAACGCAACATTTGCTGACACGACTGTCAAGGTTGGTGATACTGTTACAGGTCCTACAAGTATCGCGGCATACACAAACGTTCTCAAAGATTTGGCCATCAAGTCAAATGGCTCTGCGGTGAACGTTTCTGCTAATGCCATTCAAGATGTTGAATACACTTATGGCACAACAACAACTTCTGATCTTTCGACTTTAGCACCTGTTGTTGCTAGTGGTAAGTTTGCTCAACCTGCTGGTTTCACTCAAAAGATTACCTTGGACGCTAACGATGCATCTCTGTCAGCAATTAAGGGTAACGTTACAGCTAATGATAAGAGTGGCTTGACTTATGATGCTACTGCAGGCACATACACCATCACTCGCCACGTGACTGTTAATGGTGACAACCAAGCTCAACTCTCACCAGTTTACAAGTACAATGGTTCATTATATGGCAATGGCCAAACATTACCTTTGGACTCAACTGATACAACTACATTGACATTGCCAGTTGGTGGTAACGTTGCAACTGCAATCAACACATTCATTGCAAAGGTAACACCACAAAACAACATCAACGATTCTACAGCTAAAACTTTAGCAGCCACAGACGTTGACTACTCAAAGGTTGACCAAACCAAGCCTGGCACTTACACTGCCACCATTTCTTGGGCAAATGACAAGGGCTTAGTAAGCAAGGTTATGTTCCCTGTTGTTATTACCAACTCTGTCTCTGCCAGTGCACCTGTAATTACTGTCGCTGGTACAGTTAACCCTACAATCACTGTTGGTTCAAAATTTGACCCATGGGCAGGCGTTACTGCTACTGAAAGCAAGGACAACAATACAGCTATTCCTAAGGAACGTTTGAGTGTTGCTGGTACTGTTGACACAAGCAAGGCAGGTCAATACATTCTCACTTACACGGCAACAAATGTCTTGGGTGAAAAGTCAACATCTGTCCGTGTTGTTACAGTTCAAGCAGGTTCAAGCACTGAAGCTGGCACCTTGTACGTTAACTACGTACCAGGCTACGGTATCGCTGTATGGGACAACTACACTGCTGACCGTAAGGCTACAAGCACTAAGTTAGCTCATGGTACTGCTTGGAAGTACTTTGCAACTGCTACAGATGCAAATGGCAACATGTGGTACAACCTTGGTGGCAACCAATGGGTTGATGGCAAGTACATTTCATTCACAAAGCCTGGTAACTCTGGCGAAACAAATGAAATCACACCTATCTCAGCTGTTGGTACAGTTAACTACGTACCTGGCTACGGGATTGCTATCTGGGGCAAGCCAGCTGCTGATGTAACTTCTAAGAAGTTAGCACACGGCACAAGCTGGAAGGTCTTTGCTAAGACTACCGTTAACGGTACAACTTGGTACAACCTTGGTGGTAACCAATGGATCTCAGGCAAGTACTTCATCTTGAAGTAATCTGACCTAAGATAATGAAACCGACTCTCACTTGAGAGTCGGTTTTTTTGTGTTTTCGATAAAAAATACGACAGAATAGAAACGAATATTTCAATCGCATTACATCAAGGGTGTTCTCATTGTTGGATTCCTTAAATTTTGGTACGATAACAACAGAATATGGAGGAAATCTTAATGAAAAAAACATTAACTATGCTCAGTCTTGCCGCAACGCTCGGTGGGACAGCGATCGGCACTATTACCAGCGCTGCCACAACGATTCAAGCCGCAGATGCAAGCATCTCCAGCAAAGCCCAAACCACACAACAACAACAATTCATTCAAAAAATCGCCGCTCATGCCCAGAACTGCGCGACCCAATACGGCTTATACACTAGCGTCATGATGGCGCAAGCAATTCTCGAATCTGGCTGGGGACAGTCTACCTTGTCACTCGCGCCTAACTACAACCTTTTCGGGATTAAGGCAGGCACGGACTGGACGGGCGATACTGTCTCCATGCAGACCCAAGAATGGGACGCCAATGCTGGTAAGTACGTCACGATTATGGCGGACTTCCGCAAGTACCCAAGCTTCTTCGAATCCTTCACGGATAACGCCAAGAAGCTCCGTCTCGGCCCTGGTGCTTGGAACCCAAGCTATTATTCTGGCACCTGGATTGAAAATACCAAGAGTTATCAAGATGCGACTGCTTGGTTACAAGGCCGATATGCAACAGATGTTTCATACGCTTCCAAATTGAATCGTGTGATTACAGACAATAATTTGACCCAGTATGATCCCAAAGCAACGGCTGTGAACAAAGTGGTCACGACCACTGCGGCTACGACAGTCTACAACCAATTCAATGGGCCAAAGACTGCCAATGGTCAAGTGTTGCCAGCGGGCACATCTTGGAAGGCCAACAAGCAGATCACGATGGTTGATGGCACCATTTGGTATGATTTAGGGAACAATCAATGGGCTAGCAGCGCAACCGTCAAGGAAGGCGCAACCAACCCTAGCAATCCAAGTAACCCAGGCAACTCCAATGAAACAGTCATCAGCGGTGTTGCCCGTGTGAACTATGTCCCTGGCTACAGTATTGCCATCTGGGACAAGCCAGGCAACGACCGTCAGTTTACCGGCAAGAAGCTTTTGCACGGGACTGATTGGAAGGTCTTCAAGCGTGCGGTTGTTGATGGCCAGGTCTGGTACAACCTTGGCGGTAATCAATGGCTCCAAGGCAAGTACGTCACATATAAGGCTTAACCGATACTTAGTTTGGCGCATAGACAGAAGAAGAGGATAAAATGAAAACAAAGAAATTGATCACATCCGTTGCAGTTGCGGGCGCACTTTTGGCCCCAGCTGTGATAACAGCCATCGGTCCGATGACCTCACCAGTTCAGACCGTGCACGCCGCGAGTGCGATTAATGATTTAATCGCTCAGAATGGTTACAAGGTCCCATCCATCGAAACCATGAAGTCCACTTTTACCCAATACAATGGCTATCGCAAAGGCGTCGGCAAACCTGAAGGTGTCGTCATCCATGATACGGCCAACGACAACTCCACGATTTATAACGAAATCAGCTACATGCAAAACAACTGGTCAACTAGCACGTATTCCTATGTGCATGCTTTTGTTGACGCGAACCACATCATTAACATTCACCCAACGGACTACACCGTTTGGGGTGCTGGCCCATATGCCAACGCGCGCTTTGTGCAGATTGAACTTGTTCACGCCCATTCAACGGCTGATTTTGCCAAGTCTGTGAACAACGATGCGTGGTATGTTGCGTACCTGTTGAAGCAATATGGCTTACCTTTGGACAATGCGGCTAGTGATGGTGTCGGCACCGTTTGGTCACATAAGGCAGTTAGTTTGTTCTTAGGCGGCACAGATCACGTCGATCCCGATGGCTATTTTGCCAAATGGGGTTATGACATGACGCAGTTCTATCAATTGGTTAGCAAGCACTATGCCAACCTCGGTGGCAGCGTGACCCCACCGGCTGATTTGGACACAGTTGTTTCTACCCAAGATGTGAACAAGCAAGCAACCGTGAACGGCACTGACGTCAACGGCGTTTTCTACCTGACCGCTAATGGCTTTGAGAGCTTCGGGATGAGCTCCCAGTTCAATGGCCAAAGCTTCACCGTCACCAAGCTGGCAAAGACCAAGAAGGGCCTGGAAATGGCACTCTTGACTCGCGACGGCAAACAAGTGGCTTGGATTCAATCCAACTGGCTGACTTACAGCAATCCAGATAAGATTGTCAGCCGGACGCCAATCAACGAAGAAGTGACCCTGAACAATGGGGCTGCGGCATACTACTTGTTGAGTGATGGCTTCCAACAATTCACCACGGCCAATGGTCAAAAAGCGACTGCTGTTGAAAAGGCCACAACCCAAAGTGGCGTCACTTACTACCTGATTAAGCAAAATGGGAGTAACTGGGGCTGGATGAAGGCTGCCGATACGACTGCGGTCAATGGCAGCGATGATCCTGTTCAGCAACCTGCCAGTTTACAAGTGACCGTTAACAATGGTGCGCCATTGTATTATCTGATGAGCGATGGGTTCCAACAGTTCAGCACAGCTAATTACGGTAACAAGAACTTCAAGGTTATTCGTAAGGCAACTGCTGGCTCAAAGGAATACTACTTGTTGAGTGAAGATGGCAGCAAAGGCTTTGCCTGGGTTCCAACCAGCAACGTCACTGTCAGCAACGGCGGCTCCAACACTGAAATCACAAACGTCAATGGTACCGGGACGATTAACTATGTCCCAGGCTACGGCGTCTTGATGCTTGATGCGCCAGCCGGCAACCACATCGGCGGCCGGTACTTGCAACACGGCACCAGCTGGAAGGTCTTTCAGAAGGCCGTCACAGCTGATGGTTCTGTCTACTACAACTTAGGCGGCAACCAGTGGCTCAGTGCGAAGTATTTAATCGTGAAATAATTTTAAAAGCGGCGAGGCCCTGGGCCCCGTCGCTTTTTTATTTCAGTGTGATATGGAATGATTTCGTCCTTGGTTTCTGGGCCGGTGGAACGCTGTGGGCCTGGTATCTTTAAACGGTTCGCTGTCGGGTATAGCCAGTTGATAAGAAGACATACTCAGTTCAATTCAGTTGCTGCAATGAATCAGCCGGGCAGCTGTGAGATTGTTCAAGGCTGGGTGGTTTTGCCAGCCATGAACAAGGCCGAGCTTGAAGACCACCGCTTTTGGGGGGGCTTCAAGGCGTGCCCACAGCGTTCCCCCGGCATGATTCGGCAGCAACGCTGCTTGTTTTGGGCCTTGGTGAGGCTTCACGCTCTTTATTGTTTGGCGAATGGTGATGTAACGTTATAATGGTGGCAGTGGAGGTATGGTATGACAAGATATGAACGATTTCTCGCGAACACGAAAGTACGCCGGGCGGTGGTGCTCTTAAGCGTTGTGGTAGTCCTGTGGTTGGCCCGCAGCATGATGAGCACGATCCTGTTGACGTTCCTGTTCACTTTTCTAGTGACGCGGCTGGTCCGCTTCATTCAACGTTTCTGGAATATTCGCCCGCTGGTGGTCGTGGTGCCGCTATACGCGGTGATTGTAGCGGGGCTATCATACGCTGCTATTCATTACGTGCCGGCGATTGCGCACCAAACGATTACGCTGTTTGATTCCGTGCAGCGTTTCTACTACAGCGAAGAGTTCGCCCACAACCAAGCGATGCAGTGGGTATTGCGCAGCATTAACAATATGAATTTAAACGAACAGTTTAAAGCCGGTTTTTCGACGGTGTTGCAGTACGTCAGCAACATCGGGGCAATGGGGGTCACGTTATTTGTGTCCTTCATCTTGAGTTTCTTCTACACGATTGAGCTCGACAGTCTCAATGACTTCGGGCGCACGTTCTTGACCTCGCCGTTTGGCTGGTACTTCAAGGACTTGGCCTATTTTGCTAAAAAGTTTATCAATACCTTCGGAGTCGTCATCGAAGCGCAAATTTTCATTGCGCTGGTCAATACCGTAATTACGACCATTACCTTGCTCGTGATGAAAATGCCAAACGTGCCGAGCTTAGCGCTGATGGTGTTCCTGCTGTCGATGATTCCCGTGGCCGGGGCGATTATCTCGGTGGTACCACTGAGTGTGATTGCCTTTACGGTTGACGGCTGGCAGGGCGTCATCACCATTATTGTGATGATTGCCGTCATTCATGCACTCGAAGCTTATGTCTTGAATCCAAAGTTCATGAGCAGCCGCACGCAATTGCCAGTATTCTTCACCTTTGTGATTCTGCTGGTGGCGGATCGATTGTTTGGAACGTGGGGCTTGATTGTGGGGATTCCAATCTTCACCTTCTTGCTCGACATTCTTGAGATTAAGAAAATTTCCACGGAATAGGGTGGGCGCTTATGGCGAGAAAAGTTTTGTTATTCGTAGTCGTTTTTCTGGGCGTGCTGAGTTTGGGCATTGGTCTGACCCCCGCACACACAGAAAGCCGATTGATTCCAATTACAGTTAATTATTCACCCGGCTATGCGATCAAAACTTACGATCACAAAGGCCATGGGAAAGATGCGCTGATTGCGACGAATACACATCTGTACGCCTGGCGCCTCACCACCGTGAATGGGATTCCCATGTACCAAATTGGTAGCGACGAGTATATCCCGCAAAGTTTGACCCAGCGGGGGCGGGTGCAAGCCCAGAAGCTGACCAGTGCTGAAGACGAATTGGTTAAAGCAACGCATTTTCAGGGCAACGTCCTGCTGTTTGATAACTATCGCATCAGCTCCGTGCGCAGTTACGGGTATGCCGACGCTGCGAAGAAAATTAAAAACGCCCCGAATACATTATTCGCCATCGCTTCCGTGGAAAAGACGTTCACGGCGGTCTTGATTGCTCAGCTCATTAAACAGGGCAAGCTGAGCTATTCGACCAGCCTGGCCAAATTTTATCCAGATATCCCTTACGCGGAGGACATCACGATTAGACAACTGCTGGATCACCAGTCAGGGATTGAGATGGATGAGATTTATCCTAACGAGCCACTCCACGGTGAGCAGGCCGCCATTGACTGGACGATGCACAATCTGAAGTCCACGGACGACCACGAATACAACTACACCAACGCCAATTACGTCCTGCTGGCCGGGATTATTCGCCAGTTGACGAATCAGAGTTACGCCCAAGTCTTGAAGGCGCGGATTCTCAAACCATTGAAAATGACGCAGGCGTACCTCTATGACGACTTGCCGAGTAAAAATGTCGCGTTGGCCTATCAATATAAAGATGCGGACAATGTCCCAGAGCCCATTAGCCAGAGTCTCTTGTCGACGTTACTCGGGACGGGGAACTTATACATGTCAATTACGGATTTAGCGACGTTCCAGATGGCGCTGGATCACCAGCAGCTCATGAGTAAAGCCGACTTTGATCAGTTGTCCCTGCCCGCGGCTGATGATGCGACGTATGCCGGCGGATGGTATCAGTCCGGCAATACGCGCTATGTCCACGGCGTCTATGATGATTTTGTCGGTGGGTTTGATGCCGTGATTCAAATTGATCACACCGGGAACTCTGGGGTCATTCTGCTGGCCAATCAAAGCACCGATACAGACACCACGCAGTTAGCCAATGACCTCTATCAATTAGTCCACTAAAAAATGCACTCGCATAAGCGGGTGCATTTTTAATGGCGATGAGACATCCAGTAGATAAGGCGGGCAATGAGCGCAAAGCCACCACCCAGTAGAATGATATCCATCATCGCGTGTAACGTTGAGAGGCCACCGCTGCTATCAACGGCGGTTTGTAGGCCAGGGTTGTTCACGTAAACCAAGAAATAAATCACGCTGATCAACCAAAGACCCGCGATGCTAAGCCAGAGTTTCTTCATGTGTGCCTCCAATTATCTTGCTAGTCCTAATATAGCAAATTTCTGAATCCCGGTGTCTTTTTTCTGTAAATGGGTTATAATTAGTGGATGAAAAAGCCGTCAATTCGGCAAAAAATTAAAAGCGAGGTAATTTCAGCATGGCAAAATTAGTGCTTATCCGTCACGGTCAAAGTGAATGGAACTTATCAAACCAATTTACTGGTTGGGTTGATGTTAACTTGAGTGACCAAGGTGTTGAAGAAGCAAAGACTGCAGGTCGTAAGATTAAGGAAGCAGGTTTGGAATTTGACCAAGCTTACACTTCTGTTTTGACTCGTGCAATCAAGACTTTACACTATGCACTTGAAGAATCAGACCAACTCTGGGTTCCAGAAACCAAGACTTGGCGCTTAAACGAACGTCACTACGGCGCTTTGCAAGGCCAAAACAAGGCTGAAGCTGCTGAAAAGTGGGGCGACGAACAAGTTCACATCTGGCGTCGTTCATACGATGTCCTTCCTCCTCTTTTGGATGCTAAGGATGAAGGCTCAGCTGCTAACGATCGTCGTTACGCTAACCTCGACCCAC